>Ga0182737_1001710_pt1 | contig 20438 bp, 15 predicted proteins | sample eDN5th30CBELigOP_FD_128878 | JGI IMG/M metagenome (GOLD analysis project Ga0182737, IMG submission 128878) | Enriched Organic Plus compost microbial communities from Emeryville, California, USA - eDNA 5th pass 30_C BE-Lig OP (version 2) (version 2) ...
GCCTGGCTCCTGCCACGTCTTGCCGCCATTACATCGTTCTCCGCTTGCTGCCTGACCGCTTACATCCGCTCCGGCGCGCTGACGCCGAGGAGGCCGAGGCCGTTGGCCAGCGCCTGCCGCACGGCCAGCGCCAGCGCCAGGCGCGCGTCGCGCAGGTCGGCGTCCTCCACCAGCACGGGGGTGTTCGCGTACCAGGTGTGGAAAGCATAGGCCAGTTCGCGCAGGTACTGGGCGACCAGGTGCGGTTCCAGCGACTGGCCCGCCGCCTCGACCACTTCCGGATAGCGCGACAGCTCGACCATCAGCGCCAGCGAGCCCTCGTCGTCCAGGCGCGCCAGCTGCGCCAGCGCGTTGGCCTGGTCGTAGGCGTAGCCCTTCTCGGCGGCCTGGCGCAGCAGCGCGCAGACGCGGGCGTGCGCGTACTGCACGTAGAACACCGGGTTGTCGTTGCTCTGCTGGCGCGCCAGGTCGATGTCGAACACCAGCTGCGAATCGGGCTTGCGCGCGATCAGGAACCAGCGGGTCGCGTCGCGCCCGGCTTCCTCGATCAGGTCGCGCAGGGTCAGGTATGAACCGGCGCGCTTGGACAGCTTCACTTCCTCGCCGCCGCGCATCACCGTGACCATCTGGTGCAGCACGTACTCCGGCCAGCCCTTGGGGATGCCCACGTCCAGCGCCTGCAGGCCGGCGCGCACGCGCGCCAGCGAACCGTGGTGGTCGGCGCCGAGCTCGGTGATCGCGCGCTCGTAGCCGCGCTGCCACTTGCTCAGGTGGTAGGCCACGTCCGGCACGAAGTACGTGTAGGTGCCGTCGGACTTGCGCATCACGCGGTCCTTGTCGTCGCCGAAGTCGGTGGTGCGCAGCCACAGCGCGCCGCCTTCCTCGTACGTATGGCCCTTGGCGGTCAGCTCGCGCACGGTCTCCTCGACCTTGCCGTCGCGGTACAGCGAGCTCTCCAGGAAGTAGATGTCGAAGTCGACGCCGAACGCGGCCAGGTCCTGGTTCTGCTCGTTGCGCAGGTAGGCCACGGCGAAGCGGCGGATCGCCTCGAAGTCCCCGGCGTCGCCGCCGCCGGTGACCGCGTGGCCCTCGATCTCCACGGTGTCGCCGCGCGCGTAGGCGTCGGCCACGTCCTGGATGTAGTCGCCGTTGTAGGCCTCCGCCGGCCACTGCTCGTCGCCGGGCCTGAAGCCGCGCAGGCGCGCCTGCACCGAACGGGCCAGGTTCTCGATCTGCACGCCGGCGTCGTTGTAGTAGAACTCGCGCTTGACCTTCCAGCCGTTGGCATCGAGCACCCGGGCGATGCAGTCGCCGATCGCCGCGGCGCGGCCGTGGCCGACGTGCAGCGGGCCGGTCGGATTGGCCGACACGTATTCCACGCCGGCGGTGCGGCCGCCGCCGGAGCTGTTGCAGCCGTACTCGGCGCCGTGGCGCAGGGCGGCGGCGACTTCGCGCTGCCATGCACCCGGGCTGAGGTGGAAGTTGATGAAGCCCGGCCCGGCGATCTCGACCCGGGCGACGTCGTCGCTGGCCGGCAGCGCCGCGACCAGCGCCTGCGCCACCGCGCGCGGGTTGGTGCGCGCGGCCTTGGCCAGCAGCATCGCCGCGTTGGTGGCGAAGTCGCCGTGCTCGCGGGTCTTCGGCCGCTCGATGACGAAGTCGGGGGTGGCCGCGTCGGCGGCCAGGGTGCCGGCGGCGCGCAGCGCTTCGATGCCCTGGGAGACCAGGGCGCTGAGGAGGATCTTCACTCGGGGGACGGTTTCATGCGGTCTGGCCGGGCATTTTACCTGCTAAGCCGCAGCGGGGCGGGCGGGGCCTGCCCGGCGGACGGGGCCGGGACGCAGGCAGGCCGGGCCGCGCACACCGGACCGGCGCCGAACCTGAACGGGGTGGCTCGCGCCGCCTCGGCTGGAGCGGGCATGTGCCGGGACATCCTTGGCGGACGGCACGGCCACCTCCCCCGTGGCCGGCACCGCGTGCGCCGGCGTCCAGGGCGCGCCAGGCAGCCGCGCCCCGCCAGCCTGCAAGGCGCGCCGGGCAACCGCGCCCCGCCACAGCCTGCAAGGCGCGCCGGGCAGCCGCGCCCGACCGGTACGCTGCCCGCCCGTCGCATCGCCTTTGCCGCCCTTGCCGCCGGTGCCAGGCGCCGCGGCGAGGCGGCGGCTCGGAGACCGCCCCGCCGCGGCGCCGGCTCAGACCAGTCCGCGCGCGGCCATCGACACCGGTTCGCCGTCGCCGACGACGAAATGGTCCAGCAGCCGGATCTCGACCAGCCCCAATGCCTGCTTCAGCCGCGCGGTGACCGCGCGGTCGGCCGCCGACGGATCGCTGCAGCCGGAAGGGTGGTTGTGCCCGACGATCACCGCCGCGGCGTTGTGCGCCAGCGCCCGCCGCACGATCTCGCGCGGATGCACCTCGGCGCCGTCGATGGTGCCGTGGAACAGCTCCTCGAAGGCCAGCGCCCGGTGCCGGGTGTCCAGGAACAGCACCGCGAACACCTCGTGCGGGCGGCTGCGCAGGCGCCGGGCGAAGTAGCGGCCAGCGGCGGCCGGATCGGTCAGCACCTCGCCGCGCTCCAGCGCCGCGGCCAGGTGGCGGTTGCCCAGTTCCAGCGCCGCCGCCAGCTGGCAGGCCCGCGCCGGGCCCAGCCCGGGCAGCCGCGCCAGCCCGGCCGGCGGCCGGTCCAGCAGGGCCCGCAGCGGGCCGTGGCTGGCCAGCAGCTCGCGCGCGGTCTGCACCGCGTCGCGGCCGTGCAGGCCGGAGCCGAGGAAGATGGCGAGCAGTTCGGCGTCCGACAGCCCGGCCGGGCCGTGGGCCAGCAGCCTTTCCCGGGGGCGTTCGTCGCTGGGCCAGTCGCGGATGCGCATGCGGCCACTGTGCCGTCCGGCGGCGACGCGCGGGATCGGCCGCTGCCGGCGCTTGGAGTAAGCTGGACACCCTGTTCAGCGTAGGAAAACGCCCGCGTGAGTGCCACCGCCAACCGCCCGCTTGCCGGGCAGCGGATCCTGCTGTGCGTCGGGGGCGGGATTGCCGCTTACAAGGCGCTGGAGCTCGTGCGTCGCCTGCGCGACGCCGGCGCGGACGTGCAGGTGGCGATGACCGCCGGCGCGCAGCAGTTCGTCACCCCGCTCAGCTTCCAGGCCCTGTCCGGCTATCCGGCGCGCACCACGCTGTGGGACAGCGCCGCCGAGCAGGCGATGGGCCACCTGGAACTGGCGCGCTGGGCCGACCGCGTGGTCGTCGCCCCGGCCACCGCCGACCTGCTCGCGCGCCTGGCCCATGGCCTGGCCGACGACCTGGTCACCACCCTGTGCCTGGCCACCGAAGCGCCGCTGGCGGTGGCCCCGGCAATGAACCACCGCATGTGGAAGCACCCGGCCACCGTCGCCAACGTCGAGCTGCTGCGCTCGCGCGGCGTGCAGGTGATCGGCCCGGACGACGGCCCACTGGCCGAAGGCGAATCCGGCCCCGGCCGCCTGCGCGAGCCCGACGCCATCGTCGCCGGGCTGGCTGGCGTCGCGGCGCCGGCCGCATCCAACCCGGCCACGCCGGGCGCGCTGCAGGGCCTGCGCGTGGTGGTCACCGCCGGCCCGACCTACGAGGACCTGGATCCGGTCCGCTACCTGGGCAACCGCAGCAGCGGCAAGATGGGCTTCGCTGTCGCCGCCAGCGCCGCGCGCGCCGGCGCCGAGGTGGTGCTGGTCGCCGGCCCGGTGCAGCTGGACACGCCGCCGGGCGTGCAGCGGGTCAACGTGCGCTCGGCCGCGCAGATGCGCGATGCGGTCAACGCCGCGCTGCCCGCCGATGTCTACATCGGCGCCGCCGCGGTCGCCGACTACACCCCGCGCGCGTTCTCGCCGAACAAGATCAAGAAGACCGGCGCCGGCGAAACCCTCGCCCTGGACCTGGTGCGCACGCCGGACATCCTCGCCGAGGTCGCCAGCCGCGAGGACGCCGGCCTGAAGCTGGTGGTCGGCTTCGCCGCCGAAACCAACAACGTGGCCGACTACGCGCGGCAGAAGCTGGAGGCCAAGCGCCTGGACCTGATCGTCGCCAACCGCGTCGGCGTGCCCGGCACCGGTTTCGAGAGCGACGACAACGCCATGACCGCGTACTGGCCCGGCGGCGAGCGCGATTTCCCGCCGGCGCCGAAGCTGCGCCTGGCCGATGGCCTGGTCGAACTGGTCGCCGAACGGCTGCGGGCGGACGCGCGATGAGCCTGGTGCACGAGCTGGAAGTGCGCGTGCTCGACCCGCGCTTCGGCGCGGAGTGGCCGCTGCCCGGGTACGCTACCGCCGCCAGCGCCGGCATGGACCTGCGCGCGGCGATCGCGGACGACCTGGTGCTGCAGCCCGGCGACGCCGAGCTGGTCCCCAGCGGCCTGTCGATCCATGTCGCCGATCCGGGCCTGTGCGCGCTGGTGCTGCCGCGCTCGGGCCTGGGCCACCGCCATGGCATCGTGCTGGGCAACGGGACCGGCCTGATCGACGCCGATTACCAGGGGCCGTTGCTGATCAGCGTGTGGAACCGCGGCCGCGAGGCGTTCACGATCCGCCCGGGCGACCGCATCGCCCAGCTGGTCCTGGCACCGATCGTGCGGGCAGAACTGAAAGTGGTCGAAAGCTTCGCCGGCTCCGCGCGCGGCGAAGGGGGGTTCGGCCACACCGGGGTACGTTGACAGGGGGAACTGGAAACGATGGGCCAGATGGATGCAGGACGGGGAGCGCAGATGAAGCGCAGTGGACCGCTGCTGGCGGTGCTGCTGGTGCTGGTCGCTGCGTGGGTCGGCTGGAGCGGGGTGCAGCAGTGGCGCGGCGACGTGCGTGCCGAGGCGCTGGGCGCGGCACGCGACCGGATGGTCTCGGCGACGGTGGACGCCGTCGCCGCGCAGACCCGGGAACTGGCCGCGCGGCTGGCCCGGGAAGAGGTGCAGGCCGCGCTGGCCAGCGGCGATACCGCCGCGGCCGGCACCGCCCTGCTGGCCGGCTGGAACGGTGCCGGCCCGGCGCAGTTCCTGCCGGCAAGCCTGGCCACGGCCTACGCCGACGCGGCCGGTTTCGGCTACGCGCGCCTGGCCCTGCTGGAGAAGGCGCTGGCCGACGACGCCGCCACCGCCATGGTTGTGCGCGACGACGGCAAGCCGGCGCTGGGCGTGGCCGCGCCGGTGGCCGTGTCCGGCGCGCCGGCGGTGGTCTACGTGCGCCTGCCGCTGGGTGTCATCACCGCCGCCGTCGAACAGGCGCCGGTGCCCGATGGCGCCTACCTGGCGCTGCGCCAGGGCAACTACAACGTCGCCGAGCGCGGCGACGGCTCGCTCGGCGGCAGCGCCGACGTGCTGTCGCGCGAAGTCGGCAAGACCGGCCTGCGCGCCGCCGCGGCGCTGCCGGACGTGCCGGAAGGTCCGTTCGGGCTCGGTGCGCTGCCGTGCATGGTGCTGGCCGGCCTGCTGGCGGTGCTGGCCGTGCTGGTGCTGCTGTTGGCGCTGGGCAAGCTGCCCAAGCTGAAGGTCCGCCGCAAGGCCGCCCCCGAGCCGGAAAACGCCGAGCCGACCCTGGGCGAGGCCCTGCAGCGCGAGCAGGCCGCCGCCGCCCCGGCCGCGCCCGCCGCCCGCGCGGCCACGCCGGCGCCGGCCGCGGCCGGCGTCGAGGTCGACCCGGGCATCTTCCGTGCCTACGACATCCGCGGCGTGGTCGGCCGCGAGCTCACCCCGCAGGTCGCCACGCTGATCGGCCAGGCCATCGGCAACCTGATGGAAGAGAAGGGCCTGACCGACATCGTGGTCGGCCGCGACGGCCGCCTGTCCGGCCCCGAGCTGGCCGCCGGCCTGGTCGAAGGCCTGCGCCGCGCCGGCCGCAACGTCATCGACGTGGGCCGGGTGCCGACGCCGGTGGTGTACTTCGCCGCTTACCACCTGCGCGCCGGCAGCGGCGTGGCGGTGACCGGCAGCCACAATCCGCCGGACTACAACGGATTCAAGATCGTGGTCGGCGGCGAGACCCTGTCTGGCGACGCGATCCAGGACCTGTGCGAGCGCATCCGCGAAGGCCGCCTGCTGCAGGCTGCCGCGCCCGGCTCGCTGCAGCAGCAGTCGGTGGACGAGGACTACATCCGCCGCATCGCCGACGACGTGCAGGCCGAGCGCCCGCTCAAGGTCGTGGTCGACGCCGGCAACGGCGTGGCCGGCGACATCGCCCCGCGCCTGCTGGAGGCGATCGGCGCCGAGGTGATCCCGCTGTACTGCGAGGTCGACGGCAGCTTCCCCAACCACCACCCGGACCCGAGCGAACCGCGCAACCTCGAGGACCTGGTGCAGATGGTGCAGCGCTTCGACGCCGACCTGGGCGTGGCCTTCGACGGCGACGGCGACCGCCTGGGCGTGGTGACGAAGGAAGGCCGGATCGTGTTCCCGGACCGCCTGCTGATGCTGTTCGCCGCCGACGTGCTGCAGCGCAATCCCGGCGCGCTGGTGATCTACGACGTCAAGTGCACCGGCCGCCTGCAGGACTACATCCTGCGCAACGGCGGCAGCCCGATGATGTGGAAGACCGGGCATTCGCTGATCAAGGCGAAGATGCGCGAGACCGAGGCGGAGCTGGCCGGCGAGATGAGCGGCCACTTCTTCTTCAAGGAGCGCTGGTACGGCTTCGACGACGGCCTGTACTCGGCCGCGCGTCTGCTGGAGATCCTTGCCGGCCGTTTCGACACCCCCTCGGAAGTGCTCGACGAGCTGCCCGGCGGCGTCTCCACCCCGGAGATCAAGGTGCCGGTCGACGGCAATCCGCACGCGCTGGTGGAGCGCTTCGTGCAGGCCGCGCAGGGGGAGGAATCGCCGTTCGCCGGTGCGCGCCTGACCACGATCGACGGCCTGCGCGCGGACTGGAGCGACGGCTGGGGCCTGCTGCGCGCGTCCAACACCACGCCGGTGCTGGTGCTGCGCTTCGAGGCCGACGACGATGCGGCGCTGCGGCGGATCAAGGACCTGTACCGCGAGCAGCTGCGCGCGCTGCTGCCGGACGCGGCGCTGGATTTCTGAGTGCGGGCGAAGGGCGGGCTTTCCCGCCCTTCGCGTCATTGCGCCGGTACGCGGATCCGGGGCGCGCCATGCGCGCGCCGGCCGGAGCCGTGGAAACGGCCGGCGGCCCGCTCCTGCGTGGATCAGGCAACCGCGCGGCGCCATCCCCGGCCGCGCGGCGTTCGATGGCCGCCGCTCAGGGCGACGGCGGGGTGGCGTCGGCGGTGGCCGCGGTGGCTTCGGCGGCCGGGGCGATCCCCTTCAGCTCGCGGTAGCGCTGCAGGGTCTGCTCGATCTCGCTGTCCAGCTCGGCACGCTGGCGTTCGTAGCTGGCCTGCAGGACGGTGTTGTAGCGCAGCTGGGCGTGGCGGGCGCGGATGTCGTTGGCGACCTTGTCCGGCACCGGCTTGCCGGACAGCTCGCGCTCGCCGGCGGTGCGCAGCAGGGTGACCAGGCCTTCGCGCAGGCTGGTGACGTTGTAGCGCGTGGTCGCGATGCTGTTGTCGACCAGGTTGACCCGCTCGGCGAAAACGCGGCGCAGTTCGTCCTCGGTCTGGAACGAGGTGAGCATGGCCTGGTCGGTGAGGCGCCGGGTCTCGGCGGCGGCGGCCTCGGTGCGGCGCACGGCCTCTTCCTCGGCCTGGGCGGCGCGCTCGGCGTCGGTGAGCGCGCGCTGCACCTCGGCGGTGCGCATCATGCCGCTGCCGGAGCTGATCTCCTCGCGGGCGACGCCCAGCGCCTCCGGCGGCAGCGAGTCGGCGCAGATCCGCTTGCCGTCCTGGTCCCAGCAATAGAGCTTCTTCTTGGCGTTCTTGTCCTGCGCCGCGGCGGGCAGGGCCACGGCGGCCAACAGCGCGACCAGCAGCGGTCGCCACGTCTTCGTTACTGGCATCACGGCAGCCCCCTGCTGTCACTCAGCCGTTGGTTTCGCAGCCGTAGCGGGCGCGGTAGGCCTGCAACGGTGCGCGGAATGCTGAAAGTGTGTCCTTTCCGTCGGCGAATGCAAGCAGGTCGGCCAGGCCGGCCACCGCCAGCACCGGCACCCCGGCCTCGGCGGACACCGCCTGGGCGGCCGAACGGCGGTCCTGCTCGCCGGCGATCTCCTGCCTGTCCAGGGCCACCACGATCCCGGCCACGCTGCCGCCGGCGCCGGCGATGATCCCCAGCGCCTCGCGGATGGCCGTGCCGGCGGTGATCACGTCGTCCACCACCAGCACCTTGCGGCCCGCCAGCGGCGCGCCGATCAGGGTGCCGCCCTCGCCATGGGCCTTGGCCTCCTTGCGGTTGAACGCCAGCGGCAGGTCGCGGCCGCGGCGGGCGTACTCGCAGGCCAGCGCCGTGGCCAGCGGGATGCCCTTGTAGGCCGGGCCGAACAGCAGGTCGAACTCCACCCCGGAGGCGTCGATCGCGTCGGCGTAGCACGCCGCCAGCGCGGCCAGGCTGGCGCCGCTGTCGAAGCGGCCGGCGTTGAAGAAATACGGCGACAGCCGCCCGGACTTGAGGGTGAACTCGCCGAAGCGCAGCGCGTCGGCGTCCAGGGCCAACTGCAGGAAGCGGGTGCGGTGGTCGGACATCGCGGTGGAATGTGAAGGGGCTCAATAGGATACCCCTGCGGGCCGGCCCGGGCGGGGGCGCCGGCCTCACGGGCTGCCGGATTGGTTAGGCTAGCCGCCTGTCCGACCGGTTCTCCTGCATGCGCATCATCAGCTTCAACGCCAACGGCATCCGCTCCGCCGCGACCAAGGGCTTCTTCGACTGGCTCCAGGCCCAGGACGCCGACGTGGTGTGCCTGCAGGAGACCAAGTCGCAGGAGGACCAGCTCACCGATCCGCGTTTCCGCCCGGACGGCCACCACTGCTTCTACCGCGACGCCAGCACGAAGAAGGGCTACAGCGGCGTGGCGATCTACGCGAAGCGCGAGCCGGACGAGGTGCGCACGGCGCTGGGCCGGCCGGACTTCGACGAGGAGGGGCGCTACATCGAGGCGCGCTTCGGCAACCTGAGCGTGGTCTCGTTCTACATCCCGTCCGGCTCCTCGGGCGAGCTGCGCCAGGGCTACAAGTTCGAGGTGATGGAGTGGCTCGGGCCGATCCTCGACGAGTGGCTGGCCAGCGGCCGCGACTACGTGCTGTGCGGCGACTGGAACATCGTGCGCAGCCGTCTCGATATCAGGAACTGGACCTCCAACCAGAAGAATTCCGGCTGCCTGCCGCCGGAGCGCGCCTGGCTCAACGGCATGCTCTGCGACGACGGCGGCAGCGACGGCACGGCGCCGCGCGCGGATGGCTGGGTCGATACCTACCGCAGGCTGCATCCGCAGGGCCAGGACTACACCTGGTGGAGCAACCGCGGCGCCGCGCGCTCCAACAACGTGGGGTGGCGGATCGACTACCAGTTCGCGACCCCGGCGCTGGGCCAGCGGGCGCGGGCGTGCTCGATCTACCGCGAGCAGCGCTTCTCCGACCACGCGCCGTTCACCGTCGACTACGCGGACGGCGGCAAGTGAGCGAGGCCAAGCGGGCCGCCGGCGCGGCCACGAAGTACAAGGGCTGGGCCGGCATCCGCCGCGCCTTCGGCACGCCGTCGGCGCTGACCATGGCCCTGCTGGGCTTCGGCTGCGGCCTGCCGTTCCTGCCGATCGCCTCGATGACCCTGTCCACCCGCCTGCGCGATTCCGGGCTGGACCTGGGCAGCATCGGCCTGATCAGCCTGGCCAGCTTCTTCTACCTGTTCAAGTTCGTGTGGGCGCCGTTGCTGGACCGCTACGTGTTCCGGCCGCTGGGACTGTTCGGCCGCCGCCGTTCCTGGCTGCTGGCGTCGCAGCTGGGCATCGCCGCCGGCCTGGCCGCGCTGGCCTTCGTGCGCCCGGAGCTGGGCGTGGCGCCGCTGGTGGGGTGGGTGCTGTTCACCTCGTTCTGCGGCGCGACGCAGGACTCGGTGGTCGACGCCTACCGCATCGAGATCGCGCCGGCCAACGCGCAGGCGGCGCTGGCGGCAACATACACCCTCGGCTACCGCATCGGCCTGATCCTCGGCGGCGCCGGCGCCCTGTACCTGGCCGACTTCGCCAGCTGGAAGATCGCCTACCTGGGCATGGCCGCGCTGATGCTGGCGCCGCTGCTGGCCACGCTGCTCAGCCGCGAGCCGGTGGCGCCGGAGATGACGGTGCAGCGCCGGATCGATTTCCTCGGCGCGTTCTGGCAGCCGTTCTCCAGCTTCTTCCGCAACAACGGCGTGGCCTTCGGCCTGGCCCTGCTGGTGTTCGTCGGCCTGTTCAAGTTCCCCGACCAGGTGATCGGGGTGATGGCCGGGCCGTTCTACCTGGATTCGGGCTACAGCAAGGCCGACATCGCCACGGTGTCCAAGCTGTACGGGATCTGGGCCGGCATCGGCGGCGCCTTCCTCGGCGGCATGTGCGTGGCGGCGTTCGGCTTCCGCCGGATGCTGCTGGTGGCGGCGCTGGGCGTGGCCCTGTCCAACCTGGCCTTCCTGCTGATGGCCAGGCATCCGTCCGAGCTGTGGGCGTTCTACGCGGCGATCACCGCCGACAACGTCGCCCAGGGCTTCGCCGGCACCACCCTGGTCGCGTTCATGTCGTCGCTGACCGACCGCAACTTCACCGCCACCCAGTTCGCGCTGATGGTGTCGCTGGCCAACCTGCCGGGCAAGTTCGCCGGCGGCGTCTCCGGCTACGTGGTGGAGGCCAGCTCGTACGGCACCTTCTTCCTGCTCAGCGCCCTGACCGTGGTGCCGACGCTGCTGCTGCTGGCCTGGCTGTGGCCGCGGATCCGCGAGGCGGCGCCGGTTCCGGCGGACGGCTGAAAACGCCGGTGGAAAGGCATGTCGACGCCGGCGATTCGTGGCAGTCTTGGCCGTCGTCGACCATGCCGAAGGGGACCGCCATGACCGACCTGCTGCTGCAGGACATCGACGCGATCCTGGCCGAGCGCATCCGCCGCGTGGCCGTTGCCCGCGGCTGGAGCGAGCACGAGACCATCCTGCGCCTGCTGGAGCAGGGCCTGTTCGCCTGCGAGCAGGAAGTCCGCGGCGGTTTCGAGGAGCAGGAAGTCGATGCCCTGGCCGCGGCGATCGCCGCGCTCAAGGAAGTGCCGGCCGGGCGCAGCTTCTGAAGCCGGCCCGCCGGGGCTGCGGCGTTACTGCGGCAGCCGGGTCCGTGCCTGCGCGTAACCCTGCGTGGCCTGGACGCGGCCACCGGCCAGCGCCTTGCGCCGCTCGCGCAACCGCTGCGCGGCGTAGGTGAGCGCAGAGGCCATGACCAGGGTGTAGCCAGCAGCTCGGTGCACTCCTCGGCGGCGTTCTTGACCACGCGCACGTACCTGTCGGCCAGCAGCCCTTCCCACAGCGCGGTCATGCCGAACAGGCGCGAGTAGATCAGCAGCAGCACCAGGCCGATGGTCATCACGGTGCTGGCGCGCGAGCGCAGGAAGCGGGCGATGGCGGCCAGCGTCGACTGGCGCTGGCGCAGGGCGTAGCCGAGGCTGCCGGCGGCCACGCCGGCGACCAGGATCGACCACAGGCCACGGAAGAGCAGGTCCCAGACCGCGTCCAGCTCGCGGATCAGCATGGAGGCGAAGAAGCCGGCGGCCAGCACGGCGAAGCCGCGCTCGTCGGGACGCGCGCGGGCCACCCGCGCAAACGCCAGGACGGTGGCGACGAGGAAGCCCAGCTGGGTCAGCTCGACCAGCGACCATTCGCCCACGCTGTCGCCCAGCCACTGGATGTCGGCGTACAGGAGGGCCACGGGCGCGGCCATGATCAGCGCCAGCAGCGCGGAACGGCCCACGTGGGCCAGGAGGATGTGCAGTTCTTTGACCACGGCGGGAACCCTGGGGGAGAGGTTGCGCGGGGTGGTCGCCGGCCGGATGCGGGGCATCGGGGGCGGATGGAGTAGCGGAATTCTAACTTCCGCCGCGGCCGCCCTCGGCATCACGGCTGGAACGGTGTAATCGCTGCGCAAGCTGGGCGCCGCCGCTCGCGCTGCGTGGCCTCATCGGTCCCCGCACGACGTGGCACTCTTGGAAGGACACACGTGGAGGGAGCAGGACGTGGCGGACGCCGTTCCCCGGGAGTTGCAGGCAATGCCGCTGAGGATGCGGGCCCTGGCCGCCGACATCACCACCCTGCGGGTGGATGCCATCGTCAACGCCGCCAATTCCTCGCTGCTGGGCGGCGGCGGGGTGGATGGCGCGATCCACCGCGCCGCCGGCCCGGGCCTGCTGGAGGAATGCCGCGGGCTGGGCTGGTGCCCAACCGGCGAAGCCCGCATCACCGCCGGCCACCGCCTGCCGGCGCGGCACGTGATCCACACCGTGGGCCCGGTCTGGCGCGGCGGCGGCGCGGGCGAGGCCGGGCTGCTGGCGGCCTGCTACCGCAACAGCCTGGTCCTGGCTGAGGCGCATGGCTGCCTGGTGGTGGCGTTCCCCTCGATCAGCACCGGCGTGTACGGCTTCCCGCCGGACCTGGCCGCGCCGATCGCGGTGGAGACGGTGCTCGCGTTCCCGGCGCAGCGGGTGCACGAGGTGGTGTTCTGCTGCTTCTCGGTGGACGACCTGCTGCGCTACGAAAGCGAACTGGCCGGCGTGCCCGGCCTGTGACCGGGACGCCGGCAGCGCCGCCGCTCAGGGCAGCGGCAGCGGGTCGTCGCGGTAGATGGCCACGTGCGGTACGCCGTCGGCGCCGATCCAGCCGCGGTACATGCCGCCGGTGTTGAACGGGAAGGCGGCCTTGCCCTGCGCGTCCAGGGCGATCGCGCCGCCGTCGCCGCCGGCCTTCGGGATCACCCCGTTGATCACCTGCTCGCCGGCGCGGGCGATGCTGTCGCCGGACAGGCGCACGCGCGCGCAGATCTCGTGCGCGGCAGCGGTGCGGATGTAGAACTCGCCCCAGCCGGTGCCAGATACCGCACAGCGGTCGTCGGCCCAGGTGCCGGCGCCGATGATCGGCGAGTCGCCGACGCGGCCGTAGCGCTTGTTGGTCATGCCGCCGGTGGAGGTGCCGGCGGCCAGGCGCCCGTCGGCGTCCAGCGCCGCGGCGCCGACGGTGCCGAAGTAGGCCCTGGCCGGCGCGTTCGAGTGCAGCGCATGCGGCTTGCTGTCGTCCTGCAGCGCCTTCTGCAGCTGCTGCCAGCGCTTCTCGGTGCGGAAGTAGGACGGGTCGACCAGGGCGATGCCCTGTTCCTTCGCGAAGATCTCGGCGCCGTCGCCGACCATCATCACGTGGCGCGACTTTTCCATGATCGCGCGCGCCAGGGTGATCGGGTTGCGCACGCGGTGCAGGCCCGCCGCTGCGCCGGCCTTGCCGCTGGCGCCGTCCATGATCGAGGTGTCCAGCTCGTTGCGGCCGTCGTGGGTGAACACCGCGCCGCGGGCGGCGTTGAACATCGGCGCGTCCTCCAGCACGGTCACCGCCGCGGTCACCGCGTCCAGCGCGGGCTTGCCCGCCTGCAGCTGCGCGTGGCCGGCGCGCAGGGCGTCGGCCAGGGCCGCGCGCGCGGCGTCTTCTTCCGCCGGGGTCAGGTCGCCCGGTTCGACGCCGGCGCCGGCGTGGATCACCAGCAGCGGCTGCTCCAGCGCCGCCAGCACGCCGTCGCGTACCGCGTAGGCGCGCTTCGCCGCCGGCCGCTCGACCTCGCCCGAGGGCAGATGCAGGGTCGAATCCGCGCCGGCGACCACCGCCTCGAAGCGCGGCTGCTGCATCGGCATGTCATCGGCCTGCGCCTCGAAGCGGCCGCGGATTACCGTGGCGCCGGCGCCCGGCGCGGTGGCGTAGATGCGGCCGCGGCCCTCGCCGTCCACCGCCACCGCCGCGTCCTCGTCCACGCCCAGGCCAAGCAGCGGACGGTCGGCCAGCGATTCGGCCTTGGCGACGAAGGCGGCCAGCCGGCCGAGGCGGTTGCGCTCGCTGAAGTGGGTGTCGGTGACCACGCCCCTGAGCAGGCCGAGGTGCAGGAAATCCGTCTCGATGGTGACCTCGTCGCCCAGCGGATCGGCCAGCGCGCGCGGGCTGGTGACGCTGCCGCCGTCCATCGCGCCGTAGAGGTATTCGCCGAGGATCGCCAGGCCGGCGCTGGTGCCGCCCAGCGGCTTGCCCGCCTTCACGTGCGCGTCCAGCGCCGCGGCCACCGGGGTGCCGCGCCAGTAACGCACGTAGCGCGACTGGTCGCCGCCGGCGATGAAGATGCCGTCGGCACGCCTGAGCGCGCGCAGGATCGCCGGGTCGGAGGCGGCCTCGCGGTCCTTGAACACGAAGGTTTCCACCGAGGCGATGCCGCCGACCTCGTTGTAGAACTCCTCGCCGATCTCCCCGCCCAGCGAGGCGCGCAGGACCACGATGTGGCCGTGGCCGGCCTTGTCCATGAACCAGCGCAGCGCGTCGTGGTTGCGGTCGCCGCCGCCCATCAGCAGCAGGCCGGGCGCGACCTTGCCGGGCGTCTTCGCCTTCGGGTCGCCCAGCAGGTGGTGGCCATAGTCGGCGGCCAGCACCGGCGCCGCCAGCAGGCAGCCCAGGGCGAACGCGACCATCTTCCGCATACCGCGCATCTTCATCCGCAACTCCGTGTCCTGGCCGCGGCGAAACGCCGGGCTGTCGCCAGAGACTAGACGAACCGGGGAGGGCATTCCCCCATCCCGGTCGGCTAGAGTGCGGCGATGTCCACCGAATTCGACGACTGGTTCGCGCGCGAGGTCCTGGCGCACGAGCGCGCGCTGGTGCACTACCTGCAGCGCTGCTGGCCGCACCGCGACGAGCTGCACGACCTGCGCCAGGAGGTCTACGTGCGGGTCTACGAGGCCGCCGCGCGCAGCCGCCCGACCGCGCCGAAGGCGTTCCTGTTCGCCACCGCCCGCCACCTGATGGCCGACCGCGCCCGCCGCGGGCGGGTGGTGTCGATCGAGCCGGTGGGTGATTTCGACTCGTCGAACGTCTACCTGATCGACGAGGTTTCGCCGGAACGCTGGACCGGCACCCGTCAGGCCCTGCGCCGGCTGGTGGAGGCGCTGGACCGGTTGCCCGGACGCTGCCGCGAGGTGGTGTGGCTGCGCCGGGTCGAGGAGCTGTCGCAGAAGGAAGTCGCCCAGCGCCTGGGCATCAGCGGGAGGACCGTGGAAAAGCACCTGGCCAAGGGGATGCGCTTGATCGCGGACCACCTGTACGGGGGCGGGCCGTTGCCGCGGCCCGCCTCCAGGCGCGCCGGGCAGGGCGACACGGTGCGGGAGCGTGGACATGGACGACAGCAGGACGATTGAACGCACCGCCGCGGCCTGGCTGGCGCGGCGCGAGGGTGGCGACTGGAGCACGCAGGACCAGCAGGCCCTGGACGCCTGGCTGGCCGGGTCCACCGCGCACCGCGTCGCCCTGCTGCGCCTGCAGGCGGCCTGGAACGAGGCGGCGCGGCTGAAGGCGCTGGCCGCCGGCCTGGCGCCGGGCAGCGTGCCCGGACGGGGCCAGTGGGCCGGATGGGCGGCTTCCGGCGCACCGCGCCCCGAACCGGCCATGGCTGACGAAGCGCCGCCGCCCGCGCCAGGCCATGCCGTGCCGGACCTGCGCGCGGTGTCGTTCGCCCGGCGCCGGGCCGCGTCGCGCCCGGCGCGCTGGCCGCGCGCGCTGGCGGCCGCGTTCGTGCTGGCCGTGGCCGGCGGGCTGGGCTGGGGCGCCTGGCAGCTGGGCGGACAGCAGGAGGCGGCCTACGCCAGCGCGGTCGGCGAGGTGGTCGAGGTGGCGCTGGCCGACGGTTCGACGGCCACGCTCAGCAGCGACAGCCGGCTGCAGGTGCGCATGGACCGTGGCGAACGCCATGTCGCCCTGCTGCGCGGCGAAGCCTTCTTCGAGGTCGCCCACGAAGCCGGGCGGCCGTTCGTGGTCGAGGCCGACGGCCATCGCGCCGTCGCCGTCGGCACCCGCTACGCGGTGCGCCGCGACCCGGACACACTGCGGGTGGTGGTGACCGAGGGCCGGGTACGGCTGGACAGCGCCGCCGGGGGCCGCAACCGCCCGGTCTCGCTGCTGCCGGCCGGCAGCGTCGCCACCGTCGGCCGCAACGGCGTGCTGGTGCGCTCGCTGCCACCAGAGGAAGCGGCCCGATACGTGGAGTGGCGCAGCGGCTTCCTGGTCTTCGACGACGCGCCGCTGGCGCAGGCGGCGGCCGAGTTCAACCGCTTCAACATCCGCCGCCTGGAACTGGCCGACCCGGCGGTCGCCGAGCTGCGCATCGGCGGCAACTTCCGCTGGTCCGGGCTGGACGCCTTCGTCGGGCTGCTGGAGCAGGGCTTCCCGGTGCGCGCCGAGCGCCATCCCGACCGGATCGTCCTCCACTCGCGCTGAGCGCCGGGCGCGGGGCAATGGGGGAAGCGGCCGTCTCGTTCGTCATGGCAAGCAGAGGGTGCCGTCCCGGCACCGGGAGAGAGAAACCGATGCGTCATACGTCGCGTGTCCTGTTGTTGACCCTGGCCTGCTCCGCCGCGCTGGCGGCGCAGGCCGCCGAGGCGGCCGGCCCGATCAACGTGCCGGCCGGCGACCTGGCCGCCGCGCTCAACGCGCTGGCGCGCCAGTCCGATACCCAGCTCGTGTATCGGGCCGACGAGCTGCGCGGCCGGCAGACCGCCGGGGTGCAGGGCGCGGCGGACACCGACCAGGCGCTGCAGCAGCTGCTGCAGGGCAGCGGCTTCAGCGCCCGCCGCGACGCCAGCGGTGCGGTGCTGGTGGCGCGCGCCGATGCGCCGGCGCGTCGCCGCGCCCCGGCGCCGCAGCCGCAGGACGGCGCCGGCGGCAGCGTCCCGGCCGCGGAGCCGGTGGTCCAGATCGACACGATCACGGTGACCGGTTCGCGCATCCCGCGCGCGCAGATCGAAGGCCCGGCGCCGATCAGCGTGGTCACCGCCGAGGAGATCCGCGCGAACGGCTTCACCTCGGTGCCGGACGTGCTGCGCGCGATGACCCAGAACGGCGGCGAGACCCAGAGCCAGCAGTCGGCCAGCGGCGCCGACTTCTCGCCGGGCGCGCAGCAGGTCGACCTGCGCGGCCTCGGCCCGAACCACACCCTGGTGCTGGTCAACGGCCGCCGCATCGCCGACTTCCCGATGCCGTTCAAGGGCCGCAGCAACTTCACCGACATCTCCAGCATCCCGATCGCGATGATCGACCGCGTCGAGGTGCTCACCGGCAGCGCCTCGGCGATCTACGGTTCGGACGCGATCTCCGGCGTGGTCAACTTCATCCTGAAGAAGAAGGCCGACGGCACCACCGTCGACATGCGCCTGGGCACCACCAGCGAAGGCGGCGGCGAGTCGTTCGACGCCAGCCTGGTCAGCGGCTTCGAGCGCGGCGGTTTCAGCGGCGTGTACAGCATCGACATCCAGTCGCAGACCCCGCTGTGGGCCTACGAGCGCGACATCCAGGATTCGACCAAGGACGGCCCGACCGCCAATTCGCAGATCGCCCGCCGCGCGTACCTGCGCACCGACTGGTGGGACGACTACATCGACCCGGGCCAGGCCACCTGCGACGCGCTGTCCGGGCAGAACGGCGGCACCACCTACCATGCCTACCGCCCGCGCTACGGCTACTACTGCGGCAGCGACGAGTCGATCGGCTACGGCACCATCCTCAGCAAGCGCCGCGGGGTGAACGGTTACGCCTCGCTGAACTACGACTTCGGCAACGGCCACCTGTGGTTTGCCGACGTGCAGGCCGGCCACCACCAGGTCGAACTGTTCCGCGACGTGTCCTCGTGGAGCTACATGGCGCCGGACGGCAACGAGGAGGGCTACTTCTACAACGAGGCCACCGGCCAGGTGGAGTACTGGCAGCGCCAGTTCTCGCCGGAGGAAATGGGCGGGCTGGACCGCGGCATGGTCGAGACCACGCAGAAGACCTTCGGCCTGACCACCGGCTTCCAGGGCAGCTTCGCCGCCGACTGGGACTACGAGGCCTCGCTGAGCTACTCGCAGTACAAGGCGCGGATCAGCTGGCCGCAGATCGTCGCCGCGCGCGCCAACGACCTGTTCCTCGGCCCGCAGCTGGGGGTGGACGACGACGGTTTCCCGATCTTCAACGCCGATCCGTCGCGCCTGTACCGGCCGCTCAGCCGCGCCGAGTACGACAGCATCGCCGCGCGCACCGTCTACCACCCGCAGTCGGAAACGGCGACGCTGGCGGCGACGGTGAGCACCGCCGACCTGTTCGCGCTGCCCGGCGGCGACGCCGGCTTCGCCGCCACGGTCGAGTACGGCCACCAGAGCTACGACCTCAATCCCGATCCGCTGGCGACGCAGTACTACTACTACAGCTGGAAGGACTCCGACGGCCACGGCAGCCGCAACCGCTGGGCCGGCGCGGCCGAGCTGCGCATGCCGTTGCTGGACTCGCTGAGCTGGAGCCTGGCCGGCCGCTACGACCAGTACCGCTACTCCGGCAACAGCATCGGCAAGGCGACCTGGAGCACCGGCCTGGAATGGCGTCCGCTGGACAGCCTGCTGGTGCGCGGTTCCTACGGCACCGCGTTCCGCGCGCCGGACCTGCACTACGTCTACGCCGGCATCGGCAACGACGAGACCTCGGGCAACGACTACTACAACTGCCTGCTCGACCAGGCCGACGACTGCTCCGACTACAGCGAGGGCCTGATCCGCACCCGCGCCGGCAACCGCGACCTGGATCCGGAGACCAGCACCTCCTGGACCGCCGGCTTCGTCTGGTCGCCGCTGGACGGCCTGGACCTGTCGGCCGACTGGTTCGACATCGACATGCGCGACCAGGTGCAGGACATGAGCGTGGACGCGATCCTGCGCGACGAGGCCGCCTGCCGCCTCGACGAGCTGCCGGCGACCTCGCCGACCTGCGTCGACGCGCTGGCCCGCGTCACCCGCAGCACCAACGGCAGCCTGTACGGGATCTCGGTGGCGCCGATCAACGTCGCCCGCGAGCGCACCCGCGGCGTCGACGTGGCCGCGCGCTACCGCCTGGAGACCGGCATCGGCCGCTTCACCCTGACCTTCAACCACACCTGGGTGAAGGAGCACGACTTCCAGCAGTTCCCGGGCGATCCGGTCGAGGACCAGTTCGCCACCAACAGCGGTTTCGACATCCCGCGGACCAAGAGCAACGCCAGCATCGGCTGGGATCGCGGCCCGTGGACGGTGACGCTGTACGGCTCGCGCCTGGGCCGGCTGCCGAACGGCTGGTCGTACGACCAGGTGTGGGAGGACGGCGACCCGGGTCCGTGGATCCCGGCGACCTACCGCTACAACGCCTCGGCGCAGTTCCGCTTCAACGACCATTCGCGCCTGAGCCTGGCCGTCACCAACCTGGCCAACAAGATGCCGCCGAAGGATCCGACCTACACGGCGTATCCGTACTACGACATCTCCTGGTTCGACTCGGTGGGCCGCACGATCAACCTGCAGTACACCCACCAGTTCGGCGGCAGCGGGCTGTAAGGCGCCGGCCCACCCGACCGCAGCAATCCACCGGGCCCCATGCGGGTCCGGTGGCGGTTTTTATTCGGGATTCGGGATTGGGGATTCGGGATTACGGCCGGGCGTCGCGGCTCAGACCGGATGCACCACGCCCAGCACGCGCGCGCCGCGCGCGCCGGTGACCGCCGGCAGGTTGCCGGGGCGGCCGGCGAGGGTCTCGCGTGCCAGCCAGGCGAAAGCCATCGCCTCGACGAAGTCCGGATCCAGCCCGTAGCCGGCGGTGTCCTCGATCGCCATTCCCGGCAGGCGCGCGGCGAGGCGCTCGAGCAGGCGCGGATTGCGCACGCCGCCGCCGCAGGCGATCACCCGCGCCGTGGCCGGCTGCTGCGCCAGCAGCGCTTCGGCGGCGGTGGCCGCGCTCAGCTCAAGCAGGGTGGCCTGCACGTCGGCCGGCGCTTCGTCGCCCAGCAGGCGCGCTTCCACCCAGTCGAGGTGGAACTGCTCGCGGCCGGTGCTCTTCGGCGGCGGCAACGCGAACCAGGGATCGTCCAGCAGCCGCTCCAGCAGCGCCGCATCGACCGTGCCGCTGGCGGCGAACGCGCCGCCGGCGTCGAAGGCCGCGCCGGTGTGGCGCTGGCACCAGGCATCGAGCAGGGCGTTGGCCGGGCCGGTGTCGAAGCCGCGCACTTCGCCGATGCGCGGCAGCAGGGTGTAGTTGCCGATCCCGCCGAGGTTGAGCACGGCGCGGTCTTCCTGCGGCGAATGCAGCAGCGCGGCGTGGAAGGCCGGCACCAGCGGCGCGCCATGGCCGCCGGCGGCGACGTCGCGGCGGCGGAAGTCGGCCACCGTGGCGATGCCGGTGCGTTCGGCGATCACGCTGCCGTCGCCGATCTGCATGGTGAACGGCGCATCGCCGTGCGGGCGGTGGCGGATCGTCTGGCCGTGCGATCCGATCGCGGCGACCTGCGCCGGGGCGACGCCGGCGGCGTCGAGCA
>Ga0182737_1001711_pt1 | contig 20438 bp, 15 predicted proteins | sample eDN5th30CBELigOP_FD_128878 | JGI IMG/M metagenome (GOLD analysis project Ga0182737, IMG submission 128878) | Enriched Organic Plus compost microbial communities from Emeryville, California, USA - eDNA 5th pass 30_C BE-Lig OP (version 2) (version 2) ...
GGTGGCGATGGTGATGTGGCCCGGCTTGCCGGCCTCGGCCACGATCTCGGCTTCGCGCGCGTGTTGCTTGGCGTTCAGGACTTCGTGCGGCAACTTGGCCTGCTTGAGCAGGCCCGACAGCAGTTCGGAGTTCTCGATGCTGGTGGTGCCCACCAGCACCGGCTGGCCGCGCTCGTGGCAGTCGCGGATGTCGTCCAGGATGGCGTGGTACTTTTCCTGCGCCGTCTTGAAGACCTGGTCGTTCTGATCCTTGCGGATCATCGGCTTGTTGGTGGGGATGATGACGGTTTCCAGGCCGTAGATTTCCTGGAATTCGTACGCTTCGGTGTCGGCCGTGCCGGTCATGCCCGACAGCTTGTCGTACATGCGGAAGTAGTTCTGGAACGTGATGGACGCCAGCGTCTGGTTCTCGTGCTGGATCTTCACGCCTTCCTTGGCCTCGACCGCCTGGTGCAGGCCGTCGGACCAGCGGCGGCCCACCATCAGGCGGCCGGTGAATTCGTCGACGATGACCACTTCGCCGTCCTGCACCACATACTGCTGGTCGCGGAAGAACAGCGTATTGGCGCGCAGCGCCACCATCAGGTGGTGCATCAGCGCGATGTGGCGCGGGTCGTACAGGGATTCGCCCTCGGGCAGCAGGCCCTGCTGGCTGAGGATGCGCTCGGCGTTCTCGTGGCCCCGCTCGGACAGGAACACCTGCTGGGATTTTTCGTCGACCCAGTAGTCGCCTTCGGGTTCCGGCTCGTGCGGCTTGGGCTCGGATGCCATGCGGGTCAGCAGCGGCGGCACGGCGTTCATGCGCACGTACAGCTCGGTGTGGTCTTCGGCCTGGCCCGAGATGATCAGCGGGGTGCGGGCCTCGTCGATCAGGATGGAGTCGACCTCGTCGACGATGGCGTACGACAGCCCGCGCTGGCGGCGGTCTTCGACGCGGTATTCCATGTTGTCGCGCAGGTAGTCGAAGCCGAACTCGTTATTGGTGCCGTAGGTGATGTCGGCCGCGTAGGCGGCGATTTTCTCGTCGTTGGGCTGCTGGGGCACCACCACGCCGGTGCTCATGCCCAGGAAGCGGTACAGGCGCCCCATCCATTCGGCGTCGCGGCGGGCCAGGTAGTCGTTCACGGTGACCACGTGCACGCCCTTGCCGGCGATGGCGTTCAAGTACACCGGCAGCGTGGCCATCAGGGTCTTGCCCTCGCCGGTGCGCATTTCGGCGATCTTGCCGTTGTGCAGCGCAATGCCGCCCAGCAGCTGCACGTCGAAGTGGCGCATGCCGAACACCCGCTTGCCCGCCTCGCGGACCACCGCGAAGGCTTCGGGCAGCAGGTCGTCGAGCGACGCGCCCTGGCCGTGGCGGGTGCGGAATTCCTGGGTCTTGGCCGCCAGTTCCGTGTCGGATAGCGCGGCGGTCTTGGATTCCAGGGCGTTGACCTGGGTAACCAGCTTGCGATACTGCTTAAGCAACCGGTCGTTGCGGCTGCCTATGAGTTTTTTGAGCAGAGAAACCATGCGTGTCGGTGGCGGCGCCGGCGGCGCCCCGCCCCCGTGGGGCCGGGCTCCGCCCGGGGCGGATTGTTATTTGGTTGAGCGGTCAATACCGCTGGGAAACAATCGAGTTTAACGCACCTGAGCGGCAGCGGCCCGGCGAGCCGCAATAACCGGACGAAGGCGGCTTCAGCGGGTCACGGCCTGCCCGGCGACCGCGTCGTGGACCTGCGCCACCACGGGCGGGCGCGCCTGGGGCGACTGCAGGAACAGGCGGGGATCCAGCGGCTGGCCGGCCAGCCGCACCTCGAAATGCAAGTGCGGGCCGGTGGAGCGCCCGGTGGAACCCACCCGCGCGATTTCCTGGCCGCGGCCGACCAGGTCGCCCGGCTTGACCAGCAGCTTGGAAGCATGGGCATAGCGGGTGATCAGGCCGTCGCCGTGGTCGATCTCGACCGTGTTGCCGTACCCCGTCTGGTAGCTGGCGTCCAGCACCACGCCGCCCGAGGCCGCCAGGATGGGCGTGCCCGACGGGGCGGCGAAATCCAGCCCCTCGTGCATGGCGTAGCGATGGGTGACGGGGTTGCGCCGCCAGCCGTAGGAAGAGCTCAGGAAGGGGTATTCGGTGATGGGCGGCGTCGAGGGCAGGCGCGCCTGGTCGGCCGAGCGGCGCGTCAGCGCCACATCCAGCATGCGCAGGTTGTCGGTCTGCTGCGCCAGGCGGGCCTGCAGCTCGTCGAGCTGGCGGCCCAGTTCTTCGGCCGATTCGTGCGAAGGCGGCTGGCGGTCGGTGAACAGGTCGTCCATGACCTGCCCGGCCTGGGCCGGGGCGTTGATCTCGGCGGCCAGTTCCGGGTCGGTGTACGCCACCCCCGCCACCTGGGCCACGCGCCGGCCCAGCCCGTCGATGCCGATCATCTTGGCCTGCAATTCGCCCACCTTGGCGGCCAGCAGGCCCACGTTCTCGCGCAGGAACGAGGCATCGCGCTCGGGGTGGACATCCTGGGAATAGGCCGCCCAGTCAACCGAATACGCCGGCGGGGCAACTGGAGTAAGGTAGCGCTGTACGGTGGCGCCGATCAGGGCCGCGGTGGCCAATAGCGCGGCCAGCACCAGCCCCAGGCGCGCGCCGCCCAGGGCATACTGCCCGGGCTGCCCGTCGCGGGCGTGCATAATCACGATTTTCAAGGTACGTAATCCTGTTATCGAGCCGGCATGAACAGACCTGCTTCAAACCGCTCACGTTCTTCTGCCAGCCGGCGGGGCGAAACTCCGCTGGGATGGCTGGGTCACGATGCGCGCGGCGCCGGCGTATTGGCCACGGCACGCACGCACCTGCAGATACAGCACGCCGTCGCCGCCGTGCTGCCGCCGGCGCTGGGCGCCGTGTGCGTGGTGGCAAAGCTGGAAAGCCAACGGCTGCAACTGGCGGTGCCGAGCGCCGCGCACGCGGCCAAGCTGCGCCAGCTGGCTCCGCGGATCGCACAAGCACTCAACACCCAAGGCTGGAACCTTAACGAAATTGCGGTCAGGGTTCAAGCGGGAATGCCCAAACCCGGCGCCAAGGCCCCCCGCCCGCCCAAGGAAACCGAACCCCTGGGCACGGTCGCCCTGGGGGCCTTCGAGACACTGAGCGGGAAATTGCGGCCAGGGCCCCTGGCCGATGCGGTGGCCCGGCTGCTGGCCCACCACAAGCGCGGCTAGCCGGCCGTCAGGCCAGCTTCCATTCGTGGCGGAAGGCCTGGGGCGCCTCGGCCTGCGATTCGTAGGTAACCAGTTCCCAGGCGTCGCGCTGCGCCAGCAACGCGCGGGCCAGCTGGTTGTTCAGCCCGTGGCCCGACTTGCAGGCCACGTAGCGCGCCACCAGGGGCTTGCCCAGCAGGTACAGGTCGCCGATGGCATCCAGGATCTTGTGCTTGACGAACTCGTCGTCGTAGCGCAGGCCGTCGCTGTTGAGCACCCGGTATTCGTCCATCACGATGGCGTTGTCCAGGCTGCCGCCGCGGGCCAGGCCCATGGAGCGCAGGGCCTCGACTTCGTTGACGAAACCGAAGGTGCGCGCCCGCGCGATCTCGCGCACGTACGAATGGGTGGCGAAATCGATTTCGGCGAAGTTCGCCGTGGAATCGATGGCCGGGTGGCGAAAATCGATGGAAAACGCCAGCGCGAAGCCTTCGTGCGGTTCCAGGCGCGCCCATTTCAGGTTGCGGCCCTCGCCCTCGCGGATTTCCACGGGCTTGAGCACCCGGATGAATTGCTTGGGCGCGTTCTGCTCGACGATGCCGGCCGAACGCAGCAGGTACACGAACGTGGCCGCGCTGCCGTCCATGATGGGGACTTCTTCGGCGGTCAGGTCGACGTGCAGGTTGTCGATGCCCAGGCCGGCCAGCGCCGACATCAGGTGTTCGACCGTGGACACGCGCACGTCGCCCTGCTGCAGCACCGAGGCCATGCGGGTGTCGCCCACGCCGGCGGCCTGCGCCGGCAGGTCGACGACCTGCGGCAGGTCGACGCGGTGAAAGACGATGCCGGTGTTCGCTTCGGCAGGACGCAGGGTAAGCTCGACCCGGCGGCCCGAGTGGACGCCTACGCCGGTGGTGCGGACGAGATTCTGGATGCTGCGCTGTCGAAACATGGGATCTTTGCGATGTGCGGTGCCGGTAAATACCAATGAAATCACCGGCATAAGTACCTATTGTAACCTCGGAGGACGCCCGGCGCCATGCGCCTGAAACATCTGCCGGTTAACGTGTCCCCATTAAAGGGCGGCCGGGCACGCGCCGCCCCGCGTCCGGCCCGCCCGGGGAAGGCGGGCCGGCGCTGAGGGAGTCGGGCCGGTTCCCCGGCCCGGTACGGCTACATCAGTCCGCCTGCTTGCGCAGGAACGCCGGGATATCGAAGTGATCCATGCCCGAGCTTTCCAGGGCGCGCACCTGGGCCGACGCCTGCGTGCGCGGGTTGCGCATCACCGACGGCATGTCCAGATTGCGGTAGTCGCCCTGCTGGCCCATCATCCCGCCCAGGGGCAGGTTGTCGGTGCCGGTGCGCAGGCCCTCGGCGGCGTTCTGCACCAGTTGCGGACGCGCGGCGTTGCGGCCCAGTCCGGTGGCGACCACGGTCACGCGCAGGTTCTCGCCCATGGACTCGTCGTAGGCGGTGCCGAAGATCACGGTGGCGTCGTCCGAAGCGTAGCTGCGGATCGTCTCCATGATTTCGCGCGTTTCGCGCATCTTCAGCGTGCGGCTGGCGGTGATGTTGACCAGCACGCCGCGCGCGCCGTTCAGGTCCACGCCTTCCAGCAGCGGGCACGCGATGGCCTGCTCGGCCGCCACGCGGGCGCGGTCCGCGCCGGCGGCGGTGGCCGTACCCATCATGGCCTGGCCCTGCTCGCCCATGATCGTCTTGACGTCCTCGAAGTCGACGTTCACATTGCCTTCGACATTGATGATCTCGGCAATGCCCGCGCAAGCGTTGTGCAGGATGTCGTCGGCGGACTTGAAGCAGTCTTCCTGCGTCGCGTCCTCGTCCATCAGCTCGTACAGGTTCTCGTTGAGCACGACGATGAGCGAATGCACGTGCTTGGCCAGTTCGCTGATGCCGTCTTCGGCCATCTTCAGGCGCTTGTTGCCCTCGAACGAGAACGGCTTGGTGACCACGCCGACCGTCAGGATGCCCAGTTCCTTGGCCACTTCGGCCACGACCGGGCCGGCGCCCGTGCCGGTGCCGCCGCCCATGCCGGCGGTAATGAACACCATGTGCGCGCCGTTCAGGGCCGAACGGATTTCTTCACGCGCGGTTTCGGCCGATGCGCGGCCCTGCTCGGGCTTGGCGCCTGCGCCCAGGCCGGTGCGGCCCAGGCGGATCTGCACCGGTGCGTTGGTGGCCGCCAGTGCCTGCGCGTCGGTGTTGGCGCAGATGAAATCCACGCCGTTGACGCCACTGCGGATCATGTGCGCGACGGCGTTGCCGCCGGCGCCGCCAACACCCACGACCTTGATAACGGTCCCTTTGGTGTTGTTCTCAAGCATCTCAAAGTTCATCATGATGACTCCCTCACAAGTCTGGATATGCAAATCACAAAAATTCCCCAACAACCTATCTTTTGTGAATCGCCTCAAAGCCGAAGCCGGCCACAGGGTCCGCAACGGGTTTGAAACGTCTCCCCTCTTCGGCCCGCCCCGCCCGGTCGGGCGGCACGTGCCGGGAACAGGCCGCAGCCCGTCCCCTTGATCAGTTCATGAACCACTCCTTCATCCGCGCCAGCAGGGTCTTGAAGCTGCCGGTCTGGGCCGCCACCTTGCGGCCGCGCACACGCTGCATGCGCGCTTCCAGCAACAGGCCCATCACGGTCGAGAAGCGCGGGTTGCGCATCACGTCGGACAGGCTGCCCTCGTACTCGGGCACGGCCACCCGCACCGGCTTCAGGAACACGTCCTCGGCCAGTTCGATCATGCCGGGCAGCTGCGCCGAGCCGCCGGTCAGCACCACGCCCGAAGCCAGCAGGTCTTCGTAGCCGGAATCGCGCACCACCTGCTGCACCAGCGAGAACAGTTCTTCGACGCGCGGCTCGATCACCGCGCCCAGGGCCTGGCGCTTGACCTGGCGCGGGCCGCGGTCGCCCAGCCCGGGCACCTCGACGGTCTCGTCCGGGCGCGCCAGCACCTGCTTGGCCACGCCGTAGCGCAGCTTGATTTCCTCGGCGTCCGGCGTGGGCGTGCGCAGCATGGCCGCGATGTCGTTGGTGATCTGGTCGCCGGCAATCGGCAACACGGCGGTGTGGCGAATCGCCCCGCCGGTGAAAATGGCCACGTCGGTCGTGCCGCCGCCGATGTCCACCAGCACCACGCCCAGCTCTTTCTCGTCGGCCGTCAGGCACGACAGGCTGGAGGCCAGCGGCTGCAGGATCAGGTCCTGCACTTCCAGGCCGCAGCGGCGCACGCACTTGACGATGTTCTGCGCGGCGCTGACGGCGCCGGTCACGATGTGCACGCGCACTTCCAGGCGCAGGCCGCTCATGCCGATGGGCTCGCGGATGTCTTCCTGGCCGTCGACGATGAATTCCTGCGTCAGCACGTGCAGCACCTGCTGGTCGGTCGGAATGTTGACGGCCTTGGCCGTCTCGATCACCCGCGCCACGTCGGTCGCGGTGACTTCCTTGTCTTTCACCGCCACCATGCCGCTGGAATTGAAGCTGCGGATATGGCTGCCCGCGATGCCGGTGTAGACGTCGCGGATCTTGCAGTCGGCCATCAGCTCGGCTTCCTCGAGCGCGCGCTGGATCGAATTGACGGTGGTCTCGATATTGACGACCACGCCCTTGCGCATGCCGCGCGATTCGTGCTGGCCCAGGCCCAGCACTTCGAAGCGTCCTTCCGGCAGGATTTCGGCGACCACGGCCACCACCTTGCTGGTGCCGATATCCAGGGCGACGATGAGGTCCTTGATGTCACGGGTCATGGCGTTAACGCTTCTTCGAAGAAGTGGATGGAGATTTCGGTTTGGCTTGCCCTTCCGGCAGCGGCGCCAGGGCCAGGGCGAACCCGTTGGGGTAGCGCAGGTCGGCCTGCGTCACGGTGCGGCCTTCCAGCCGGCTGGTCACCGCCGGCCAGGCCTGCACGAAGCGCTGGATGCGCGCCGCGAACGGCAACGCGCCAGGCAGCCCGTGCGGGTCGGGCGCGTCCGCGCCCGGGTCGCGCCCCAGGTCCAGCACCATGCCGTTGGACAGCGTGGCCTTCCAGGCATAGCGCGCGCTCAGGTCCAGTTCGCGCACGTGCAGGTCCAGCGGCGCGAACCAGCGGGCCAGCTCCGCGTAGCGCTGCACCACCAGCCCTTCCGAACCATCCGGCCCGGAAAACTGCGGCAGTTGCGTGTCGTCGTCCAGCTCGCCCGTATTGGCCGTGAACGCTTCGCCCCAGGTGTTGATCATCTGGTTCTCGTTCCACAGGGCCAGCGGCTGCTGCTCCTCGATGCGCACCCGCAGCGTGTCGGGCCAGATGCGCCGGATCGAGGCGCGCCGCACCCAGGGCACCGACTCGAACACCTCGCGCGCCTCGTCCAGGTCGACGGTAAAGAAGTTGCCCGCGAAGCGCCGCGCAATCACCGCGCGCACGGCTTCCGGCGATACGTAGTGCAGGTCGGCATCGGGCGCGGCTTCCAGTTCGATGGCCGACAGCGTGAAGTAGGGACGATGCGCCACCCACACCACGCACGCGGCGAGCATGGCCACCACCGCCAACACGGCCAGCGTGTTGGCGATCAGGTTGGTGGTGCGAGCGTCGTTCCACACAGATCGTTCCGGTCAAGGGTTGCGGGCCGGGCTGTGCACTTTGCAGGCCGCCTCGGACAAAATGGATACACACAATTCGGCATAGCTCATGCCCACCGCCTTGGCCGCCATGGGCACCAGCGAATGGCCGGTCATGCCGGGCGACGTATTGGCTTCCAGCAGCCACGGCTGGTTGCCGGCGTCCAGCATGAAATCGATGCGGCCCCAGCCGGCGCAGTCCAGCGCGCGATAGGCGCGCACGGCGATGTCGGCCACCTGGCGGGCAACCTCTTCCGGCAAGTCGGCCGGGCAGAAATACTGGGTGTCGTCGGAAAAGTACTTGTGTTCGTAGTCGTAGTTGCCGCCGGGCGCCACGATCTCGATCACGGGCAGCGCGCGCGCCGCGCGGCCGGTGCCCAGCACGGCCACGGTCAATTCGCGCCCGGCGATGAATTGCTCGGCCAGCACCGCGGCATCGAAGTGCGCCGCCTGCGCATAGCCTTCTTTCATGTCGGAATAGCCCACCACCTTGGTGATGCCGACAGTGGAGCCCTCGTGCGGCGGCTTCAGGATCAGGGGCAGGCCCAGCCGGTCGGGCACCGTGCGCAACTCGGACTGGGCATCCAGCAATTCGAAGGCCGGCGTGGGCAGCCCGTGCTGCAGCCATACACGCTTGGTCATGGTCTTGTCCATGGCCAGGCTGGAAGCCATGGGGCCGCTGCCGGTGTAGGGCAGGCCCAGCAGTTCCAGCGCGCCTTGCAGCGTGCCGTCTTCGCCGTAGCGCCCATGCAAGGCGATGAACACGCGGTCGAAGCCGGCCGAGGCCAGTTCGGCCAGCGAGCGCTCGCCGGTATCGAACAGGTGCGCGTCGACGCCGGCCGACCGCAGCGCCTGGTGCACGCCCTTGCCGGACATCAGCGACACCTCGCGCTCGGCCGAACGGCCGCCATACAGTACGCCCACTTTGCCGAACGCCTTCACATCGGGGCCGGGCCGCGTCACGGGTCGAGTCATGCCAGTTCTCCTACCAGGCCGGGCACCTTGCTGATCGAGCCGGCGCCCATCACTACCACCACGTCGCCGTCGCGCACGAAGTCCAGCACCGCCTGCGGCAATTCGCCGACGTCTTCCACGAACACCGGCTCGATGCGGCCTGCCACCCGCAGGGCGCGCGCCAGCGCGCGGCCGTCGGCGGCCACCAGGGGCGGCTCGCCGGCCGCATAGACTTCGGTCAGCAGCACGGCATCCGCGCCGCCCAGCACGCGTACGAAGTCCTCGAAGCAGTCGCGGGTGCGGGTGTAGCGGTGCGGCTGGAAGGCCAGCACGATGCGCCGGTCGGGCCAGGCGCCGCGGGCGGCGGCCAGCGTGGCCGCCATTTCCACCGGGTGGTGGCCGTAGTCGTCGATCACCGTGAAGGTGCCGCCGCCGTGGTCGGCCGGCACGGGGAATTCGCCAGTCTGGGTGAAACGGCGGCCGACGCCCTTGAACGAGGCCAGCGCCTGGCTGATGGCGTCGTCGGGCACGCCCAGCTCGGTGGCCACGGCCACCGCCGCCAGCGCGTTGCGCACGTTGTGCAGGCCCGGCAGGTTCAGCTCGACGGCCAGCGGCGGCAGCGTGCTGGAACGGTCCTGCCGCTGCACGGTAAAGCGCATGCGGGTGCCGTCGGCCTGCACGTCCTCGCCGCGCACCTGCGCGTCGGGGCTCAGGCCATAGGTGGTGATGGGGCGCGACACGAACGGCATGATCTCGCGCACATTGGCGTCGTCGGCGCACAGCACGGCGCTGCCGTAGAACGGCAGGCGCTGGGTGAATTCGATGAAGGCGCTCTTGAGCCGCGCCACGTCGTGGCCGTAGGTGTCCATGTGGTCGGCGTCGATGTTGGTCACGATCGCCATCACGGGCAGCAGGTTCAGGAACGAGGCATCCGATTCGTCGGCTTCCACCACGATGTACTCGCCCTGCCCCAGGCGCGCATTGGCGCCGGCCGAATTCAGCCGCCCGCCGATCACGAAGGTGGGGTCCAGGCCGCCGGCGGCCAGCACGCTGGCCACCAGGCTGGTGGTGGTGGTCTTGCCGTGCGTGCCGGCCACCGCGATGCCGCGCTTCAGGCGCATCAGCTCGGCCAGCATGATGGCGCGCGGCACCACGGGAATGCCGGCGGCGCGCGCGGCGATCACCTCGGGGTTGTCGCCGGCCACGGCGGTGGACGTCACGATCGCGCCCGCGCCCGCCACGTTGGCGGCGCTGTGGCCAATGGCCACCTTGGCGCCCAGCCCGGCCAGCCGGCGGGTCACGGCCGATTCCTGCAAGTCGGACCCGCTGATGGTGTAGCCCAGGTTCAGCAGCACCTCGGCGATGCCGCTCATGCCCGAACCGCCGATGCCGACGAAATGGATGTGCTGGATTCTGTGTTTCATGATGGGCGCCTCGCTGCCTGTTCGCAGACGTCGGCGATATGGGCCGCGGCTTGCGGGCGCGCGTACTGGCGCGCCCGTTCTGCCACGGCCTGGAGTTCGGGGCGGGTGCGCTGGCGCAGCCAGTCGGCCAGCCACTCGGGGGTCAATTGCGCCTGCGGGCACAGCCAGGCAGCCTGGGCGTCGCTCAGGTAGCGGGCGTTGGCCGTCTGGTGGTCGTCGATGGCATGCGGGAACGGCACGAACAGGGCCGCCACGCCGGCCGCCGCCACTTCGGCCACCGTCATGGCGCCGGCGCGGCACACCAGCACATCGGCCTGCCCCATGGCGGCCGCCATGTCGTCGATGAAATCGCGGCAGTCGGCCTGCACGCCAGCTGCGGCATAGGCCTCGCGCAGGGGCTGCAGATGCTGCGCGCCCGCCTGGTGCGTGACCAGCGGGCGGGCCTGCGGCTCGATCAGGGACAGCGCGCGCGGCAGGGTGGTGTTCAAGGCCTGCGCGCCCAGGCTGCCGCCCACCACCAGCAGGCGCAATGGGCCGCCGCGCTGGCCATAGCGCGCCGCCGGCTCGGGCAGGGCGCACAGGTCGCCGCGCACCGGGTTGCCCAGCGCTTCGCCGCGCGGCAGCACATCCGGAAAACCGCTGAGCACGCGGCGCGCCAGGCGCGCCAGCCAGCGGTTGGCGGTGCCGGCCACCGCGTTCTGCTCGTGCACCACCAGCGGCAGGCCGCGCAGCGCCGCCATCGCGCCGCCGGGAAAGGCCACATAGCCTCCCATGCCCAGCACTACGTCCGGGCGCACCAGCGACAGGCGGCGCCAGGCCTGCGCGCACGCGCGCGCCAGCAGGAACGGCAGCTTCAGCAGCGCAACCGCGCCGCGGCCGCGCACGCCCTGGAACTGCAAAGGCACCAGGTCGATGCCGCGCGGCGGCACCAGGCGGCCTTCCATCTTGTCGGGATTGCCCAGCCACAGCACGCGCCAGCCGCGCTCGCGCAGCACATCGGCCACGGCCAGGCCGGGCATGATATGGCCGCCGGTGCCGCCGGCCATGATCAGGACGGTGCGCGGGGTCGTCATACGCGCCCTCCCCGCATCATCACGCGATTCTCGATATCGACGCGCAGCAGGATGGCCAGGCCGCACAGGTTCATCACGATGCCCGATCCGCCATAGCTCATCAGCGGCAGCGTCAGCCCCTTGGTGGGCAGCAGGCCCAGGCACACGCCCATGTTGATGAACGCCTGCACGCCGATCCAGATGGCCACGCCCTGCGCCACCAGGCCGGCGAACGTACGTTCCATGGCGATGGCCTGCCGGCCGATGTCGAAGCCGCGCTGGATCACCACCACGAACAGCACGATCACCAGCATCACGCCGACGAAGCCCAGTTCCTCGCCCACCACCGCCATCAGGAAGTCGGTGTGCGCCTCGGGCAGGTAATGCAGTTTCTCGACGCTGGCGCCCAGCCCCACGCCCAGCCATTCGCCGCGTCCCAGCGCGATCAGCGAGTGCGACAACTGGTATGCGCTGCCGTAGGCGTTGGCGTCGTTCCAGGGATCCAGGTAGGCGAACAGCCGCGCGCGCCGCCACGGCGACAGCCAGATCAGCGCCAGGAAAGTGCCGACCAGCACCGCCAGCAGGCTGCTGAAATACTTGCCGTTGATGCCGCCCACGAACAGAATGCCGACGGCGATGGCCACGATGACGATGAAGGCGCCCAGGTCGGGCTCCAGCAGCAGCAGCATCCCCACCCCGCCCAGCGCGCAGGCCATCGGCAGGAACCCGCGCGAGAACGCCTGCATGTGTTCCTGCTTGCGCACGGTGTAGTCGGCGGCGTACAGCAGCGCGGTGAGCTTCATCAGTTCGGACGGCTGGAAATTCAGCGGGCCCAGCGGAATCCAGCGATGGGCGCCGTTGACCTCGCGGCCGATACCCGGAATCAGCACCAGCGCCAGCAAGACCAGCGACGCCATGAAGCCGGGCACCGCCAGCCGCTGCCAGACGCGGATCGGGATCGACAGCACGACCGCGCCGGCCACCAGCCCGGCGGCCAGGAACAGGCCGTGGCGCAGCACGAAGTAATAGCGGCCATACGAGGCGTAGCGCGGCCCGTCGGCCAGCGCGATCGAGGCCGAATACACCATCAGCAGGCCCAGCAACAGCAGGGTCGTGGCGGCCAGCACCAGCGGCGCATCGTAGTTGCGCATGCGGGTCCGCCCCGGGCGGACGGCATTGACGCTGGCGGTGAGTTCGGCGAACAGGCTCATGTCACACCTCTCCCCGGTCGCGGGCCAGGTCTTCGACCTCTTCCACGAACACCGCGCCGCGATGCGGGTAATTGCGGAACATATCCATGCTGGCGCAGGCCGGCGACAGCAGCACCGCGTCGCCCGGCTGCGCCAGCTCGGCGCTGCGCCGCACGGCATCGCGCATGTCTTGCGCGGCCACGCAGGGCACGCCGGTATCGGCCAGCACCCGGCCGATCTCGGGGCCGTCGGTGCCGATCAGCACGACCGTGCGCGCATGGCGGGCCACCACCGGCTTCAGCGGCGAAAAATCCTGCCCCTTGCCCAGGCCGCCGGCGATCAGCACGACCTGCTGGCCCAGGCCTTCCAGGGCCGCCACCGTGGCGCCCACGTTGGTGCCCTTGCTGTCGTTGATGTAGTCGATCCCGCCGATACTGCGCACGAACGCCGCCCGGTGCGGCTCGCCGGCGTACTCGCGCAGCGCGCGCAGCATGGGGCCCCAGCCGATATCCAGCACGCGCGCCAGCTGCAGCGCCGCCAGGGCGTTCAGCCCGTTGTGCAGCCCGCGAATGCGCAGCGCATCCAGCGGCATCAGGCGGCTGGCGCGGCCGGCGCCGCGCTGCGGCGGCGGGGCGTCTTTCTTGCGGCGCACGGGCGGGGCCGGCACCTCGAAATCGTTGGGCTCGCAGGCCACCAGCCAGGCCACGCCCTGGCCCAGTTCCAGGCCCATGTCGCCCACCAGCGTCGGCAGGTCGCGTCCGAAGCTGCGCACTTCCATGCCCGCCAGCGACTCGACCATGCCGGCCACGCGCGGATCGTCGCGGTTCACGATGGCCAAGCGGGCCAGCTTCAGGATGCGGGCCTTGGCCTGGGCATAGGCATCCATGCCGCCATGCCAGTCCAGGTGGTCCTGCGTCACATTGAGTACCGCGGCGGCATCGGCGGCCAGGGTATGGGTGGTCTCGAGCTGGAAGCTGGACAGCTCCAGCACCCACACTTGCGGCAGGTCGCCGGCATCCAGCGCGTCGATCAGGGCGGCCAGCGCGGCCGGGCCGATATTGCCCGCGGCGCGGGCGCTCAGGCCGCCGGCCTCGACCAGCTGGCGCGTCAGCGCGGTGACCGTGGTCTTGCCGTTGGTGCCGGTCACGGCCAGCACTTTCGGCTGGTATTCGCGCTGCGCGGCCAGGTCCGCCAGGGCGCGCGCGAACAATTCGATCTCGCCCACGATCTCGATGCCGCGGCCGGTGGCCTGTTGCAGCAGCGAACGGGCGGGCTCCTGGCCGGGCACCAGGCCCGGGCTCAGCACCAGTTGCGACACGCCGTCGAGCAGCGCCGGGTCGAACGCATCGCCGCAACCCAGGCGGTAATCGACCGTTGCATCCGCCAGGGCGGCGCGCAAGGCCGCCAACCCACCCGGCTCGGCGCGGGTATCGGCCACCCGCAGCGCGGCGCCCTGCCGGGCGCACCAGCGGGCGGCGGCGACACCGGTCTCGCCCAGTCCCAGGATCAGGACCAGCGGCGTCTCGGCGCGAGGGGTGGCGGAATCGTTCATCGCAACTTCAGGGTGGAAAGGCCGATCAGCACCAGCATCATGCTGATGATCCAGAAACGCACGACGACCTGGGTTTCCTTCCAGCCGCCGACTTCAAAATGGTGATGCAGCGGGGCCATGCGAAAAATGCGCCGCCCCTGCCCGTACTTGCGCTTGGTGTACTTGAACCAGGTCACCTGCATCATGACCGACAGCGTCTCGACCACGAACACGCCACCCATGATGAACAGCACGATTTCCTGGCGCACGATCACGGCGATGGTGCCCAGCGCGCCGCCCAGCGCCAGCGCGCCGACGTCGCCCATGAACACCTGGGCCGGATAGGCGTTGAACCACAGGAACGCCAGGCCCGCGCCGGCAATCGCCGCGCACAGCACCATCAGTTCGGCGGCGCCCGGGATGTACGGGAACAGCAGGTATTTGGAATAGTCGACGCGGCCCACCACGTAGGCGAAGATGCCCAGCGCGCTACCCACCATCACGGTCGGCATGATGGCCAGGCCGTCCAGCCCGTCGGTCAGGTTCACGGCGTTGCTGGTGCCCACGATCACCGCCCAGGTCAGGGCCACGAAGCCCAGCACGCCCAGCGGATAGCTGACCGACTTGAAGAACGGCACGATCAGGTCGGCGCGGGTGGGCAGCGGCATGGCGAAACCGCTGCTGACCCAGGCCTTGAACAGGGGCCACAGCTCGGTATTGGCGGGGGCCGACACCGCGAAAGCCAGGTATACCGCGGCTACCAGGCCGATCGTGGCCTGCCAGAAGAACTTCTGCCGCGCGGGCATCCCTTCCGGGTCGCGATAGACGACCTTGCGGTAGTCGTCCATCCAGCCGATCCAGCCGAAGCCGAAGGTCACCATCAGCACCACCCACACGAAGCGGTTGGTCCAGTCCGCCCACAACAGCGTGCTGATGGCCACGGCGATCAGGATGAGCGCGCCGCCCATGGTGGGCGTGCCGGTCTTGACCAGGTGCGATTCGGGGCCGTAGGCACGCACTGCCTGGCCGATCTTCATCTCGGTCAGCTTGCGGATCACGCGCGGGCCGGCCACCAGCCCGATCAGCAATGCCGTCGCGCAGGCCAGCACGGCCCGCATGGTGATGTATTCCAATACACCGATCGCGCGCACGTCGTCGGACAGCCAGCGGGCGATTTCAAGCAGCATGCGGATCTCCCTGGCGCTCGGCCGTGGTCTTGTTATTGTCGGTAGACAGCACCTTCACTACCCGCTCCATGCGCATAAAGCGCGAACCTTTCACCAATACGCTGGCCGGCCGCATGCCGCGCAGCGCCGCCACGATGTCGTCGATCGACGCGCAAGCCACCGCCCCGGCGCCAAAGGCGTCGGCCGCGTCGCGGCTGGCCTCGCCCAGCGTGTACAGCGCCTCGATGCCGTTCGCGCGGGCGTAGTCGCCCACTTCGCGGTGCATGGCGGGCCCGTTGTCGCCGACCTCGCCCATGTCACCCAGCACCAGCGCGCGCGGGCCGGGCAATTGCGCCAGCACGTCCACCGCCGCGCGCACCGAATCCGGGTTGGCGTTGTAGGTATCGTCGATCAGCACCGTGCCGTCGGCCAGCGCCTTGCGCTGCATCCGCCCCGCCACGGCGCTGAAGGCCGCCAGCGCCTGCATCGCGCCGGCTAGGGGCGCGCCCGCGGCCAGCGTCGCGGCGATGGCCGCCAGCGCATTGCGCAAGTTGTGCATGCCGGGCACCGGCAACACCAGGTCGGCGCTGCCCGCCGGCGTCACCACGCGGCAGCGCGTATCCAGCGGCGTCGCGGCCACCGCCTCGGCGTACACGTCCAGCCCGGGCTGCAAGCCAAAGCGCAGCACGCGCCGCGCGCCGGCCTGGGCTTCCCAGATGCCGCAGTGCGGATCGTCGCCGGGGAAAACGGCCACGCCGTCTTCCGGCAGCGCTTCGATGACGGCGCCGTTTTCCCGCGCCACCGCCTCGACCGAATGCATGAATTCCTGGTGTTCGCGCTGCGCGTTGGTGATCAGGGCCACCGACGGCGCCGCCAGGGCGGCCAGCACCGCGATCTCGCCGGGATGGTTCATGCCCAGCTCGAACACCGCCGCGCGGTGCTGCGCGCGCAGGCGCAGCAACGTCAGCGGCACGCCGATGTCGTTGTTGAAGTTGCCGGCGGTGGCCAGCCGGCCCGCCTCGCCCTGCCAGCCGGCCAGGATGGCGGCGACCATTTCCTTGGTGGTGGTCTTGCCGTTGCTGCCCGCCACGCCGATCACCGGCAGCAAGAATTGCGCGCGCCAGGCCGCGCCGATGCGCATCAGCGCCTGGCGGGTATCACCCAGCACCAGCTGCGGCAGCGACACGCCCGGCACGGCCTGCGCCACCACGGCGGCGCAGGCGCCCGCAGCTTCGGCCTGCGCCAGGTAATCGTGGCCGTCGAACTGCTCGCCGGCCAGGGCCAGGAAGATTTCGTTGGCGCCGATGCGGCGGGTATCGGTCGACAGCGCGGCGGCATGCGGCAGCATCAGGGCCAGCCGGGCCCATTCGCGGTCGTCGAACGGCAGCTTGGCGCCGCGGACTTCCTGGTAGGTTTCGTGGCCCTTGCCGGCCAGCAGCACCACGTCGTCCGGATCGGCGGCCCAGATCGTCTGCATGATGGCGCGCGCGCGGTCGGCCTCGACCGTCAGGCGCGCGCCGCGCGGGATGCCCGGCAGGATCTGCGCAATGATGGCGGCGGGATCTTCGCCGCGCGGGTTGTCGCTCGAGACCGTGACCTTGTCGGCCAGGTCGGCGGCGATGCGGCCCATTTCCGGGCGCTTGCCGGCGTCGCGCTCGCCGCCGCAGCCGAACAGGCATACCAGCCGGCCGCCGCGCGCGTCGGCCACCGGACGCAGCGCGGTCAGGGCGCGCGCCAGCGAGTCCGGCGTATGGGAATAATCGACCACTACCAGGGGCCCGCGTGCCGCCGCGGCCAGGGCGCGCAAGGGCAGCGGGGCCACCACCTGCAGGCGGCCGTCGACCGGGCGGGTAGCCGCCAGCGCGCGCGCGATCTGGCCCAGCGGCCAGCCCAGCTTGTACAGCACGCCGGCCACCAGCAGCAGGTTCGAGACATTGTGGCGCCCCAGCAGCGACGTCACGATCTGCGCCTCGCCATCCGGCGAGGCCAGGGTAAACACCTGGCCGTGCGAGGTGGCCTGCAGCTCGCGCGCCTGGAAGGCGGCCGGGATATCCTGCTGGGTATAGCCCAGCGCCAGGTCACGCGGCAAGGCGCGCAGCAGGCGCTCGCCGGCCGCGTCGTCCGCGTTGACGATGGCGGCCTGCAGGCCCGGCCACTGGAACAGGCGCGCCTTGGCCTGTTCGTAGCGTTCCATCGAGCCGTGATAATCCAGGTGGTCGCGCGTCAGGTTGGTAAAGCCGGCCACGGCGATGCGAACGCCATCCAGGCGGCCCTGCTCCAGCCCGATCGACGACGCCTCCAGCGCCACGGCCTGGGCGCCGGCCGCGCGCATGGCGGCCAGGACGCGATGCACGGTCAGCACGTCGGGGGTGGTCAGGCTGCCGCCCATCGAGCTGCCGTCGGGCAGCAGCGCGCCCAGCGTGCCGATGCTGCCGCACGGCTTGCCGGCATCGGTCAGGGCCTGCGCGACCCACTGCACGCAGGATGTCTTGCCGTTGGTGCCGGTAATGGCCACCACGCTCAGCGCGGCCGAGGGGTGCCCGTACCAGTCGTCGGCCAGCTCGCCCAGCAAGGCGCGCAGATCGGGCACCGCGCGTACCCGCGCATCGCCATCGGTCGAAGCCGGCGCGGGCGCCTGGCACAGCACGGCGGCCGCGCCGCCGGCCAGCGCCCGGTCGATATAGTCGCGGCCATCGACCAGGCCACCGGGGCAGGCGACAAACACATCGCCCGCGGCGAGCTCGCGCGAATCCAGGCGCAGGTCGGCCCCGGCCGCCACGCGCGCGCGCAGCCAGGCCAGCGCGTCGGCGGCCGCGGCGGAAAGCGGGCGGGCGGCGGTCATCGCGACGACTCCTGTACGCCGGCCACGATGGTCGACTCGAACGGCGCGTCGGGCTGCACGCCCATCATGCGCAGGCTGCCGCCCACGATGGTGGAAAACACCGGCGCGGCAATGGCGCCACCGTAATAGCCGCCCACCTTGGGCTCGTCGATCGACACCGCCACCACGATGCGCGGATTGGACACCGGCGCGAAACCGACGAACGAGCTGCGATAGCGCTGCGTACTGTATTTGCCGTCGACAATCTTGCGCGCCGTGCCGCTCTTGCCGGCCACCCGGTAGCCCTGTACCTGGGCCGCCTTGGCGCCATCCGGCCCGGCCGCGGCTTCCAGCATCGAGCGCACCAGCTGCGCCACCTTGGGGCTGTACACCTTGACGCTGGTCGGGTCGCTGTCGCGCTTGATCAGCGTGGGCGACACCATGTCGCCGTCGCGCGCGAACACCGTGTAGGCGCGCGCCACCTGCAGCAGCGACACCGACAGGCCGTAGCCGTAGGCCATGGTGGCCTTCTCGATCAGGCGCCAGCGGTCCCAGGGGCGCAGGCGCCCCGGCGCCGCGCCGGGAAAGCCCAGCTGCGGCGCACGGCCGAAACCCAGTTCGGTAAAGCGTTCCCACATTTCGCGCGACTCGAGCTTTTCCGAGATCAGCGTCATGCCGATATTGCTGGAACGGCGCAGCACCCCGCCCACGTTCAGCATGCCGTTGCGGCTGACGTCGTGGATGGTGCTGCCCTGGTAGCGGAACGAGCCGTTGCCCGTGTCGAACTGCGTACTCGTGTTGATGCGGCCCAGGTCCAGCGCCAGCGCGGCGGTGAACGGCTTCATGATCGAGCCGGGCTCGAACGTATCCGTGATGGCGCGATTGCGCAGATTCGGCGTGTGGAAGGTTTCGCGCCGGTTCGGATCGAAAGTGGGCAGGCTGGCCAGGGCCAGGATCTCGCCCGTGCGCACGTCCATGATCAGGGCGCTGGCGGCGGCGGCCTGGTGGCGCTGCACGGCCTCGTTCAGCTCGCGATACACCAGGTATTGCAGGCGGGTGTCGATCGACAGGTGCAGGTCGCGGCCATTGACCGGCAGGGTCACGGCCTGCACGTCTTCGATGACGCGGCCCAGGCGGTCCTTGATGACGCGGCGGCTGCCGGGCGTGCCCGACAGCAGGTCGTCGAACGTCAGCTCGACACCTTCCTGGCCCTTGTCCTCGATGCTGGTAAAGCCCACCAGGTGGGCCGTCACTTCGCCGTCGGGGTAGTAGCGCCGCGTCTCCGGCTGCTGGTGGATGCCGGGCACGTCCAGTTTCTTGATCTGCTCGGCCAGCTCCATCGGCACCTGGCGCTTCAGGTAGACGAAATTGCGGTCCTCGTCGGCCAGGCGGCCGCGCAGGTCGGCCACCGTGGTGTCCAGCATCTTGGCCAGGTCGGCCAACTGCGCCGCGGTGGCGGGCTTGACGTCCTCGGGAATGGCCCAGATGGCGCGCGCGGGCACGCTGGAAGCCAGCACCACGCCGTTGCGGTCCAGGATCTTGCCGCGCGTGGCGGCCAGCGTCAGCGTGCGCTCGTAGCGGCGCTCGCCCTGTTGCTGCAGGAATTCGGTGGACAGCCCCTGCAAGTACAGGGCGCGGCCGGCCAGCACGGCAAAGGCGCCCAGCAGCAGCACCAGCACCAGGCGCGCGCGCCAGGTGGGCAGCTGGCCGCGCAGCACGGGGTTGTCGAAGAACGGCACGCGCTTCATTGCGTGCCTCCGGCGGCCGGGATGGGCGGCTGATTCAAATACAGCGTGCGGTCGGGCACGATGGGAATCATTTTCAGGTCTTGCCGGGCCGCGCGGTCGATGCGCGCATTGCGCGCCAGTTCGGCGCGCTCGAGCTGCAGGCGGCGCCAGTCGGTGTCAAGGGTGCGCGCCTGGGCGTGGCTGCGGTCCAGTTCGATGAACAACTGGCGCGACTGATACCGGCTGGTGACCAGAGAAATGGCCGACAGCATCAGCAAGATGGCCACGAACAGGCTGGCGCGTCCCATCAGTGCGGCCTCCGTTTGGCGCCGCGCCGCGCCGGCGGCGCTTCGCCCGGCACGCGCATGGCGGGCACGAAAGCCGCGGCGCCCTCGGCGCCCAGCGGCGTGGCGGTGCGCTCGGCCACCCGCAGCACCGCCGAGCGGGCCCGCGGATTGCCGGCGATCTCCGTGTCGTCGGCCAGCACCCGGCCCAGCGAACGCACCAGCGGCTGCGGCAATTCGCTTTCGCGCAGGGGCAGGCGCGCATGCGCGACGGCCGGCCGGGCCGCCGCCGCGATGCACTGCTTGACCATGCGGTCTTCAAGCGAATGAAAGCTGATCACCGCCAACCTCCCCCCTGGGGCAAGCAGTTCTAGAGCTGACGCGAGGGCGCGCGCGAGCTCTTCGAGTTCCCGATTGATGTAAATCCGTAGAGCCTGAAAGGTGCGTGTGGCCGGATGCTGCCCCTTTTCGCGCGTGCGGACGGCGCTGGCGACGCA
>Ga0182737_1001712_pt1 | contig 20435 bp, 21 predicted proteins | sample eDN5th30CBELigOP_FD_128878 | JGI IMG/M metagenome (GOLD analysis project Ga0182737, IMG submission 128878) | Enriched Organic Plus compost microbial communities from Emeryville, California, USA - eDNA 5th pass 30_C BE-Lig OP (version 2) (version 2) ...
CAAGTTCCTCTACTCCCTCTACTAAACGTGGGCCAGAACGAGTAACTAAATCAGAATGCACATCATAGATCTGTTCCTGTTTAATCGCTGTAACATCTTCCCACCCGCTGCGGCTTTTCACTTGGGCAACTGGATCTTCTGTGTAGTATCCATAAGTCGTAACAATTACATCTGGATTAGCAGCAATCATTGATTCTTCATCAATTTTAGCCCAGCCTTCAAGATCTCCTGCTACATTATCTGCTCCAATCATTTGCAGCATTTCATTCATAAATGTATTTTTACCCGGAGAATAAATTTCAGGTGCTGGCGATACTTCAATCAACACTTTCTTACGGTCCTGCTCTGTCACAGCCTTCGCCTTTTCTTCAATCTCTTTTAAATCTTCCTGCATATCTTGAACAAGTTCCTCTGCTGCTTCGTTTTCACCTGTTGCTTGACCAATCATTTCAATGGATTCATAGACCTGCTCAAAGTTTTGTGAATCATTAACGACTAGTACTGGAATACCTACTTCTTTTAATTGTTTAATTCCTTCGCTTCCATTATGAGCGTTAGAGGCATGAGCCAGCACTAAATCCGGCTCCAGTGCAATCACCTTCTCCGTATTCATCTCCATGCCGCCGATTTTCTCAATCTTCTCTACCTCTTTTGGATAATTATCGTTATCTGAAACACCGACAACATTGTCACCTGCCCCTAGTTCAAAAACAATTTCTGTGTTGCTCGGAATAAGGGAAACAATTTTTTTCGGCTCTTTTTCAATTGTCACTTCTTCACCTGCAGCATCCTTAATTGTCACCGGAAAAGCTTGAGTAGCAGTTGGCTCATTCCCTTTAGAAGTTGAAGCATTTTCTTCTTTAGAAGAATCACCACATCCTGCCATAAGACCTACCGAAAGTACTAACACAGCTGACAAACTAGATAATTTTTTCATGCTTATCCCCCATTTTTCTTTTTTGAACATAGAAAAAACACCTCCTACAGGATCAGAGGTGTTTGCATGGCTATATGTATAAATGGATATCCGCCATACACTTCCCTATCCGCGTAGGTGCATAAGTGTTCGAATATGGCAGGTCTCCTGGCTTTTAGAAACCGTTTACAACACCTTCCCATAAATATACAGTGGCATTCGCTGCAAACTTCTAATAACAGTGGCGGGACCGCGTTGGATTTTCACCAACTTCCCTTTTAAGTCAATGTAGACACCTTATCCGTTTCATATGTATAGTTCATTATGCTTGATTATACACTAAAGACGGGCAAGAGATAATCTTTTTTATGATTTGAAGGAAAATTCAGGATTTATCAACTGATACACACGTTCCATATCCATATGTTGCTTTACATGATTCGCAAGCAAATTATAAGCCTCTTCTCGTCTCTCAGCATCCGATTTAACCGTTTCCTGTACTTCCGGCAACCCTTTTTGTTTACGAATTTGATTAACTAGCTCTCTCGTAAATTGACGATTATGGAATACACCGTGAAAATACGTACCGATGACACGCCCATCATTCGATACGGCGCCATCTTCGCGGCCATCTTCTAATAATAAAAAAGGACTTGCTTTGGCAGCATCAATTTTTGTTCTTCCAAGGTGAATTTCAAAACCTGAAAGTGTCATCTCACTTAATCCGATTGCTTGAACAAGACGACCTGTCATTTGCTTTGTTTTCTTTTCTTTATTAAAAACGGTCTTCACTGGAAGCAAAGAAAGGCCAATCGCACTTTCACCACTGCCTTCTACTGCATCAGGATCTAGTAATTCACATCCTAGCATTTGAAAACCGCCACATATACCAATAACTCGCTTTCCTTTTACATGAAGTTCACAAATGGCCCGGTCAAATCCTTCCTCTTTCAACCACGCTAAGTCACCGATTGTATTTTTCGTACCCGGAATAATTAATAGATCTGGCTCGCCAAGCTCTTTTAATGAACTAACGAGGCGCACACCAACATCCGGTTCATCAAAAAGTGGATCAACATCCGTAAAGTTAGAAATACGCGGCAGACGAATCATCGCTACATCGATAGCAAATTCATTTTGCTTTGGTTTTTTAAAACGTAATGAAGAAAGGGCAAGGGAATCTTCCGCTTCAATATTGACATCAATATATGGAACAACCCCGAGGACTGGGATGCCCGTTTCCTGCTCAACCCAACGGATTCCGTCATCCAGCAGTTCGCGCATACCACGGAATTTATTAATAATAATGCCCTTAACACGCTTTCTTTCCGCTTCATCTAAGAGTGCTAGCGTTCCGACAATAGAAGCAAATACGCCTCCTCGATCGATATCAGCAACTAAAATAACCGCTGCATCTGCCAAATGAGCCATTCGCATATTAGCAATATCTCGATCTTTCAAATTAATTTCTGCTGGACTGCCTGCCCCTTCCAAAACGATTACATCATAGGATTGTTGCAGCTTACGAACGGATTGTTCCACGATTGGCATAGCTTCTTGGACAAAGTTGTTACGATAGCTTCTCGCATCCATATCTAAAAAGTGTTTACCATGAACAATAACTTCTGACACCATATCTTGCTTTGGTTTTAATAAAATGGGGTTCATATCGGTTGTCGCCACGACACGTGCTGCTTCCGCTTGAACGCCTTGCGCTCGTCCAATCTCACCGCCATCTGATGTCACGAATGAATTCAGCGCCATATTTTGTGACTTAAAGGGCACAACGCGTAATCCATCATTAGAAAAAATTCGGCAGAAGGCTGTACAAATGACACTTTTCCCTACATCAGAGGATGTCCCTTGAATCATAATTGCTTTTGCAGTCATAAACATACCTCGCTTCTTTAAAATTCTAATCCTTTTACAGCAGGAATTCCGTTTTCATAGTAATGTTTCGTCGCATCAATTGTAGACACAAGATCAGCAAGCTCGATTAATTCGTTCGCTGCACTTCTCCCTGTTACAACGAGATGCATATGAGAGGGGCGGTTACGAATCGCTTCCACCACTTCTGCAAGCGGCAGGACATCATCGATTGGAAATGTAGAAATCGCTAATGCATTGTTCAGTTCATCTAACACAAGCAAATCTGTTGCAGGATCTTGGAGTGCTTCTTTCGCTTTTACCCAAGCCTGCTTTAGGGCTGCCCGATGTTCTTCTGGTGTTTTCGTCCATGTAAACCCAATACCCAATTGCTCCATTTCGACACCTAACTTCCGAAGTGCCAATGCCTCGCCATATGTGCGCTCTGGCGATTTAATAAACTGCAAGTATTTCACGTTCATTCCTCGACCAATTGCCCGAAGCGTCACACCAATTGAGGCCGTTGTTTTTCCTTTTCCCTCACCTGTATAAATCAAAAATAATCCTTGGCGTGCCATCTCAATCTCCTCTTTTCCTTATGATTTAGAGCCAAACGGTTTTTTCGGTATAAGGAGTTCGTTTCGTCACTGGCACTTCTTGATCGGCTTTTGGATACCCAATAAAAATTGTCCCTACTACCTTTTGATTTTCCGGTGATCCAATAAACTGATGCATTCTTTCGTCATGAACAAGACCGACTCCTCTTGTACGCCAAACAAACCCGAGACCAAGCTCTCCAGCTGCAAGCCACATCGATTGAATCGCACAACATACTGCGAATACATTATCGTGAGAAGCATCCGAATCATCCGGAATCTGATCTGCCGTTACAACAATGACGACCGGTGTCGATGTTACGACTTTTAGCGAACTTTCTACTAAATGAGGCTTAGTCGGAAAACGTTCTTGCAAGTATTCTTGTGCTAATGCTTCATAACACTTTTTTGCTTCATCTTTAATCACATAAAAATTCCAAGGCTCACGCAGACGATCATTCGGTGCATATGTCGCAGCTTCTAATAACTGTTGAATTTTTTCCTCTTCAACTGGAATGTCCTCATAATTACGAATCGCGCGCCGCTCTTTCAGTGCTTGAATAATCGACAAATTGTATCTCCCCTTTTTAAGGTGTAACCGTTTCTGTTTCTAGTATTTTTTCGTACCATTTAATTTTGTCACGTAATTGAACAACCTCACCGACAAGAACCATCGCTGGGTTTTGAATATTCTCTTGTACGACTAAATCACGAATCGTTTCGAGGTTTCCAGTAACCGTTCTTTGTTTGTCGGTCGTTCCCCATTCAATGACAGCAACAGGTGTTTGAGCTGATCTTCCATGATCAATTAATTGTTTACAAATATACGCTAAGTTGCCAACACCCATATAAAAGGCCACTGTATCAATACCTGTTGCAAGCGCTGACCAATTCAGATGGTCTTGGCCTTTACTATCACGACCGTGCCCTGTTACAATTGCAAAGCTTGATGCATGCTCGCGATGTGTGACAGGAATCCCCGCATATGCAGGAGCCGCAATGCCTGCTGTTATACCAGGGACAATTTCATATTCGATTCCATGCTCAGCCAATACTTCTGCCTCTTCAGCACCTCGCCCAAACACGCACGGATCTCCCCCTTTTAAACGGGTCACCGTTTTTCCTTCTAGCGCTTTATTTACTAAAAGGGTATGAATTTCATCTTGAATAAAATGATGTCTCCCTGGTGATTTTCCGCAAAAGATTAGCTCAGCTCCCTCTTTTGCATATTCTAATAATTTCGGATTAACAAGCCTGTCATAAGCAATTACATCCGAAGTTTGAATACATTCAAGCCCATAAACTGTAAGCAGCTTTGGATCACCCGGGCCTGCACCAACTAAATAGACTTTCCCTTGACTCATGGCGCAATCCCTCCTGTCAATAATTGTAGTAAACGCGCTTCTCGTTCTTGATAATTGGCTTGCCTCGTCAACTCCAAAAATTGTGGTTCAAGCAAACCCTGTAATATGTGTCTTCTTATTGTACTATCTGCAACTTCTTCCATCACTCTTTTTCGCGATTGTTCAAGAAACAGCAGATATTCTTCGTATACTTCATCATACTCTTTCGCAAGATCTTGTTTAATTTTCCGGGCCAATCCTGGACTGGCTCCAGAAGTAGAGACTGAAATCGTCAATGCCCCTCTTCGAAACGAAGCTGGCACGATAAAATTACTTAAATCAGGACGGTCAACAAGGTTTATTAATTGCTGATTGTTCACAGACTCGTATACTTGCCTATTAATTACCGCTTGATTAGTAGCTGCAATAATTAAGAAGAAATCGTGCAAATCCTCCGGTTCAAACCTCTTTTGCTTCCAGATGATTTTTTTTGCTATAAACACTTCCATAATGCTTTCATGGAGGTTCGGACTGATAACCGTCACTTCAGCATTTGCTTCTAACAACGTCAAAATCTTTCGGGCTGCAACCGCTCCACCGCCAATCACAACCGCTTTTTTTCCTGAAAGATTCAACATGGCTGGATAATAATTCACCATGTTCTACTTCAATACCTTACGCTTATGATGGACACATGCCTGAATCCAACGCTCAACAATTTCTGGATTGGAGGCGAAGTGGAAGTGTGTATAGCCCGCGACAAGGTTTTCTTTTAAATATCCTTCTTGTTTCTTGCCAAAACGGCCCTTAGTTTCATACGCATATGGCAAACCTTCCGTTCGTTCATACGTAGAGTAATGAAATTCATGACCTTTTGCTTGTTGATTCGGATTGATTAGGAAGTTCCCTTCTGTTCCGAATATTTCTCGATAGCCTAACGCCGCCAGCTTCTTCTGCATCGTTATTTTTCCAGGAATAAGCCCCACCATTGGATACTCCACACCTTCCGTGCTGGCAATCGATTCTGTTAAATACATAAAGCCGCCGCATTCAGCAAGCGTTGGGATGCCGCTCGTAACAGCTTCTTGAATCGATGCTTTTGCACGTTCATGATGAACTAACTCAGCTGCAAACTCTTCCGGAAAACCTCCCCCAAGATACAAACCATCCGCTTCAGCAGGAACTTCCTCATTCTTTAATGGAGAGAAATACGTCAATCTTGCTCCATAAGCTTCTAATAATTCAAGGTTTTCTTGATAATAGAAATTGAATGCTGCATCTTTAGCAACTGCAATACAAACCCCTTGATCTTCACGCTGCTCAAATAAACCTGTTGGCTCTTCTACAATTTCCGTCGTTTCCGCTAATTCATATAGACGTTCCACATCAATTGTTTCCGAAATAAGGTTTGCCAGCTTTCCAAAAAACGGATTTAACTCGCCTCGTTCGATGGCTGGAATTAACCCTAAATGACGACTAGGAATATCGATATCCTGCTCCCGCTTCATGTAGCCAAGTACAGGGACATTGCACTCTTGCTCAATGGCAGCCTTTACAATATTGTAATGTCCAACGCTGCCAACTTGATTGGCAATCACACCGACAATATTCGGGCCAGTCGCTAACGTTTGAAAACCTTTTACAATCGCCGCTGCACTACGCGCCATACTAGCACAGTTTACAATAAGCAGGACTGGGCTTTCTGTGATCATGCTAATCTCAGCCGTTGAGCCTGTATTCTCTAACGGACTTTTCCCATCATAGAAGCCCATGACTCCTTCAATAATGGAAATATCGGCTCCTTTACTTGCTCGTGCTACCATTTCACGTACCGTATCATGTTCAAACATCCAACTATCCAAATTTCGTGAGATTCTGCCTGTAACCGCAGTATGATAAGAAGGATCAATATAATCCGGTCCGCATTTAAACCCTTGCACAGTATAGCCTTTTTGTTGCAAAGCAGCCATGATGCCGATTGTACATGTCGTTTTACCAACTCCACTGCCAGTCCCAGCAATGACTAATCTTCTTGTACTCATACAAAGGTCCCTCCATTTAAGAAAAGCGCAAGGTGCCCATAATCAGCAACAAACATAAGACACAAAACGCCTTGAAAGTTTATTATTTCTTATTTTAAGACTTTATTACATAACTCTGTTGTAGCTGAAAGACGTGTGAGACCAAGGTCTCACACGAAATAAGTCAAAAATCGCTTTATCAACAATATTCATTAACATAGCTTTTTTAAAAAGAAATAACTCCGACAGAAATCGTGACATTGCCTGACTTTTTCTTTACAAGCTCTAATTGCTCTGCTCCTGAATATAAGCGAACGGCTGGTTCACTCACTCCATAAGCACCTGTATATTTAAATACAGTATCAGACGGTGCTTCAATCGTCACTGTATTTAATTCAACTGGTGGATAATACACAAACTCCCAGCCATATTTCTCTACAACTTCCAGTAAGCCCGCTTCATCTTTTTTCAAATCAATGGTACAAAGCGCCTTCACGCTTTTAATAGAAATACAAAGTTCTACTAGCGTATCCACAATCACTTGCTCAATTTCTTCTGCTGACGTTCCGCGATTGCACCCCATACCAATTACAACTGTTTTTGGTCGAAAGACAATCCCGTTTTCTAAAATGACTTCCTCTTCTTTCGTTAACAAACGATGAGTCACGATTAACGCAGCTTTCGGTTTCGCTTCGATTGCCTCAGCAATAGAAGGATAGCTAATAATAGATTCTGGAATAGGGGTATCGTGCATCCACCAATTACGCTCACCTGATTCTTGGACAATCGCAACATGCTCTTCATTTACAACAGATGCGCTTACAGGCGTTAGTTTTTCGGCCGAATCCCATACCCAACCAAATCGGGAGCCGAATAAATCAACAGGAATCGTTTTTTGCACATCAGAAGCAGTCGTAATAATTGCTCTTGCATCTAAAGCAGCAGCCACTTCTCGCGTTAGTTCATTAGCACCGCCAAGATGACCGGATAAAACACTAATAACATTTTCTCCTCGATCATCAATGACCACAACAGCTGGATCTGTTTTTTTATCTTGTAAAATCGGTGCAATCATTCTGACAACGGCACCGAGGGAAATAATCATAATAATGCCTTTGTATTGTTTGAAAAGCGTAGGGAGCAGCATCCGCACACTGCCTGAAAACAGTTGGATATGCCTCTGCTCCTCATCCCCTTTTTCGAATTTGCTCATATAGTACAAATCTGAATTAGCAAACATCGTATGTAAACGTCGCGATATTTCAACACCGTGCTTCGTAATCGCTACAATCGCATAAGAATTCTTTTGGACAACAACAGGCTGAATTCCTTCTTGCAATTCGATAATCATGATTTAATTCCTTTACGGAATCCATGTGTAAAGCTCGCATCGTATAGTTTTGAACGATATTCATCTTTCTCGTGAATATGTGGATCCAATGCCCATCCCGCTAGGATCATCGCATGTTTACGAATTCCGTTTTTGCGCATATCTTCATCTAGATTCACTAATGTCGTACGAACAATTTTTTGGTCTGGCCATGAGGCACGCTGAATCACAGCAACTGGTGTTTCATCTTTCCAACCAGCCGATTGCAGTTCTTTGACAATTTTCTTTGTTAACGTGGCACTTAAGAAAAGCGCAATTGTACAATGGTGACTTGCTAAATCTTTTAGCTTCTCAAACTCAGGAACCGGCGTACGTCCTTCCGCTCTTGTTAAAATAAGCGTCTGTGTTAAATCGGGAATCGTCAACTCCGCACCGATTGCCGCAGCAGAAGCAAATACCGAACTCACACCTGGAATCACTTCATATCCGATTTCTTCTTTCTTCAAAAGCGCAATTTGTTCCATAATCGCTCCATACATAGCTGGATCTCCTGTATGAATACGAGCAACCATTTTACCTGCATTCACACGGTCTACCATTACATCAACGATTTCTTCTAAGTGCATGCCAGCTGTTTTTAATACTTCTGCTTCTGGCTTTGCCTTGGCAATTAATTCGTCATTGACTAACGAATCCGTATATAAAACAACATCTGCTGTTTGAAGAATGTTTAAGCCTTTTACTGTAATTAAATCTGGATCTCCCGGGCCTGCTCCTACAATATAAATCTTCTTCATTATTTTCTCACCACCATTAATGTTAAGTATTCAAGCTCAACGCCTTCTAGCTCACTAACCTTCCAAATCACTTCTTCATCAGATGTTACCTTTGTTACAACAGAGGCTTTCTCTAAAAGGTCTAAATCTTTTAAAACCGTAATCATTAAATCTATTACTTTCGCCACTTTAATAAATACAACCGCATCATGATCTTCAAGCGCTTTTTTCATCGCTTCATAATCATCACGAGCAGGAACAATTGCCACATGATCATCGCCGTCAGCTAAAGCAATCCCTAATCTTGAAGCAGAACCGTTAAAGGATGAAATGCCTGGCACGGTTTTAATGTCTACTTCAGGGTGCAATTCCTGCATCAATTTCATCATATGAATAAACGTACTATATAAAAGCGGATCGCCTTCCGTTACAAAAGCTACATCTTTCCCTTCCTGCAGCTTCTCCCAAACCTTCTCAACCGTTGCATTCCATTCACGATCCAAGATGGTTTGGTCTTTTGTCATTGGGAAAACAAGTCCAAGCATTTCTTTTTCTTCAGGGCGAATATATACTTCAACAATTCGATGTGCATAGCTTTTGCTGCCTTTACGTTTACGTGGATAAGCGATAACCGGTGACTCTTGAATTACGCGAAACGCTTTAACTGTAATTAATTCTGGATCTCCTGGACCAACGCCAAGACCATATAATGTACCGAGATTACTCATTCGTTTCTTCCTTTCTTTGTGCCGTAATAATATAAATTGGATTCAGCGGAACAAAACGATTCATGCCTAGGATTGGCTTGCTCCGGGAAATTTGTGCATGCATAATGGATGTTTGAAAGCCTGCTTGTGCGAAAGCTTCATTCGCTCGGTATAAATTCTCAATAGTCGCAGCATTGAGAACAATCCTTCCGCCTTCTTTCAAGCGCTGACAGCATGTTTGGATTAAGTCAACCATTTCTCCACCCGTTCCCCCAATAAAAATCGCATCCGGATCTGGAAAAGTTTCAAGCCCTTGCGGTGCTTTTCCATGAATGGCTGTTAAATCGGTACGAAACTTGCGTTGATTCTGCAAACAATTTTCTAAATCTGGTTCATTTTTTTCAACAGCAAATACTTGCCCTTCTGGAGCTAGTCTTGCTGCTTCAATCGCCATTGAACCAGTACATGTTCCAACATCCCAAACAATGCTATCTTTCTTGAGGTTTAATGCATATAGACTTAACACGCGAATTTCCTTTTTCGTAATCAGTCCTTTATCCGGCTTACGTTGTGAAAACTCTTCATCCTCAATGCCTAGCGACCAGCTTGGACCATCCGCTACTTTTTTCAAAATCACAACATTTAATGGTGAAAACTCGTGATTCACCATATCTTGGAGTTCATACCAACCTACTCTTTCATTTTCCCCTTGCAGGTTTTCAGCAACAAATGCACGATACTCGGTCATCCCGAACGAAAGGAGATATTCGGCAAGACGATTCGGACTATTCTCAGCATCTGTCAGCAACGCTACCTTTGCCTTGCCATCGATTCGCTGTGCCAGTCCTTTCATACTCCGACCATGAACACTTGTTACATAAGCATCTTGCCAGCTTTCGCCCATTTTCGAAAAAGCAAGCTGCACAGAGCTTACATATGGATATACTTCTATATTTATTTTGCTAGAAAGATAGCCGCCAATTCCGTAATAAAGCGGATCACCTGAAGCTAACACAACCGTTGGACGCGTTTCTTCTTGCAATCTCTCTACAAGCGCTTTTAAGCCGCCTTTAACGACAACTTTCTCTCCTTGATAATTCGGGAAGAAAGATAGTACTCTCTCACCGCCAACAAGCACTTCGCTTTCTTCAATCCATTGTGCGTATTGTGGCAGCAAGCTTTCTTGCCCGTTATCCCCGATTCCAATTAATTTCATCGATTGAGTCAATGCCAACAGCCCTTCCTAGTAATTGTCCTTTCATCGAATAGATCGCCGTTCCCATTTCTATTCCACCTTTAATATGGTGTAATGACGAGTAGCAGCATGCTTCACAAAGATGATCAAAAAAGGCATCATGACCTGTCTCGGCCATCAGCTCACCGACTTGAGAAGCAGTATTCGCGCTTGCTACTTCTGCCACAAGCTCTTCACTAGCCCCAACATCGTGCGCTAGCTCTGCAAGAAATTCAAAATTAATCGGCGCACTTTTCGAATGGACCATCATTACACCTTGCGCCACTTTTGAGAATTTCCCCATCATCCCAACGAGCGTGACCTTCTTAATTCCTTGCTTTTTACATTGCTTTAAAGAGAAACCGACAAAGTCACCCATTTCAATGAAAGCTTCCTCCGGTAACTCAGATAGCAGTCCCATCGCGTATTTCTCACTGCGTCCGCCCGTCGTTAAGACGAGATGCTCACAGCCTGCCATTTTGGCCACACTAATGGCTTGCACAATACTCGCCATATAGGCAGAACTAGAAAAAGGAACTACGGTGCCCCTTGTCCCTAAAATCGAGATGCCACCGATAATTCCTAGTCGGCCATTTAATGTTTTCTTCGCAATTTCTTCACCGGCCGGAACAGAAATCACAACTTTCACACCTCTATTAATCTGAAATTCTTCTAACGTCTGCTCTACAGTTGTTAAAATCATTTTGCGCGGTACTGGATTAATCGCCGCTTCACCGACTGGAACAGGGAGACCGGGCTTTGTCACCCGACCAACCCCGACTCCTCCGTCCAAAATAATGCCCGGTGTATCCGTCCAGCTCACTGTCGAAACAATAAGTGCTTGATGAGTCGCATCTGGATCATCACCTGCATCTTTAATCGTTTCACAGCTGACTGATTCTGTCCCCATTTCACATTTCTCTATCGTGAAGGTCGCATTTCGTCCAATCGGTAAGTAAATCGTTGCATTTTCCTGCGCCTCACCAGTAATTAAAGCAGTTAATGCCGCCTTCGTTACTGCTGTTGAGCAAGCTCCTGTCGTATAGCCATGCCTCATTTCCGACGGATCTTTTTTCGCTTTCTTTTGCATGATTATACCTGATCAGCTAAAAGAGAAATCGCATTCAAGGCTGCAACTGTAACCGTACTTCCGCCTTTCCGACCAACGTTCGTGATGAAAGGAACTTCAGTAATTTTAGCTAGCTCCTCTTTTGATTCAGCAGCAGAAACGAAACCTACAGGCATTCCAATAATTAAATCTGGTTTTGCGATTCCTTCTTTGATTAAACGAATGAGTTCTAATAAAGCAGTTGGCGCATTTCCAATTGCATAAATGCCGCCTTCATTTTCACGTACCGCTTTTTGCGTTGAAATAATCGCGCGTGTTGTATTTTGTTTTTTGGCTTCAATTGTGACATCTTCGTCTGCAATATAGCAATGCAGGTCTCCGCCATATTTTTGAAAACGTTTTTTCCCTGTACCACTTTCAATCATTTGTACGTCCGCAATAACATGACGTCCTTTGCGAATCGCTTCGATTCCTGCACGGATCGCATCAGGATGAATAATAACGCTTCTTCCTAATTCGAAGTCTGCTGATGCATGAATAATACGGCGGACAATTTTCCACTCGTCTTCTGAGAAATTATGTGGTCCCATTTCTTCTGCAATCATGGCAAAGCTATAATCATAAATTTTGTCAGGATCAACTGTTAACGGTTTGAAATCTGTTTTAAAATCCATTTTATTTTCCCCCTAATTGTTTATTCAAATTGTTAATCACATCTTCAAAGTTCGAATATACATTTTGATAATTCACATTTGGACGAGCAATCATAATCGTTTCAATGCCACACTCCAAAGCGGCTTCCAGCTTCTCATCGACTGAGCCAACTTTTCCGCTTTCTTTTGTAATCATTAATGTGACACCGTATTGGTTATATAGTGCTTTATTTAACTCCTTTGAAAACGGCCCTTGTATCGCCACAATATTTTTTTGCTCAACACCTAACTCCGCGCATTTTTCCATATTGTCGATACGTGGCAGCATTCTCGCAATTAATCTAGTATTCTCTAAACCTATTAATTCTTTTGCAAAAATCTCTAATGTTTTACTACCTGTTGTTAGCATAATTACGCCTCGCTTCTCTGCAGCAAGCTTAGCCGCCTCAGCATAATCACTAACAACCGTTAATTGGTCGTCATGGAATCGTTGGCTTTCTCTTTCATAGCGAATGTAAGGAACGTTTGCCTCTTTTGCTGCTTGAAGCGCATTTTTTGAAGCTTCTTCCGCAAATGGATGACTCGCATCGACAACCGCTTGAAATCCTTTTTCAGCAATTAATACCGCCATATCCGCCGCTGTTAATCGTCCAATTTGAGTATCAATCCCTGCATCTTGCAAACTTTTCGCTGCTGATTCTGTCACGACTGTTGCTAGAACCGGAAAACCAGCTTTCTGTATCTCAATCGCTAATTCTCTTGCATCACTTGTGCCCGCCAAGAACAGAATCATTTTGATGCCTCCACCTCATGTGCATGGTCATGGTCGTGATCGTGATCGTGGTCATGATGATGATGATGGTGATGATGATCATGGTCATGATGGTGGTGATGATGCGCGTCACCATGCTCCTCGACATACAAACGATAGTTTTCTAAATCTTGAGTTCCTCTTGATGTTCCTTCCAACGCTTCTGCCACACGCTCTTTTAAAATTGTTTGAAGCTTCGGATGATAACCAAAGTAATCCGCTAACACAAACTCATGATTTGGATACTGCTCCTGGTAGCCTTCTAGCATCTTCGCCATTCGCTCCATTAAGATACCTGTAAACAAGAAGTATGGCAGCATAACCACTTTTTTGGCACCAAGCTTGATACAGCGTTCAATCCCTTCATCGACAAGTGGTGTCGTAACACCCATGAAAGCACTTTCTACCCATTTCACATTCAATTTCTCCCAAAGCAAACGAGTAATTTTATAAAAATCACTATTCGCATCGGCATCACTGCCACCGCGGCCAATTAATAAAACAGCTGTGTCATGATGTTCCGCATTTGTATCAAAGCCGATGCCTTCCAAACGATCGGTTAAGATCTCTAATGCTGCTGGATGAACATCAATCGTTTGTCCATATATAAATTTCACTTCTGGATACTTAGTCTTTCCATCCTCAATTTCCGCAGGGATATGCAGCTTCGAGTGACCCGCATGTAGCAAAATAATTGGAATAACAGCAACTTCTGTCGCTCCTCTTTTCACACAATTGTCGATCCCTTGTGAAATATTAGGTGATGCGAATTCCAGGAAACATGTTTCAATGATTAAGCCTTCATCCATTGTTGGAATCATCTTGTCTACAAAAATACGAACCTCTTCATTTCCAGCCTCTAATCGGCTTCCATGTCCAACAAACAATACTGCTTTCATTCACTATTTCCCCCTATTCATTAATCCTCACATGGTGCTGGCTCTATGTGAATCTTTGGTGCAATGTCTTGATATTGAAAACCTTGAATCTTTTTCGCACGCTTGAAGTATTTAAATAATCGTTCATTAGGATGTGCGTTCTGCTTGTACTCTTCCACAATATTTGTAATTAATTCAACAAGGCGATCTGGCTCAATTCCCTCCGCAACGGGTTGACCTGGATGAGCTGTTCGTCCAACTGGTTTGGCGCCTACAAATAAGTCAAATTTCCCTCTGCGGAAGACGATTCCGATATCATCCATGACCGCACTATAACAGGCCATCCCGCATCCATTAAACCCAATGTTTAATTCTTTCGGCATCTCCATTCCACCAAGTACACGCTGCAATTCATCCGCATAAGGAATTGGTTCTTCTTTTTCTCCATCACAAAAATCACACGCTTTTAACGTCACAACATCGCCAATTGGAGACAGTAAAAAGCCAACGGATTGCAGTTTCTCTGTAATTAAATCTGGTTCAGTCGTCGGGATTTTTAATACGATTTTATGATTCGGCGTATATTCCATCGTTCCTTTTTCACCAACAACTTGTGCTAGTGTCATCATTTGCTGCGGTGTAAATTGCTTATTCGCAACACCCGGGCTAACCGCTAGTTCAAATATGGATTCTATGTTTTGTTGAACGAACGATGAAGTTGTTGGCTTAACCACACTTTGACCAGATACTCTCGATAAAGCTTCCAACGCTACCTCGTAAGAAGTGCTCGTACTCTTCTTCTCAGGCGCTTTCGTCAGCAACCCAACAGCGGCTTCTCCGTAAGAGCCTTGCGTGAGTCCTGTTTCTTGATCCATCGCCCATGGCTCTGCTTCTTTTTTCAAGCGTTGATGCGGCTTTAACGGCTGCTTTTCTGAACCCAATGTATACTTTCTTTGATAGCCGCGAGGCGTAATGATTTTATTGTCATATAAGAATGTCGATGAATTCCCGATTACAACGGTTGTCAGCATTCCAATATCATGATTCAACATTTCAGCTAAATTCGTAATGGTAATCTCCTGACGCTCGCGATACGCACTTTTCACTAGCCCTACCGGCGTATCCGGCGAACGATATTTCAGTAAAATTCGCTGTGTTTCAACAATTTGTCTTGTTCGACGACCACTGCGTGGATTATAAAGCGCAATAACAAAATCAGCCTGTGCCGCTGCTTCAACTCGTTTCGCAATCAGCTCCCACGGTGTTAAGTGGTCACTCAAACTAATCGTACAAGAGTCATGCATAACAGGTGCCCCAAGTAATGATGCACAGGAATTAATCGCTGAAATCCCAGGAATAATTTCAATTTCAACACCTGTTGATTCTTTCCATCCCTTTTCAATCAAGACCTCATACACAAGGCCTGCCATTCCATAAACCCCTGCATCACCGCTTGAAATAACGGCTACTTTCTTGCCGTTTTCCGCTTGTTTTACCGCTTCTTGTGCACGCGATACTTCTTCTGTCATTCCTGTACTAATAATCGCTTGATCGGTTAATAAATCTTGAATCAATTCCACATATGTTTTGTAACCGATGATAAAATCACTTTCCTGAAGTGCTTCCACAGCTCGCGTTGTAATATGTTTAAAGTCCCCTGGACCAAATCCAACAACAAACAGTTTCCCTTTTTGTGCCATACAAAACATCCCCTTTCATACAATTTGCAACATCATTCTATTTTTTCTTTGAAACCCCTACGATAGCAGCAGCTGCTGGATTAGGTGACATTTCTCCGTTCACAAATTGATATACTTTGTGCGTTTCAAGGCTTGATTCATGCATATCCCTAACAATTTGGCGGCCAATTTCAGGGGAATCAACTCGATACCAATTACCCTCTGGATAAGCAATGACGATACAAGCATCTTTGCATCGTCCATTGCAACGAGTTCGTGTCGTATGAATCTCTTCATCCAATCCTAGTAAACTAATTTCATCACGAACGGCTTGTGTCACTTCTTCGCCACCTTTTCTCATACAACTACTTCCGTTACAGATCAGCAGATGAGACTTTGTACCTTTTAAATTCCAAGTTGTCATATGTTTCCTCCTATTAGGCAGAAGAGAATAAAAAAAACCTTAACTCTCTTGAGTTAAGGTTTTTAAAAAGCTAAAAAATAACATGCATTAGCATAAACATGCCGCTCCATATATTTGACAGCCTCTACCCTTCCCTCCGAAAAGTATTACTTTTTCGCTTAAAAGCAGGTTTCCTGGCTTACGCTTCTCTTTACTCTTGTCCCTTCCCAGTTTGCACCAGTGGTATTGACAATTTCATCAGCGTTACAGTAGCGGGGGCTGCATCGGATTCTCACCGATTTCCCTATTATCCCTAGCATGACACTTCGGGCACTTTTAAATTTATATTCAATTGTTTTATAACAATATTCTCTCAATTCATAAAACTGTATCTATCATATACCATCTTTTTAAAATTTTAAATAGATAATTACAACTTACATATAAATCTAACGTGTACAGGGAAAATAGTTCAGCAAAGATTTTCCGCTTTTTGTTCCATTTTTTCTAAAAAAATCAATATTTTTCTATATTTTGTTTTTGAAATAAAATCATTTAAAAAAATTTTTTATAGAAGAAGTGATTTTCTCATGGTACACTATGCTAGAAATCTTAAAATTTTATAAACTTTACGGTGCTAAATTTTAATATTTGGCTTAAAAGGGAAGTCGGTGTAAGTCCGGCGCGGTCCCGCCACTGTAATGGGGAGCATCATTACTTATGTAAGAACCACTGTCTACTCTAAGATGGGAAGGTTGTAATGATGTCGTGATCCAGAGCCAGGAGACCTGCCATAAAGGGTAAAACTGTTTCAACCTACGAGGATGGGGATACGGATATATAGCTAGTCAGTGTTTTTTAATCACAGTCCTGCTACTATTCAGTTATGCACTTCTTTCAAGGATGAAAGAAGTGCTTTTTGTTTTGTACATAATTTTACAAAGCTCAGACACACTCTCACGTTCTTCAGGGATAACAAATGAGGAGGTGATGGCAGCGGCAAAAAAGTACGTAAAACGCTGCCGATTGTTTTTCTAAAATAACAAAGATTAAAAAGGAGACATGTATGAAAACATTGAATTGGAAAGTTCTTTATTTTATCGCAGTATTGCTTTTCGTTCCTAATAAAGCCTCCGCTATGCATATTATGGAGGGATTCCTCCCTATTGAGTGGGCAATCTTCTGGTGGGCGGTTACCCTCCCATTTTTAATTCTTGGTTTCCGTTCTATTCGTAAAAGCATCAAAGAAAACCCTGAAACAAAAATGATGCTTGGTTTGTCAGGGGCTTTTGCCTTTGTTCTATCCGCACTGAAAATTCCATCCGTTACCGGAAGCTGTTCTCACCCTACTGGAGTTGGCTTAGGTACGGTGCTGTTTGGACCATTTGCAATGAGTATCGTCGGATCAATCGTCTTATTATTTCAAGCTTTATTACTTGCTCATGGAGGATTAACAACGCTTGGAGCGAACGCTTTTTCCATGGCTATTGTTGGACCGATTATCGCCTATCTTGTATATAAAGGTGCAACAAAAGCTGGCTGGTCTTTTTCCGTGGCTGTTTTCTTAGCAGCAGCACTTGGCGATTTAGGAACATACGTCATGACGTCTGTTCAACTTGCTTTAGCATTCCCTTCTGAAGTTGGCGGTTTCATGGCTTCTTTCACGAAATTCGCTGGAATCTTTGCGTTAACACAAATTCCATTAGCAATCAGCGAAGGGCTATTAACTGTTATTGTTATGAACTTCTTAAAAAAATATAACGTAAGCGAATTGAAAGCACTGCGCGTTCTAACGAAGGAGGCCCGTTAAGATGAAAAAAAATCTATTACTGCTCGGATTAGTAGTCATCCTAGCGATTTTCCCTCTGTTTATTCAAAAAGGAGCTGAGTTTGGTGGAGCTGATGGCGAAGCAGAAGAAGCCATCGGCGAAATCAATTCCAGCTATGAACCTTGGTTCTCTAACATCTGGGAGCCTCCAAGTGGGGAAATTGAAAGCTTGTTATTCGTTCTTCAAGCAGCAATTGGAGCTGGATTCATCGGCTACTTTATAGGGTATGCAAGAGGAAAACATAAATCAAAAAAAGAAGAAAGCCCATCTAAACATGTTGCTAATCGATAAATATGCCTATTTCAATCGTCTAAAGCATATTCACCCAGTAGAGAAGATGACATTCGCGCTATTTCTTCTCCTGTTTGCTTTAACTGTCAAAGACACGATTGTTTCACTCATCACCTTCGCTGTGATGAGTGCTTTTATCATTTTGGGAGCAAAAATTCCGCTTCGTTATTATATTAAATTGCTGCTTCTTCCAGGGTTCTTCCTTTTATCAGGAATATTAACAATTGTTATTTCCTTTGCTAGTATCAAAACAACAACACCTCATGTACTATGGTCTGTAGAATTTGGCTACTGGAAATTATTTATAACGGAAAATAATATTAAAATAGCAACAAAGCTCATTCTTGTTGTATTGAGCAGTATAAGCTGTTTATACTTTTTAACGTTAACAACACCCGTTAATGCGATTCTTCAAGTGCTGCGTAAACTGAAGGTACCGCAATTACTCATTGAAATAATAGAAATTACGTATCGCTTTATTTTTGTTTTTTTAGAAACGGCATTACACATTTATCAAGCCCAAAATTCTAGACTTGGCTATATGACAATGAAAAAATGGCTGCATTCGCTTGGGTTGTTAATTTCTTCTTTGTTTATTAACGTCTTTAAACGAGCGAAAGAGCTAACAATCGCAATGGATTCACGTGGATACACAGAGGACATTATGTATATAGACGACAACTATCAGTACTCAGCTGTAAATTGGATAATTATCACAATCATTATCGCTAGTATCGTGGCAGTCTATCTATTATTTGGAGGGACTTTATAATGGACGAGCTTTTTTTTAAAATCGACCAGCTCACCCATCGCTATGTCGATGGCACAACAGCGTTAAAAAACCTTTCTCTCTCCATTAAAAAAGGAAAGAAAATTGCTCTATTAGGGAACAACGGAGCCGGTAAATCAACCTTATTTCAACATTTAAACGGAATCTTACAGCCCACAACAGGTTCCATTTTATTTAAGGGAGAACAGGTGCGATATAATCGAAAGTTCTTGATGACATTAAGAAAGCAAGTAGGTATTGTCTTTCAGGACCCTGATTCACAGCTGTTTTCTGGCAATGTACGACAAGACATTTCATTTGGACCGATGAATTTAGACTGGTCACAGGAAAAAGTACACAAGCAAGTAGAATGGGCGATGGAACAGACAGAAGTGACCGCGCTACAAGATCGTCCCATTCATTTTTTAAGCTTAGGACAAAAAAAGCGTGTCGCTATTGCCGGGGTATTGGCGATGAATCCGGAAGTTTTCATTTTAGATGAACCTTCCGCAGGCTTAGATGCCTATTATTCAAAGCAAATCATGCACATTCTCCGCGATATTCATCAAGGGGATAAAACGATTATTCTTTCCACTCATGATGTTCACTTTGCTTATGAATGGGCAGATGAAATCATCGTCATGAGCGATGGTGAAATTTTGTATCACGGTGACCCTGTAACTGTTTTTTATAACGAAGCATTACTGAATCAAGCTCATTTAGAAAAACCGTGGGTATTTGAAACGGCACAACAATTGCTGGAAAAGCAACTTCTTCGGGATGAAGGACCGATGCCCCGCAGCAAAGAAGAATTGTTCCAGTTACTGAAATGAAGGGGCTGTTTTAACAGTCTCTTTTTCTTTGGAATGAAGAATCTTCTTACATAGAGAAGAAACCTTACCTATCTACCAAATCCATTTAATCAAGCCTCGGATTCCCCACCACACTAGTCGGAACGGCCACAAAAGCAATTCTGGAACAGAAAATAACACTTCCATTAAAATATCCCACCAAGAGCTTTCGTTCGATTTCTTTTTAGCTGCTCGCTTCCGCTTATGTTTTTCCTTTCTCTCTCGAAATGTCACTTCAATCATCCTATTCGATATCTAATTTCCATTATTATAATCCATATTCACAATCCAAGCCGTTGTTTTATTGATAATTTTTCAACTTAGCAATATAATAAATTACGTTAACCACTTCATATGTCCCAGTAGCTCAGCAGGATAGAGCGACAGCCTCCTAAGCTGTAGGTCGTAGGTTC
>Ga0182737_1001716_pt1 | contig 20425 bp, 19 predicted proteins | sample eDN5th30CBELigOP_FD_128878 | JGI IMG/M metagenome (GOLD analysis project Ga0182737, IMG submission 128878) | Enriched Organic Plus compost microbial communities from Emeryville, California, USA - eDNA 5th pass 30_C BE-Lig OP (version 2) (version 2) ...
AAGCAATGAAGCAGGGATAACACTTATAGAAGTATTAACCGTTATTGCACTAGGATTTATTATCGCATTCACTCTGTACTCCATATTGAATTCAGGCATGAGCAGCTATAAAAGCGAAATCGAAAAAAATAAAAAGCTGTATGATGCCGCATATGCGCTTAAGGTTCTAACGAAGGAAATAAGGAAAACGACAGATGTCAATATAAATGAGCATAGCTGTGCGTTGACGGTGGGCTCCAGCGAGTTTCGACTCGATGGTAACACGCTATTGCAAAATGAAGTGATATTAGCTCACGATATCCAATCGTTCAAAGTAACCACTGGTCACTTTAACGAAAATGAAGACTGCAGTAATGGGTCATCTGACATTATCTCATTAAAGCTAACAACAGATAACAATCAAGTTTATTCACTAGAACTAGCTCTAAGAAGGGGAGGATAAGCGTGAAAATAATAGAATGCATCAAGCGTGAGCAAGGCAATGTACTTCTATTTGCGTTAATTCTGCTCGTTGTCATATCTGTCATGGGGCTAAGTTTAATGACGATTACTGCCAATACGCTAAAGACTACGACAAATGAGCGAGATGATCTCGCTGTTTATTATATTGCCGAAGCCGGTTTAGTACAGAAGAGAGCAGAGCTTGTCCATCAAATCAAAACTGCTTACGAGGGAATAAAAGCACATTATGATGGGATCGAAGATGTAACTGCGAAAAGTGCATTTAACTTCGACGAGCAGTTTAAGCTGATGGTTATGGGGATGCCTTTAGAGCAAGCTACTTCTGTCTACGAGGATCATTTTGGTCAGGATGCTTATGCAGATGTCGAGGTTGAGCGCACCATTAAAGGGAATTCTATTGAATTTGTTATTAAATCAGTTGGAGCGATCGGCGACCAACGTAAGCGCACCGTAGCACAATCCTTCCTTATTTCTATAGACAATGTAAAACAAACAGAAACGATTATTATTGGGGATGGCGATGGCGGACGCAATAGCAGCGGTCCTAGGCTAAACTCTTGTTACACGGTCTTTGCATATGGCAATATGGCAACGAATGGCGGTAGCTTTAACGGAAATATTTTCTCGAATGAAGCGATCACGATAACAGGTGGAAATCCTACAATTGATGGAAAAATATATTCCAAAGAAAACATCACAATCAGCCAAGCAACCAACGTTCGAGGACTTTACTCGGAGAAAAATATTACTTGGACAGGCGGTGGTCAAATTCTCGGTGAAGTGCACGCGAATGGCAATGTAACGATCACTAATTTGGAGAGCGTAGGTGGTAACATTGTTGCCGGTGGTGATGTTGAAAATGTTGCCGGAGTGCTTGGTGGAATTTATGCCAATGGTAAAGTCGTGCACAAAAACCGGACGGTATCGCTAGGCATTGAAGCTAAGAAATCAGTTTCTATTACGGGCGGTACAGTGATGCAATATGTTGCATCAGGAGCGGATATTACCGTTACTGGTGGCAACATTAATGGTTATTTGAGAGCAGAAGGAGATATCTCATTAGAAGGTGGAACGATCGGGAAGGAGATATTGTCTAAGAAAAATATAACGATAAAAAACTGGCCTACCATTAATGGGGCTATGATTGCCGGACAAAATATTGTCGTACCAAGCGGTAATTTTGGAGGAGAAGGCCTTCGAGCAATCGCGAAAGGGAATATTCAGATTTCAAGCTGGACAGTTCCGACAAGAACCGTTTATGGTGGTACGTTAACTACACAAGCAGCCTACACCAAGCCAGGTGCATCCTCTGAGGCTGAAATCAACACCATTATCAATAGCTATGATCAAACCATTCAAGATGTGGTGCTAAACCGCGAGCCTAGTCTTCTAAGCCTAAACAGTGAGTGTGCGGGTTCAGTGCCGTCTCTGGATGCAACAGACAACGTATTTCCTCAAAATATTATTAAACCATCCAATTTAACACAGGTGACTCTGCCTACACGATATGACGGCACGTATACGGTGGATACCAATGAAAGCATTAAGATGAATAATGTGTCGTTAATTAACGATACGTGGAACGGCTTGCAATACTTGAACATTAATCTTAATCAACCAGGTACAGCTCTTGATGCCTCTAAACTGTCACTCCAGTCTAATAGTGAACTAACGATCAAACTCTCTAACAATAATACGATTTACTTAAATGAACTATCGTTAGCTAATAGCGGTCATTCAAAAGCTAACTTAACCATTGACCTGAATGGCGGTAATCACGCCATTTACGTAGATTCATTAAAGGTTGGTGGACGGATTGAAGTCATTAATCCAGGAAATCTAAGCATATATGTAAACAATACGATGGACTTGACCAATAGCAGAATCAATATGGACGGTAGTGCGAAGGCAGTATCGATTTATTACGCAGGCAGTAACGCATTTACATTAGGCGGTGGATCAAATGTGAATAGTGAGCTCCATGTAAAAAACGCAAATCTAACCTTAACCGCGAGCGGTCATGTACATGGAGATATATTTGTATATGGTAAAAACAAAATTGTCGTTGATGGTGGTGTACATGCAGCGGAGAAGCTGTTTTTAGCTCCGAGAAGTGAGGTTGAATTAACGGGCGGGGCAACGATTAACGGAAATATCGTGGCCGAGAAATTCATTTCTAGTGGAGGGGCTAGGGTGAATGCTCCTCAGTCTAGCGATAGCGAACAAGGTGGCGGCAGTGGTGGCAGCGGAGACGTTATTGAGATACCAGTTATTGAGTATGGAGATGCGGAGGAGTTGTTCGAACGAGGTCCACAGCTTGAAATATAGTCCTTTGCGAGAGAGTACAAAATACAAAAGAATGACTAGAAATAATATGTACAACATACAGAAATATGATATATTGTAGTAAATTAGTAGTGGGTCTTTAGTCTTATATTTTCAATTGATTCGAACAAGAGGTGCTGCATTTGATGAAGTATATTCGCATCCTAGTTTTATTTATAGCATTTCTTATTGTTAGCTATTATGGTTTGGATCGTAGTCAACAATTGCAGACTACCGTAGAAATGAATAAGGTGCCGAGCGGTTCCACAATTGCGGGTAAGGAGGTTGGTAAGCTAGCAGGCGATCAACTGAAATCCGCTTTGTATGAATGGATTAACGAATGGGCCAGCGAGCCAATTACAGTAACGGGCAGCGATACTTCGTTAAACCTTGATATATCGTCGATGCAATATAATGTGGACGCTACGGTTAACACCTATGAGCAGTTAACGACTAAGCCATGGTATATGTTTTGGAAGAAGCCACAAACAGCACATCTATCATTGCAAATGCTAGACAATGAAGCACTAAAGCAAAAGTTAGCAGAAGTAGAAGAGTGGGATGTAGATGCTACGTACGAAAAGGTCATTTATTCTGCCATCTACTTGGGGGAGCATACGATCCAAGCGACTGAGAAGTCGGATTATCAATTATTCCGAATTGCAATGGAAGAGCAGCAGATTCCAACAGCTGCTAAAGATGCGGATACGTTGCTAGCTTTGCTAGACGGTCAGAAGGTGTTGCCTAATCAGCTCTTTTCACTAGTGGAGCTAGTAAATAGGGAAAAAGTCGAGGCTAATAGTGATGCGTTAAATTATGTAGCCTCTATGCTTTATAGCGTTTCCCTAAAGAGTAATAGTAAAATCATAGCTCGCTCATCGCAGCAGCAACCGCCGAATTACTTACAGCTTGGCATTGAAGCAGCCATTACGCTCGATGGTAAGAAGGACTTACAGTTCATCAATACATTATCACAGGCGATGACGTTCAAGGCTTCAGTTGAAGGGAATAGGTTTAGGCTGGAGGCCTATTCTACAGAAGCAATCGATGAAGTGAAGCTGCGTGTTGTTACTGAAAGTGAGATTAAGCCACGCATCATTGTACGGTATAGCAATAAGCTTGCTGCTGGTCAGACACAGCTTATTGATGAAGGTCGGTCGGGATCACGTATATATGTTATTCGCACGAACACTGCTACCAAACAAGAGGAACGAATTAGTAGAGATTATTATCCACCTCAGCATCGCGTAGAGCTGCATTCCACTCGCTCATCTCTCACATCGCAAGGGCAAGAAGCATTGGTAACGATGAATCAGGATGCAAGCACTCAAGATAGCGATGAAACAACTGAAGAATAGTCAATATGTAACGAAAGGAAGATTGCTATGAAAAGCGCTGCGAGAAAACGTTTGGGAGACTTACTTGTTGAAGCCAATGTTATTACGATGGAACAGTTGGAAGCTGCGCTTGCGAATAAGCATCGAGATGAAAAGCTTGGAGACTATTTAATTAAAGAAAACTTCTTAACGGAGCAGCAGCTTATTGAAGTGCTAGAGTTTCAACTAGGTGTCCCGCATATTAAGCTGAATCAATACGTCATTGAGGCTGAATTACTGCAGCTGATCCCTGCTGAATTAGCGAAGCGCTCTAGCATTATGCCAATTCGTCGTGAGAAAAACAAGCTGCTTATTGCGATGGCTGATCCGATGGATTATTTCGCAATTGAAGAAGTGAGGATGGCTACAGGCTGTCAGATCGAAGTGAGTATTGCGGCGAAGGATGATTTATATCGGACAATTACGAAGTATTATGACTTGCAGGAATCTATGGAAGCTGCGCTATCGGATTTGGATACGCGAGAGGTTGGTTTAGAAGCACAGCAAGAAATTACTGATGAGGATTCGCCAATTGTACGGCTTGTTAATCAAATTATTGCGAATGGCGTTGCCCAGCGTACGTCTGATATTCATTTTGATCCTCAGGAAACAGAGTTTTGTGTACGGTACCGCGTCGACGGGGTGCTGCGTACAGAGCGTTCATTGCCGAAGCATATGCAAAGCATTATTACTGCTCGTATTAAAATTATGGGTAGCTTGGACATTACCGATAATCGCACACCTCAGGATGGCAGAATAAAAATGACGGTTAACTTCAAACCGATCGATATTCGTTTATCTACGCTGCCGACCTCGTTTGGAGAAAAAATAGTGATGCGGATTCTCGATCTCAGCAACGCAGCCAACGATATTGATAAGCTAGGCTTCACACCTGCTAACGAGGCATTATTCCGGCAAATGATTACGCGTCCCAATGGAATTGTCCTCATAACTGGGCCGACTGGTTCCGGGAAATCAAGTACGCTGTATGCCGCACTGTCCAATCTCAACAGTGAAGAGGTCAATATTATTACGATTGAAGATCCTGTTGAATATCAGATCCGAGGCATCAATCAGATTCAAGTGAAGGAAGAGATCGGCTTGACCTTCGCAGCTGGATTACGTTCCATCTTGCGTCAGGACCCTGATATCGTCATGGTCGGGGAGATTCGAGACTTTGAAACGGCACAAATTGCGATAAGAGCTTCACTAACCGGCCATTTGGTATTAAGCACATTACATACGAACAGCGCGGTAGAATCTATTTCTCGCCTTCATGATATGGGGATTGAACCATTTTTAATATCATCATCGTTAGTTGGTGTACTTGCTCAGCGTCTTGTTAGAAGAGTGTGCCGCGACTGCATGGAGTCGGTAGAAGCTACGGAACGAGAGAAGATCATTTTCCAGCAGAATGGCTTGTCGGTCACTACGGTGAAGCGGGGAAAAGGCTGTCCTACTTGTAATCGGACAGGGTATCGCGGACGACTAGCGATTCATGAGCTACTAGTTGTCGATCGTAAGCTGAAAAAATTGATATTAAACAATCACAATACAGATTCCATTGGCGACTATATGAAGGAGCTTGGCAATCATACATTGCTTAAGGATGGTCTACTGAAGGTGCTTGATGGTAGTACGACGACAGAAGAAGTGTTACGTGTTGCTACAGTTGAGGAGGGATAAGATGAGTCAATCAATTCAATCCATAAGAGAATTATTACACTACGCCTTTGAGCGAAAAGCATCGGATTTACATTTAACAACAGGAATTCCTCCTGCCTATCGGATTAACGGGCAACTGTATCATGTCGGTAATCAACCGATAACAGCAGCAACCATCGATACGCTAATTGAAGAAATTATACCCGCTCACAAGGTTGAAGATTACAAGCACAAGGGCGAAGTCGATTTTAACTATTCACTAGATTCTCTATGTCGCTTCCGTGTGAATGCATATCGTCAACGCAATAATGGTGCACTTGCAGCTCGATTAATATCCAATCACATTCCGAGCATTGAATCATTGAATTTACCGACAGTGCTGTATGACCTAGCTAATAAGCCACATGGCTTAATACTAGTTACTGGACCAACAGGATCTGGTAAGTCTACAACGCTTGCTGCAATGATCGACTATATTAATACCAATAAAGCTAAGCATATTATTACGCTAGAGGATCCTATCGAATATTTACATACACATAAACAATCAGTTATTAACCAGCGAGAAATCGGTGTAGACACCGAGAGCTTTGCTAACGGTTTACGTGCTTCCCTACGTCAGGACCCTGACATTATTTTAGTGGGTGAGATGCGAGATTTAGATACGATTTCTACAGCTATTACAGCTGCAGAAACTGGACATCTTGTGTTTGCCACACTACATACTTCGAGTGCCCCTACTACTATTGATCGTATTATTGATGTTTTTCCATCGCATCAGCAAGGACAAGTTCGCATTCAACTTGCTAATGTGCTGCAAGGTATTATCTCACAGCGTTTATTTGTAACGAAGAACAAGCAAGGCCGCGTTGCAGCAACTGAAATACTGGTCGCCATTCCTGCAGTAACGAATTTAATCCGAAATGAAAAGGTTCATCAAATTCCTAGTGTTATGCAAACGAACAGAGCGCTTGGAATGCATACGTTGGAGTCATCCATTCAATCACTTGTATCCTCTGGTCAGGTGTCCTTGGAGGAGGCTAAACCGTATTTGAACGTAGGTGAGTATATTTGACCGTTTATAAATATACAGGACGAACGAAGACAGGTGCGATGAAAAAGGGCGTGATTGAGGCGCCTAATAAAAATACTGCCATCAGTAAGCTGCGTGATCGAGGAATTAACCCAAGGGAGCTAGCGGAATCAAAAAGCATCCTGCATCGAGAGATTGAGCTTGGCGGCAAGGTGAAAAATCAAGACTTTGTTATTTATTGTAGGCAGTTTTCAACATTAATTCGTGCAGGGATATCGATCGTTGAGGCGACCAATATTTTAGCACGGCAGTCAACCTCTAAGCCGCTTAAGAAAGCACTGGAGCAAGTAGAGGAGGATATTCGTACAGGGATTCCTTTTTCAGAGGCAGTTCATAAGCAGCCTAAAATCTTTCCAGATCTATTCGTCAATATGATTCGCTCGGGAGAGGTGGCGGGTAGCATCGATATTACGCTAGAGCGTCTCGCTAACACATTTGAGAAGCAATACAAGCTGAAAAAAAAGGTGAAGTCTACGCTTACTTATCCTGCGATATTGCTGGTGCTAACGTTTATTATCGTCGTGTTTTTACTGATGTTTATCGTCCCAAGCTTCGTCGGGACCTTCGAGGAGATGGGGGTTGAGCTGCCGCTGATTACTTCGCTTACCGTTAAGCTTAGTCATTTTATGCAAAGTTATTGGTGGTTAATATTTACGGTAATCATCGCTACCATCGTATTATTTCGGTTTTTATTTCGTAGCAACAAGGAATTTCATTATACGGTTCATTATTTCCTGCTAAGGATTCCGATATTTGGACCGCTTCTACAAAAGACAGCCATTGCTCGTCTAATGCGTACGTTATCCTCATTGTTTAGCTCAGCAGTACCAATATTACAGGCGTTAACTATATCTGCCAAGGTCAGTGGTAATCCAGTTATCAGTCGTATTGTGCTGGATGCGCGCTCTAGCTTGGAGAAGGGCAGCACCTTATCAGAGCCATTTGAGCGGAGCTGGATTTTCCCGCCGCTGGTGACGAGCATGACACAGATTGGAGAATCCACGGGCTCGCTTGACTTTATGCTAGAGAAGCTTTCTGACTTTTACGAGGATGAAGTTGATCGCACCGTAGATACGTTAAAGTCTTTAATTGAGCCGATTATGATTTTAATTTTAGGCTTATCGGTTGGTGTTATTATTGCCGCAATTTTTGTGCCGATGTTTAGCTTATATGAACAGATGTAATACGAGGCGAGGGCGTTTGTAAGGAGGTGACGACAATCGGGGCGCGTCCACGCAATTCATTTATAAAAATAAAAGCGAGGAATTAAGGAGGAGAAACGATGATTACAGCGATTAGAAGAAGATTGAGAAATGAAAAAGGGGTAACATTGGTCGAGTTATTGGTGGTGGTTGTTATCTTAGGGATTATTGCGGCAATTGCCATTCCTTCCGTCGGTAATATTGTTGAAAATACTCGTTACAATGCGGCAAAAGCAGATGCAATCACCGTACTTAATGCAGCGAATTTATACTTTGCAGATACTCCGAGTGAAAGTACTGTAACTGTCGCTACTCTAAAAAGTAGTGGTTTTTTACAAAACGCAGGAAAGGTTCCAGACACCGCTTCTGTTGCTAAAGCTAGCAGTGGTGAGAATTCGATTACGGCTACTATTACGTTCTCAGGTTCAAAACAATTAACGCTAAGCTCTGCTACAATAACTGAAATTAATGCAGATACAACGAAGGGCAGCGCGGTTCCAGCTGCTGGTATAACAATTTAATACCTATCGTCTCTAACAACGAACACATCTAGCTAGAGTAACCTAGCTGGATGTGTTGCTACTTAATGAACCATCATGCAATAAGGAGGCGCAGTCATGCTTCGTTTTAAGAAAAAAACTAATATTTCAATAGAGTTAACTGACTATATACTGCGTGCTCTTGTAAAAAGAGGGGCTCAACCGACGCAATGGGCGATTTATGAATTTCCACTAGCCCCAGGTATCGTGCAAGATTCAGTCATTATAGATGAAATAGCATTATTTCAAATTTTTAAGGACAACTTAACGAAGCTAGGTGGTAAAAATCAAGCTGTTCGCATGTTTGTTCCTGATGTATCTGTGATGCTAAAAAGCTTTGATTATCCTGAAAATTTGCAGGATAACGGGATAAGGGAATATGTGCAGATGGAGCTTGGTCGCTCCATTCATCTACCGTTTCGCGATCCGCTACTAGACGTGTATGATCCGGTACCAGGAGATGGACAAGCTACGTTATTTGCCGCACCTTCAGAAGAGATTCAAAAGCTAATTGGTCTGCTGCTCGATGTTCATTTAGTGCCAGAAGCAGTGGATGTTCGTGCGCTTTGCAATTTGCGCTTACTGCAGCAGTTGAGGCTCATAGACGAAGAGAAGACCTATATGATTACCAATTGGTCAATTAACGAGGTATCGATCTGTATTTACTCTTATGGAAAAATAGAGTTTTTACGCTATCAAAGTATTGAGACGGACTTAAAACTGTGGCAGCCGCCTACTAGTCTCCATCATGCAGGTGAATTCATCTATCAAGGTAATGAGGAAGAGTATATTGGATTAGTTGTTGATCGGATATTGGAGCTAGGTCGAATCGCAAACTTCTTTAAGTTTTCTCTCCATAAAGGAGAAAAAGAAGTGGATGAAATGATTATGCTTGGTGATAATCCGCTGTTAGGAAAGATTCATGAGCTGCTGACCGAGCAGCTGCCTACCCCGGTAGTTGTCGTTGAAGATCATATGATTATGAGTAAATATCCTAGTTTCAAAGTGAGACATGCATCGTTAATTGGGCTTGCATTGAAGGAGGTTGCACCATGATTCCAGATATTAACCTGCTTCCTCGCATCGGACAACGTGAAACTAGCTTTAAGCTGGCTTACAGTATAGTCGCAATCATAGCGCTAATCGTTGCTGCCCTACTTGTTTGGCAGCTCATTCACACTCAGAATAGCATTAAACAGCTAACAAGGCAGCAGTCGCAGCTTCTCGAACAAAAGGAGCAATTGAGACAAGTCAGTACTACGGTGCAAATTGCAGAGCGGAATGAATATCAAACTGCATTATGGGTGATGAATGCAATCTCTTATCCCGTTTCGCCATTGATGAAAGAGATGTCCAGGCTACTTGTACCGAACACCTATCTGCGACAATATACATTTGGTAAGAACGATCTCAATGTTATCGTAAATTATGAGTCAATCAGTGATATTTATAAGCATGTTGCGAATTTAGAAGGCAGTAAATATTTTTTGGATGTTGAGGTTCAGTATATTCGCGAGCTAGGTTTGAATGGAAATACCAATACGAAGCAAAACAGTGGAGATGGACTACAGTTTCAATATTTGCCACGTTATGAGGCAGCTATTACGATGGACATCGATCGAGATCATCTGATGATCACAAGGGGGAGTGACTGATGTTTAGCAATAAATATTCTCCCATCATACTAATTAGCCTGTTGCTCGTTGGGCTGTTCTGTATCTTTTATATCAACTTCCTATTACCGAGGAAATCAGAAGCTGATAACTTGCGGAGCATGGTTGCTAGTATTCAACAAGAGGTTAGCGAGCTGCAGCAACAAACTAATAGCTTGCAAACTGAATACGAGGAAACGCTCAATGAAATCGTTGTAGAAGATAAAAGGCTTCCTTGGGATAAAGATTTTGTCGAGCTATTAATGAATATTGAAGAAATTCAGCTAGTGTCTGATTTAAATATTAAAAACATCCAGTTTAGCTATAACGAAGCGCTGGTTAACGACGCAGAATCATTGAATCCCAATGCGTTAAATCCGAATGAGGTGACAACCACTACGGAGGGTGAAGCTTCAGAAGAATCCTATACGCTCGAGGGATTGATGGATGATGATACTGCTGTTACAGAATATACAGCTTCTGCTACGGACAATTCCAGCTCTGAAGAAGGAAGTAGTGAGGTGGATTTCATTTTCGATAATGTGCGATTAATTGGCTTTAGTATTGATGTTGAGACGGTGGATGAAGCTCATTTGCTAACGTTCATTGAAGAGATGGAAGGGCTGGACCGATTTGTTAAGGTGAATAGCATCTCTTATTCTTTGCCAGGTGAGCAAAGTGAAGGCAATTCCAACGAGGATATGATCAGTGCCAATATTCAGGCGTCGGCATTTTATTTTAATGAATAGTATGGTGGCGAGGGGAGAGCATACTGAATATTACATATAGCTTGTTTATTTTTTGTTTCGGCTTGTTACTGGGTTCATTTTACAATGTGGTTGGCTTACGAATACCGCAACAGCAATCGATTGTTAAACCGCGCTCGCATTGTACCCATTGTCAGCACACGCTTGGTGCGCTCGAGCTAATTCCGGTGCTGAGCTATATCATCTTGCGTGGAAAATGTCGCGTTTGTACTGCCAAAATTTCACCAATCTATGCTGTCATTGAGCTGACGACGGGAATGCTGTTTCTTTTTTCATTTTGGAAGCTGGGTATATCCTACGAGCTGCTTGTCGCATGGACATTTATCTCATTGCTAGTCATTATCGTTGTGACCGATCTTGCGTATATGCTGATTCCTAATAAAATTTTGCTGTTCTTCTTGCCGCTGTTGGTTATTTTGCGACTACTATCTCCTCTGCAGCCATGGGGGGATAGCGCGCTTGGTGCTGTTTTAGGATTCAGCATTCTGCTGCTGATTGCGATCGTATCTAAAGGTGGTATGGGTGGCGGGGACGTTAAGCTGTTCTTCTTAATCGGGCTTGTGCTTGGTACCATAAATACACTATTAACGTTATTCATCGCTGCGTTTATTGGGATGATTGTCGGGAAGCTAATAATTATGGTTTCTCAACAAGGAGATAAAACGCCAATTCCATTTGGCCCATACATTGCAGTAGCCTCAATCATTGTTTATTTTTACGGTGGAGATCTAGTGAGCTGGTATTTGAATTTATTATAAAAAGCCGAGGAAGTGAGTCAGCGTCTGACCCCTTCCTACAGCTAGTTCCATAAGAGCGTTTAGAACATTGAGCTATTAGAAATGTGTAGGGAATTGCTAGATGGTAGAGAGCTGCTGAATTTGCCTACATTGCTTGAGAAGGAGTTATTTACAACTGGGCTTGGGCTTGTGTGCAAGCTGTTGTTATTGGAGCTAGAGATATTACTTGGGCTGATTGTGCTGCTATTAAAGCTGTTGATGTTGCTTGGGCTTAAATGGCTATTGTTAAGTGTATTGCTATTATGCGTGTTGTTGTTTAGCGTATTGCTGCTAAGTGTGCTGTTATTAATGGAATTGCTGCTTAGCGGGCTGCTGATGCTGCTACTTACACTGTTGTTTTTGAACGAGTTGTTTAGGACTGATTCTTGTCCGCCAATTTGGCTATTAGCATGCATTGGACTATTGAAGCTTGTAGAGCTTGAAGCGAAGCTTGCAGCTGGGCTTGGTACAGATACAGATAATTGATGCGCCAACGAATTAATTTGGTGCAATTGTTGGATTGCAGTTTGATGACCTTGAAGTGCAGTTTGAATAACTTGGGCAGCATGCTGCTCTTTTTGCGCGATTTGCTCAAGAGTGCGCGCATTTTGCTGTTCCTGTGCAAGTAGTTGCTGATATTGCATAGATGCTTGCTGAGTTTGATGGACAAGCTGCTGAACAAGGCTTTCTAGTTGCGTAAGCTGAGCATTATGATTGACATAAGAATGGTTTGATTCAAATTGGTTGTACATATGAGATGTTGCCTCCTTGAGTTGAGTAATTTTTGTTACTCGTATAACATCCCCAAAGCAGAAAATTTCATACGACATGTAAGGCAACGGAAAAAATCACTAGTTCACATCACTCACACGTGAATCGTTTGATCCTTCTGCAGCTTATGACATTCATAGCTTAAAAGCTGATCCTCATCATTATAAGTAAATAAATGCTGTAGCCCATATTCTCCCCTCAATAAATGTGGCAAGAAGTATTTAATGTTATGGGCAACACCCTCGTTTTCTTTATCCAGTACCCAATCGATGGAATACCACATCAATATTCCCTCATCCATCAGCATAGGCGCATCAAGCACAATTTTAGGCGGTAATTCACAATAAAATAAATACATGCCCGAATCGAAGCTTTCGCTTACCCAGCGAACGACACCACCGAAGTCAATCTCATTTTCAGGGATGGCTAATCCAGTTTCTTCATAAATTTCACGTGCTATGCTTTGCAGCAATGTCTCCCCTTGTTCGATTTTTCCGCCGATACCATTCCATAATCCCATATTGGGTGATTTAAACCGATTTAATAGCAATAGCCTGTCTTCCTGACGTATGAAGCAGATCGTATAAGTAAACAAAAGTAAACGCTCCTTTTACAAATTTCGTTACAAATAGTGTACCAGATTAAAGCAAGAAATCGTATTATACCAGATACTGTTAGTTATAATTATTGAAGTAACGAATGTTAAAAGCTATAATGTAGTCAGCGTACCATTATATTGTTGAGTACTGTGAGGGGAATTATATGAATTTATTCGAAAAGGAAAAATTAATCGCTGAACAAGCGGTTGCGCTTGAAACAGCAAGTGCCGAGGATGTACTTCGCTTTGCGGTTGAAACATTTCCTAACATTACATTTGCTTGTAGCTTTGGGGCTGAGGATGTCGTGCTCGTGGATATGCTGCAGCGCGTTAGTCCTCAAACAGATATTTTTTACTTGGATACTGACTTTCACTTTAAAGAAACATATGAGACAAGAGATCGCCTAAAAGAGCGTTATCCTGGCATACCATTTGTTGAAGTGAAGCCACTAATCACACCAGAGCAGCAGGCGGAGCAGCACGGTGATGAATTGTGGAAGGTCGATCCGAATCAATGCTGTAACATTCGTAAAGTTGAACCACTAACACGTATATTAGGAAAATACGATGCGTGGATTACAGGTATTCGTCGCGACCAAGCACCTACTCGTGCCAATGCGAAAAAAGTCGAATACGATACGAAGTTCGGGCTTGTAAAATTCAATCCAATCGCTGATTGGACTAGCGAGGATGTATGGAATTATATTCGCAGTAACAATGTGATTTATAATCCATTGCATGACAATCATTATCCAAGTATCGGCTGTGAGTATTGTACACGCCAAGTTATGCCTGGCGAAGATCCACGAGCGGGCAGATGGTCAGGGCAAGATAAAACAGAATGTGGCTTGCACAAATAAGCTGCATAGGGTTAATAATAAAAAGGAGAGCAATAGCGCTGTCGATTAAGGAGTGACAGTCGCTAGGCTCTCCTTTTTTCTGATTAAATACTCGATACGCTTTCTCTAATAATAAGCTTATTGGGTAAAAACACCTTCGCGGGCAGCTTATGACGCTTATTCATTCGATCAATTAATAGCTGTACAGCCCAGTTCCCCATCTCTACAATTGGCATCCCAACTGTCGTAAGCATTGGCGATACATAGCCAGATAGCTCAATATTATCCATGCTAATCACCGATAACTGCTGTGGCACCGTAATTTTAGCTTCAGTAAACCGTCGAAGAGCAGCAATTGCGGCAATATCGGTTGCGCAAAATACAGCAGTTGGCAGCGGTGATGCCTTTGATAGTAGCTCTTCGGCTCCTTGGTAGCCACCAGCCCCGTTTTGTGAACAGTTGCTGACAAGGTTCTCTGTACATTCTAGCCCATGTTTACGAAGTGTATCGCAATAGGCTTCATATCGTACCTCATTAGTCGTCTCTCCAATATAACCAATCCGTCGATGTCCGCTGGCAATTAGATGCTCAATTGCGATTTCTGTCGCCTCATATCCATCGCATATCACTTGATCACAGTTGGCTGAAATTACGTTACGACCTACATATACTAGGTTTTTGTAATGCTTCTCAAGAAATTTCATGCTATCGTTGCTAAAACGTCCCAGTATAATTGCTCCGTCTGTTTGCGAAGATTTAATTTTATCCAGGATCGGTTCATTTTCGATATCAAAGAGAGAATAAGACAGATGAATGGCATATCCTAAGTCCAGCGCTTGCTGTTCGATGGCACGAGACATTTGCGCAAAGAAAGGATCATCCTCCAATAATCTAGTCCGCCCTAATATACAAGAAATCGATGGGGGAGCGGATTTGCGTGAAGTTGATTTGCCTAATTTAAGCTCTCTGGCGCTTTGATTCGGGATATAGCCTATTTCCTTGGCGATGCTCCACACTCTGTCGCGCACCTCTTTCGTAGCAAAGCTATTGTCAGGGGAGTTAAGAATTCGCGATACAGTTGAGATCGATACGCCTGCCATTGCTGCGATTTGCTTTAATGTCATTAAGCAATCCCCTTTCGTAGTAATTAAATTAATTCTACAGTTACACCATAGTCCTATTACGTTAATCATAACGGTTTTCTACGCAAAACTAAAGGAAATTTGCGTAAAATATATGGGATTTAGGGAGGGGAATAAGTAAAACGTTTGCGTAATAAATGCTGGTTTTCCGCTCTGAAAAAACATATAATAAATGAAAATTGTGCTGATTGTTTGCGTGGATAGGCTGGGGCTTGCCTTCAGTCTTGTTTTTCATGATTAAAGCAAGCTTGCTGATGGAAAAACAGTCTAATCCCTGCTATACCGCTTGATCGTGGTCGGCAGCGATGCAAATTTAGCAATATAGGAGTGATACACATGTCGCTGACACACTTGGATAAACTTGAGGCCGAAGCAATCTATATTTTCCGCGAGGTTGCTGCTGAATGTGAGCGTCCGGTCATGCTTTATTCGATAGGTAAAGATTCATCTGTTATGCTTCATTTGGCTATGAAGGCCTTTTATCCGGAGAAGCCGCCATTTCCACTGCTGCAAATCGATACAAGCTGGAAATTCCGCGAAATGATTGAGTTCCGTGATCGCAGAGCGAAAGAGCTAGGTGTTAATCTAATCGTTCATCGTAATGAAGCTGCGATTGCAGAGGGCATTAATCCTTTCGACCACGGAGCGGCTTATACCGATATTATGAAAACTCAAGCGCTTAAAGAAGCGTTAACTAAATACCAATTCACCGCTGCCTTTGGTGGTGGACGTCGTGATGAGGAAAAATCTCGTGCCAAGGAACGTATCTTCTCTTTCCGTAACGAGCAGCATACTTGGGATCCGAAAAACCAACGTCCTGAAATGTGGAAGCTATATAATACGAGAATCCATAAGGGTGAAAGTATGCGCGTATTCCCAATCTCCAACTGGACAGAGAAGGATATCTGGCAATATATTCAGCGTGAGAAAATCGAAATCGTACCGCTATATTTCGCTGCTGAACGCCCTGTCGTTTATCGTGATGGCAATATCATTATGGTGGATGATGAACGTATGCGCATGCTACCAGGAGAAAAGCCAGAGATGAAAAAGGTTCGTTTCCGTACATTGGGCTGTTACCCTCTTACAGGTGGGATCGAGTCGGAGGCAGACACGCTCGATCAAGTTATTGCTGAGACATTGTCGGCAACAACTTCCGAACGTACAAGCCGTGTTATCGACAAGGAGGCTGCTGGCAGCATGGAGCGGCGTAAACGGGAGGGGTATTTTTAATGAGTACAGAAAGCGGTCTTCTTAAATTTATTACATGCGGTAGCGTGGATGACGGTAAGTCTACGCTAATCGGTCATATTTTATATGATTCTAAAATGCTATACGCTGACCAAGAGCAAGCACTTATGCTGGACAGTCAAGTCGGCAGCCGTAACGGAGCGATCGATTACTCCTTGCTACTAGATGGTCTAATGGCTGAGCGTGAGCAAGGGATTACCATCGACGTAGCTTACCGCTACTTTAACACAGAGCGTCGCAGCTTTATCGTTGCCGATACTCCAGGGCATGAAGAGTATACGCGAAATATGGCGGTAGGGGCGGCATTTGCTGACCTGGCGATTATTCTGCTTGATGCAACGCAAGGCGTACTCGTGCAAACACGTCGTCATGCTCGTATCTGTGCGCTAATGGGAATTAAGCACTTTATCTTTGCAGTCAACAAGATTGACTTAGCTGGTTATGACAAACAGCGCTTCTTAGAAATTAAAAAGGATATCGATGAGCTGCGTGAGGAGCTTTCTCTTGAGAATGCAGTTATCATTCCAGTTTCTGCAACAGAAGGCGACAATGTAACGAAGCTTTCTAAACATATGGATTGGTACGACGGTCCAACGTTGTTAGGGCATTTGGAAACAGTCGATATCTCTGGTGATGTTGTTGAAGAAGGCTTCTATATGCCAGTACAGCGTGTAAGTCGTCCTGACCATAGCTTCCGTGGCTTCCAAGGGCAAATCGAAGCTGGTGAAATATCTGTTGGTGATACACTAACGGTATTACCAAGTGGTGAAACAGCGATCGTTAAGTCCATTCATATTGGAGATATCACGAGCGAGCGTGCAATTACAGGACAGCCTGTAACGATTCAGCTTGACCGTGAGGTCGATGTTTCACGCGGCTGTGTGCTAATGCGTGATGCAGGATTGCAAACAACGACGAAGCTCTATGCAACGTTATTGTGGATGGATGAGCAGCAGCTTGTTCCTGGTAAGGAATATTGGATAAAAGTAGGAACGAAGCTGTTACCTGCAGTTGTTACTGACATCCGTCATAAAGTAGATGTCAATGATGGCACATTGCTTTCCACAACAACAGCACTTAAAAATGAGCTTGTTGGCTGTAATATCGTTGTTTCTGAGCCGATCGTTGTTGATGAGTTTAAACAACATAAAACAATGGGCGGTCTTATTCTAATCGATCGCGTCACTCACGCAACAGCAGCATGTGGTGTCGTTGAAGAGGTAAGTGATGATCAAGAGGGCGTATTCTTGAAGGATGGTCCAACGAAGCTGCAGGTTAATCTATTCGACAGCTTCTGGTATGATCCAGATGTGAATATGGTGCTTCGTGATACGTTTGCTTCTACGGTTTACCGCACTGGTGACGAGCTGCCATTACAAAGTCAATCATGCAACTATCCACTCGATTTTGATATTCAGTTTGAAAAAGGCTTTGCCAATATTCGTGAAGGTAAATTTGCCGGTATTGGCGCTCGTAACAATGAGCTACCATTAATTGATGTTAATGGCTTAGCAGTTGATGCCAAGGGAGCTGTTTCTTTCGGTCAGTATCGCAACATCCCTGTTCGTAAAAAAGCAGAATACTTCATTTAATGCATAAAGCTAAACCTTCCTTTCCGCTATTCGGTGGACTGGAAGGTTTTTTGCTAATTTGTTAATCATAAAACAACATCTCGTCCCATATATTAAGAACGACCTGCTTGTTTAGGCATGTACATTCTAGCAATAACGCGATGAGGTGGTTTTTATGCGTAAAAAACGATTGGTTATTTGGCTTTCGCCTAAAAGTAAGCTGCGTCTTGTCATCGGTTTTTTTCTAGTAGTCGTTTTAGCTGTTGCACTAACGCAAACAGCACCTGCTAGTAATTCTTGGCCCGCATGGAGCTTGCCGCTATCTGGAATGACCATTGCCATTGATGCAGGACATGGTGGAGTGGATGGTGGTGCAGTAAGTAAAAGCGGGGCGATTGAGAAGGATTTAAGCTTATCGATCGCTTTATACTTACGAGACTATTTACAGCAGGCAGGTGCGTTAGTCGTTATGACAAGGGAAGGCGATTATGATCTTGCTAATGAAGGGACACGCTCCTATAGTAAGCGTAAAACCGAGGATCTGTTGAAGCGTGTAGAACGACTACAGCAAGCATCGCCCGATATGCTTATCAGCATACATATGAACAGCATCCCTTCAGAAAAATGGTCCGGTGCTCAAACCTTCTATCACAAAACAGCAATTAAAGAAAGTGAGCAGCTAGCTAAGTCCATTCAAGAGCAGTTAAAGGTGAATTTAGAAAATACGAAGCGTGAGGCAGCAACGGTTGAAACCATTTATATTCTAAAAGCATTGCAGGATGTACCAGCAGCTCTAGTTGAAGTAGGCTTCTTATCTAATCCGCAGGAATCCAGATTACTAGTGGATGCTGAATATCAACGTACAGTCGCTGCTTCCATCTACAAAGGGATTATTAGTCATATTATGACGAATAGGGATGGACAAGGAACGGAATAGTAAACAAGGACTGAATATAGAATTTGAAAAAAAATGCATGAAAGTCTTCATTTCTTAATGCAAACCGCCTATGCTATAAAGTAAGGCAATTGAAAAGGTGGGGAATGTTGATGTCAATTACTCGAGAAGAAGTCATACCGAAAATCGAAGCGGTGCTTGCCGCGCAATATGGTGCGGCCAAGCTTAGCTTTCGAGATGTAATGGTGCGTAATGATCAAGTTTCAGTAACGATATTAGGAGCTGCTAAGGAGCAACAACCCGTCATTGAAACATTATTGTTTGATGAGCTGAAGCAAGCTGGAGCTTCTGCAGTATATTGTCGCTTTAGAGATGGTGGAGTTGCTGCTGCTTCTGAACAGACACAAGAGCAGAAGAATGTTCAGCAAGGTCAAGATAATGGAGTAAAAGGGCATGGAGCAGACTTGGAGAGCTCATTACTAGGCGAGCAAAGCAAAACGCAATTTATCGCGATTGCGTCTGGTAAAGGCGGTGTTGGTAAGTCAACTGTAACCGTTAACCTTGCGACTGCCTTAGCACGTAGCGGGAAGCGGGTTGGCATTATTGATGCCGATATTTACGGATTTAGCGTTCCTGATATGATGGGGATTGAAGATCGTCCGCAAGTAGTGAACGATGTCATTATTCCGATTGAACGCTTCGGTGTAAAAGTCATCTCGATGGGATTCTTCGTTGAGGATAATAGCCCAATCGTATGGCGTGGTCCGATGCTTGGAAAAATGCTTCGTAACTTCTTCCAAGAAATCCAATGGGGAGAGCTCGACTACATGCTGTTGGACTTGCCTCCAGGCACAGGTGACGTAGCATTAGATATTCATCAAATGATTCCACAAAGTAAAGAGATTATTGTAACGACTCCACACGCTACAGCTGCATTTGTCGCGGCTCGTGCAGGCTCTATGGCGATTAAAACGAATCATGAGATCATTGGGGTCGTGGAAAATATGGCTTACTTTGAGTCAAAGCTGACTGGAGAACGCGAGTATGTGTTTGGAAGAGGTGGTGGCGGTAAGCTAGCGGAAACGCTGCATTGTGAGCTGCTAGCACAAATTCCACTGGATTCTCCGGAAAATCATCCTTTGGATCCGAATTTCTCTCCAAGTGTATTTTCGGAAGATACACATGTTGGACAATTGTATTTAGAATTAGCGCACAAGGTTATCGAGCATTGTGAAGCCTAAGTTCATAGAAAAAGCTCCTGACGAGGTTTACTCGTTAGGAGCTTTTTACTTTGTGCGCCACGCATGGCGCGTAACTAGGCGGTGAAAGTCCGCTATGGGGGCTGGCAGTTGCCAACCATTAGCCAAGAGCAAGGGTATCCATCGTGAGATGGAATCTGAAGGAAGCTGGAGGCAAAGTTCCGACCCGAGGAACACGAATCGCATCAGGCATCTGAAGTGGGATGAGTCTGCAAACCAAGATGAAATCCAATAAACTGCAC
>Ga0182737_1001722_pt1 | contig 20391 bp, 15 predicted proteins | sample eDN5th30CBELigOP_FD_128878 | JGI IMG/M metagenome (GOLD analysis project Ga0182737, IMG submission 128878) | Enriched Organic Plus compost microbial communities from Emeryville, California, USA - eDNA 5th pass 30_C BE-Lig OP (version 2) (version 2) ...
CAGGCGCTGCAGCTCGCGCGCCTGCTCGGTGGTCTCGCGCAGCATGCCCACCAGCCGCTCAGTGCGGCCGTCGGCGGCGGGGATGCGCGTGCCCACCATGGTGAAGGTGACCGCGCCCATGGCCGCGGCGATCTCGATCTCGATCTGGAAGGGCGCGGGCTGGGGGCTGCGCGCCTCCAGCAGCGCCTCCAGGGGCGCGCGGCGGCTGCGCTCGATGGCGTCGAGGAAGACGGCGGCGCGATGGATGTCGCGTTGGAAGGGAAGGATGTCGGTGGCGCCGTCCCAGGCGATCGCGCCTTCGGCGGCCTGCCAGTCGAACACCGCGACCGATGCGGCCAGGGCGGCATAGCGCAGGCGCGTCGCGTCCTGCGCGTTGCCGAGCTCGGCCAGTGCCGCCTGTTCTTTCTGAAGCGCTGCCGTCAACACATCCACCATCCCTGGCCGGTTTCTCCGGCGCTATCGGGCGGCAGTATGGGAAGGCGGCGCTTAAAAATCCGGTAACTGCGTGCGTCCGCGGCGCACGGCCCGGCCCTTGCGTTTCGCATGGCTATGAACCCGTTAACGCCCCTGCCTGCGCATCGCCCGGGCGGCGTCAGAGCCGCCGGGGAGGCCGTGCGCGCGGCGTCAAACGCCAGCAATTCCGCGCGCTTGGGCGAAGACGGGCGCGAGGCGCCGCGTGAGAGAAGCAAAGAGCGGCCGCGCTTGCAGGTGGAACTGGTGTGCCAGGCTGGCACGAAGGCGCATGACCCGTTCCGGGACGGCCCGCGCCTGACGCCCGCCTTTGTTACGCAGCTTCTGGGACAGGTGATGGCGCAGGAACGCCACCGGCTGGTGCGCGCCGCTTACGGCGAGGCGTGCGCCAGGGAGGCGGCCTTCTTCGACGCGCGCCTGTAAAGCCCCGCGCCGAAGAGCGACGCCGCCAGAAGGCTGACCAGCCCCGCCCCCAGCCCTTCGCTGAGCCCCGCGCTGGCGGCGGCCAGCAGCAGCGCGCCCGACAGCATGGCGAAGAGCCGTCCCGTCAGCAGCATCGCCACGCCGCCCAACGCGAGCGGCAGCAGCACCGGCGTCACCAGCGCGGTGAAGATGGCGGTGAGGCCCGCCGCCAGCGCGGCGGCGAGCGCCAGGGAGGCGAGCAGCGGCAGCACCGTGCGGCCCGCGCGCGCCAGCGCCGAAAGGCCGAGGCTCGCCCCCGCCAGCGGCAGCGTCACCAGCGCGGCCGCCGCCGCCAGGCCCGGCAGGCGCGACAGCAGCGCCAGCGCCAGCGCGGCACATAGGATGGCGGCGAAGCGCAGGTAATTGCCCGCACCGGCGCGGCCCGCGAACAGCGAAGCGCCCAGCAGCAGCGCAGCGGCGATCAGGATGATCGAATCGGCAGGCATGGAGTCATCATGGCGGCACCCATGACTCCTGTCATGGCCGCATGCGCCGGGCCATGACGCACAAATCAGGCCGCCAGAAGATTCCGCAGAACGTAAGGCAGGATGCCGCCATTCTGATAATACCCCACCTCGTCGGCGGTCAGGATCATCAGATGCAGCGGAATCTTCTCGATGCCGCCATCGGGGCGGTGGATCACCCCTTCCATCACCTGGCGCGGCTTGAGCGCGCCCGACAGGCCGGGGATCGAGATGGTCTCGCGCCCGGTGAAGCCGTAATCCTTGCGGCCCTTGCCCGGATCGAAGCAGAAGGGCGCCACGCCCATGCCGATCAGGTTGGAGCGGTGGATGCGCTCGAAGCTCTCGGCGATCACCGCGCGCACGCCCAGAAGGCGCGGCCCCTTGGCCGCCCAGTCGCGCGAGGAGCCGGAGCCATATTCCTTGCCGCCGATCACGATGGTGGCATGACCGTCGGCCTTGTAGGCCTGGGCGGCGTCGAAGATGCTCATCGCCACGCCCTCGGCCTCGGGCGAGGCGTAATAGAGCGTGTTGCCGCCTTCCTTGCCGCCCATCATCTCGTTCTTGATGCGGATATTGGCGAAGGTGCCGCGTTCCATCACCTCATGGTTGCCGCGCCGCGCGCCATAGGAGTTGAAGTCGGCGGGGGCCACCTTGCGCTCGGACAGGTACAGCCCGGCCGGAGAGGTGGCCTTGATGTTGCCCGCGGGCGAGATGTGGTCGGTGGTGATGGAATCGCCGAAGATCGCCAGCACCCGCGCGCCCGTCAGCTCCTGCACCGGGGCGGGCTTGACCGTCATGCCCTCGAAATAGGGCGGGTGCTTCACATAGGTCGAGGCCGGGTCCCACTGATAGGTCTTGCCCTTGGCCAGCTTGATCTTCTTCCAGTTGGCATCGCCCTTGAAGACGTCGCCATAGCGCGCCTTGAAGCTGGACGGCTTCACCGACTTGGCGATGGCGGCCTTGATCTCCTGCGGGCTGGGCCAGATCTCCTTCAGATAGACCGGCTCGTTGTTGCGGTCATAGCCCACCGGCTCCTTGGTCAGGTCCATATTGACCGAACCGGCCAGGGCATAGGCCACCACCAGCATGGGCGAGGCCAGATAGTTGGCGCGCACCTGCGGATGCACGCGGCCCTCGAAGTTGCGGTTGCCGGAGATCACCGCGGCGGCCACCAGGTCGGCCTCGGTGATGGCCTTGGCCACCGGATCGGGCAGCGGGCCGGAATTGCCGATACAGGTGGTGCAGCCGTAACCGGCCAGGGTGAAGCCCAGCTTGTCCAGCGCCTTGTCCAGTCCGGCCTTGGCCAGATAGTCGGTCACCACCTGGCTGCCGGGGGCCAGGCTGGTCTTGACCCAGGGCCGCACTTTCAGGCCGCGCGCCACAGCCTTCTGCGCCACCAGGCCAGCCCCGATCATCACGCTGGGATTGGAAGTATTGGTGCAGGAGGTGATCGCCGCGATCACCACATCGCCATGCCCGATGGAGGCTTCGCTGCCTTCCAGGCGGGCGCGGCGGTTGGCGGCGTCTTCCTTCTTGAAGGTGGTGATCAGGTGTTCGGCGAAATTGCCCGCGATGCCCGACAGCGGCACCCGGTCCTGCGGGCGCATGGGGCCCGCCATGCTGGGCTCCACCGCCGTCATGTCCAGCGACAGGGTATCGGTGAAGACGGGGTCCGGCGACTTGGCGGTGCGCCACAGGCCCTGCGCCTTGGCGTATTTCTCCACCAGCGCGACGCGCGGCGCCTTGCGGGCGGTGTTCTTGAGGAAGCGCACCGTCTCGGCGTCGATGGGGAAGAAGCCGCAGGTCGCGCCATATTCCGGCGCCATGTTGGCGATGGTGGCGCGGTCCTCCAGCGTCATCTCATCCAGGCCGGGGCCATAGAATTCCACGAACTTGCCCACCACGCCCTTCTTGCGCAGCATCTGGGTGACGGTCAGCACCAGGTCGGTGGCGGTGACGCCCTCGCGCAGCTTGCCGGTCAGCTTGAAACCGACGATCTCCGGGATCAGCATGGAGATGGGCTGGCCCAGCATGGCGGCTTCCGCCTCGATGCCGCCCACGCCCCAGCCCAGCACCGCCAGGCCGTTGATCATGGTGGTGTGGCTGTCGGTGCCGACCACCGTGTCGGGGAAGGCCACCTCTTCCATCTTCTTGGTCTTGAGGTTCTTGGCCTTGCGCACCCAGACCGCCTCGGCCAGATATTCCAGATTGACCTGGTGGCAGATGCCGGTGCCCGGCGGCACGACGCGGAAATTGGCGAAAGCCTGCTGGCCCCAGCGCAGGAACTGATAGCGTTCCTGGTTGCGCTCATATTCGATGGCGACGTTCTTCTTGAACGAATCCCGCGCGCCGAAATTGTCGATCATCACGCTGTGGTCGATGACCAGGTCCACCTCGGCCAGCGGATTGATCTTTTCGGGATTGCCGCCCAGCGTCTTCATGGCGTCGCGCATCGCCGCCAGGTCCACCACGGCGGGCACACCGGTCAGGTCCTGCATCAGAACACGGGCGGGCCGGAAGGCGATCTCGCGGTCGGAGGTGCGGTTCTTGAGCCAGGCGACCACCGCCTTGATGTCGTCCTTGGTGACGGTCTGGCCGTCCTCATGGCGCAGCAGGTTCTCCAGCAGCACCCGCATCGAATAGGGAAGCCTTGAGACTCCCTTCAGGCCGTTCTTCTCGGCGGCGGTCAGGCTGAAATAGACATAGGACTTGCTGCCGACCTTGAGGGTCTTGCGGCACTTGAAGCTGTCCAGGCTCTGCGTCACGGGAAGGGCCCTTTTTCGAGTGTGGAATGACGTCCCGTTTAGTCACATTCCTGCCCAAATGAAAGCCGCGCCGGCGTCGCGCCCCCTTAAAATTGCCCTATTGGGCTGGCAGGTTCGCATCCGTCCGGGGACCGGTGACAACACCGGCCCGGCGGGCCGGACCGCCATGAGAACAGACGCGTGAGAATCGTTTTCAAATTTCCGGCCGCGATGATGCTGGGCGCCTGCTGCGCCCTTGCCCCCTGCGCCGCCCAGGCGCAGGCCGACGCCCCGCCGGGCGTACCGCCCAGCATGGCGTCCCGCCTGGCCGCCGAGAAGATCGGCGCTGTGCAGACCGGCCTGTACAGCGCGGGCGATACCAGCTTCACCCTCACCGCCCTCAAGCGCGACCGCTATCTGCTGCGCTTCGCCGATGGCGGCGAAAGCTTCGTCCTCACCACCGGACGCGGCTCGCTGGGCGCCAAGATGCTCAAATACGACACCGGCACGACGGCGCTTCGGGTCTCGGTCTGGGGCGGGTTGACGCTGTACACGCAGGATGCGCCGCAGGGCCTGCCCGCCACGCGCCAGGGCGATGCGATACCCGCGGATGTGCTGGCCGTCTCGGCGCCGGAAATGCAGACCGCGCTGGGCGACCAGTCGGGTCACATGGCCTATACCCAGAACGTCACCCTGAAATTCACCGCCGATCCCGGCGTGCTGGCCGCCGATCCCGAAACGCGGGGCCGCGCCTTCGAAGCGCTGGTCAGCGCGGGGCTGGGAATCGAACGCTATCTGGCCATGCCCGGCGCGCGCCAGGCGCTGGCCAAGCGCGTCAATGCCGTGAAGATCGCGGCGGGCGGCAAGCCCACCGTCACGTTGGCGGGCCAGACCCTGCTGGTCAGCTTCGTGCCGGGCGACGGACCGGAGGGGCGGGCCTCATCCCTCACCATCCAGCACGAACTCGGCAAGCTGCTGGCCATCTCCGCCAAGGACATGGCTTTCAAATAGGACAGCCCTGCGCCGGCCACGACCGCGAGTCACAAGGCCCCCGCGCAGCCCGGCGGCACCGGCTTGATCATGGGGCGGCCTGCCAGGTCTCCGGTGGGACGTCCATCCTCGAAAGCCACGACGCCGTTGACGAGGGTGAAGCGCATGCCCCGCGCCAGCAACGCCGGATGGAAATAGGTCGCCTGGGGGCGGAAATCTTCCGGGTCGAAGATGGCGATATCGGCGAAATAGCCAGGCTTGAGATAGCCGCGTCCCGGCAGCCGCGCCGCGTCCGCTGTGGCGGAGGAAGAGCGCCGCACGAATTCCTCCATAGACAGAAGCGGCTCGTCATGGACGAAGCTGCGATAAAGCGTGGCGAAGGCGGCCGCATTGCGCGGATGGCTGTCGCCGGGCCAGCCGCCGTCCGAACTGGTGGCAACCCAGGGCTGGACCATGAAACGGCGGAAGTCTTCCGCCTGCACGCCAAAGGTATTCATGCCCGGATCGCCCTCACGATAGAGGCGGATGGCCGCATCGGTTTCATTCAGTTTCCAGGCCCGGGCAATGTCCGCCAGTGTCTTGCCACGATAGGGCGAGGGTGCATCCGGGGAGATGAACAGCTCCCGGCCCGTGACCTCGGTCAGGAAGCCGCCGATTTCCGACCGGATACGCCCCTGCAATGCCGGATCGGCCAGGCGTTCCAGCGCCACCTTGCGTCCATCCCGTGTGACCCAACCGGGTATGATCTGACGGCCGACGCTGCCGCCATGCGCGAGGAAGGCATACTGATCGGCAGTGACCTCCACTCCCTCGGCACGCGCGCGCTCGACCAGGGAGATGACCGTATCCGCCTTGCCGCCCGAGGAGCGGCCGGAGGCTTTGAGATGACCGATATGGCCGGGAATCTTCGCCTCGCGGGCGATCCGTATCAGTTCCTCGACCGCCCGGACAAAGCCGTAGCCGGCCGGATCGGCTTCCGCTTCCGAGCGGATATGCGAGTCATAGACGCCCCCCAGCACGCCGGCCTGCCGGGCCAGGGCAATAACCTCTTCGGTGCTGGCATAGCCCTGCATGTCGTAGAACAGGCCCGTCGAGAAGCCGATCGCGCCCTCGCACATGGCGCCGCGGACCAGCTTCTGCATCGCCGCGAGCTGGGCTGCGTCGGGCGCGATATGTGCCGTCCCCAGAACCGCCCGGCGCACGGCCCGCAGCCCCACATATGTGGCGATATTCTGTCCCACGCCCAGCCGCCGCGCCTTGGCATAAAAACCGGCCACATCCAGCCCGCCCTCACCGTCCACACCCACCACATGACCGGTCACGCCCTGCGCCAGATTGGCCGGACTGGCGCGGACGGCAGGATCGTCGGCCAGAAGCTGGGTCATCTCGAAATGGGAATGGGCGTCTATGAAGCCCGGCGACACGACCAGACCGCTGGCGTCGATCCTGCGCTTGGCGGCATGGCCCGCGCCGTCGCCCACAAAGACGATCTTGTCGCCGACGATCCCGACATCGGCCCGGCGGCCCGCCGCCATGTCCGGGGCCGCATCGCCGGAATAGACCGTGCCGCCCGCGATCAGAATATCGAACGGCTCCGGCGCGGCTCCGGCGGGTCCGGCCAGCAGGAAAACCAGGCAAGACAGGATGGGCGCGCGACGGCGTCCCGGAAAAATCCAGCCGTACCTTTTGCCCCAAGCCATGCCATCCCCCTCCGCGCGGACGGCATCACATATGACGCAGCCCGCACATTGATCGCCAACCAAGCCGGCAAAAGCTCGCCGCACGGCCGCGAACGGACAAGGAATTTGGATAGGACGCAGTCATTAGCGCCGCTAATGACTGGCCGCCGGAAAGCAGAACGCCCCCTCCCTTGCGGGAGGAGGCGTTCGCCAAGGGAAACCGCGCAATCCTATTTGCTCATGACGGTCACGCGGCCGACGCTGGTGTCGCCGGCGATCAGGTTGTTGTTCCTGTCGAAGGACCAGTAGCTGGCTTCGGTGAACTGGCCGTGGCCGACACCCATGCCGTTGCCCACCGCGCCCAGCACCTTGCCGTCGCGATTGAGCTTGAGGAACTGGCCGTCCTGGCCCGACGCCATCCAGGGATTGCCGTCGCGGTCGAAGTTCAAGGCGCAGACCAGATTCCGGGTCTGGAAGGTCTTCTTGAAGCGGCCGTCGGCGGTATAGACCACGATGCGATACTGTTCGCGGTCGCCGATCCAGACATCGCCATTGGTGGGATCCACCGCCAGGCCGTGCACATCGTTGAACTTGCCCTGGCCCACCTCGTTGCCGAACCACTGGCGCACGAACTTGCCGTCGGACGTCACCTGGATGACCCGCGCCACGCCTTCCCGGTTCCAGGCATCGGGACCATCGACATCGTTGGGGCTCTCATTGGCATGGCCCTCGCCGATATAGACCTCGCCCTTGGGACCGAAGGCCACCATCACCGGCTGCCACAGCAGGCGCTGGCCCTTGTCCTCGACCCAATCGCCGGGCTTGCCCGCCGTGCCCAGGGTCAGCAGCAGCTTGCCTTCGGGCGACAGCTTCATCACCGTGGCGCGGCCATTATCGGTGATCCAGACATTGTCCTGGGCATCCACCGCCATGCCGTGCGCCTTGTCCTGATGGCCGATCACGCTTTCGGGCACTTCCAGGATCAGCTTGTGATTGGCGTCGAACTTCATCAGCTGGGTGACGCCGGCGGGCGAACGCTTGAAGACCCAGAGATTGCCCTTGGAATCCATCGCCACGGCGGGCACGCCGCCGATGCCCTTGGGCACCACATAGGGATAGGAGAATTTGTAGCCCATCGTCTGATCGTAATTGACCCGCGCCAGGGCGCTGCGCGCATAGCCGTCCTTGCGGCCGCAGATCGGCGAGCCCTTGCAGGACTGCCCGCCCGCGCCGCCGGGCACGCGCGCCACGCCGCCCATCAGGGCGGCACGCTGTTCGCGCGGCACCACATTCACGGTGCCGTCGGCCTCCACCATCGTGAAGCCGGTGGGATCGGGAAAGGACGGCTTGAGCGACCAGGCGGGCGTGCCGTCACGGGCCGGTTCGCTCTGGATCGCCAGGCGGCTCGCCTGCGCGAAGGCCGCGGAGGTCATCAGGCCCAGCGCCAAGGCCGTGCCTGCCAGAAGATGCATTTTCATGGGTCGTTCTTCCCTGATGGTGTTGTTGGGTGGTTTTGTCGGGATGGGTGTTGACCGGACGATGCGCGGGGCACGGGCGGCGCGTCAACGACAAAGCATCACTGTGCGGTGCAATATCGGGCGCGACATCTCGCGATCAGGCTCGCGATCAGGGCGAAAAACCGTCCGGCGCCATTTCAAAGGCGGAGAATTCAAAACCCGGCGCGACGGTACAACCCACCAGCGTGTAGTCGCCCAGGCTCCGGGCCGCCTGCCATGCGCCGGGCGGCACCACCGCCTGCGGCTGCTGCCCGGATTCCAGTTCCGGCCCCAGGATCACCACATCCCTGCCGATCTTCAATTCCAGCGGCGCGCCGCGATAGAAGTGCCAGACCTCGGCGGCATCCACGCGATGAAAGCGCGAGGCTTCGCCGCGCTTGAGCAGGAAATAGATGGCGGTGGAATGGGCCCGGCCCGCATTGGCGTCCCGAAACGTCTCGCGGAAATGACCGCCTTCGGGATGTGGCTGCAAACCCAGATGCGCGATCAGCCGGTCGGCCTCTCCCATGTCCGTCATGTCAGGCGGCCACGCGCAGTGTCGCGCCGCGCGACGCCATCACGCCCATCGCCGCCGCGATGGAGCGCGAATCGTTGAGCGCGTCATGGGTATGGCCCTCGAACGGCACGCCCAGCAGCGGACCGATATCGCAGGAATGCAGGCCGCGCGGATCGACACCATGCCCGGCGAACCAGGTGCGCAGGTCATGGAAGGGCGGCAGCGGCGCGGCATCCCGGATGCCGTAGAGGCGGATATTCTCCTCCAGCACCCATTCGTCATGGCCGAAGGCGCAGATCACCCCGCCCGCCGCGAAGGCCGCGAACCGGGCATGGGCCTCGGCAAAGTCCAGGCCGTGCAGCGCCACCTTTTCGCTGGTGATGCCGGTGAGTTTTTCCAGATAGGGCGACAACACCGGATTGATGCGCGGACGCACCAGCAGATCGAGTTCGCCCAGTGGCGCGAGGGTGGCGGCATCCAGCTTCACCGCGCCGATCTGCACCACTTCCTTGAATTCGCCCGGCGTCAGCCAGTGCCGCGCCATCGAACATTCCCAGGCGGTGAATTCCAGGTCGAAGATGGTGATGGTCGGCAAGCCGGGCGCTCCTGTCCGCTTGGGAATCATAGGGTGAGGTCCCATTAATACACTGTTAAGACTGTTGGGCTTGGCTGGTTTTCTCCGGCAAATCACCGGGGCAAATCACCGGCAAACAGGGGTGCGGCATGAATCCCGGCAACACCAGTCGCCTTTCCCGTAACGCGTCCTTTCCGGGATTCGATCCCCGGTCTGTTCCGGTGGAGGATCACCGCACCGCCATCCCGTTCGACGCCCTGGCCCGGCTGCCGCGCCTGCGCGACGAGGCCGGGCGCGACTGGCGCACCAGCCGTTTCCTGGCGCGCGCGCCCCTGGCCTGCCTGCTGCTGATGGCGGCGGGCACCCTGGCCGTCGCCGCCGGCGGCGGCACGCTGAAATCGCATTTCGCCTGGGCCGCCCTGCTGCTGATCGGCATCGTCGCCATCATCCGCAGCCATATGCGCGGCCATGCCCGCACCCTGCGCCGCACCCCGCTGGAGGAAGCGGCGGGGGACCTGCGCTTTCTTCTTTTATATGTGGGCGCGGCCTGGGGAACGGGCGCCTTCCTGGTGATGCCGGGCCAGCCCCTGCCCTTGCTGGCGGCGGCCTTTGCCCTGGTCCCCGCACTGGGCCTGTCACTGATCCTGCGCGATGAAAGGGCGGCGGCCGCCTTCACCACCCCGGTCGCGCTTCTGACGGCGGGCGCCGCCGTGATGGGGGCCTGGCCCGCCGCCCCGTGGGTCGCGCTGGCGGTGCTGGCGGGGGGTGGCGTCGCGCTGCTCCTGCCCGCCTGGCAGAACCGGCGCGTGAATCTGCCAATCCCGCATCCGATGTTGCTGCTGCAATAAACGGCCCGGTTTCGCCCGCGCGTCACATCCGGGGCTATACTGCGTCCGGAAACACCGGCACGCGCCGACCGCCGCGCCGCTTTGGGAAGACACGCGTCCATGACCCAGATGCCCGACCCTGCCCAGCCCATCATCCGGTCCAGCGACAGCGAGGACACGCGCGCCGCCGCCCAGCGCATCGCCGAGGCCCGCGCCCTGCTGGGGAACGGCGCGCCACCGGATTTCTTCGATGCGTTGTATGCCGGGGCCGTGCCGGACGATGTGCTGCGGACCGATGCGCGCCGGCTGGCCGCCCTGGCCGACGCCCTGTGGGAAGAAGCGCACAAACGCCAGAAGGGCGCGGTGCGCGTGGCGCTGCTGGACGACACGCAGGAAACGGTGCTGGTCGGTATCAATGACGACCGGCCCTTCCTGTTCGATTCCGCGCTGGCCGCCGCCAATGCCGGCGGGGCACGCATCCGCGCCGCATGGCATCCCATCGTCACGCTGGACGGGGTCCGCACCTCGATCATCGCGCTGGTCTGCGATGTCCTGTCGGAGGAGGCGCGCAAGCAGATCAGCGACTCCCTGCGCGACGCCTTCCTGCAGGGCGCGATGGCGGTGCGCGACTGGCGCGCCATGCTCAACCGCATGCGGGACGCGCGCGAGGACCTGGCGGCACATCCACCCGCCAATGGCGATATCGAGGAAGACCTCGCCTTCCTGGACTGGCTTGGCGACAACCATTTCACTTTTCTGGGCGCGCGCGACTATGTGCTGGCCCGGGACGGAGCGCATGGCCGCCTGGAGCCGGTGGCAGGCAGCGGGCTGGGCATCCTGGCCGACGAGGACGCGCGCGTGATCGCGGCGGGCGAACGGCAGGGGTTGAGCGCCGAGGTGCGCGCCTGGCTGGATTCGCCCGAAGCGCTGATCGTCACCAAGAGCCATGCCCGCGCCCAAGTCCATCGCCGCTCCCATATGGATTATATCGGGGTCAAGACATTCGGCCGCGACGGCAGCTTCATCGGCGAACGGCGCTTTGTCGGCCTGTTCACCTCCGGCGCCTATAGCGCCCAGCCGCGCGCCATACCGCTGCTGCGCCGCAAGATCACGCAGGTGATGGCGCGCGCCGGGCTGGACCCCGCCAGCCATGACGGCAAGGCGCTGGCCCATATCCTGGACACCTTTCCGCGCGACGAACTGTTCCAGGTCTCGACCGGACAACTTCACGAAATCGCCATCGGCATCCTGCGGATGGGCGGACTGCCGCGCCTGCGCCTGTTCCTACGCTTCGACCGGTTCGACCGTTTCGTCTCGGCCATCCTGCTGGCGCCGCGCGACCGGGTGAACGCCAAGGTGCGCGCCGGCATCCACGCCCTGCTGGCCAGGGCGCTGAACGGACGCACCAGTGCCTATGACGCGGCGGTGGACGAAACACCGCTGGTGCGGCTGCATTTCATCATCGGCCGCAATCCGGGGCCCGCGCCGCGCGTGGATGTGCATGTGCTGGAAGGCCAGATCGCCGCCCTGATGGAAACCTGGGATGACGGCTTCGCCAAGGCTTTCCATGCGGGCAGCAGCGACGCCGCCCGTCGCCTGGCGGCACGCGCGCCGCACTTTTCCACCGGCTATCGCGACCATTTCCCCGCCCAGGAGGGCGCGCGCGACCTGTCCATCCTGGAGGAACTGGCGGCGGCCAAGGACGGATTGACGGTGCACGCGCGCGTCTATCGCCAGGAGAGCGATGCCAGCGCCGCGCTGCACATCAAGCTCTATGTGCTGGGCGATGTGCTGCCCTTGTCGGCCTCGCTGCCGGTGTTCGAGAATCTGGGGCTGAAAGTCGTCGCCGAAGATTCCTACCCGGTTTCCTTCAATATCGACGGGGGCAATATCGACGGGGGCAACAACGATGGCGGCTGGCGTCAGGATGCGGCGATCCTGGACTTCGCGATGGAGCGGGCCGACGGGATGGCGGTGCGGCTGGACGATATCCAGGCGCCGCTGGAGGACGCCTTCCATGCCGTGCTGCGCGGCGATGCGGAGAGCGACGATTTCAACCGGCTGGTGATCGGCGCCGGGCTGGCCTGGCGCGATGTGGTGATCCTGCGCGCCCTGGCGGGCTTTCTGCGCCAGGCGGCTTTCAGCTTCAGCCTCACCTATATGCAGCAGGCGCTGGTCCGCAATCCCGACATCGCCGCCCTGCTGGTGGCGCTGTTCCATGCCCGCAACGAACCCGACGGCGCGGTGCGCGAGAAGGACGCCAATATCGCCGCCATCGAACGGCAGATCGAATCCGCGCTGCGCGACGTGCCCAGCCTGGACGACGACCGCATCATACGCCGCTTCAAGAATGTGGTGGATGCGGTGCTGCGAACCAATTTCTGGCAGGCGGACCAAAACGGCGCGCACAAATCCGCCATCGCCTTCAAGTTCGACTCCGCCCGGCTGGACGAACTGCCCGCGCCGCGGCCCTGGCGCGAGATCTTCGTCTATTCCCCCGCCGTGGAAGGCGTGCATCTGCGCTTCGGCAAGATCGCGCGCGGCGGCATCCGCTGGTCCGATCGGCGCGAAGATTTCCGCACCGAAATCCTGGGCCTGGTGAAGGCCCAGCAGGTCAAGAATGCGGTGATCGTGCCGGTGGGCGCCAAGGGCGGCTTCTATCCCAAGCGCATGCCCGCCAATCCCACGCGCGAGGAATCCGCCGCGGTGGGCGTGGCCGCCTACAAGACCTTCATCAACGCCCTGCTGGACATCACCGACAATCTGGATGCATCGGGCGGCATCGTGCCGCCGCCGGAGGTGACGCGCCCCGACGGCGACGATCCCTATCTGGTGGTGGCGGCGGACAAGGGCACCGCCAGCTTCTCCGACACCGCCAACGCCATTGCGCTGGAACGCGGCTTCTGGCTGGGCGACGCTTTCGCCAGTGGCGGCAGCGTCGGCTATGACCACAAGAAGATGGGCATCACCGCGCGCGGCGCCTGGGAAGCCATCAAGCGGCATTTCCGCGAACTGGGCACCGACATCCAGAGCCAGGATTTCACCGTCATCGGCGTGGGCGACATGTCGGGCGACGTCTTCGGCAACGGCATGCAACTGTCGGAGCATATCCGGCTGGTGGCCGCCTTCGACCATCGCCACATCTTCCTGGACCCCAATGCCGACGCCGCGACCGGCTTCGCGGAACGGCGGCGGCTGTTCGCCCTGCCCCGTTCAAGCTGGGACGATTACGACAAGTCGCTGCTGGGCGCGGGCGGCGGGGTCTTCGCCCGCAGCCTGAAAGAGATTCCGTTGACGCCCGAAGTGAAGGCGCTGATCGGCGCGGACAAGGATGTGCTCTCGCCGCCCGAACTGATCCACGAACTGCTCAAGGCGCAAACCGACCTGCTCTGGTTCGGCGGCATCGGCACCTACATCAAGGCCTCCACCCAGACGCAGCAGGAGGCGGGCGACCGCGCCAATGACGCGATCCGCATCAACGGCAACCAGGTGCGCGCCAAGGTGGTGGGCGAAGGCGCCAATCTGGGCGTGACCCAGCCCGGCCGCATCGAGGCGGCCCGGACCGGCGCGCGCATCGACACCGACGCGGTGGACAATTCGGCGGGCGTGGATACCTCCGACCATGAGGTCAATCTCAAGATCCTGCTCAGTGGCCCGGTGGCGCGCGGCGAGATCAGCGAAGCGCGGCGCAACGAGCTGCTGGCCTCGCTGACCGATGAGGTGGCCGCCCATGTGCTGGCCGACAATTACAACCAGACCCTGGCCCTGTCGGTGGCCGAACATGCCGGTGTGCGCGACCTGGATGCCCATGCCCGGCTGATCCGCGACCTGGAAAGCCGGGGCAAGCTGGACCGGGCGGTGGAATATCTGCCCTCCGATGCGGCGATGAAGGCGCTGGCCAATGACGGCAAGGGTCTGACGCGGCCCGAACTGGCGGTGCTGCTGGCCTATGCCAAGCTGGACCTGGACGCCGATGTGCTGGCCAGCGCCCTGCCCGACGATCCGGCTTTAGCGGGCCTGCTATCGGGCTATTTCCCGCAGGCCGCCGTCGCCGCCTTGCCGGAAGAACCACAGCGGCATCGCCTGAAGCGCGAGATTGTCAGCACCGTGCTGGTCAACCGGCTGGTCAACCTGGCCGGTCCCGCCTTTGCGCTGCGGATGCGCGAGATGTCCGGTCTGACCGGCGCGGGCGTGACGCGCGGCTTCGTCCTGACCGACGATGCCTTCGGCCTGTCGGCGCTGAAGGCGCGCATCGACGGGCTGGACGGCAAGGTGAACGCCCAGATTCAAATCCGCCTCTATGCCGACATCGCGGATCAGTTCCGCCGGGTGACGCCCTGGTTCCTGGCCCATGTGCCGGGCGATGCGCCCATCGCGGAGACCGGCGCGCTGTATCGCGCGGGTGTCGAGGCGTTGCGCCAGAACCATGCGCCCACGCCGGACGAACAGGCCCGTATCGCCGAACTGGCGGGCGCCGGGGTGCCCGACGACCTGGCGCGCGACATGGCGTTGCTGGGCGCGCTGGCGGCGGCCCCCGATGTCGCCCTGCTGGCGGGACAGTCCGGCCGCGATGTGACGCAGGTGGCTTCGCTGTATTTCGCGCTGGGTGAAACGCTGGGACTGGACCGGCTGCGTGCCCTGGCGGGCCGCCTGCTGCCGCCCGACCATTGGGACCGGTTGGCGCTGCGGCGGCTGTGGGAAGACCTGGCGGCGGCCCAGCGCGCCATCGCGGACCGCCTGCTGGCCGAGGGCGGCAGCGTCGCCGACTGGGCCCGTGCCCATGCCGATGCGCTGGAGCGCACCCGCGCTTTCCTGGCCACGCTGGAAGGCAGCGGCGATCTTGGGGTCGCCAAGCTGATGCTGGCCAGCAGCCAGATCCAGAGCCTGCGCTAGAGACCTGCCGCAATTCATCACCTTGCTGGGCACGGGCGAAACCGGCGCAGAGGTGGCCGGTTATCTGCTAGAGTCCGGCGGCTGACGGACGGGAGACGGCCATGAACACCGGCAAGGACGCCATCCTCTATCGCATGGTGATGGACAAGCATGTCTGTCCCTGGGGCCTGAAGGCCAAATGGCTGCTGACACGCAGAGGCTACCGGGTGGACGACCGCTGGTTGCGCACGCCGGAAGAGAATGCCGCGCTCAAGGCGCGCTACGACGTCAAGACCACGCCCCAGGTCATCATCAACGGCCTGCGGATCGGCGGCTATGAAGACCTACGGCGCCATTTCGGTCTTTCCGTGCGCGACCCCAAGGCGCCCACCTATGTCCCGGTGCTGGCGATCTTCGCCATGACCGCGCTGATGGCGCTGGCCGCCAGCCAGGCCGCCTTCGCCACGCCCCTCACCATCCATGCGGCGGAATGGTTCATCGCCTTCAGCATGTGTGTGCTGGCGATCCAGAAGCTGCGCGACCTGGACAGCTTTTCCACCATGTTCCTGGGCTATGACCTGCTGGCGCGGCGCTGGGTGCCTTACAGCTATGTCTATCCCTTCGCGGAGGCGCTGGCGGGCGTCCTGATGATCGCGGGCGTACTGACCTGGCTGGCGGCGCCCCTGGCGCTGTTCATCGGCGCCGTGGGCGCGGTCTCGGTCTTTTATGCCGTCTATGTGCAGAAGCGCGAGATCAAGTGTGCCTGCGTCGGCGGCGACAGCAATGTGCCGCTGGGCTTCGTCTCGCTGACCGAGAATATAATGATGGTGGCGATGGCCGCCTGGATGCTGGCGGGACGCTAGTTCCGCACCAGGTTGATATGGTGCGCGGGTTCGGCCACGGCCTTTTCCTGGCCCACGAATTCGATGCCGACACCGTCGCCGTGATGGCGCGCGATGCGGCCCGCGATCTGGGCGATCAGCACGAATTCTCCGATCGGCGGCTTGATGTCGGTCCTGAGCGAGACGCCGCCCACCGAAATATCCATCACCTCGCAATGCACGATCTGGCCGTCGGCGCGGGTGAACTTGGCGAAGCCCTTCTGGCTGGACCGTTCGTGGCGGCGCAGCACGCTGTCGTCCACCAGGGACTTGTTGAGGAACAGGGTCAACTGCTCGGCGGTGCGCTCGCGCTTGGACGGCGTGCAGACGAAGGCAATCCCGAAACCGTAACCGTCCTGGCGCGCCACCGTGCCTTCGAACCGGCCGAAGCCGTCCACATACAGCACCACAGCCGCGCCCAGGTCCGGCACCAGTTCGCAGGCGATGGCGGCGCCGCCCGGCGACAGGTCAGCCACGGTGCAGCGCGCCTCGCGGCTGTCGGCCGGCAGGAACAGCCGTCCCGGCAGGTCCACCCTGACGCGGCGGAAACGCCGGCGTTCGGCGCTCGCTTTGGCGACCACCGGATCGGCATCCTTCATGGCCATTGCCAAGCCCTGCATGGGCCTGCCCCCAATCTTGAAAGTCCCGCCCTTCTACCTGCGGTGCGGTCAACAACAGGTTACTTCCGGCGCTTGCAATCAACCATTTGCGCCATTTTCCGGGCTTTTCGCAGCCGCACCCGGTCCTGGAAACGGCCTTTTGCCCATGTTTCCCCCTTGGAGGGCCTTTTTCGGGTCCGCCCCCCGCGCTATACGGGTTCCTGCATTTTTCGCGGCGATTTATGGGCTGGGGCCCTCCACGGATCGAGCCGCCATCGGGGACTGAAGACATGCTTTTTCCGGCCGAATTCCGCGGCACTGGCCGCCGCCTGCTTTTGCTTGCCGCCGCGGGCGCGCTGGCCCTGGGTCTGAACGCCTGCGCCAGCAGCGATGATTCCGAGTTCGCCGGCACCCCCTTCACCCAGGCGCTGCAGCGCGACTATTCCGAACTGGCCAGCCAGGCCGAGGCCCTGCCCGCCGACCCGGCCGAAAGCGCGTCCTTCTGGGATTCGCTGGATCCCTTCTCCAGCAGCGACACCAGCAACGACCTGCTGGCCAAGGCCTTCACCGCCAAGGCGGAAATGGCCGGAGCCGGCACCGAGCCGGAGCTGGAAGCTTCCACCGACGCGCTGTCCTCCACCCTGCGCCCGCGCCTGGAGCGCGCCATCGCCGCCGGCAAGGAGCAGTTCCCCGAACAGGCCGCCCGCGCCCAGGCCGATTTCGACTGCTGGCAGCTGTATGGCCGGGTGCCCAGCGCCCTGGCCGCCTCCCAGGCCTGCAAGAGCGCGCTGGACGGCTCACTGGTCCGGCTGGAAACCGCCGCGCGCCCCGCGCCGCCGCCTCCGCCGCCCGCTCCGGTCGCCGCCCCGGCTCCGGCGCCCGCGCCCAGCAACGACTTCACCGTCTATTTCGACTTCGATTCCTGGACGCTGAAGGCCGAGCAGCTCAAGGTGCTGGATCAGGTGATCGCCACCGCCCGCAGCGGCGGCCAGTCCAACATCGTCATCGTCGGCCATACCGACACTTCCGGCTCGGCGGAATACAACCAGGCCCTGTCGGTGCGCCGCGCCAATGTGGTGGTCGAGGCGCTGGTCCAGATGGGCGCGCGCCGCGCCGCCATCCGCGCCAGCGGCGTGGGTGAAACCGACCTGGCCGTCCAGACCGGCGACAATGTGAAGGAAGCGCAGAACCGGCGCACCGTCATCACGCTGCAGCCGTAAGCATCCTGGCGACAAAGGCCCCGTATCCACACGGATACGGGGCCTTTTTCTTTGCGGCCAGCCAAAAGGCCCGGCTGTCCAGGTGGCGGCAAAGGCGATAGTCTGCCCGCCATGAAAGCCGCGCTCCCCACCCGTCTGGCCGCCCTTGTGATCGCCTCCACCCTTGCCGCCGCCATTGCCGCGCCGCTGCCCGCCCTGGCGCAGTACGGCAACTACCGGGTGCAGAGCATGAATTTCGACCTGTGGTGCCAGGAAGACGCCAGGCTGCCGGTCGAACGCTGCGACCGGCGCCTTCCCGAAGATGTACAGGTCTTCGAGGCCCACCGCGCCAAAGTGGAACAGTATGAGATCGACTATCTGCGCCAAAAGGACAATGCGATCCGCCTGGACCGCAATATCCTGCACGCCGACCCGGTGGACGACCCGCTGAGCAAGAGCCAGGCGCAACAGCGCCAGGATGTCACCCGGACACCGCCCCGCAACTGAGACTCGCGGCGAACCTCTGATTTGGCCGCCATCGCGGCGCTTCTAGATGAACTTGGAATAGTCCTCGCTGTTGGCCGCGCGCCAGCGTTGCACGATGTCGAACATTTTCTGCAGCAGGTCGCCGGAGCCGAAATGCAGGAAGGCCGGACTGTCCTGGGATGACACAAGCCGCAGGTAGGGCGCCTTAGGATGGGCGCGCAGCGAAGGCGGCGGAGGCGGCGGCGGAGGCGGCTGGTTCTGGTCGTGGTCCTGGCCGCCAAAGGGTTCATCCTCCTGGATCAACTGCGACCCCACCAGCCGTTCATAGGCGATGGAGCGGCCCAGGAGCGGCGTCGGATCGCTCAGCATCTGCACCATGCCGAAAAAGCGCGTCGGCGCGGCGCCATTGAAGGAAACCGGCGTCAGCACGGTTTCCAGTTCCACCATGCCGTTGTCGGCGGTGGCCGCGACCGAGGACAGGCAAACCGGCTGGCACAGCGCCAGGGATTGCCGCAGCAGCGAGGCCAGCGCCATGCCGGACTGGGATTCCCAATGGCCCAGGAAGCTGGTGCCCTTGAGTTCAAAACCGAAACGCTCGCACAGCGCGGTGCCGGCAAGACGATAGACGGGGCGCGCCGGATTCTCGCAATCCAGGATGAAAGTATAGGACAACAGCCGCTTGATGGCGCGCGGATCGATGTCCGTCTGGTCGGGAACGTCACGGCCCTTGCGAAGGCGGCTCCAGTATCCCACCAGCAGATGCGAGTTCTTGTGCTTCATGGCGCCGTTTAATCCTCTGATGACCGGTGCATGCTTCAGTTCGGAACGTCAGCAGCCCTCATGCCGGGGGATTGAGCGAAAGCCATGCCAAAGGACCGCAAAACGCGCGGCAGGCCGGATTTCACGACTTTAACGAAGCGTTAAGCGCGCGCCGCGCCGTGCGACAATCGTCGCGATTTCCCGATTTGACCCAAATATCCGCGGATTTTGGTTTCCGCGATTACCGGATTTTTATCGGTTGAGCCGCACACTGGCCGCCAACAATGGCGCAGTCCCATTTTGGGGCAAGGCCGGAATGTGGGGGCTCCCTAGCTGGCATGGATCGTGAAGGGTCGGGTTCGACCATTCATTGCCCCTGATGGCGAAGGAACTGCAAATATGTCGCTCAAGCACCTGATGTATCTCACCTCTGCGCTGGCGTCCGGCACCATGATGGCCGGACCGGCGATGGCGCAGACCGATGGCGTGAGCCAGCCGGGCAACTGGGGCGAGACCTTTGGCAAGGGCATGGGCCTTTCCAACCTGGCCTGCCAGGGCGTGCCGGGTGTCGGCACAAACATGAACATCCGCCAGATGAACGTGCCGGGCGTGAACGCCAATACCAGCGCGTTCCGCTCCAATATCACGGCGGGCGCGAATTTCAGCGGCAACCGCAATTTCGGCGGCGCCGACCGCCTCAACGTGGATGCCGGAAACCGCTTCGAAAACGCCAATCGCAGCGTCGACAGCAGCACCCGCAACATCAATACCGGCAGCAGCTTCGGCGGCCGCAACTTCGGCAGCGACCGTCCGTTGAATGTGACGACGGGCCGCGAAGGCGGAAATGACGCGGGCCTGTCGCAGCGCCTGAATGTGGATACCGGCAATCGCGGCAACAACGATGCGGGTAACCGCAATTTCGGCGGCAACCGGCCGCTGAACGTCTTCGGCGGCGGCAATGCGGCGAACGGCTTCGACAATTCGCGCAAGCTGGATGTGGATACCGGCGCCTCGGCTGGCGCTTCGCGCCGCATCGGCGGCGGCGAGCGCGTCAATGTGGACAATTCGGCGCGCATGGGTTCGCGCAAGCTGGACGTGGACACCGGCGCTGGCGGCAACCGCTTCCAGGGTTTCGGCAGCCAGCAGAATGGCGCCAAGATCGACGCCAACAACGGCGCGCGTTTCCAGGGCTTCGGCGGCAACCGCACCGAACGCCCCGCCGGCGTCAGCAGCGGCCAGCAGAATGGCAACCGGATCGACGCCAACAACGGCGCGCGCTTCCAGGGCTTCGGCGGCAACCGCACCGAACGCCCCGCCAGCATCGAGGCCAGCCAGCAGAATGGCGGGCGGATCGACGCCAACAGCGGCGCG
>Ga0182737_1001723_pt1 | contig 20390 bp, 16 predicted proteins | sample eDN5th30CBELigOP_FD_128878 | JGI IMG/M metagenome (GOLD analysis project Ga0182737, IMG submission 128878) | Enriched Organic Plus compost microbial communities from Emeryville, California, USA - eDNA 5th pass 30_C BE-Lig OP (version 2) (version 2) ...
TCCTCGCCTCGCCAGCCGTCGCCGGCTATGCGATGTACTTGCGCAGCGACAAGCATTTGTGGAAGGTGGCGGAGCAGCGCTGAGCGTTATGGTAAGGCCCGGGGCTTCCTTCGCGCTTCGCTACGTCCAGCCTCGGCCATCCAGCGATACGGCTAACCAGCTCCTGGCCACCCGGCCACACGAATTAGGATCCGTCCGACAAAGTTAGGCGTTAGAGTGCTAGACACGATCGAAATTCAGCCGCGTGGCCCTATCCGTGGCTCCATCCGTCCGCCTGGTTCAAAAAGCATTACCAACCGGGCTCTGGTATGTGCGGCGCTCGCTCGCGGCCGTTCGACGCTGACCGGCGCGCTCGACAGCGAAGATACTCGGGTGATGATCGATTGCCTGGGGCGGCTCGGGATCGACGTGCAAGTGCGCGATCAGGCGACGACGCTCATCGTCGAGGGTTGCGGCGGACAAATCCCAGCCAGCGAGGCGACGCTGCAGGTGCGCAACAGCGGCACGACGATTCGCTTTCTGACAGCGATGGTCACGCTTGGGCATGGGCTGTTCAAGCTCGACGGCATCGAGCGTATGCGGCAGCGGCCGATCGGCGACCTGCTCGACGCGCTCAACCAGCTTGGCGCCGACGCGAAGTCGGAAGCCGGCAACGGTTGTCCGCCGGTGGTAGTTCGCGCAAGCGGCCTGCGCGGCGGCCGGGCGAAGGTGCGGGGGGATATTTCGAGTCAGTATCTCAGCGGCCTGCTGATGGCGGCCCCCTACGCCGAGCAGGACGTAACGCTGCAGGTGGAAGGAGAACTCGTCTCGAAGCCCTACGTCACGATGACGCTTCGCGGCATGGAGAGTTTCGGCATTCGCGTACCGAGCGGCGATCTGTCGTCGTTTACGATTCCCGGCAAGCAGACGTACCAGGCGACCGACTACGCGATTGAGCCCGACGCCTCGGCGGCGAGCTATTTCTGGGGCGCGGCAGCCGTGACCGGCGGCGACGTGACGGTCGAAGGCCTGACGAAAGACGCGTTGCAGGGGGATGTCGGCTTCGTCGATTGCCTGGCGCAGATGGGCTGCGAGGTGAGCGAGGTCGGCGGCGGCATTCGCGTCGTCGGCAAGCCGCTGCGCGGGATCGAGGTCGACATGAACGCGATCAGCGACACGGTGCAGACGCTGGCCGTGGTCGCGCTGTTTGCCGAAGGGCCGACGACAATCCGCGGCGTGGCTCACATTCGCCACAAGGAAACCGACCGCATCGGCGACCTGGCCCGCGAGCTGCGCAAGCTGGGGGCGACGGTCGACGAGTTCGAAGACGGCCTGCGAGTTCACCCGCCGGCGGCGGGCGGTTTGCACGACGCCGAGATCGACACCTACAACGACCATCGCATGGCGATGAGCCTGTCGCTCGCTGGGCTGCGCGTGCCGGGCGTCATCATTCGCGACCCCGGCTGCACGGTGAAGACCTACCCGCGATTCTTTGAGGACCTGGCGGCTGTGGGGACGTGATGTTGCGGCATTGATGGATGTCCGCGTGACTCCGCGGCGCTTGCGACGCCGTCGAAAACGGAGTCTCTATCGCGTGGCCGCGGCAGCGATTGCAGCCAAGGTAGGGGACGCATCGCCGGATAGCCCCGCGTCCGCCTCTACCCATGGTGGCGTGCTCGCGAGATAGGAGCCTGCCCTACGGCGGTTAGTTTTCCGCAATCACTTGCCGCGCGCCCTGTTTTTGTGTATAATTTTTGAACAGTTGTTCCCCGGTTTTTGCTGAGTCGGCCCACCCATTAGGGGTCTTGTGGTTTTCCTTGTTGAGACTGGCCCAGCGGAGGGGTTGTTTCGGTGAGAAACGGTTGTGGGGATTGGAGTTAGACGGATCGCAGCGAGCGCGCAAAAAAGTTGTGCGCCCTCTAGTATTGAGACTGGCTGGGCGGTGAAAAATCGGGCGGCTGGTAGCCAGGCCGGGGGAGTGATGCGGCGGCGGTTAAGGGAAATCTGGTTTCCGTCCGCCTGAGCGTGCCCCTGGGCAGGTCTGGCGGGGCACCCCTATATTTGAGGCTGAGGAATTCAGGAACTAGCGCCGCCGTGAGCGGCGGATGGACGGCATAGGACGGGTAATGAATCGCCAATACATCTTTCAGATTCAGCGATTGCTCAAGAAGCACGGCCAGCGGGAGGTGCTCAAGGATATTTGGCTCGCCTTCTATCCCGGCGCCAAGATCGGCGTGCTGGGGCGGAACGGCTCGGGCAAGAGCACGCTGCTCCGCATCATGGCTGGGGTGGATCAGGACTTCGACGGCGAAGCCCGCCTGACCGACGGTTTTACGCGCGGCTACCTGCCGCAGGAGCCGCAGCTCAATACCGAGCTGGACGTGTGGGGCAATCTGCAGGAGGCGATCGCGCCGCGGCGCAAGGTGCTCGACCGGTTCAACGAGATCTCCATGCTCCTCGCCGAGCCGATGGACGACGACAAGATGCAGAAGCTGTGCGATGAAATGGCTCGGCTTCAGGATCAGATCGAAGCGACGAACGCTTGGGAGATCGATCGGGAACTGGAAATCGCGATGGACGCGATGAACCTGCCCGACAAGGACGCCGACGTCACGAAGCTGTCGGGCGGTGAACGTCGCCGCGTCGCGCTGTGCAAATTGCTTCTGCAAAAGCCGGACTTGCTGCTGCTCGACGAACCGACGAACCATCTCGACGCCGAAGCGGTCGCCTGGCTCGAACGGACGCTGGCTGAATATCCGGGGACGGTCGTTGCCGTGACTCACGATCGCTACTTCCTCGACAACGTGGCGCAGTGGATTTTGGAGCTCGACCGCGGTCAGGGCATTCCGTGGGAAGGGAACTACTCGTCCTGGATGGAGCAAAAGCAAGCTCGCCTCGAGCGCGAAGAAAAAGCAAACGCCGCGAAACAAAAGGCGTTGCAGCGCGAATTGGAATGGGTACGGATGTCGCCGCGAGCCCGGCAGGCGAAGAACAAGGCCCGTATCAAAGCCTACGAGCAGATGTCGGCGGAGCGGTTCGAGGAGCGTCCCGAGGAATTTGAAATCCAGATTCCGCCGGGCAAGCACCTGGGGGACCTGGTCGTCGAAGCCAAGAACATCAGCAAGGCCTACGGCGACAATCTGCTGATCGAAAATCTGTCGTTCCGCCTGCCGGCGGGCGGTATTGTCGGTGTAATTGGGCCCAATGGCGCCGGCAAGACGACCCTCTTCCGCATGATCATGGGGCTCGAAAAGCCTGACTCGGGCGAGCTGCGCATCGGCAGCACCGTGGAACTCGGCTACGTCGATCAAAACCGCGATGCGCTCAAGCCGGACGCAAGCGTTTACGACGAAATTTCCGGCGGCCACGATCATCTGGAGATGGGGGGCCGGAAGGTCAACTCGCGGGCGTATGTATCGCGGTTCAACTTCCGCGGGCCGGACCAGGAGAAGAAGGTTGGCGTGCTGTCGGGCGGTGAACGCAACCGCGTGCATCTGGCCAAGCTACTTCGCCGCGGCAGCAACGTGCTGCTGCTCGACGAACCGACCAACGACCTCGACGTTGATACGTTGCGAGCCCTGGAAGAAGCCATTTTGAACTACGCCGGCTGTGCGGTGGTCATCAGCCACGACCGCTGGTTCCTCGACCGCATCGCGACGCACATCCTGGCCTTTGAAGGCGAAGGTTACGTGCACTGGTGCGAAGGCAATTTCCAGACGTACGAAGAGCAGCGACGCGAACGGCTGGGCATCGCCGCCGATCAGCCGCATCGGTTTAAGTACAAGAAGTTGGCTCGGTAACAGGCTTAGGCTAGAGGCGGTGTGCCGCGAGGGCTTGCAGTACAAGCTGTTGCGCGGCGAAGGCTTCGCCGGATCGGAGTCTGTCGCACGGCGAGTGCCTACTACAATAAGGGGCCTTTGCAGGCTAAAATTCGCGTTTTTCCGTTTCCCGCCCTGATCGATTGGAAGTATCGTGGCCAGCAACCTGAAGATCGCTGTAATTCCTGGTGACGGAACAGGTCCCGAAGTCACCGCCGAAGCCATCAAGGTCCTCGAGGCCGTCTCGAAGCTGGAGAAGTTCACCTTCGAGACCAAGTACTTCGACTGGGGCGGCGAGCGCTACCTGAAGACCGGCGAAACGCTGCCTCCCGGCGGCGTCGATGAGCTGAAGAAGTTCGACGCCATCTACCTGGGCGCCGTCGGTCACCCGGACGTGAAGCCGGGCATTCTCGAGAAAGGCCTGCTGCTGGAGCTGCGATTCCAGCTCGACCAGTACATCAACCTCCGCCCTGTGAAGCTGTTCCCGGGCGTCGAGTGCCCGCTGGCTGGCAAGGGGCCGGACGACATCGACTTTGTCGTCGTACGCGAAAACACCGAAGACATGTACGCCGGCATCGGCGGCTGGCTGAAAAAGCACACGCCCGATGAAGTGGCGACCCAAACGGCTGTCTACACCCGCAAGGGCTGCGAACGCTGCATCCGCTGGGCGTTTGAATACACCCGCAAGCGCAACAACCCGAAGGGGAAGAAGCTGACGCTCGTCGCCAAGACGAACGTGCTGACGTTCGGCCATGATCTCTGGTGGCGGACGTTCCAGGAAGTGGCGAAGGAATATCCCGATGTGCAGGCCGATTACAATCACGTCGACGCCTGCTGCATGTGGCTGGTGAAGAATCCCGAGTACTACGACGTGATCGTCACCACCAACATGTTTGGCGACATCATCACCGACCTGGGCGCGATGGTGCAGGGCGGTCTCGGCGTGGCTTCGGGCGGCAATATCAACCCGGACAAGGGTGGCGTGAGCATGTTCGAGCCGATGGGCGGTAGCGCTCCCAAGTACACTGGCCAGAACGTGATCAACCCGATCGCCGCCATCGCCGCCATGAGTATGTTGCTCGAGCACAGCGGTCAGCCGGCTGCGGGCGCTCGGGTGATGAAGGCCATCCAGCAGGTTACTGGCACCAAGATGAAGAGCCAGTCGGCCGGAAAGATGGGCTACGGCACTCGCGAGGTTGGCGATCTGGTGGTTGAGGCGCTGTAGCGGCGAATCGCTCTGGAGCCAGTTGTTCGAGTCCAAGGTACGCACTTCGGACTCTGGCTTAGCGTCTAGTGAACAAGGCCCGAAGGGCCGTCCGGAAATAGCCCGGTCCGTTAGGGCCGGGAAAATGAGCTTGCAAGGGCGAAGTAGGTCCGGAGGACCGGCCGAAGTTCTTCGCAATGTGTCGGCCTTGCAGGCCTCTTTAAGTTCGTTGGATTACTAGCCCCGGCCTTCCGGCCGGGGCTACTTCTTGCCGGGCCTTCGGCCCTGAGATGCCTGCGGCGTACGGCAGGCTTGCCCTTGAGAAAATCGGGGCTTACCGTATTGCGCTATTCGTATTCCCGTTGCACCTCTCCAGCGAGTAAAGCTCATGCTTCGTGAACTCTTTGATCTGTCTGGGCGCGTTGCCCTCGTCACCGGCGGCAGCAAAGGTATTGGGAAAGCAGTGGCTCGCGGATTGGCGGAGGCTGGGGCCAAGATTGCCATTTCTGCTCGCACGGAAGCCGATCTGGTGAAGGCAGCCCAGGAGATTGGCGACGGGCTGAATACGGAAGTCGCGCACTTCGTTGTCGACATGAACGATCGCCAGCAGGTCAAAAAGCTGGCAGCCGATGTGCTTGCTCGTTTTGGCCGGTGCGATGTGCTGTTCAATAACGCGGGTAGCAATCGCCCGCAGAAGCTGGTCGAGACGACGGAAGAAGCCTGGGACTACATCGTCGAGCTGAACCTGACCAGTTGCATGTTGCTCAGCCGAGAGCTGGCGCCCGCGATGATCCAAAACAAGTGGGGACGCATCGTCTACACGTCGTCGATCATGGGGCTGGCATCGAATCCCGGGCGCGGCTGCTATTCGGCGACGAAGGCGGCGCTGCTGGGACTCGCGCGGGCCCAGGCTTTGGAGCTTGGGCCACATGGCATTACGGTCAATTGCCTCGCGCCTGGGCCGGTCGCGACCGATCTGCCGATGAGCTTGCTCTCGGACGAACAGAAGAAAGCCTTCGCCGAGCGAACGGCCGTCAAGCGTTGGGGGCAGCCGACCGATATGGTCGGGCCGGTGCTACTGCTCTCGAGCGAAGCCGGGGCCTTCATCACGGGCAACGTGATCCTGGCCGACGGCGGCATTCTCTGTCGCACGTTCGACTAAGTCTGCCCCAGAGCAGGCTGCGTTAAAGCCGAATCGTACGGATCACGGTCAGCAGAATGGCGGTGAGCACGACGCTGATTGCCGCGAAAATCTGCACTATTCCGCCGGTCGGTGAGAAAAACATCGTGGTTGCGGCAACGACCACAACGACTCCGAACAGGCCGACCTTGGCCTTGGGGCGCATGCCGCGGTGCTGCTCCCAATCTCGCAGCACCGGTCCCAGAACGGGCGACTCAACCAGCCGCCGATATGCGGCTGGCGAGGAACGCGCGAAGCAAAACGCAGCGAGCAAAACGAACGGTGTCGTCGGGACGAGCGGCAAGGCGACGCCCGCCATCGCGAGGCCCACTGAGGCCCAGCCGAGATAGTAGAGCACGCGGTTCAACATGCGCGACTTGCCGGCTCGCTGCGAAGTTCCACTTACTTGACTCCCAATTGGGCTAGCCGCTCGGCAGCCGCCGCTTCCGCTTTCTTCAGGACATCCGCGATCTTGGCCGGCTTGCCGCCGTTCCGCTTGCTCTCGTCGGCTGCTTCCATGAACGCGTAGAGCTCGATCGTCTCCGCGGCGGGAATCGGCTCCTCGCCGGTGCGGAAGAACTTTACGATCTCGACCACCAGCGGACGGTAACCGGCGTAGGGGCCGATTTCCTTGATCGCCTTCGTGCCGAACGCCGTGCCGCCGTAGGCTGACTTCCCTTTGCGGATGCCGCGGAACGTGCCGATGCGGCCGTCGTTCCAGCGACCAACCGCCAGATCGAAATCAGGCGTCGAAACGCGGCTCACTTCCTCGCAGCCAGCGCCCATCACGGTGAAGAGCGTTTCGCAGCCGTGAATGCCGTACCAGTACAGATCGGGATGAGTCTTTTCGAGCGAGCATGGGCTATAGGCGTCGCAGCCGAGCACGTCGCCAATTTCACCGTTGCGGATCGCCTGAGCGCCGGCCGTGTATCGCAACGACGAAGCGGAGAACATTGGGCAGCCGAACTTCTTCGCCGCCTCGTAGATCGCCACTACGTCGACGAGCGATCCAGCCACCGGCTTGTCGATAAACACTGGCTTCTTCGCGCGGAACACGGGCAGAGCCTGCTCCAAGTGCGGTCGGCCATCGTTGGTTTCGAGCAGTACGCAGTCGACCTTCTCGAGCAGGGCGGGAATGGAGTCGACGATTTCGACCCCCAGCTTTTGGATCTCCTCGGTGTAGCCGGGAACGCGCGAGACGCTCGATTCGATGTCGGGGCTACCCTTGGGGTAGGCGGCAACCACTCGGCAGTTGGCGACGTCGTCCTTCGGGTTGTCGCTGTTCAGTTCTTTCGTGAACGCGATAGCGTGCGAGGTGTCGAGGCCGATGATGCCGACCCGCAATTGCATTTTGTTCTCCTGGGCAGGTGTGAGTGATGGCGTCAGGACGGCGGCCAGCGTCGCGAGAATCAGGGGGGCGTACTTCATAGCGGTCTCCGCGCGGTGGGGTGGGCAGGTGGGATTCAGGTCAACTTGCGAGCGGACCAGGTCCAATGTCGGTCGCTGGTCTGCAATACGGTGGCGGGATCGAAGCCGAGCCGTGCGACAAGCTCGCGGATCTCGTCGAGGCTCAGCGCCGCATGGAGCGATTCGGCGAACATGCGCCGCTGGTGCTCGTTGCAGTCGGCGGCGTAGGTGGCGACGAGCTGGTCGAGCGTCGCCTGGTCTTCGGGACGCAGCAGGTCGCGGAAGAAGAGCAAGCCACCGTCGGCGGTCACGCGAACGGCTTCGGCAAGCACTTCGGCCGGCTCAGGAATGTGGTGGACGATGCTGTTCGACATGACGGTCGAAAACATGCCGTCCTCAAACGGCAGCTTCTTCGCGTCGACGTGCGAAAGTTGGATGCGATGGATCAGCCCAGCCGCTTCAACGTTGTAGCGGGCAAGTTCCAGCATCGAGACGGCTGCGTCTGCGGCGAGCACACGACAGTCCGGCTCGGCCCGGCAGAGCGCGATGGGGATGAGAGCGGTCCCCGTTCCGAGGTCGAGCGTGTCGCCCGGCGATGGACACACGGCAAGCAGGTCCTCGACGAACTTTTGATTCACCGCGGCGTGGTCCATCGAGTCGTAGTCGGTCGCCTCTTCGGGCGAATCCATCACTTCGGGTTCGAGGACACGTTTCAGGGGCATGTTTGAATCTGCCTCTTCGAGGACTGGGGACAGATTGCTCAGGCGTGGGAGTGCTCCGCGTCGTGCGGCGGCGGCTCGTCGTCAGGGAGCGGTTGGATGCCGGTCGCCCGCAGCCACCAGCCCCAGACAAGAAGCAACAGCCCAACCACAAGATAGCCCGATACGTACTGCGACACCACCGCCACCTCCGAGCTGTTCAGGTTCCACGGCAGGAACATTGGGGCCCCCGGTTCCGGTGAGTGGATGATTCCGAACAGCGCGCACCCGGCTGCGACGAAGAAGAAAATCGCCCCCCTCCACAGCCGGCGATCGATCAACGCAGCCAGCGCCGACGACCAGAGCAGGCTCGTCACGATGAATCCGTTCGACAAAACGCGGAGCGTCTGGATTTCGGTCGCCAGCGTGGGGTTGGCGAGACTCGATGCCGTAATCCCCGCTTCGCGGATGGCCGCATCGCCGAGAATATTGTCCAGGTAGATGATCGCCAATTGTGCGAGCGCTGGAACGCAGGCGAGCGCCACGGCTGGATAGTGACGCCGCTTGGTAGCCAGGAAGCTCTGGGCGGTGATTTCGAGGCCGATGAAGATCAGGATGGGATAGATGGTCACCTTCGGGATGATGACGTAGAGATAGCCGAAGTAGCCGAGCACGCCGGCGCTGCCGACGAACAGGGCGGTCGCCAGCGTATACGCGGCTCGGCCTCCCATCGCTTTGTAGGCAGGGTGGCCGATGTACGGAGTCGTCTGAATCACGCCGCCGCACAGCCCCGCAACAAGCGTGGCGAACGCTTCGACGGCGATCACTTGCCCTGTGTCGTACTCGTCGCCGACAGCTGCCGCGCTTTCGGTGCAATCGATGCCCCCCACGACCGTTGCCAGGGCGAACGGAATCACGATCGGCAAATAGTTCAGCGTGTCGCGGAACGCCGAGACCCACTGCAGCGTAAAGACATTGAGCCACTCGGTCGGCAACAGGCCCTCAGCGGGATTGATGCCGCCGGCTTCGTGCGGCAACGAAAAAGCCGGAGGCAAAATTCCGGCAACTTCGGCCCACTTCAGCACGTAGTACAAAGTGCCGGCGATGAGCAGCGAGCCGAGCGCTCCCGGAATGTGGAACGGCAGCGGCACGCGCGCGACGAGCGTCGTCAGCACTACCGCCAGCGCCAGAAAGCCGACGAGCGGAGCATGCAGCACTTCCAGCAGTGGCAGAAAGCTGATGAGCACTAGCGCCACAGCCGTCAACGAGCCGAGCAGGCCGGCGCGCGGCAATACCCGGCGAATCCAATTCGAACCCAACGCACAAAGGAGCTTGAACAGCCCGCTAATGACGATTGCGCACACACCGATATGCCAGGTGTGAATCGCAGCCGCCTCCTCGGTCATCCCCGGGACCTGTTTGGCGGCAAGGAACGCAGGTCCCAGGACGAAAAACACCATCCCCAGCGTACTGGGGGTATCGAGCCCGAGGGGCATGGCGGTGACGTCGGAGCGTCCCGTTTTGCGCGCCAGCCGCAGAGCCAGCCAAAAGAAGAGCACATCCCCCACAAACACGCCGATGGCTGTGCCAGGGACCATGTAACGAAGGGCGATTTTTGCAGGAAATGCAAAGACCGCCGAAAGCAGACTCACCGTCAAGAGCAAATCGGCGATATTGTCTAACATCAAGCCGAAAAAGGCATTTACGTCGCCGGAAGTAGCCCACCGGTAGATTTTTTTCTCGTGCATTGCTGCCTGTGGCATGGGCTGTGCTTTAAGGGCCATCCGTGAATGTGTGAGGCCCTGAATGGCTGTCAATTCGGCCGACTCAAGGCTGTGCAACAAGTGACGTAAGATCCGGCCAACGTATCACTTGCGATACAGACGGTCCAGCTCCAATCGCCACTTTGCACGACTGGCCCAGACTGGCGGAAACCCGCCGACCGCTGCGATAAGCGAGACCTTATCCCTAGACAGCGGTAAAATGCCGTGGCCCCAAGTCGTGACCGTGCAGCCGAGAGGCAAGATTCCGACGCCTTTCGCCGTTCAGGGCGGCAGTCACGCGCGAACTCTCCTCTTACCGGTTCGTAAATACAGATGAAAGCCACCCTAGCCGATACCCGTGCCAGCGTTTCGCATTCGGCGGACGAAACTTCGACCGACGAGCAGCTCCTCCTGACCTACCGCGACAGCGGCGATCGGGAGGTCTTTGCGGAACTCGTGCACCGATACGAACGGGAACTCTATAGCTACTTGCGGCGGTATCTCGGGGACGCGGAAATGGCCGAAGACGCCTTCCAAGCCGCGTTCCTGCAGGTCCACCTCAAGTGCCAACAGTTCGAAGCCGGGCGGGCTTTCCGTCCGTGGCTGTACACGATCGCCATCAACCAGGCGATTGATGCTCAGCGACGGAGCCGGCGGCACCGCATGGTCAGCCTCGATCGCAGCAGCGGCGCCGGCGGCGAAGAAGTTGGCAAGTTGCTCGACGTGCTCGTGAGCACCGAGCCGAACCCCACGCTGCAGCTCGGCAAGGACGAGCGGCGCGAGTGGCTCCAGAACACGATGGACCGCTTGCCCGAAGCCTTGCGCGACGTGCTGCAACTCGTCTACTTCCAGGACATGAAGTACCGGGAAGCAGCCGAGGTCCTAAACATTCCGGTCGGCACGGTGAAAAGCCGCGTCCATGCCGCCGTACTCAAACTAACCGAAGCCTGGAAGCAAGCTTACCCGGAAACCCCATGAGCTCTCCGACTCGCGAAGATTTGCTAGGCTACCTGCTCGGCGCGCTTGAGCGCAGGGAACACGAGCAGGTCGAACAAGAACTCGCTCGCAATCCGCAGTTGCGACAAGAACTCGCTGCGTTGTCCCAATGGGTCGACGCTGTCGGGCTTGCGGATGCGCCTGAACCCTTCGAGCCGCCTCCCGGACTTGCGCAGCGAACCTGCCAGACCGTCGCGCTCAAGCAATCGGCCGACTTGAATGTCGACGCGCCCGTGCCAGCAAGCGTGGCGTCACTCGAGACGCGATCGCAGTTTTCGCTCGCCGATTTTCTTGTGGCGGCGGCGGTGCTGGTGGCGGCTGTCAGTTTGTTCTTCCCGGCGTTGGCTTCCAGCCGATTTCAGGCCGACATCGCTTCCTGCCAGAATCGCCTCCGCCAGCTCGGAATCGCTTACGGCAGCTACGACGAATTGCACGGCGCCTATCCGACGGCCCAGCTCGTCGGCAACCGCAACACGGCCGGCGTCGTGGCCCCAATGCTCACCGACGCCAAATTTGTCACCGACCCGCGGTTGTTCGTCTGCCCATCGTCGAAGCTTGCAACCAACTTGGATGGCTGGAAGATTCCGACGCTTGACGAACTCGACGAGGCAACCGGCCCCACGCTGACGCACTATCAGCAGACGATGGGGGGCGACTTTGCCTACAACATGGGCTATTTGGAAGGGGGCAAGCTCCGCCCGGCTCGCAATAATCATCGGAAGTATTATGCGATGCTCGCCGACGCCCCCAGCGACGCCCATCCGCAGCGGCAAACGCTCAATCACTCGGGCCGCGGACAAAATGTGCTCTTTGAGGATGGGCACATCGAGTTTCTCACGTCGGTGCCTAGCCCGAAGCTCGCGGACGATCCGTATCGCAATCGCGAGGGGCGCGTGGCTGCCGGAATCGACCCGAACGATTCGGTTCTCGGCCGCAGCTCGGACAAGCCGCTGCCCGACGACTGGATCTCGGAATCCGGCCGCTAAGCGGCGACACGAACTCAATACGAAAAAGGCATGGCCGGTGATTCCAGCCATGCCTTTTGTTTTTCTTGCCGTGACGCGAAGCGTGATTACTTCGACGCAGCCGCACGCAGGGCGACCAGGTACGGCACCGGCTCGCTGCCGAGGGCGTTGAGCACCGTGCCGCCGGCCGTGAAACAGTGGGTGACCCAGTCGCTGTTGCCGTACTTTTCCAGAGCCGTGCCGCCTTCTCCGCCGCCGACGTAGACCTTCAGGCCGGCGTCCTTCATCCGCTTCAGTTGGGCGATGAACGCCTTGGTGCCGTTCTCGAAGCGGGGATCTTCGAACATGCCGAACACGCCGTTGTGGAACACGACCGTGTTAGCGGCGTTGGCCTTGTTGGCTTCGATGAATTCGCCCACTTTCTGCTCGAACAGGGCGATCGTCTTCGGACCGACGTCGAATTGCTGATCTTCCTTGCCGAGCTTTTCGACCACGCTGCCGTCGGCGAGGACGAAGTCGACCGGCAGGACGAACTCGATGCCGCGCTTCTTGCCATCGGTGATCATCCGCTTGGCCTGCTCGATCCGTTCAGCCGGGATGTAATAGCCCTTGTCCTTGTGCGCCGGATCTTCCGACAGGCCGAGCGAGAACTCGCCGCCGCTCAGCAGCACGTCAGCTTTCTTAAGGGCCATGGCCAGCGAACCGGCGCTGAAGATCGTCTTGACCGTGCCGCGTTCGATCATCGCCTGCATGTCGTCGAGCTTGTCGATTTTGATGCCGCTGAAGATCACGAGCGCCGCCTTGAGGCACTCGCTCATCGGCTGCTCGAACTCGCGGGCGACGTAGTTGCCCAGCGCGACGCGGTCCATCGCCAGCGGAACGACGGTGCTCGACATGTCGAGGCTGCCGGCCGACAGCGCTTCATTGACGTAAACCTTCGCCACCTTGTCGGCGAACGAATTGGCCGCCTTGGCCAGCTTCTCCGAGAGTTCCGGCAGGGCGTCTTCCTGGGCCTTCCAGAGGACGGTTTCGATGTCGTAGGCGCGCACGTTTTGCAGCACCAACACGCTGCCAGCCGGAGCGGCGGCAATTTTCTGCTGCACCTCGTCCTTCACCGTGCCGCTCGCTTCGTCGAACCAATCTTCGATGACCGGCACTTCGGTCTTGAGCAGTTGGCCGAGCCGTGCGGCGACCTTGGCAAGCGAGCCGATCGGCTTGTCTTTCTGCTTGCGGCCCAGGTGGCCGAAGATGATCTGCTTCCAGCCCTTGTTTCGGCCGAACTCGAGCGTCTCGACCATCGAGCGGAGGCGGATATCGCCCTGGCCAATTTCCTCCCCCACCTTGGCGTCGACGTCGCCGCGCACGAGCACCGGGGTGCCCGAAGGAACGTCGGCGAGCGAGTCGAGACGCGGGATGGCTTTCAGGTAATCGGCAAGGGACAGATTCTCTTTGGGGGCGACCCCCTTGAGAATCTTGGCGATCTCCAGAACACGCTGAGCAGTCACGGCCATTGCTTGAAACTCCGTCATTCCCGCCCGTTGCGGCAACCGTCAGGCGCCGTCGGGCAATGCTTAAAGTAGCGTTCAAGAATATCAGCCCAGGGGCGTTCGTTACAGGAGGGCAGCGGGCTGCGCGCGGCGGCTATCCGGCGCAGCGGATCCCGGCCAGGACCATGTTCGGGACGAACCGAACCTCCTCCCCCAGCACGGTCGCCAGCCGCCTCACATCGCCGCCCGTGACGAACACGTCGACCGGCGAGCCGGCTTCCGCGGTCAGTTGGTTCACCAGCTCCCGCACGGCGCCGACGGTTCCCCAGAACAGCCCGCTGCGAATCGCCTGGTCGGTGTTTCGGCCCAGCGGAGGGGGCGCCTCGTCCGACGCTGGCGTCAGCAGCGGCAATTGATCGGCGCCGAAGAGGGCAGCCGCCTGCATTTGAAAGCCGGGCAGAATCGCCCCGCCGGCGAATACCCCGTCCGCACGGATGAGATTCACCGTAACGGCTGTGCCGGAGGTCACTACGATGGCAGCGTGCTGGGGATTGCGCAGCGCATTGGCTGCGACGGCTGCCGCCAGGCGGTCGAGGCCGACGCGCTCCGGAAATTCGACGTCGAGCTGGATTGGCAGGTCGCGATAGGTGAGCAACTGAAGCGAGTCGCCGGGCCGATGTCTGGCCACCCAGCTCTGCAGCCGCTGAGCCCCTTCGCGATGCACGCTCGAGATTCGCCACGTCGCAGCCTCGCCTGGCAAGCGAGTGAGTAGCGAGTCAGGGGGCGGTTGCGACGTTGGATATTGCTCAATCCAATCCGGCTGCGGCAGAGACGCTTCCGTGGCCGCATGCAATCGCGGCGGTTCTTCCGCCGCAGGATACCAGCCGACTTTGACGGCCGAATTGCCGATATCCACCGCGATGAGACCAGGCCGGCTCATGCGGTGACTCGTTCGGCGAGGGCCTGCGCGATCACCGTGATGAGCTGGTTCAGCCCCTGACCGGTCACAGCCGAGATGAGCAGCACATTTTTGTTCGATTTGAGCGCCAGGGCGTCGCGCACTTCGGCTGCTTCGGGCAATTCCGCTTTCGTAACGGCGACAATCTCTGGCCGCTCGCCGAGTCGCGCGTCGTATTGCGTCAGTTCCTCGCGGATAACGCGGTAGTTCTCGAGCGGATCTGTGCCGTCGGCTGGCGACGGTTCCACGAGATGGACCAAAATGCCCGCCCGTTCGATGTGTCGCAGAAACTCGTGGCCGAGTCCCGCGCCGGCGTGGGCCCCTTCGATCAGCCCCGGGATGTCAGCCATCACGAACGAGCGGTCGCCATCGACCACGACGATGCCGAGGTTCGGGTGTTTGGTCGTGAACGGATAGTCGGCAATCGCGGGCCGGGCGCGCGTCAGTCGGCTGAGCAGCGTGCTTTTGCCGGCGTTCGGTTTGCCGATCAGGCCGACGTCGGCGATCACTTTCAGCTCGAGAATGATCTCGCGCTTCTCCCCTTCTCCGCCCGGCGTCGATTCGCGCGGAGCGCGGTTGGTGGGCGTCTTGAATCGCAGGTTCCCCTTGCCCGGCTCGCCGCCGCGGGCTGCTACCACGCTATCGCCGGCCTGAGCTAGGTCCTTAAGGACGAAGCCCCCCTTCGCGTCGTACACGACGGTGCCGGGCGGGACTTCGATGATCAGGTCTTCGGCGCTCTTGCCGTAGCGGTTCGATCCGCTGCCGTGCTCGCCCGACTTTGCTCGCCAGAACTTGTGATGCGCCAGCGCCGAGAGATTGTTCACCCCTTCGCGGGCGACGATGATCACGCTCCCCCCTGCTCCGCCATCGCCACCGTCTGGCCCCCCTTTGGGGACGTACTTTTCGCGCCGAAAGCTCACGCAGCCGTTGCCGCCGCGGCCACCTTGGACTTCGATTTGTGCGCGATCGACAAACATGGAGGGAAAACCTGACTTCTTAAGAACGCAAAAAGGCCCACGAGCCTTCGCCCGCGGGCCTTGCGAATTGTTGCTTCAAGCCTTTGGCTAGGCTAGTTCAGCGAGGCGGTTTCAGCGGCCAGGACGTTGACCCGGCGGCCTTCGCGGTCGAACTTCACCACGCCGTCGACCAGGGCGAACAACGTGTAATCCTTGCCCTGACCCACGTTCGCGCCCGGATGGAACCGGTTGCCAACCTGGCGAACCAGGATGCTGCCAGCCCGGACGGTCTCGCCGCCGAACTTCTTCACGCCCCGACGCTGACCGTTCGAATCGCGACCGTTCCGCGTCGAGCCTTGACCCTTCTTATGTGCCATGACGCAACTACCTTCACTCTTTAGGGTTAACGCGACCGTCGGCCGCAATCGTTGACTGCTTTGCCACGCCTGACTGGACGCACCGCTGGCGTGGAACCCCAAAGTTTACTGGTAGACCCAGAGGTAATCAAGGCGTTCCGTCAGGCCGTAGAGCTTCAAAATCCGCTGTTGCTCGGCTTCGTTGCTGTCCAGCCGGACGCCGAAGCGGACTTCGTCTTCGTTCTGGTTGATTCGGTCGCCGGGCCGCCAGAAGTTCAATTGCAGCGTCTTGTGCAGCAGCTTGCGGCCAGTGCCCGGTGGATCTCCCGCTTTGAATGCGCCGGCCGGATCTTCGTACTTGTAGGCGTTCGTCAGCCCGTGGACGAACAAGCTGAAGTAGTCGATCGCCGGATCGACGTCCTCAAACGTCACGATGCCCCAAACGCTCCGGTCGTGGGTTTCGTCGCTCAATTCAATCGGCACTTCCGAGATGGTCAGCGAGTTGTAGAGCGGCTGGTTCGTCCCAGGAAATTCGCGGCGGCGGATCGGTTCCAGGGCCGACGGAATCACCTTGTCGGTGTACTCCACGTTCTGCTCGATCGACCGCAACACAAACTTGGGGAAGAACCGCAAGCTGGTCGACTTGCGGCCGAAAACTTCGGCTTCGTTGGTAAGCTCCTTGCCGAAAACCGTGTGCTCGACGCCCTCGGTCGTGGGCTGCGGCACTTCCTTTGGTTTCCAGTGGTTGCCGTTGTTTTTCACCCGGTAAACCATGTACCAGATCAGCTTTCGCTCCAGCCGGCCGTCGGGGCGCGGGACGTCGACTTCGATCATCCGCAGCGGCTTGAAGGCGAATTCCAGGTTCCAGATCGTCCGCCGCAGCGTGCTGACCTTGGCCCGTTCGAAAACGGTGGCCGATTTCGGCTCGAAGTTCGGCGTGTAGTCGAGATCGGGGATCGAAGTTGGCACTTCGACGAGCGGCCGCGGACCGCTAAACATTTCCTCTTCTTCCGGCGAGGGGGGGATGATCGTCAGCACCCCTTCGGCCAAGGTGCGAGTCTTCGCCGGGGCGGGCGCCACCGCATCCTGGCCGACCGCTAGTCCCGTCGAAGCCAGGCAAGTTGCGCAAACCAGGAGCGCAGTCCACCGACGGAAACACCCAACGATCGCCACTTTCATGTCCGTGCCGCTTCTGAAGGTAAAGACGCAACGAGCCTTCGGCTGCAGGACCGAGGCGCTCGCGATTGGAAGTAGGTTTAAGTATACCTACCCAGATTTACGCGGCGAAGCAAAATCCGGTCGTGCGCGTGACCGCAAAGCCGGAAAATTCGGTTCAGACGCCAAAAACGAGCCGCGACCACTCAAGGAGCCTCCGGCTTTATGCCGGAGGTGAACAAACAGACCGGCCCGCCATGGCAAATCGCCTCCGGCACAAAGCCGGAGACTCGTCTTAGAGAGAGGCCCGTAGCATGAGGCCCCAACCGCCTTACTTACCCAGCAACGCCTTAACCTGCTCGGCGACTCGCTCCGGCGTGATGCCGAAGTGCTTGTACAGGGCGGTGTACGGGCCGCTGGCGCCGTAGGTCGACATGCCGACAAACCGACCCTTCGGGCCGAGATACTTGTACCACGACTGTTCGATGCCGGCTTCGACCGCCACACGGGCAGTGACGCTGCTCGGCAGCACGCTCTCGCGGTAGGCTTCGTCCTGCTCGTCGAACCACTCGCAGCACGGCATGCTGACCAGGCGAACTTGCACGCCTTCGGCCGTCAGCGTTTCCCAGGCCTTCATGGCGATGTCGAGTTCGCTGCCGGTGGCAATGATAATGGCTTCCGGCTTGCCACCAGGAGCTTCGGCGAGCACGTAGCCACCCTTCGCGGCGTTGGCAGCCGGGGCGAACTTGGTGCGGTCGATCGTCGGCACGTTCTGGCGGGTCAGCACGAGGGCAGCCGGATTCTTCAGCCGCTTCACGATCGTCCGATAGCACTCAGCCACTTCGTTGGCGTCGCCGGGGCGAACCACGTCGAGACCGAGAATCGCGCGGCAGGCGGCCAGGTGTTCAACCGGCTGATGGGTCGGGCCGTCTTCGCCGAGGCCAATCGAGTCGTGCGTCAGCACGTAGATCACCGGCCGATGCATCAGAGCGCTAAGTCGCATCGACGGCCGCATGTAGTCGGTGAACACGAAGAACGTGCCGCAGTACGGACGAACGCCGCAGAGCGACAGACCGTTGCAGGCTGCTGCCATGCCGTGTTCGCGGATGCCGAAGTGGAGGTTGCGGCCCGCGTAGTTGTCGGGTTCGAAGCTGCCCGCGCCTTCGAATTCGAGCATCGTCATCGTCGACGGCGCGAGGTCGGCCGAACCGCCGATCAGCCACGGATAATGCGGCGCGAGCGAGTTCAGCACCTTGCCCGACGAAACTCGCGTGGCCAGGCCCTTGGCGTCGGCGGGGAAAGTCGGAATGCCCTTTTCCCAGTCTGCGGGCAGCTCGCCCTTCCACATCGCTTCGAGTTCGGCGGCTTCCTTCGGGTACGCCTTCTTGTACTCGGCGAACTTGGCTTCCCACTGTTCGCGCGATTCGCGGCCGCGGGCGCCGATGCCGCTGGCAAAGTGCTCTCGCACTTCGTCCGGCACCAGGAACTGAGCGTCTTCCGGCCAGCCATAGGCCTTTTTCGTCAGCTTGATTTCTTCGGCGCCCAGCGGAGCGCCGTGGGCCGCGTGGCTGTTGGCTTTGTTCGGCGAACCCCAGCCGATGATGCTGCGGAGGACGACGATCGTCGGCTTGTCGTTGGTCGCCTTGAACTTGTCGATCGCCTTCTGAATGGCGGCCAGGTCGTTGGCGTCGTCCACTCGCAAGGCGTTCCAGCCGAGGCCTTCGAACCGGGTGGCCACGTCTTCGGTGAAGGCCAGGTCTGTTTCGCCTTCGATCGTGATCTTGTTGTCGTCGTAGATCCAGAGCAGGTTGCTCAGTTTCAGGTGGCCGGCGATCGAAGCGGCTTCGTTGGCCACGCCTTCCATCAGGTCGCCGTCGCTGCACAGGACATAGACGTTGAAATCGAACAGGTCGAAGCCCGGCTTGTTGTAGCGGGCGGCAAGCCACTTGGAAGCCATCGCCATGCCGACGCTATTGCCGCAACCCTGACCCAGCGGGCCGGTCGTGGTTTCGATACCGGCTGCATAGCCGAACTCGGGGTGCCCGGCGCAGGGGCTTTCGAGCTGACGGAAGTTCTTCAGGTCGTCGAGCGACATGCTTGGGCCGTCCAGCAAATTGTTGCCGTGCTTGTCGACAGCCCGAACCCCGGTCAGGTGGATCATCGAGTAGAGCAGCATCGACGCGTGACCACAGGACAGCACAAAGCGGTCGCGGCCCGGCCACAGCGGATTCGACGGGTCGTAATTGAGGTTGTTCTGCCAGATGGCATACGTCACCGGCGCCAGGGCCATCGGCGTGCCAGGGTGGCCGCTATTGGCTTTCTGAACCGCGTCCATCGAGAGGGTGCGGATCGTATTGATGGCGAGTTGTTCGATGCCGGTAGCGGACGGAGCGACACTCATGACACGTAACTTCTGACAAGGGAATGGTTTAACAGCACAAAATCCGATAGCGAGCGCCAGGTGCCTGGCCGTCGTGCGCAAGCCGCCTAATCTATCGCACGCCTCGGTAAACCGTCAACGAGCCGCAGCGGTTCCCGGCAACGGTTCGCGGCGGGGTTACTAGGGGGGACAAGCGTTCTTGTGTTTTGGGTAATCTGTTACGGGGTAATGGGTTGCATGAAATTTTGGCGCAATTTGCACGCAAAGCCACAATACCCCCAGCGGGTGGTTTGGGTGGCCGTCTTTCCATGGGCGAGAACCACCAGCCCCGGCCGCCGATCGGGGGCGGCAACATTGTATCAGGGGAGGGGGCGCGATTTGCGGGAAGGAATGGCCGAAGGCCCGATCGGAAATCGCCGCGGTCGTATACCGGGGTCGTGAGGTCCGTTCCCGTGTCCAAAGCCCGGAGGGCCGACACCGGTGGGCGGTTCGTTTGCCGATCCTCCGAAACTCGGTCGATTGGTGGCGTTGACACCCCCAACCTGACGGTCGGGGCTATTTCCGGACAGCCCTTCGGGCCCAGGGCTGCAAGGGGCAAGCCCCGCTCCGACTACATCAGGCCTGCGATCGGATCCGCGTGGTACAGGTAGTGGGGACGGTCGGCGGCGTCGCGCCAGACGGCCGAGGTTGGGATGCCGAGGGCGTGGTAGATCGTCGCGGCAAAGTGCTCGGGCGTTTGCGGATCGGCTGCCGGGTAGCCGCCGATCTTGTCCGAGGCCCCGATCACGGTTCCGCCCCGAACGCCGCCGCCGGCGAAGAAGACCGTTTGCACGGCTCCCCAGTGGTCGCGGCCGGGGAGTTTGGCCCCCGGAATGTTGAAAATCCGCGGCGTGCGGCCAAATTCCCCCGCCATGACAACGAGCGTGTCGTCGAGCAGGCCTCGCTCTTCCAGATCGTCGAGCAGCGCCGAAACTGCTTTGTCGGTTGGCGGCAGAAGAAAGTTTTTCAGGTTCGGAAACGCCGCCTGGTGGGTGTCCCACGCTTCGTTGTTCCCCAGGTTCACCTGGACAAGCGAAACGCCGGCTTCA
>Ga0182737_1001724_pt1 | contig 20373 bp, 18 predicted proteins | sample eDN5th30CBELigOP_FD_128878 | JGI IMG/M metagenome (GOLD analysis project Ga0182737, IMG submission 128878) | Enriched Organic Plus compost microbial communities from Emeryville, California, USA - eDNA 5th pass 30_C BE-Lig OP (version 2) (version 2) ...
ATCATTGCCCACTGCTGGTCATCAAGCCAGAATTCTCCTGCCATGGTCCAAAACTCCCGCTGCAGAAGCGAGTGAATCACGGAGTGCCAGTATGATCAAGAGTCTGATTGGGTTTTGGCCCTAATCCGCTATCGAAACCACACCGCAATCACCGGCCTCGGAGCCGAAGACGAGGCGGTGGCCCTGTTCATCCCAGCCCATGCTGGTGATTGCGCCCTTGCCGGGGCGGCGCAGCAGAACTTCCTTGCTGTCGGCGAAACGCACGATCAGGATCATGCCGTCATTATAGCCGATGGCAGCAATGTCTTCGACCGGATGGCAGGCAACGGATGTCACCATGCTGTCGCCACGAAGGCCGAGTTCCAGAGGGGCCTTGCCCATCGGGCCGTCCTTGCCCGCAAAAGGCCAGACGATTGCTGCCGGGGCGCCCGAAGTGGCAAGCCACTTGGCCTTGGCGCTCCACGACCAGTCCTTCACTTTCGCGGGATAGCCGGTCATGCGCATGTGCTTCGTATCTTCAAGGCGCCAGCCATGCAGGGCATTTTCCTGCATCGAGGTGATGAGGAAGCGGCCATCGGGCGAGAAGATCACGCCGATATGCGCGCCCTTCCATTCCAGTTCAACGGGTTTTGCCGCCGTTCCGGTCCAGATCAGGGTTGCGCCATTATAGCGGGCAATTGCCAGCCGCTGGCCCTTTGGCGCAAAGGCTATGCCTTCGACGCTGCGCTCCTGCGCAAATTCCTGCACCTTGCCGTCGGACGTGCGCACCCAGGCAGTGCGACCCGATGCAAAACCGACAGTTCCGCCGGGGCCTGCTGCCACGGCGGTCATCCATTTGCGCGGTATCTTCGCAAGTTCGGTCACCGTCCCATCGACGTCGGTACGGCACACGCGACCGTCTTCGCCGCCAGTGATGAGCGACTTTCCGTCAACGGAAACGGTTGCGCTCAACAGCCCGTCATGGGCTGCTGAGGTCTTGCTGCCGTTATTGAGCTGATGGATCGAGCCATCGGCCATTGCAAAGAAGGGAATGCCGCTGACAAAGCGCGCATAAAGACAATGACCTTCAAGGTCGAGCGGAGCTACTGTAGGCATCGGCTTCCGGTATTGTTTATTGATGAGAGCATTTCCAGCAGAAGCGGTTTTGTCGGAAATGCATAGAAATAGGCGGTTAAGCGGTTTCCCGGTTCGATTGGAACCGGAAGCGCTTCATCGGGCCTGACTGTTTTCGAAGCCGGCCTTCAGGGCGGCGGGGTCGAGTTCACGTCCGATGAAGACGAGGCGGCTTTCACGCTTTTCGTCTTCCTTCCACGCACGCTGGTGGTCGCCCTCGATAATCATGTGCACGCCCTGGACCACATAGCGATCCGGATCGTCCTTGAAAGCGATGATGCCCTTGAGGCGCAGAATGTTCGGTCCCTGCGTCTGAGTGATGTTCTGAATCCACGGGAAGAATTTCGCCGGGTCGATTTCACCAGCCCTGAGCGACACCGACTTCACCGTTACATCATGGATCGGCGAAGCGTGATCGTGGTGATGGTCATGATCGCAGTCGGGACCGCACACATGGTCATGGTCGTGATGGTGGTCATGATGATCGTGATCATGCGCATGATGATGATGGTCATGATCGTGACCATGATGGTCATGATCGTGATCGCAATCCGGTCCGCATACGTGATCGGGATGGTCATGGTCGAGGAAGTGCGGATCGTTGTCCAGAACGCGCTTCAGGTCGAATGCGCCGCGATCCAGTACGCGGTCGAGCGGGATGGAAGCGCGCTCGGTGCGATGGATGATGGCATGCGGGTTGATGGCGCGCACGGTGGCCTCGATTGTGGCCAGCTCCTGCGGCGTCACGAGGTCGGTCTTGTTGATGAGCACGACATCGGCAAAGGCGATCTGGTCTTCCGCCTCGCGGCTGTCCTTCAGGCGCAGCGGCAGGTGCTTGGCATCCACGAGGGCGACAACGGCATCGAGGCCGGTCTTGGCGCGCACGTCGTCGTCCATGAAGAAGGTCTGCGCAACCGGAACCGGATCGGCAAGGCCGGTCGTTTCCACGACGATAGCGTCGAAACGGCCCGGACGGCGCATCAGGCCTTCCACCACGCGGATCAGGTCGCCGCGAACGGTGCAGCAGATGCAGCCATTGTTCATTTCGTAGATTTCTTCGTCCGACTCGACGATCAGGTCGTTGTCGATGCCGATCTCGCCGAACTCGTTGACGATGACAGCATAACGCTTGCCGTGATTTTCGGTCAGGATACGGTTGAGAAGAGTGGTCTTACCCGAACCCAGATAACCGGTCAGAACGGTCACGGGAATGCGGCCAGCTTCAGTGGTCGTCTCGGTTGCAGACGGAGCTTCGGTTTGGGCTTCAGCCTGGCTCATGATTATGCCTCTTGAAGTTGTGGCCTTTTGAAAACGTGGCCCGAGGTGGCCAGTGCGCGGCCAGCGCAAAGCGGCACAGCACCGAAACCTCGGATAGGACAATTCATATAAGGGAAGGGCAGCGCGAATGCCATATGCAATGCTATAATATTACATTGTTGCCGTTCACGATGATGGCAGTGGCTTTCCTCGAAGCCGGTCATGGTGCAGGGGGCAAATTCCACATCTCCTAGAGAGGTTTCCGATAGAAGATTACCCTTTCCGTTTCATCAAAACCAAGTGCTGCGTGAAAGTTCTGGCTGTCAAGGTTTTCAAGTGAAACATCGGAGGCAAATTCAGTGCAGCCCTTTTCTCGGCCCCAGTTTGCGATTGCTTCGCAAAGCAATCGCGCGACGCCATGCTGGCGATATTCGGGAGACACAAAAATACCCTCCAGGAAGAGGACAGGCGATGTCGAGCAGCCATTGACATAGTCACGCCGTAACGCTGCTTCGGCGAAACCCGCAATCTGGCCGATTGCACTCTCCGCGATGAACGTTACAGCATCAGGGTTATCTTGATCGAGCGTATCGCAAATATCCTGCAGATGCTGCTCAAGGCTGGTGTTGGGCCAGAGTGCGTGGCGCAATTGCGCCCATGCTTCGGCATGTTTTCTTTGCGCGATGATCGAGTGCATCATCCTGCCTGATTGGCGAGGCGTTGCGATTTGAACCGGTCAAGATCGAACCTGTCGACATCGCGCAGCAATTCGATAAAGCCGGACACCGCATTAGCGATCAGTTTTTCTCCGGCTTCAGCCGTCGCGGCAGCAGCGTTGCCTGCAACCCCTTCCGGGTTGAGATCGTGCATCTTCCAGCCGAAGGCGTGAGGGCCATAGGCGCGCAGGAACTTGAATTCCTCGGCGTAGCGTAACTGGGCGTTGGAGAAATTGCGTGCCTTCGACATATCTACCAGATCCGGGCGCAGCGCCAGCATCACCGATGTCTCGATGAAACCGCCATGAATATCGAGTGCTTTTTCCTCCGGTGTAATCAGGCCCTCCGGCAGGCCGAAACGGGTCCAGCTCGTGGCAACCGCCAGCATGTCGAGCCTTGTCCGCAGTTCCGTTGCGACAATTGTCATCAATGGCGAGTTTCCGCCATGCGCGTTCAGCATGACCAGTTTGCGAATGCCGCCGGCATGAAGGTTTTCACCAATGCCGATCCACTGGTTCACGGCCTCGGCAAAGGCGAGGCTCTGGGTTCCGTCGGTATCCATGTGCTCGATGGAATAGCCGACCGGCTGTGCGGGCAGAAAATTGACATTCAGCTCAGGCGGCAGCGCATCGCTGACACGCGCGACAATGCCTTCGGCGATGATCGTATCCGTTTCAAACGGCAAATGAGGCCCATGCTGTTCGTGAGCGCCAAGGGGCAGGACGACAATCATGTCGCTGTTTTGATCGCGCAGATCGGTCATGTTTTCCTCGCTTTATTCATTTCATGAAGCCCCAGAGCGTAACGTCCGTTAGCCATGACAGCAACCGGGCCTTGTTGTTTCATAAGTCGGACAATATTTTACGATATATGGATGGATGGGACTATCGATCAGGCGACAGGAAATAGTTTATTTTGAACAGCGCATCTCGTCCGAAAACTGTTTCACACTTTTCGGGGATGCACTCTAAGTCAAAAAACAAGGGCGAGGTGGCGATGAGCAAGGACAATAAGGCAGTTGTACTTTACCGGCTGCAATCCGTGGCAAGACTGTCGCGGACGGTGCTGGCCACGCGGCTTCTGGAACAGGGGCTCTATGCGGGGCAGGATGCGGTCATGTTGCAACTGGCTGCCGAAGACGGGCTGACGCCGGGCGTGCTTGCTCAGCGGCTGGGTGTGCGTCCGCCGACCATCACCAAAACCATCGCGCGTCTGCAGGGGCAGGGGTTCGTGGCGAAGCGCGCCTCGGAAACCGATCAGCGCCAGTCGCATGTCTATCTTACGCAGACGGGTCTGGAGACCATCAAGGCGATCGAGAAATCCATTCGCAAGACCGAGAAGGACATGCTGAAGGGGCTCGACAAGAAAGATCGCAAGACTTTCCTCAAGATGCTGAGCCGGATGGAGAGCAATCTTGCGCTTCGCGGTGTCACACGCATTCCCGATGAGCCTGAAACAGAAGTGCTTGAAGAGGACGACGTGGAATAGGCCTGTCGTTTATCAAGCTCTAACTATTTGTTTTGACGCGCATCTTGGCGGGAAAGCCTGAAACACTTTTCAAGATGCGTGCTATCGAAAATGCTTCCAATTCAAGGTTTGCAATGGCATAACCGTTCGCAGGACGAACGGTCGCGTCTCACCTTGTCAGGTTGCGGCCGCGTCTCCGACTGCGGCACGGACCATTTTGGGGAGGCGACTTGGCCCAGAAAATAAAGCTATCGACCATCGCTGACGCGCTTGGTGTTTCGACAGCCACAGTTTCGCTCGCTTTGCGCGACAGTCCCCTCGTTGCAGACCAGACCCGCGAGAAGATCAAGGAACATGCCCGCGCCATCGGTTATATCTATAACCGTCGCGCCGCGAGCCTACGCACCTCGCGCTCCGGCATTGTCGGCGTCGTGGTGCATGACATCATGAACCCGTTCTTCGCGGAAATTCTCAAATCCATCGAAACGGAACTGGACCGGTCGCGGCAGACCTTCATTCTGTCCAACCATTACGACCAGCTCGAAAAGCAGCGCACCTTCATGGATACGCTTCTGCAGCTCGGCGCGGACGGGGTCATCATGTCGCCCGCCATCGGCACGCCGCCGGAAGATATACAGCTTGCGGAAGATAACGGCCTGCCGGTCGTGCTGATTGCGCGTAGCGTCGAGGGTGTTCATGCGCCGGTTTTCCGGGGGGACGACGCCTATGGCATCGGCCTTGCCACCAATCACCTGATTTCGCTGGGGCACACGCGCATCGCCATGATCGGCGGTACGGACCAGACCTCGACAGGCCGTGACCGTTATCGCGGCTATGTGCAGGCCATGGACAAGGCTGGCCTTGAAGTTCGTCCCGACTGGCGTATTGCCGGGCCGCGCACGAAGCAGGGCGGTTTTGAGGTCGCGCCGCAATTTCTGGCGCTGAAGGACAAGCCGACGGCTGCGGTCTGCTGGAACGACCTGACGGCCATCGGCCTGATGAACGGCATTGCCCGCGCCGGGCTGGTGCCGGGCGAGGACATTTCCGTGACCGGCTATGACGATCTTGAGGAAGCGGCCATCGCAACGCCCGCGCTCACGACCGTCTGGAACGGCCAGCGTGAAGTGGGACGCCGCGCCGCGCGCGCGCTGCTCGACCAGCTCAACGGCGTCGAAGTTTCTTCGATGCAGGAACTCATCAAGCCGGAACTGCATATCCGGCAATCGACGTCCAAGCCAAAACATGGCTGATTTCCCCGCACCGGTTTTGCTTTACGCATTATCCAACGCAAAACCGCTGCGCACTTTTGCTGGAAATGCTCTACGACATGAGGAATGCCATGACAAAACGCGATGCGACTATTCTGGTGCTCGGCAATTTTGATGATTATGCCGTGCAGAGGCTCTCGGGCGAGTTCAATGTTCAGCGTATCGCGCGCGGCGACACGGCACTTCTGGATGCGGCATGGACGAAGGACGTGAAGGGTATCGCCAGCATGTCGACCGTCGATGCGGCGCTGATCGACGCTTTGCCCAATCTTGAAATCGTCGGCAATTTCGGCGTCGGCTACGACGCGGTGGACGCGAAACATGCTGGTGCGAAAAATGTCATGGTCACCAACACGCCGGACGTGCTGACCGAGGAAGTGGCGGATACGACCATCGGCCTCTTGATCGACACGGTGCGTGAATTGTCGAAGTCGCAGGAATTCCTGCGCGCCGGCGACTGGGTCAAGGAAGGCCGCTACCCGCTGTCGAAGCTGTCCTTGCGCGGACGCAAGGTCGGCATTTTCGGCCTTGGCCGCATCGGCAAGGCGGTCGCTCACCGGATCGAAGCATTCGGCCTGCCGATTGCCTATCACAATCGCCGCAAGTCGCCCGATGTCGCCTACGAATATCATCCGAGCCTCAAGGCGCTTGCCGGGGCAGTCGACACCCTCATTCTGGTTGCGCCGGGCGGCGCGGAAACGGCCAAGGCCGTGAATGCGGAAGTGCTGAAGGCGCTTGGTCCGGAAGGTGTGCTTATCAATATCGGACGGGGTTCGGTGGTGGATGAAGACGCGCTTGCCGAAGCGTTGCAGAACGGGACGATTGCCGCTGCCGGTCTCGATGTCTTCGCGAACGAGCCGCACGTGCCGCAGGCACTGCTCGATGCGCCGAACACGGTCCTTCTGCCGCATATCGGCTCGGCCTCGGTCCGGACCCGTCGTGACATGGCCAATCTGGTGATCGACAATCTCATCGCATGGTTCGACACCGGTTCGGCGCTGACGCCTGTGCCGGAGACGGTTCATGTTAAGGCAGTAAGGCAATAGGGCAAATAAGGCAGTATGTTAAGGGAAACAGGGGGGAGTAAGGGAGTAGGGGAATATGTTGTGATTGCTGATGACCGCAACGATCATATCCTTCTCTGCCCTACTGCCCTACTGCCCTACTGCCCTACTGCCCTACTGCCCTACTGCCCTACTGCCCTAAACTATGCTTGCGCACCGCATCGCCGAACGCCTCGAAGATCTTGCGGGAAGGGGCATCGGAATGCACCCAATATTCCGGGTGCCACTGAACGCCGACGACAAATCCCTTGGCGTTCTTGACCGAAACGGCCTCTACCGTGCCGTCTTCGGCAACGGCCTCGACTTCAAGCTGCGGGGCAAGCTTGTCGATGGCCTGACGGTGAACGGAATTCACGCGCACGCTTTCTTCTTTCAGGATTTCCGCAAGGCATGAATTCGGGCTGAGCTTGATCGGATGCTGGATGGCGAAGCGCTCGGCCTGGCTTTCGGATTCCGGCGCGCGGTGATCCATCCGTCCTTCGAGGTCCTGGATTTCAGTGGCGAGCGTGCCGCCCAGCGCGACGTTCAGTTCCTGTATGCCGCGGCAGATGGCCAGCACCGGAACACCCTTTTCAATGGCGGCCCGGATGAGCGGCAGCGAAGTGGCATCGCGAGCATTGTCATAGGGCTCGAATGCCGTGCTCGGCTCGACACCATAAAGGGCAGGGTGAACGTTCGATTTGGAACCCGTGATGAGAACACCGTCCACCGCATCCAGAATGGCATCGAGATCTATTCTGTCGCCAAAACTTGGCACCAGAAGCGGCGTTACACCTGCGACGTCGATGGCGGCTGCCAGATATTGCTGGGGCGCTGCGTGCCAGGTGTAGTTTTCAAATGGCTTCACATCGGTCGGTACGGCAACGAGAGGGCGAGAAGTCTTGGGCATAATGTTCGTATCCACCAGTCGGATTATGCTCTTATCTGCTCTGTTCCTTACTTTTCCGCAATGGGTCGCGCAATCACGAACAGGTGTCGTCTTTCGGCTGCGCCATAGGCCTTTCGTCGTGCCTTCTGTGTATTGTGTTGATTTGAACCGATTTTTACGGTCGAAGATGGTTCAAATGCCGATCTCTATATTCTAGGAAGGTATAAAGAGGGATTGGCAGTTGAGGGGATGAATGACTGACGATCAGCTTTTTTCCGTCAGGGGCAAGGTTATTGCCGTGACGGGAGGGTCTTCGGGGTTGGGCCTGCGCATGGTTCATGTGCTGGCGGGGCACGGTGCGCGCGTGATTTCGATCTCGCGCACCCATGCAGGCGAAAGCATTTGCCCATCGGGCGGCGAAGTGCTGGAAATCATGGCGGATGTAACCCATCCGGATGAAATCGTGCGTGCTTTTGATGAAGCGGAAGAACGCTTCGGACCGATAACGACGCTTTTCAACAATGCCGGGGTCGCGCATATGGCACGCGCGCTCGACACGACGCGCGATATGCTGGAGCATATATTCGAGGTCAATGTCGCAGGCGCCTTTTTTGTGGCGCAGGAAGCCGCGCGCCGCATGATCGAGCGCGGCGAGGGCGGCTCCATCGTCAATACGACCAGCATTCTGGGTGAGCGTCCGCAGAAGGGGGCTGCCGCCTATTCCATGTCCAAGGCCTGCGTGACGCAGATGACGCGGGCACTGGCGCTGGAATGGGCCGCGCACGATATTCGCGTCAACGCGATTTCCCCTGGATGGTTTCCAACGCGAATCAATGAAGATCAGCTACAAGGTCCTGCCGGGGGCTACTTCAAAGGGCGGAACCCGATGCGGCGCCTCGGCGAGCCTGAGGATCTGGACGGGGTTGTGCTGATGCTGGCTTCCGATGCCAGCCGCTATATGACGGGTTCCGTCATTACCGTGGATGGCGGTCATCAGCTCTGACAAGGTTGGAAGTTTCTTTAGCGGTTATTTCCCGCGTCGTGACTTGTATGGCAGGTTTTTTCTCTAACGGACGGGGGTCTGGCGGTAGAATATCCACATCGACTAATCTGGATTAATTCTCGGGAATGCGGAAACTAACCTGTCCCTGTTCTCCCATTTTAGCCATTTCAGTAATATTAGGACGACTAAAACATGTATGCCAATGGTTGTGATTGCCCGTTGCGGGTTGTGCGTCTGTGGTTTTCCTTAAAAAATATCTGAATACATCTTATGGTGGTTGTCGTAACAGCTTGTGGTTTAATATCCCGAAAGATATTTTTAAGTCATTAGTGCGATATTGCCTCCCCGTATAAGGGATAAATGCATCGATATGTGGCAAAGCCGTAAACCTGAGATACCTGCAGATGTGCGGCTATCTTTTCTCAGAGCGCTGTATGGTAATCGTACCACGCTCTGGTTTGGCTTGCTCGCGCACGTTGTAGCCTGTGTCGTCATCTATGTGAAAACCGATGACTGGCGCTATCTGGTTTTTGGCGGTGTGTTTGCCATCATTGCTGTTGGTCGCATCTTCGACATGCACAAGTTCGACCAGGCAAAACAGCAGTCGCTGTCCCATGCCGATCTCGACCGCTGGGAAACGCGCTATCTGATCGGCGCATCCGCCGTTTGCCTGACGCTCGGCATGTTGTGCTTCTTCTCAAGTTATGTGCTCAGGGATTCCTTCGCCGAACTTGCCAGCCTGACCGTGCTGCTTGCTTCGGTCGTGTCCATTGTGGGCCGCAACTATGCTTCGGCGAAAGCCGTTGTTCTGATGTCTGCCTGCACGCTTATTCCGGTTCTGGCCGGGCTTATTCTGGCGGGAACGCCGTTTCACGTCATTATCGGCCTGCTGCTGATCCCGTATTTCCTGTCCAATATCCAGATGGCAAACGGCCTGCGCGAGTTTCTCTTCGCTGCGGTCATGGGCAAGCGACGCCTGTCCATTGTGGCCGGGCGTTTCGATGCGGCGCTCAACAATATGCCGCAGGGTCTGCTGATGTTCGACAGCCAGCAGCGCATTGCAGTCATCAACAACAAGGCCAAGGCGATGTTGCAGATCGCCGAGCACACCAAGCTGCATGGCCGCAAGCTCGATGTCCTGCTGCGCTATTGCGCGAAGAAGGGACTGTTTCCGCAAAACGACCTGAAAAACGTGCATATGCGCATGCAGGATCTTTTGCTCGGCAAGCGCACGCGCGACATTTTCCAGCTTTCGAACCAGCGTTATATCGAATGTATCGGCAACCAGACCCTCAATGAAGGGGCGGTTCTGATGTTCGAGGACGTGACGCAGCGCGTGGAAGCGGAAGCGCGCATTCAGCATATGGCGCGTTATGACGGCCTGACGGGGCTGCCGAACCGCAATTATTTCGAAACCCTGGTGCGATCCATGCGTTCCCACCAGCAAGCGGGCACGCAGGCTGCGCTCATCGTCATCGACATCAATCATTTCAAGCATGTCAACGATACGTTGGGGCATCATACCGGTGACGTATTGCTGCGCCTGTTTGCAGAGCGGCTGAACTCGCTCGATCCGCAGCGCTTCGTCGCGTCACGCTTCGGCGGCGACGAATTCGTGGTGTTCGTCTTCAATCTGCGCAGCGAGGCCGACGTTGCAGGCGTGATGGATCATATCATGACCGTCGTGACCGGCGTCTACGATCTCGACGGCGATCAGGTGCATATCGATATCAGTGCGGGCATCGCGATCGAGGATATCGGAAGATGCGATGTTGGCAGCATGCATATCAGCGCCGATCTGGCGCTCTACGAAGCCAAAAGCATGGAAGACAAGCCCTGGTCGATCTTCATCGATGCGATGGACACCAAATATCGCGGGCGCCAGAAACTCAAAGCCGATTTACGGCTTGCCATCGAACATGGCGAGATCAAGGTCGTCTATCAGCCAATCGTCAGCGCGCAGTCCCTGCGCGTTGTTGCGTGTGAAGCGCTGGCGCGCTGGGAGCATCCGCAGCTTGGCTTTGTGCCGCCTGCGGAATTCATTCCGCTTGCGGAAGAAATGGGCATCATCACCGACATTACCCGCTTCATGCTGGCGCAGGCCTGTGCCGACTGTCTGTCATGGGGCGACCGCATCGGCGTTTCGGTCAATCTTTCGGCCATCGATCTGAAAAGCAATGACATCGCCCGCGACATCGCCAATGCCTTGCAGAAATCGGGCCTTCCGGCTCACCGCCTTGAGGTGGAAGTGACGGAAAGCGCCATCATCTCGGACCGCAACAAGACTTCGATGGTGTTGCAGCGGCTCAAGAATGCCGGGATCAATATCGCACTGGATGATTTTGGCACCGGCTATTCCAGTCTCAGCTATCTCAACACCTTGCCATTGACCAAGGTGAAGGTCGACCGCTCCTTCGTGCGCGACATCACCACCGACCGGCGCTCGCTCATGCTGCTTCGCGGCGTTACCCAGCTTTCGCACGAGCTTGGGCTGGGCGTGACGGTCGAAGGTGTCGAAACCGAGGAACAGCTTGCGCTGATACGTGTAGCGGCTGGCGCTGATCTCGTGCAGGGCTACCTTCTCGGCATGCCCGTGCCTGTCGAAGCGATCAGCGCCATGACCGCAAAGGCCGCGGCGCGACGCGACGGCGGACGTACCGTCGCCTGATTATTCCCCGACCAGCAGCATCGCGAAAACTGTCTCGCATTATCCTGCGCGTCGAAGCGTGATGTGAAACCAGTCCGGTGGACTGGTTTCCGCGTAAAGGGCTTTTCAGTTTTGGCTCGAAAATGCTCTATCTGTTTGTTTTCACGTATGTCTTTATCCCGAAACCGGTTCCCCCTTTCGGGAGACATGCTCTAGCGCCTTGTCGTTGCCCGAATTTTCGAATGGCTGGGGCGCATGTCGCGTTTTTTACATAACTCGTCTGTACTGGTTCTTTTACAAAAGGCATAAATTTGAATATTATTGAAATAGTAGGGATTTTTTCGGTTCCTTTATCGTGACACTATTGCGATAGGAGGATTTATATAAGTATATGTAAATATACTTATATAAAGTCAATTTAAAATTCAATTTATTTATTTAAGGGGAGGCGATGAAGCGATTTCTGCGTTATGCTTTGTATGGTTTTATCGGGCTTGTTGTTCTTGCTGGTGTCGGAACGGCTGTGTTCTGGAGGAAAATCCACGAAACCTGGGCTGTTTATCAGTATGCCCAGATGTTCAAGGGACCGGAAATTTTTGAAAACTTCCGCAATGTTTACAACCGCTATCCGTCGGTGCGCATCCCGCGTGAGGGCGAGGTCAGCCCGCTGCCGAAAGAGGAACGGCCTCTGCCGGAAACTTTCGTCTATAAGGGCGAAATCCGCAAGGTTTCCGATTGGCTGCAGCGTGGCGGCACAACCGGGTTCATCGTGCTGAAGGATGGTGTGATCGTTCATGAAGAATATGACCACGGCAATAGCGAGACTAGTCCGGCAATCGCATTTTCGGTTTCGAAATCGGTTGTTTCCTTCCTTGTCGGTAACGCCGTTCGGGATGGCTTGATCGATATCAGCCAACCGGTCGACCACTATGCGCCGGTGCTGGCTGAGGGCGGCTACAAAGGTGTGACCGTCAAGAACGTGCTGCAGATGGCATCCGGTATCGGATTCAACGAGAACTATGGCGATCTCAATTCCGATATCGTTCGATATGCTGTCGAGCTTCTGACCGGCTCGATCACGAATTTCACCGCGCATCTGAAAAATGAGCGCCCGCAGGGAACTCTCAGCCACTACGTGTCGGCGGACACCCAGGTTCTCGGGCTGGTTCTGGAGGGCGCAACCGGTATTCCTTTTCAGGATTACATGAAGGACAAGCTCTGGTCGAAGCTTGGGGCCGAGGCCGATGCATATTGGGCGGTGGACCCGCATGGCGAGGCTGCTGCTTCGGCTGGCATGAATGCAGTCCTTCGTGACTATGCGCGTTTCGGCCTGCTCTATCTTAATGAGGGTCGCAACTTCAAGGGCGAGCAGCTTGTACCCGCGCAATGGGTGCACGATTCGGTAACGCCGGATGCGCCCTATCTGATGCCGGGTCGCAAGGATGCGCTTGGCAAGATTCCTTTCGGCTATGGCTATCAGTGGTGGACGCCGGTTGACTGGCAGGGCGACTTTAGCGCCGTCGGCATCTATGGGCAGTTCATCTATGTCAATCCGGCCAAAGGTGTGGTGATTGCAAAGACCTCGGCGCATTCCAGTTACAATGTTGACGGACAGGATATGAAGGACGAAACGATCCATGCGTTTCAGGCTATCGCCAACGCGCTTTGAGGGTCCGTTTTCAAATTAAGGCAGAAGCGTAAAATGGTCCGGAATGGGGCCATTTTGCATTTTCATCCCGCTTTTAGCGCGCAAAAGCGCTGTTCAATTGTGGCGACGGAGTGTTGATTGCAAGGCAATAGGAAGGCAGCGCACAAAGTTATATCTTTACACGCTGTTAAAGGTGCATATTCTGCGCACTGATTTGTGGGGTGCGGAAAATCGATTGCATGACGAATACGGCTGTTACAGGCGATAAACCGCCATTGTCTAATTTCGCGCGACAGCTGTTGCAGTTTCTCGATCGGGTGGAATATCGCCGCATCGTTCACGCGGAGGACCTCGAGGAAATCGGTCGTCTGCGCTACCGTTCCTATCGTACGCGCAATGTCATGCATGAGGCGGAAGTGCCGTCGATCGTCGATGATATCGACCGCGACAGCCATGCCTTTGTCTATGGCGTATATGTGGACGGGCAACTGGTCAGCACGCTGCGCATCCATCACATTACGCCCGATCATCGTCGCGGCACGAGCTATGCGCTGTTCCCCGATATTCTCGATCCGCTGCTCAATAGCGGCATGCATTTTGTCGATCCGACCCGTTTTGCCGCTGATCCGGAGCTTTTGAGCGAATATCCGGCCATTCCTTACATAACGCTGCGCATAGCGGCGATGGCGTCTGAATTTTTCGCGGCGGATCAATGCCTGGCCTCGGTCAAGCCGGAGCATATGGCCTTCTACAAGCGCATTTTTGGCACTTCTGTCATGGCCGATGCGCGCGAACATGAGGGCTATGGAATCAGGGTCGGGCTCGGCGCCGCTCCCATTCGCAATATCCGCGATGCGGTGGCCGTGCGTTTTCCGTTTTTCAAGTCGCAGCCGCATGAACGCCAAGCGATGTTCGGCGACATGCGCGGCAGTTCTGTGCCGCTGACGATTTTGCCGACGGCGAAATATACTGGCCTCGGCGTATAAGAATCTAAAAACAACGCCGGATATTAAACAATTAAATGTAGCCAGAGGGGTAGTTTCGCTTTACGAAGATTGCGGAACCGCTTCTGCGGAGAGAGGGTAGCTGCGACGAAAAGCCTTGCTGTCAATGCATGGGTTTATTCGGTCGCACATTGAAGATTGCAGTTATTTTCGCTTAACATGACGGTGTATGGGCGGAAATTCTGAATGGGTGGAACTAAAATGGCAGAACATCATACAACGGCTCCGGCTGAACTTGGCGCACCGATGGACTATGCTGAGCATGAGAAAACTTATGCCGGTTTTGCGGGCCTGGTTAAATGGGCTACGGTGGCGCTCGTTGCCCTTATGATTGCCATGGCGTTCGGCTTTTTTGCTGGTGGTTTCTTCTCCGCGACCGTTCTTTTCATTCTAGTCTGTGTCGCTGCCTGGTTCATCCTCTAGCGCATTCATTCCCTACCGGATGAATACATCCGGTAGCGGTCCGATGCAGCTTTGGTGCTGAACCGGGATTAACCCGCACGATTTGATCGAATGCCTTGGCATGGGGTACCGTGCCGAGGGTTTATGCATGTCTGTATCTCAGTCTATTTTAACGAGCTCTGGAGCGCCTTGCGCCCAACCAGTATTCCAGCCGCATCTATGCGACGCCAAACGGAAAGATTTGGCTGCAAGATGTTCCGAAGCCCGTAATTCTGCCGACCGGAATCAACCCCGGATGAACGCCACGAAAGGGAAACCAGCTTGGCCCAGACGTTATTTATCCCGCTAGAGAGTGACCCCAACGAGACACGCGTTGCGGCATCGGCGGAGACGGTGAAGAAATTCATCGCGCTCGGCTTCGATGTCGTCGTCGAAAAAGGCGCCGGTGAGAAATCGCGCATTCCCGATGCCGAATTTGCAGCAGCCGGTGCCCGCATCGGCACGACGGCGGATGCCAAAACGGCAGACGTCATTTTGAAAGTGCGCCGTCCTACGGATACGGAACTCAAAGGGTATAAATCGGGCGCAGCACTGTTTGCCATGCTTGATCCCTATGGTCATGAAGATGCGGTGGCGGCACTTGCCAAGGCCGGAATTTCTGCTTTCACCATGGAGTTCATGCCGCGCATCACCCGTGCGCAGGTGATGGACGTGCTGTCGTCACAGGCAAATCTTGCCGGTTATCAGGCCGTGATCGACGCGGCGGAAGTCTATGACCGCGCCATGCCGATGATGATGACGGCAGCCGGTACGGTTCCCGCCGCCAAGGTTTTCGTGATGGGGGCAGGCGTTGCCGGTCTTCAGGCCATCGCAACGGCACGCCGCCTCGGTGCGGTCGTGACGGCTACCGACGTTCGCCCTGCCGCCAAGGAACAGGTCGCCTCGCTCGGTGCAAAGTTCATCGCCGTCGAGGATGATGAGTTCAAGGCTGCCGAAACCTCCGGCGGTTATGCCAAGGAAATGTCGAAGGAATATCAGGCGAAGCAGGCCGCACTCGTTGCCGACCACATCGCCAAGCAGGACATCGTCATTACCACGGCGCTCATTCCGGGCCGTCCGGCCCCGCGTCTGGTGTCCAAGGAAATGGTCGCTTCCATGCGTCCGGGTTCCGTTCTGGTCGATCTCGCCGTTGAGCGCGGCGGCAATGTCGAAGGCGCTGTGCCCGGTCAAGTGGCCGAAGTGAATGGCGTCAGAATCGTCGGCCATCTCAACATGTCGGGCCGCATCGCTGCGAGCGCGTCGCAGCTTTATGCGCGCAACCTGATCGCTTTCCTTGAAACGCTCGTCGACAAGGAAACCAAGCTGCTCAAGATCGATCCGCAGGACGAGCTGGTCAAGGCAACGCTTCTGACCCATCAGGGCGCGATCCTGCATCCGGCTTTCGCCAAGGCCGATGCCGCGCCTGCAGCCGAAAAGCCAGCGAAACCCGCTGCCAAGCCGAAAGCCGCACCGAAGCCGAAAGTGGCGAAGGCGGAGGTAGTCGGCGATGCCAAACCGGCACCGAAAGCAGCGAAAAAAGCGCCTGCAAAAGCACCGAAGGCTGCCGCAAAGTCTTCGTCTTCCCCCAAGTCTCCTGTTGATGGAGGAGAGGCATAATGGCCGAAACTAGTCTCGATAAAGCTCTTGAGAGCTTGAACCAGGCCGCAGATGCTGTCCGTCAGGCTGCGGAAAACGCCGGTGGTCTGGGTGATGCTGCGGCGGCTGCCGCGCATGCCGCATCGGGCGGCGCGATCGATCCGTTCGTGTTCCGCTTTGCGATTTTCATTCTGGCGATTTTCGTCGGCTATTACGTCGTGTGGTCGGTTACGCCTGCGCTGCACACCCCGTTGATGGCCGTTACCAACGCCATTTCATCGGTGATCGTGGTGGGTGCGCTTCTGGCCGTCGGCCTTTCGCTTTCGGGCTGGGCAACCGGCTTCGGTTTCATTGCGCTCATTCTGGCGAGCGTCAACATTTTCGGCGGCTTCCTGGTCACCCAGCGTATGCTCGCCATGTACAAGAAAAAAGAAAAGTGAGGCTGAACCATTATGAGCGTTAATCTCGCAGCCTTCCTTTACCTCGTCTCCGGCGTGCTGTTCATTCTGGCGCTCCGCGGCCTGTCGCATCCGACGACCAGCCGTCAGGGCAATATGTACGGCATGATCGGTATGGCGATTTCCATCGTCACCACGCTTCTGCTGGCGCGTCCAAGCTTCGGCGGTCTGGCGCTGATTGTCATCGGCATCGCCATCGGTGGTGGCATCGGTGCCGTTATCGCGCGCCGCATCGCCATGACGGCCATGCCGCAGCTCGTGGCCGCGTTCCACTCGCTGATCGGCCTTGCTGCCGTTCTGGTGGCCGCTGCCGCAATTTACTCGCCGCATTCCTTCGGTATCGGCGAAGTAGGCCAGATCCACGGTCAGGCGCTGATCGAAATGTCGCTGGGCGTCGCCATCGGCGCGATCACCTTCACCGGCTCGATCATCGCCTTCCTCAAACTCGACGGTCGCATGTCGGGCAAGCCGATCATGCTGCCGGGACGTCATGTCATCAATGCCGCGCTGGCCGCAGCCATCGTGCTGCTGGTTGTTGTGCTGGTGAACACCGAAAGCCATTTCGTGTTCTGGCTGATCGTGCTTCTGTCACTGGTATTCGGCGTGCTGATCATCGTGCCGATCGGCGGCGCAGACATGCCGGTCGTGGTCTCCATGCTCAATTCCTATTCGGGCTGGGCAGCGGCAGGCATCGGCTTCACGCTTGGCAATCTGGCGCTGATCATCACCGGCGCGCTGGTCGGCTCGTCGGGCGCGATCCTGTCCTACATCATGTGTAAGGGCATGAACCGCTCGTTCATCTCGGTCATTCTCGGCGGCTTTGGCGGTGATACGTCTGGCGGTCCGGCTGGCGAGGTTGAACAGCGTCCGGTCAAGCAGGGCTCTGCCGATGATGCGGCCTTCATCATGAAGAACGCTTCCAAGGTCATCATTGTGCCGGGCTACGGCATGGCGGTGGCACAGGCACAGCACGCGCTGCGTGAAATGGCCGACAAGCTCAAGGCGGAAGGCGTGGAAGTCAAATACGCCATCCATCCGGTGGCCGGTCGTATGCCGGGTCATATGAACGTGCTGCTGGCTGAGGCCAACGTGCCTTACGATGAAGTGTTCGAGCTGGAAGATATCAATTCGGAATTCGCGCAGGCCGATGTAGCTTTCGTGATCGGCGCGAATGACGTCACCAATCCGGCTGCGAAGACCGATCCGAAGTCACCGATCTTCGGCATGCCGATCCTCGATGTCGACAAGGCAGGCACGGTTCTGTTCATCAAGCGCGGCATGGGCTCCGGCTATGCGGGCGTGGAAAACGAACTGTTCTTCCGCGACAACACCATGATGCTCTTCGCCGACGCGAAGAAGATGGTCGAGAGCATTGTGAAGGCGTTGGACCACTAAGAAGGGAATAGGGGAGTAGGGGAATAGGGCAGTATGTTTGACTTGCAAATATACGGACCGTATTTTCTTACTCCCTTACTCCCTTACTCCCTTACTCCCTTACTCCCTTACTCCCTTACTCCCTTACTCCCTTACTCCCTTACTCCCTTACTCCCCTAACATCGCATCCTGCAAAGCGCGCAGTTCGGCGATCTTCGAGCCGGGCTGCGGTGCAGCATTGGCATAGGTGATGAGTTCGCCCTTCTTGATCGGCGCGATGACCGAGCCGTTTTGCAGAAGGCCGCAGGGAATGGCCTTGGCCGCACGCGCTTCAGGCGTCGTCATGATCCATGAGCGGTAGCAATATTGCCCGATGGCATCGAGACGGTCGCCGGGCTGCAAATCCTTCTTGGCAACCGCGCAGACTTCCGCCACCGGCTTCGGCAGCGGCACCATATCGGCCTTGCCGTGCAACACCACGCGCGCCACGGTCAGAGGCACTTCCAGCGAAGTGAGGTGGAAGGGGCGGTGGAAGGTGAAATAGGGGCCTTTGCCCATCTTCAAATCTTCCAGACGCTCGACAAGGCGGGGATGCTCCATCTTGGCGATGACGAAGACGCCGGGCGACACACCACGCCCGATGGAATAATCGACCACACCGGTCTTGTTGAGCACGCCGCCGTCTTCCTTCGGGATCAAAGTGCGGTTCAGCTCGTCGATTGCGGCTCTGGGGCCGTGCATGCCCGCAATGTCCGGCACAAGTCCGGTGGCGTTGGCGATGGCCGCCATTTCAACCATCGTCTTGGAGCCGTCGATGAATTCCACCAGCAGGCGGACATTCATGTTCCGGCAGTCGGCTTCTTCCTGATAATCATCAGGCGTGGCGTCGAAATTGAGCGGATTGTTCTTGCCCTTGCCAGCGGCCACGACCTTGTGGCCCATGGCGGAAACGAACTCGATCAGCTCCATGCAGGATGAAGGCTCATCGCCCGCGCCAAGGGAATAGATCACGCCCTGCTTGTCGGCCTCGGCCTTGAGATAGGGCCCGATGGTAACGTCAGCCTCGACATTCATCATGACGAGATGCTTGCCGTTGCGGATCGCCTTGATGCCGGTCTCGGCACCCACTTCCGGGATGCCGGTCGCATCGATAATGACATCGAGCAGCGGATTGGACAGGATCAGGTCATTGTCATCGGTGACGGCGATCTTGCCGCTTTCGATGGCGCTGGTCATCGCGGACTGGGTAGCGGCTTCTCTCGCGTTTTCTTCGTCGCCATAGGCGGTGCGGACAGCTTTGAAAGTGTTGGGCAGCCTGCGGGCGGAAAGCGCACCGACTTCGATACCCTGCATCCGCGCGACCTGCGTGACGATGTCGGTGCCCATTTCGCCAGCGCCGATAAGACCGATGCGGATCGGCTTGCCGGTTTCGGCCCGCGCTGCAAGATCGCGCGCCAGTCCAACCAGTGCCACATTTGTCGTCATGAAACTCTCCGCAAAACTTCAAGGCCGCTTCTTCGCGGTAATTTTGTCACGCTTATGTTGTTATAGATGCGTATTGGATGAACAGTCTCTATATCAACACTGGCATGCGCGCACCTTCAAACTGCGCGACAAAATATACATCCTTTTAGAGGGCCACCGGAGCCAAAATGAGCAGCGTATCCCCTTTCGATCTCGTGATCTTCGACTGTGACGGTGTTCTCGTCGATAGCGAGCCGCTTTCCTGTCTTGCCTTTGAGCAGGTCTATGCCAATCACGGCATGAAACTGCCGGAAGGCACAGTCGCCAAGGGCATCGGCATGAAGCAGGCCGATATCATGAAGATGATCGAGGATATGACCGGACACCGTCTGCCGGAAGAGGCCACGAGCCAGTTCTGGCCCGAAACGAAGATCCTGTTTGCCGAAGCCTTGCAGCCCACCGTTGGCATCGCCAGTTTTCTGCGCGAACTGCCGCAAAAGCGCTGCGTGGCTTCGTCGTCGCAGCCCGAACGCATCGCGTTCAGTCTGGAAAAGACCGGTATCAGCCACTATTTCGGCGATGCGGTCTATTCGTCCAGCATGGTCAAGCGCGGCAAGCCAGCGCCGGACCTGTTCCTGTTCGCAGCCGACAAAATGGGTGTCGATCCGGCGCGTTGCGTGGTGATCGAGGACTCACCCTTCGGTGTCGAAGGAGCCATCGCGGCAGGCATGACGGCATTCGGCTATACTGGCGGCGGACATACTTATGCCGGGCACGCAGAAAAATTGACGGGCAAGGGTGCGCATCAGGTTTTCTCGCACTGGGATGATATTGCCCGGGAAATTCTGGTTGCCGCCTAAGTTTTATTGGTTAAACACAAGGCAAATCACATCAGCAGGAATAGCCAGCGAATGAAAGACGCAATCACGCTCGACCAGTTGCGCGAGGCAATCGGCACGGAAATCGGATGTTCCGAGTGGCGCGA
>Ga0182737_1001725_pt1 | contig 20373 bp, 16 predicted proteins | sample eDN5th30CBELigOP_FD_128878 | JGI IMG/M metagenome (GOLD analysis project Ga0182737, IMG submission 128878) | Enriched Organic Plus compost microbial communities from Emeryville, California, USA - eDNA 5th pass 30_C BE-Lig OP (version 2) (version 2) ...
AGTCCGCGGTATAGCGGATACCGTCGCTGCCGACGATGAGGCTTACGGTGATGCGGCCTTCGGTAAGGGGTTTGAAAGTCTCCCCGAGCACGGTGAAGTGCGCAGCAAACGTGGTTACCTGGCCTACCACCAGGGGCATGAATTCCACGAACAGCTCCGTTCTGTCCGAATAGCGCGTATAGGCCAACGGTTCGGGGCCATGGTCTTCATGCGCGGTTTCCGCGGTTGCTTCCCCATGGTCATGGCCGTGGTCATCCGGCGCCGGGGATGAGCAACTTAGGCCTGCACTGATAACCATCAGTGCAGGCAGGATATATGTTATTCGCATTTTGTTCCTTGGTCTTTATCGGGGTCAGTGATCGTGTTCCTCGCCCTCGCCATGGGAATGATCGTGGCCTTCCTCGGAAGCTGAATCCTTTGATGCGGTACTGTCCGTTACGGAAAAGCTTTCCTGTTTGGTGGTATCCACCTCATGATCCGCATGGACGGAGCCGTCGTCGTGCGTATGGGTCCCTTCGGCATGTTCCCCGCCCTCGGCATGGTCATGGCCATGGTCATCTGAAGAAGTGTTGCCACCACAGGCGGCGAATAGGAAGGCAGCTGCTGCCAGGGATATGATTTGAAGTTTCATCGTTCTGTTTTTTTAAGTAACTAAGGGGTAAGAATTTTTCCGCGAACGCGGCATGGGCCAAACCGGCCGCCGTATCAGCGGATTAAAATGTATTGCCCGGTGGTCAACCCACGCGGGAAATTAACAGAAGATGTAAACAGGTGGACCACGCAGCGCGTGGTCTGGATGGAAAGGTGGATTGAAGAAACGGGATGGCAGTGCCGGGGAAGGATCGCTACGGAGCGTGATCTCCGAAACAGATGGACAATCGGTTGGTACCGGGGTATCGGCTTGCTGCCCTTTCCGCGTACTTACCTCGGTTCGCTGTTTTTCATTGATCGACAGCAGGCCTTCAGGGGAGTGATTAACAAAAGCAAACAGGTCTCCCAACAACCCTTGCTCACCGGATTCCCCGTGATGATGGCCATGTTTGGCCCCATCCACATGGTGATCCGTATGGTGCCGGTGCGGCACAATGCCGTGGCCCAGGAAGGAAAAACCCGCAACGAAAAGGGATAATATGGCAATATACTTCCTGAGCATTAAGGCAAAGATAGTTAAAGTGCTAAATTATGCGCTATTATTGCCCGGAATTTTTTGGATTGCCTGAATAAAACCAACGCGAAGCAATGAAATGCTTTATTGTAATCGCGGTTTTGGCTTTTTCAGTTCGGAGCTGGTTTATTAACAGGCGTAAAGAGGACGTTAACGGATATAACGGCGTTTGAATCTAGGTTACCCTGATGTAACCACGCGCAACAAGAAGCTTCCGAAAAAATGATTACTTTTGCTGATCCATGTTACGTTCCCTGCGGGCACTTTCGTGGTCAATATCACGGGTTGCTTTCTTATCGGACTAACGTACGGTATCGCAAATAAATATCCGGCCTTGACATCGGAGTGGCGGCTAGGAGCGGAAATTGAATTGGATATTGTTGCAACCTAATTTCCTTTCTTGAGATAAACCAGGAAATCCTTTAGGAAGATAGGCAAATACAGAAACTACTCCCTTTTGGCTTCCGATCTGACCTCTTGCTCCGACACATCAGTCGGTAAAGACCTTGATTAACGATTTCTTTTTTGCCTGAAAGCTTTAATTCCGGCACCGAGTTCGGCTTTTGGCTTCGGGGGCGTGCCAAAAAATTCCGGCATAAACACAATGCCACCGCCCGGGCTCACTTTTATTCCGTTGCTTTTTGGACTCGCTCGCCAACAGCCGCGGAAGGCACCATAATTAATTCTTTTCACTCACTTAAAAAATCAATTATGGTAGTCACGAGCACAAACATCCGGAAACACACGATCGCTGAAGTAGAGTTGATTTACAAGAGCACCGTCAAACCTTCACAAAGGCCAAAGGTCACCAGTTCCAGACATGCTTACGAGGTATTGCTGGAAAGTTGGGACATCGGCAAGATTGAATTCATAGAGCAATTCAAGATCCTGCTGATGAATAATGCGAACAGGGTGCTTGGTATCTATGAAGTCTCGACAGGTGGCGTCGCCGGAACGATAGCCGATCCCAAGGTCATCTTTTCGGCAGCCTTGAAAGCCAACGCGTCAGGCATAATTCTAGCTCACAACCACCCATCGGGCAATATCAAGCCCAGTACAACTGACGTGGGGCAGACCAGCAAAATCATAAACGGCGGGGAAGTCCTGGAAATCAGAATACTTGACCACCTGATTGTAACACCGGATGGGTACTATTCATTTAAAGACGAAGGGCTGATATAGCCCTTATTCAACTCAAAGGCGAATAAGATTGTACAAGCTTATCTTTCCCTCCATTGCCTTACTGCTAGCATCGGCTATGATCCAATGTCATTGGGTTAACAAGGGATATAAGGGTAGCACAACGAAAAAGTCGCTGGCGATAACCGCCAACGACTTCATACGGCTTAGGATTGATCAGCCCCGGACTAGGTTGCTGCATTGCTCTAAAAAACGCTCACATCGTTCATCATATCGGTAAGCTTCGTCCCAACCAACCATAGACCAACCTTGGTACCGGGTACCGTTCACCGTTTGTGCGAACTCATCGAAGAGCAGCTTCTCTTCTTCTGTAGAACGCGGGAAAATATCGTTGGGAAAGGTCCAAAAACTGGAGCACAAACTATATAAGTGTTTGATATTGTACTGATATGGGCTATAGTCATAGAAATATTCCAGCAGCCCGAGACATGCTTGCTCGATGGCCTGATTGTATAGCAGCACTTTAATTTCAACCTCTTCACAATCTTCTATTGCTTTGCCACCGTTGTAAAAGCCGCTCGCGTTATTTTCTCTTTGATACCAGCTTTTTTTGGCTTCGTTCATCTCGTCTTCAGTACGTACACCATTATTCTCATGGAAGGTCAAGTCCAGCGAATAATTTTCCGCGCAGAATAGCGGATCAGTATATTGCAAAGCTTGATGAAAGAAAGGGTTGTTTTTGTTTAGCTGCTTTTGTATCTGTTCCCGAGTAAACGAAAGCAGCAGCACAGAAATCCCCGGCTCTTGATTTAATGCAGCTTGGATATTCCCGACTTGTTCGCGGATATCACTTTCACTGACGACAAGCAAATCATAATAATGGTCTCTAATATCCTGATTTCCTTCTTTTGCATTAATGCCCTGTATTTCAAAGCGCCTTGCCCGACTGCCAAATAAAAAGACATTGATATTCACATCAATCCGGGATTGTATGTGATTCAATACGCTTTCCAGCGGATTGTCCTTATCGTATTCGAGAACTCCTTTTTGTTTGGGGTAAGACGGTTCCGCGTCATGTTCAAGAATTTCAGCCTTCGAAGCCTGATGCTCCTCGAAAGCTCGGATAACCCGCTCGAAGATGGATTCAGCCGTTGACAATACAGTTTCCATCTTATGCTCCAATTGAAGCAGTTTATCCAAATCAACTTGAAAGTTATCTTCATAACGGGTTGCCCGGTAAACATCCTCCAATACCTGAAGCAGGCAGATATCCTCATTTTTTTCGTCATCGAAAATAGCTGGATAAAAGACACATGCTTCTTGCAGAAAACGATGATGGCAACGGATGGAATGAGTAATTCTTTCTTTAGCTGTCAGCAGTAGCTCAAGATACCGATACGTCAATTCGATGGTTTGATGAAGCATGAACGCAGCCATCGCATATTTCTTCTGTTCCTTGAAATGAAAATATCCGTCCCTAAATTCGTCTATTTTTTGCGCTTCCCTGCTTCGTAAGGCGTTCGCTAGCTCCAAGCATTTCTTGAAATCAAGATTGTCGGGTATCGGATTAAAGTCGGACGCATCCTTTCGGTATGCCAACTTATCGGGCTGACAGGCGGTAAACAGAAAAAGATTACCCTCCCTTATTTTATCCTTTGCCTGAAAGGCTACATAACACAACACACGATAATCGCCAAAAGCTTTGATGGTGTTAACCATTTTCGGCACCAGTTCGCCCAAGTTCTTCACATACTTATTTGATACGAGAATAACCAGTTCACGACATGTATCAGTGTTATTGTGCGCATTAAGGTAAATGCTTTCGATATCGTATTTTTCTGTCAAACCGTTCATAACTTCAAATAAACAGCTATGCACATGCGGATTTACGTTCTTTTTCATTGTATTAGAATTTATATCCAAAATATTTCTTTCTTTCCGCCTGATTGATGATGGCGTCTTTTTTTGAGATGTTCTTGATTAATTCGAAATGCCATTCCGTGTAGAATTGGTCGAGTAACTCAAATTTGCCGTCTATACTTTCGAGTTGATCAATAGTGTCCCATACGATTGTCTGATAATCCAAATACTTCTCCCTGATTTTTTTAGCAGGAAATGGTCTACTGTTTGGCCTCATTTGAAACTCCAGGAAAAAAGAAGTTCCAAATTGTTTCTCATTATCCGCCTTTCCAGAATAGTATTCAGGAAGCGACACGGATTCCACAAATTGCTGAATCACCCTATCAGGCTGCTCGTAGTATAGATCGCAGGCCAAAAGAAAGCCCTGCGGCATGAATAGTTCAACTTTCATATTGCTCTTGGTTTATTTTATGTCCGGATGCCTTATATCCAGGGATGTACGCCCTATATAAGTCCCTGTATTCAATCAATTTTCGGCGTGCGTAATCTTCCAGTTCTGGTTGCTCCATATTTTGATCATTCATCATTATTCTATCAAATTCTTCCATGAAATCTTTTGCAAATCGATAGTAAATTGAGGCCCAGAGACGATTACTAACATTCTTTTTAGCATATAGGTAAATTAATCCGGTTGCTGCCCTATTTGGATCTATCGGGTATGAGCTTAATAGACGAGGAAAGGATACGTGATCGATAAAATACTGGATTGCGTGTTCCGGATGAAAGCCGGCTAATTCACAAAGGATTAAAAAATCATTTGGAAGATCTAGCGTGATTTTTCTTTGGGCCATAATTGAAATGTAGTTTATTAAACAATCGGTTAATATAGTTTTGGTATTCAGGGGAATGCAAGACCATTCCGTCTTCTTCTTTTAGTTTCTTTACTTCATCGAGCGCTTTAAGAACGAGTTTGCTGTTTTTCTCGTTCACGTTTCGGTCTTGGGACAGGCACCAGAATAGGTAAACACAAAAGAAAATTTTTGTAGCCTTGAACTCGATAGTGTTGTTCTCATCGTGTGTAGCTTCGAATAGTTTTACATTCCTGATGTAGCATTTTATTGCTTCTCTAACATCCACGTGCATTGTTTCGCATGTCAATAGGAAATCATCGTGGAGATTTAATTTTACTGTAATTCTCATAACGCTCGCTTTTTTGACAATAAACTGGTCTTAATTTCTATGGGTTAATAATTTTCAAGTACGGATATATCGTCCTGCCGCCTGTTTTTTTCAAACCAGCGTTTGAACCAGTATTCGATATACATATGGTTGTTTTTCCAAAACAGCTCTTTGTCGTCCCAACTCATGTTTTCGGTGGTGTTATAGGTTGTCCTCACCGCTTTCAACTCCTCGAACATCGCATTTATGTCTTTTTCCGGATATGCTGGTTGCCCGAACTGGCAGGCAAGAAAGAATTTCTTAGCAGCCTTGCGTTGTTTTTCTGTACCCCGATCTAATGCGGAATAGCTCACCATCCACATATAATCGCGCAGTACATCTTCCATCTTAACGTCTAAGATGGCACATAGCATCCGGAAATTGCTTGGAATCAATAGGTCAACTTTCCTCCATTTGGACGAGTACATTTCTCCGATCTCGGAATACCCCTCGTACTTGTCAACCGTCCTAACCTCTGTTTTTTGTTTTTTCATGGTTCGCAGTATTTGGTTCATAACAAAGTTCCCTAACCGCGAAAGCATATTCAAACCCTTAGCCGGCATAAATTATCCCGTTTACAGCATATCTTATTCGTAAAATATTCCGTATTTTCGTAGGTGGCAGCAAATTAGAGCGCTACTTTTGTCGCATCATTTTATCATTATGGAAAGAACACAACAAGTACACGAGGGACGAAATATCAAACGGTTCAGGGAAATGCTCGGCATGAAACAGGAAACCCTTGCCTATGAATTGGGCGAAGACTGGACGCAAAAGAAAATATCCCAATTGGAGGCCAAAGAAAAAGTAGAAGAAGACATATTGGAGCAGGTGGCAAAGATTTTAAAGGTAAGCCCCGAGGCCATTAAAACGCTGTCAGACGAAAGTGTCGTAAATATTTTTTCGAACACATTCTCAGATATTAAAGATAACGCATCAGGAATAAGCTATAATTACCACCCTCATTTTAATCCTCTCGACAAGCTCATCGAGGCATATGATGAAAACAAAAAACTCTACGAGCGACTGATTGAAGCAGAAAAGGAAAAAGTTGCTTACTTGGAGCAACTGTTAAAGGACGAATAAAATCCGTCCGTAAATGGGCTATCAACTTTGCTAGGTTTTTATGCAAGTAGAATAGAGAGTCCCAGCATAATCACTTTACCGCGAAGGTTCAGCATACAATGCCCTCAACCAATCTGATTGCCAATACTCTTTTGTGTCCACATCTATAATAGTCAGCCGTCCGGAATAAGCGGCTCCGGTATCGATGTTCCAAATATTAAAGGCATTCATTGGTTGATCGGTATCCCAATTGGTGGTTGGCGTATGGCCAAGATAAACTTCTGAAAAGTCGGGAACAATACCAACATCGCCTGGGTGCTCATCGTCGCCGAACATTCGCTTATGTTTATAGGCATTTTGCCACAAGAGTCGGTCCCAATAAAAATCTTCGGGATGTTGTTGGTTCATAGATAGCCGTGGTCTGAACCCACCATGCACAAAACAACGGTTTTGGTCATCAACATAATATGGCTGCTGTCGCGCGAAGAACTCCTGATGCGAAGCAGGCACATCCAAAGCAACCAAATTGGTTGCGTAGCCTTCACCCTCCTCGCTAAACACCTCCTCTTTTCCGGCATGTTTCAGATAGGATTTGACAGTATCTAGACCGCCATAGATCCAATCGCGAGGATGGGCATCCGTCCGCAGAAAATCGGCAAACCAAACATCGTGATTGCCTTTAAGGGCAATCAGATTGTCAACCTTGAGCAAGATCTCCACACATTCAAACACCTCATCATGTCGGTCTACCACATCGCCCAGCTGAATCAGTAAGTCATTTTTTTTATCGAAACCGGAACGTTCGAAGCACTGCTCAAGCGCTTTTGCCGCGCCGTGGATATCGCCTAATACAAAAGTTTTCATCTTGCTCACAAGATAGTCTCGTGCACCATATTATTCACTAATAAATCGAAAATTTTACATGAATTCATAATGAGAGCACTCGAAATGAGAAATGCAGGCTGCCGAATAATAGTTTTTTTTCCATTGCTCAAATATGGTTTCTTTTATTAGATTTGACCTTTTATGGACAAGACCAAACACGGTAAATATGCTGGGTGAAAAACTGAGAGAGTTACGCGACGCGAAAGGACTGGTACAACGCCAGGTGGCCGCGGAGCTGGAGGTAGATACTGCCTATATCAGCAAGATAGAGAGTAATGAAAAACCGGTGAGCCGTCAGCATCTGAAAAAGCTTTCAGTACTACTTGGTATTGCAGAAGAAGACCTACTTACTCTTTGGCTCGCTGATAAAGTGTACGATCTAGTGAAAGATGAAGATGTAGCCATAAAAGCAATGCATGTTGCTGAGGACCACATTCTAAAAGCGAAAAATAAAAGGAAAAGCTAGTAGCAATGAATACTTATTCAATCAACGATATGATTCGATCGGCTGACCGGTACAAGCTGTACACCCTCATCTGTAGTCCGGATGAGTTAGCGGATTGTATATCCAAGCTTCAGTCGCAAAGAATTCATACCGTAAATGTGGGTAAAGAGTTAGCTGCATTTATCGAAGGTCTGGAAGATTTTAGCTATCTCAATATTGAAGTATATGACTATATCAAAAAGTTGCTGGATAAACACAAGGCTAAAATAAGCACTTCTGGGAACGCCGTGATTGCTATTTACAACCTCGGTATTTTATTAGAGCCTGCACTTGAATTAAATGCAGCTCAATTGCTGAAAGAATTTTCCAAGACAACATCCCTCGTCATCATCTGGGAAAATCAATCCGTTATACCCGATCGGCTATACTGGTCGACTCAACAAAACAACGTATTTCTTGACTTTGCTGAAACACCATTAAAAAAACTGCAGTATGCAATATAAGGAACTGATACAATTTGAACCGATTACCACTGTCGTGAAATTGGTAAATGCCGGTGAACTGTCGGTTGCAGAAAGCCTGGTGAAAACATTTGTCTTCTCAAAGAAGATGCAGGAAGACCTGCGTGAAATCATCATTAAGAACCTGGCTATTGAACCGACTTATGAAACAAAAGGTATTCAGGTGGTTGGAAGTTATGGTACGGGTAAATCCCATTTAATGTCGCTGGTATCAGCTATTGCTGAAAATGCAGATTTGGTAAAGCATCTACAAAATGAAGATGAAAAGAAGGATTTCAAAGCGATTGCAGGCAAATATAAAGTGCTCCGCTTTGAGATAGGCACAGACAAACCACTAAAGGATATCGTCTTTGCTCAGATTGAACGCTACCTGAAAAGAGAAGGGATTGACTTCAAGTTTGATGATGACTCAAACTTCAGTTGGAAAGAATTGATCCAGCAAATGATGGCGGAGTTTGAAGCAAAATTCCCGGTACGTCATTTTTTGGTTGTAATAGATGAGTTACTGGAATATCTCAAAGGAAGGAAACCAAATGAATTGCACAATGATCTGATGCTGCTTCGCCAGCTCGGAGAGGCTTGCGATAACTCCCGTTTCAAATTGATGTTTGGTGTGCAGGAGTTGCTGTATCGGTCTCCTGAATTCCAGTTCCAGGCAGATATGCTCAACAAAATTGAGGATCGCTATGCTGACCTGATCATCACGAAAGAGGATGTGTCCTTTGTAGTAAAGGAACGTTTGCTCAAAAAGGACCTACATCAAAAAGCGAAGATCAGAGAGCACCTGCTGAAGTTTGCCCACCTTTTTGAAGGCATCAATACCAACCTTAATGAGTTTATTGATCTCTTCCCGGTCCATCCAAACTATGTGAGCTATTTCGAGAAAATCAAACACGGTAAAAGCCAGCGGGAAATCCTGAAAGTGCTCTCTGTAAAGTTTGAAGATATTCTTGAAAAAGAAGTGCCGGCCAATAACCCTGGACTGATTACGTACGATACTTACTGGTCTGATTTGGCAAGTAACCCAGCCATGCTTGCCATCCCAGATATCCGCATTGTTCGGGATAAGGTAGATATTCTCTCTGGCAGGTTAGCAAACCACTTTACTGGTGCAAGGGCAAACCGAAAGGACATTGCCCAAAGTATCGCCCACGCATTAGCCATTCGCATCCTCTGTGATGATTTGGACAAACGTAACGGCGCCAGTGCCCACAGCCTAAAGGAAGATCTGTGTATCACGATACCCCACGTGGATGAACCTGAATTGTTGTTGGATGCTGTCGATAGCACTGCCAAGCAACTGGTTACTGCTACAGCTGGTCAATATGTTGACCAGGATGCGGTAAGTGCGGATTTCTATATTCGTACAGAGGGCGGTATTAATATTCCACAATTGATTCGAGATTATGCAGATGAAGTAATTAAAAAGGATACCGACCAGGCAGACCAATACTATTTCGACTTCCTGCAGTTCGTTTTGGAAATCCAACAGGATTCATATCGTTCAGGATTCAAGATCTGGCAGCACTCCCTGGAATGGATTGATAAGAAAAGTTTCCGTTTAGGATACATCTTCTTCGGCAATCCCAACGAACGGAGTACAACGGAACCGATTCAGCAGTACTATATCTTCTTCTGCCCACTGTTCAATGCCATCAACCGCAATGATGAAGCGGATGAAGTGTATTTTGATGTAGCTGGTCTGTCGGATGAGATTAAGGATACCATCTGCCTTTATGGAGCAGCCAAGGCAAAGCATGCCTCCGCGCCTACCAACCAAAAACAATTGTTCAGCAGCCAGATTGAGGAATACCAGCGCAAGGCTATAGCCCTGTTTGATAAGGAGTATGCTGATAAAACCAAAGTGATTTACAAAGGCGAGAGCAAAACACTGAAATCTTTCCCACTGCCGGGTGAAGGTTCCACCAAAGAAATGATCTTTCGTAGCGTAGCAGCCAAGGTGCTTAACAAGGCTTTCAACGATAAGTTCCCACACTACCCTGCATTTACCGACTTACCGTTCCCATTAGCAAAGGACAACTATGCCGGCTCTATTACAGCAGCGCTGAGGAAAGTAACCAACCCCGGACAGCCCAATAGAAACGGAGAAGCCATACTCAGCGGACTTGGTTTGTGGAGTGGTCAAACTATCGTAACGGATAGCAGTAAATATGCCGAGAGTATCAAAAAGAAAATGAAAGAGGCCGGTGACGGTGCTGTCCTCAATAGGTCCGACATTATTTGGGCACATTATGCGCCAGCCAACCTTTGGTACTCGGTAGATTACAACATCGACTATCAATTGGAATTTATCGTGTTGGCCGCACTTGCGTATAAGGGCGATATTGAAATCAATTGGTCAGGAAGTAAAAATCTCTCCGCAACCAATATAGAGACAGTCCTAAGTCTTAGTGAAGACGACTATTTCACTTTCCAGCACATCAAACAACCACGGGGCATTCCGGTAAAACACCTGAAAGCATTGTTCGCTTTTCTTGGTTTACCCGATTATACTTCTGAACTGGAAAAGCCAGAAACCATCAGTAAAATCATTGCCGAGGCCAAAACCAAGGCGGAACGAGTAGTGAAAACTAAAGTCACTGTGGTGCAGGGCTTAAAATGCAGAAATATTTCCTTGTTGAGTGACGAAGACAGCACCAGAATGAAAAACGGACTGGAAGCACTGGGCACTATGCTCGATAACATCCAATCTTACAATTCTTACGGAAAACTGAAGGCGTTTAAATTCACCGAAGAAGAACTCATCACTGCCTTCGAAGCCTGGCAGCATTGCGATCTGGTAGACAAGCTGAAGGAAAAAGCAGAGAAGTTTGAACGATTAGTGGCCTACCTGTACACTGCACAATCTTACGTAGTAGAGGAGGAGAAACCATTGTTTGATGATATGAAAGCTGCTATTAACGACTTACCTACCGTCGTGGTATCTTCAAAAGAAGCCGACATCAAGAAATATGATGCCCTGCTTAATTCATTGGTTGACCGCTACGCTGTTTACTACCTGAACCAGTACACTCGTTGCCGCTTATCTAAACAAGATTATTTAGCAAAAGTGCGGATAATGAACAGTGAGAAAAAACGTATTTGCGATATCATAAAGGATGTAGAAATTATCACATCCACCGAGTACACCAACTGGATTAATAGCATCACCTCCCTAAGGGAGGCCGATGGGGCCCTCGCTAAACCAAAAGTGTTGGCAGAACCTTACCACGATTTTAATCCCCGAGAGTATTACGGAAAGGCTGCTTTTAACATAGACCAACTGGAGGAACAGTTAGACACCATCCTAGAAAAGTGGACTGCCGCCATGCGGTCCGTTTTCAAAGACCCTTCCGTACAAGAAAATATGGATATTTTAAATTCGACAGACAGGCAATTGGTGGAAGATTTTAGAACCGGCCAGGTGGAACTGACTGCCGACAATGCACCGAGATTGAGAAATCTGATTGCCCAGTTTGCACAGGGCATTGATAAGGTGGAGATTACTATGGATGATATCCGCAAGCAACTCAGTAAACCGCTAACACCGCAGGAAGCCATTGATACCCTCACCACTTACATCGACAGCTTGTGTACGGGTAAGGAAAGAAACAAAGTTCGGATCATTATTAAGTAAGAAAGCATGGACAAGCAAGATAAAGTCGTTTGTTTAGGGAAAGAGTTTAACAGCGAAGAAGAACGTAGGGAATACTTCCGTATCGAGCTGCGGGCCAAACTGCCGGAATTGAAGAAGATTGAAGGCTTCCCTATTGGCAGCGATGAAGATATCATCAACCTCAGCGACCCACCATATTACACCGCCTGCCCCAACCCCTGGCAAAATGACTTTATTGCCGAGTGGGAAAGGGAAAAAGAGAAAGTGCCTGGCAGGAAAGAGCATTTTCATGTGAGTGAGCCGTATGCAAGTGATGTAAGTGAAGGGAAGAATAATCCTATTTACAATGCTCATACGTACCATACAAAGGTACCCCATCCCGCAATAATGCGATATATACTGCATTACACCCAACCCGGTGACATCATTTTAGATGCCTTTTCAGGCACAGGTATGACAGGGGTTGCCGCTCAATTTTGTGACAACCCAGATTTAGAATTGAAGTATCGTATCGATAAGGATTTCAAAGATAGAGACCTTACTACACCTCAATGGGGACCTCGTAGAGCGCTACTTAACGATTTAAGCCCAATAGCATCCTTCATATCTTATAATTATAATACACCACTCGAGTTACCAGATTTTGAAGAAAAAATAAAAGATATAATTGAGGAGGTAGAGGAAGAGTACGGATGGATGTATGAAACGCAACATACTGAAAAAGAGAAAGGTAAAATAAACTTCACTGTTTGGAGTGATGTTTTTTCATGTCCAAGCTGTGGCAATGAAATCGTTTTCTGGGATGCCGCAATCGATAAGCAAAAAGGTGAAATATTGGAATTGATTAAGTGTCCTGGATGCCATATGGAGCTGTCAAAAAGGGGGTTAGAAAGGCGCTGGGTAACAAAATTTGATCGCTCTTTAAACACGGTGATATCTCAAACAAAAAGTGTCCCTGTACTAATCAATTATATATTTCAAAAAAAGACATTCACTAAATCTCCTGATAAATTTGACCTGGAGTTGATAAATAAAATTGACGAGTTTTCAAGTCCTGATTGGTTCCCTACAGATCAGCTACCTACTGGATTTAATACACAACAGCCAATTAAATCGAATGGGTTTACTCATACCCACCACTTTTACACTTCGAGAAACAGGATTATTCTTTCATCTTTTTATGCCAAATTAAAATTCGATCCCAAGCTTTTATTCTGCTTTACCGCTCCGAATAGGAATCTATCCAAAATGTCAAAAATAGGGGTCACTAATTTTTTTCATGGCGGAGGCGGGCCAATAAATGCTGGGATACTTGGAACTTTATACATTCCTTCTTTCTCGGTTGAATATTCAGTTTTGGACACATTCAAGACTAGGTATCCAAAGCAAGCTAGAGCATTTAAAGCTCTGAAATTCCGAGCTAAGAAAGCGGTTATAAATCAAACTGGATCCGCTATTAATTTGAAGATTGGAAATGATACGATTGATTATATATTTACAGACCCACCATTTGGCGGAAACTTGATGTATTCCGAACTAAATTTTCTATGGGAATCTTGGTTAAAAGCGAAAACGAACAATAAAACAGAAGCAATTGAAAATTCAATACAAGGTAAGAGCTTGTTGGATTATCAAAACCTAATGAGCGCTTGCTTTAACGAATACTACAGGGTTCTAAAGCCTGGAAAATGGATGACTGTTGAATTTAGTAATACAAGCGCCGCAGTTTGGAATGGGATACAGACAGCTTTGCAACTCGCGGGTTTTGTTATAGCAAACGTGGCTGGATTAGACAAGAGGCAAGGAAGCTTTAAAGCTGTTACTACACCTACTGCAGTGAAACAGGATTTGGTTATAAGCTGCTACAAGCCAACCTCCGAATTCGAAAGTAGATTTAAAAAACAACATGGCGAAGTCGCTTTATGGGAATTTGTCTCCCAACACTTGGATCATTTGCCAGTACACATAAGGAAGAGCAATGGCACATCCTCAATCGTGGAACGGAGTTCAAAAATTTTGTATGATCGACTCATTACTTTTTATTTAATACGTGGCTTGCCGGTTCCAATTGATGCCAAATATTTTCACGAAGGTCTAAAACAACGATTTACGGAACGAGATGGTATGTATTTCACTGCGGAACAGGTAGCTGAATATGATGCCAAAAAAGCCAAAGCACCACAACTTGTACAGTTATCACTGATTGTTACAACTGAGTCAGATGCGATTGAATGGCTGAAAAATCGGTTGAGTAAGCAAGCACAGAAATACCAGGATATCATGCCTGATTTTCGTGTTGCCACCCAATCACTCCGTAAAGGGGATACTTTGCCGGAATTACAGGACATACTGAATGAAAACTTCATTCAGGAATCTGATGGTCGCTGGCGTACACCCGACCCCAACGAAGCCAAAGATCGCGAGGCACTTCGTACCAAGGTGCTAAAGAAAGAGTTCAATGGCTATGTAACGGCAATCAGCCAGCCACGGGCCAAAAAACTCAAAGAAGTTCGAGTAGAAGCCCTACGTGCCGGTTTTAAAAGCTGCTGGGAGGAGAAAGATTTCAAAACCATCGTTACCCTTGGTGATATGATTCCAAAGAACATTTTGCTAGAAGACGAGCAACTGCTGATGTATTACGATATAGCGAAAGATAGAATTTAAACCTTATGAAAGCTGATGCATTGAGCCTTGCGGCGACATTAAATAGTTCGGAAGTGGATGTATACACCATTCCACAGTATCAGCGTCCCTATACGTGGCGCATAGAAAATTATGAAGTGTTATGGGAAGATCTGACAGAAGCGTATACGGAATACCTCAAGGCGTTGGCGGAAAACCGTACACCGGACTATTATTTCTTAGGCCCCGTTGTATTTGTGAAAAACAACAGCAAGCGTAGTTTTGACATCATTGACGGACAACAGCGTACCACCACGTTTCACATTCTGCTTTGGTATTTACACAAGCGATTGATAGATGAAACGGAACAAGCCCGCATTCACAACATTCTAACATTTTTAGGCAGAGAGGCAAAGCTAAAAGTTTCGGCGAAAGATGCTGCCTCTTACTTGAAAGTCAGGGAAAGCAAAATATCTGATCCCATTGAGGGTAATTCCCCGATGGTAGAAAGTGCAAATTACTTTCGCATCAAAGTCAATGAATTAGAGACGCCCGACTCATTTTCCGCTTTCCTTAGAGAGTATACCCAGTTCATTGTTATTGTTGCTGATGATTATGGAAAAGCCTGGGACTTGTTCATTGGATTGAACGGAAAGGGTGAACCTTTGAATCCCACTGATCTAGTGAAGGCATTTGTTTGTGGCAGATCCGATCTGGGCGAGCAAGTGGGCCAAATTTGGGAAGAAAGGATACTTCCATTAAAGGGCGATTCAACTGCATACCTTTTGTTTCTTGCACGATACAAGGCGAAGAAATTTGTAACAGAAAATGCCTTATTCAAAGAAATCACAAAGCTGTTCCCTTCAGAGATTTCGACATTGGATATTGCAGATAACAGCGAGTTATTTTACTGGTTCTGGCATGAGGACATCGAGAGTATACCCAAACATTTCTCTAGTGGTTTGACAATCACATCCGATTCAAGAAAGGCTTTACGCGTGCTGCGAGATTTAGGGCGTAGAGATTTTACATCCTTGCTTTTTCAGTATGCTGCCGCCTTTGGGAAGAAAGCCATCTTTGATGAAGCATTTTTGCGAATGTTGGCAGCGTATCAAATCAGGATGGCAATTTCAAGAAAACGGTCAAGGGAAAGAAAGTTTGTAGGTTGGTTTAGTAGCGTTGATTTTAGCAAACGGGAAGATGGCGACCCTGAAAACGAAATAGAAGCGTTGGGGATTCGCAAGCAACGAACCAATGCACTTATTGCAAGAACACTCAGGGCAGACGCTCCTGACGATGCCACATTTGAAACGATGGTAAAAATTGCCGGTTATAATGGTAACTATCCAGCCCGGATTATCCTTCGGCACCATGAGGAAGGTGAAAGAGGTAACAGAAGTATTCTGGATTATCAGTTGGAGCATTTGATGCCTCAAGCCGGTACTGATTTTTGGTTTGCAGAAGCAGGCGTAGTGGATGATGCGGGTGAGATTAATACCGATGCATATAATGCTACTGTCAATAACATCGGAAATCTCTTTGTTATTGACCCAACCACCAACAACGAGGTAAAGAATTTCGAGTATAGCGTAAAGAAAAGTTTTTACCAAGAGCATTTGAAGGATTGGTCTGTTGCCCGAATAACTGCCGACCCCAAAAGCGATTGGAAAAAATCCGACATCGAAACCAGGGCAGGAACGATTGCTGAATGGGCCAAACGATATTGGGCATTATGATTTACCAGGGAAAGGAAATAGAAATACTATCCAGAAAATCGGTGTTTGGTAAGCAAATAGCCGAGGTTAAAATATTGCCTACGGGGGAGGTAAAGTCTGTTCCTTTTTCTGAGTTATCAGATGAAAAGAAAGTTCCCACCGATGCAGAAATAGCCTTTAAAGCCATAGCAGCCAAAATCAAGAATGAGGTCTTTAAGCAAGCTATGCTTGCGCCCATTGAAAGTAATATTGTGCCGCTGCCTCATCAAATTCTGGCATTGGAGAAGGTAATGTCGGGTCAGTTCCTACGGTTCCTAATAGCCGATGAAGTGGGAATGGGTAAAACCATTGAAACCGGCTTAGTGCTAAAGGAGCTAAAATTAAGAGGCATTGCCAAACGCACCTTGATTGTAGTTCCAAAATCAGCAATGGGTCAATGGCAGCAGGAAATGAAAAAGCACTTCAATGAGCTTTTTCACATTTATGATACGGATTACATCAACACCGTCAGTCGAACATTTGCCAGACTCGAAGTAGACAATGAAATTAATCTCTTCACCCAGCACAATCAGATCATCGTTTCGATGGATGCCTTAAAACCCATTGAAACCAGACAAGGCTGGAGTAAGCAAAAGGTAGAAGAGTACAACAGATACCGGATTCAAAGTGTACTGGAAGCTGAATTTGATTTGCTGGTTATAGATGAGTGCCACAAAGTGGGTGGAAGTAGCACCCAAGTAGGTCGTTTTCAAATGGCCGATGTGTTGTGCAATGCTATACCCAATGTGCTGTTGCTCTCTGCAACACCTCACAGAGGGAAAAGTGACCATTTTCGTAGGATACTACAATTATTGGATGCGGATGCATTTGCAGGGGAAGGGATGCCAACCATACCGGAATTGGAGCCTTATGTGGTGCGTACAGAAAAAAGGCAGGCGATTGACTACAACGGCAAAACACTATTCAACAAAAGACATACGAAGAAAATTGAAGTTGTTTACAATGATGTTAGCCACCGTAAGCAAAAAGAATTGTACGATGCGGTAACTGAATATGTCGTGAGTGGGTTTAATCTGGCACAGCAAACCAAAAACACATCCTATGGTTTTGTGATGATTCTTTTCCAGCGTATGATAAGCAGTTCTACCCAGGCCATCTTGGAAGCCATGCAAAAGCGGGCAGAAAGACTTTCAGGTGAAAGGCAGGAAGTAAATAAGGAGAACATCATTAGCAACATGGAAGACTTTGGCTTTGAAAGTCAAATGGAGTTGGATTTTGAGCAGAAGGTGTTCTCATTGTTAGAAGAAGCTCATGCAAATTACGATACAGAATTAAGCATATTACAGGGATTGATCCGGGATGCAAAAGACTGTTTGGATGCGGAAACAGATGCTAAGGTGGAGTTTCTTTTGAGAAGATTACAGGAACTGAAAAGAGATGAACAAAACCCTGATTTGAAGTTTCTAATCTTCACCGAATTCACCAGTACCCAGTACATGCTGAAGAAAGTACTTGAAGAAAATGGCGGTTATATCTGTGAAGCCATCAATGGCTCTATGGATTTTGACCAACGCGTACATGCACTCAAGCAGTTTAAAGAAGGTGTTCAGATATTGATTTGTACAGATGCTGCCGGCGAATCTCTAAATATGCAGTTTGCCCATATTGTCATTAATTACGATATGCCGTGGAACCCAATGGTATTGGAGCAAAGGATAGGTCGTGTTGATCGCATAGGGCAAAGTCATGAAGTGTTGGCGTTAAACATGATGCTCGATAATTCAGTAGATAGGCGAGTGTATGAAGTGGTTGAAACAAAGCTCACCCAAATCATGAATGAATTGGGTATTGACAAGACCTCTGATGTATTGGACAGCACTTTAGAACGAGACCAGTTGAACCGCTTATATCTCACCTCCTTACTGAATCCTGCAAGGTTTGAACAAGAGAGTAATAGCTGGCTTGACGCAATAAAAGGTAAGCTGAGGGACTATAAAAGTACTGAAGGAGCCTTACCCACTTTGGCATCGGAGGATATCAAGGTAGAAAAAGTGGATGCTATTAAGCACAGTCCGCTACCAAAGTGGTTGGAGGGTTTAACCAAGAATTACCTGCAAACAAAAGGCATTGTTTACCACAATTTGATAGATGGTATCCGATTCAAATTTCCCGGCCACAAAGAGGGTATTTATACTTTTAATATCAGGGAAAGTGTAAACAACCCTATACCGGAACCTATTTCGTTACAACATGAAATCATTCAAACAATATTAAGGGACGCAACACCATTCACTGCATCTCAGCAGATACCTAAAGTGAAAATCAAGCAAGGCAACTCAACATCAGGTTATTGGTCTTTGTGGCATTTAGGGGTAAAGAATCAATTTGAAACCAGCCAGGTAATTCATTCGGTATTCATATCATCAGAAGGTGAGAGCTTTTCGGCATTCGCCCAAAGTGTATGGGATAAATTAATTCAGGAGAACGACTATTTTGATTGCATCGGGGTGTTGTCTGTTGACGAGTCAAAATCTGTTTATGCCAATAACTCTGCAAAGGCCGAAGAATTGATGCAGCAGAAATATGAAGAATTTGAAAGAACCATTCTGCAGAATACAGAAAAGATAAAGGCGAATAAGGACAAGTCATTTGAGTTTCAGGAAAAGCAGATGCACCGTATTGGAATAGAAAATATTAAACAATCAAGATTAAACCGCTTGTACAACGATAAAGAAAAATGGGAAGAAACCTTTGAGTCAGCTCGTCAAATTGTACCTTCTTTGTCCTGCCTGCTTATGATAAATATTGTCAATGAATAATTGGGTAGACAAATACAAAAAGTTGGTGATCTCCAGCTACAAGCAGCACATCATTGTGGCTGACCAGGATAGCCTGTTCGATTATGCAGAATTGAAGCAGGCATTTGAAAGTGAAGGCTACATCATACGCATTTGCAAAACGGATTTGACTGTCCGCTTAGTATTTGAATTGCAGGTGAGAGATTCGGATAAAAAGTATTTGATTATTGCGCCGGCAACTTATCGTCCATTACCGGATATTGAAGTGCAGGTCCATTTTCAGCCAATCGGTCTTCCTCAGCTATTTCCCAATCTTGATGCTAAAGCCATCAGAGGTTTAAGTTTCAATGCACTATCTCTGCTTTCCAACATCAAGCCTTATGAGGATTTAAGCCATGATAAAACCTTGAAGTTCCTGTTGGAAAATTTGTATAATGTGGATTTTGATACACTAACCAACAATAAAGCAAAGGAACGAATACTCAATGCACTCATCACTGTGTTTCTCGAAAAAAACGATATCAATGAACCCCTGTCCAAGTTTCTGACCAATATCGCTAGACCTTACTTTCCCACTCTGGCATCGAAGGAACTAAGTAATGCCAGTTTGGTCAAATTTATGCAGGAGCAGTGGCAAGCATACGTTAAAAGCGAAAGCTCGTTGCTAGATTTTAAAGAGCCGCTGTTAAATAAGAGTTTAGGGTATCTATTCACATTTGAGTACTTAAGTCCGGTACAAGTAACTTCCGAAGAGTATAGTAACTTTCCAAAGCCATTGAAGATTGGTGTGTACGTGGACGAAAGAGGCCACGATGATAACGAACTGGAAGGATTAACTGAATACCTGAAACAGCAGCTCGAAATCATTGAAGATATTGCCGATCAGTGGTTTAAAATCATTCAAGTGCTGTCAAATGCCAAATTAAAATATTTGTCTTCTGAGAATGTAGAACTGAAAGATGCCTATCAGAAAATTGAAAATGCTCTTAATAGCCGTTTTCAACGTTTTCTTGATAACACTTATGGGAGTTTGTTTTCGTTAAGTGGTGTAAGGAATCCGGTGGTGGTTTCCAGAATACTGGAACACATCAATGCAGTTCCGTCAAAGAAGAGGGCATTGTTGGTCATTGATGGCCTGAATTATTGGCAATGGACCGTTTTGGGTAAGGCGTTGACAGAAGTCGGCATCAATTATTCATCCAGTGCATCACTGGCCTTTATACCAACAATCACGGCCTGGTCTAGGCAAGCTATCTTTAAGGGAGATAAGCCGGATTTAACCACTGATAATTCCAAGGAGGGAAAACTATTTGAAGGTTTTTG
>Ga0182737_1001727_pt1 | contig 20356 bp, 17 predicted proteins | sample eDN5th30CBELigOP_FD_128878 | JGI IMG/M metagenome (GOLD analysis project Ga0182737, IMG submission 128878) | Enriched Organic Plus compost microbial communities from Emeryville, California, USA - eDNA 5th pass 30_C BE-Lig OP (version 2) (version 2) ...
ATCATTGCCCACTGCTGGTCATCAAGCCAGAATTCTCCTGCCATGGTCCAAAACTCCCGCTGCAGAAGCGAGTGAATCACGGAGTGCCAGTATGATCAAGAGTCTGATTGGGTTTTGGCCCTAGAGCATTTCCAGCCTTGCCGAGGAGTGCAAGCATAGGCTGATGCAAAAAGCCCCGCCTTTCGGCGGGGCTTTTGTTTGGCTCTAGAAACTGGCTAGATCTGGTTGTCAGCTGGTCCATTCGGACCAGTTGTTTCATTCACATCTTCATCCTCCGGTTTCTTCGGAGGCTTGCGCGCTATCAGGCTGTAGAACATCGGAATGAAGAACGTAGCGATAAACGTTGCTGCCAACATGCCGCCGATAACGCCCGTACCGATCGAGTGACGGCTTGCCGAACCGGCACCCGTGCTGATTGCGAGCGGCACCACGCCAAGAATGAAGGCCAGCGAGGTCATCACAATCGGACGGAAGCGCAAACGAGCTGCCGACGCTGCCGCCTCGATAGCGGACTTGCCCGTCTCTCGTTCAAGCACCGCGAATTCCACAATCAGAATCGCGTTCTTCGCCGCCAGACCTATGAGTGTCACCAGACCAATCTGGAAATACACGTCATTGGTCAACCCGCGCAGATCGGTCGCCAACAGCGCACCGAAGATAGCAAAAGGTACCGCGGTGATGACGGCGAGCGGCAGGCTCCAGCGTTCATACTGTGCAGCAAGGATCAGGAACACCATGACAAGACCAAAGATCATGGCCTGTGTGCCGGTGCCGCTGGTGGTCACTTCCTGATAGGCCGAGCCGGTCCATGCGATCTGATAGCCTTGCGGAAGAACTTCCGCCGCCACTTCCTGCATTGCCTTGATCGCGTCACCAGAGGTGAAACCCGGTGCCGGATTACCGGTAATCTTCGCTGCGTTGAAGGCATTGAAGCGTTCCAGCTGATCGGGGCCGACAATACGCTTGACGGTCACAAGGGCATCAAGCGGGATCATGCTGCCAGAATTGGCTCGCACGAAGACATGCTTGAGATCGCTTGGATCGCGACGGAACTCGGCTTCCGACTGCAGGTTGACCTGATAGTTGCGGCCAAACAGCGTAAAGTCGTTGACGTAGAGGCTGCCGAACGTCGCCTGCATTGCAGTGAATACGGAGTTGATCGGCACACCCATAGCCTTCGCCTTTTCGCGATCAAGCTGGATGTCATACTGGGGAACGTTCGGATCAAACGTCGTACGAACGCCCTGCAACTCCGGCCGCTTGGCCGCAGCTTCGGTAATGAGCTTGGTCGCACGTGTCAGCGATTCCACACCACCGCCTGTACGATCCTGAACATAGAGTTCAAAACCGCCGGTCGTGCTGAGGCCCATGATCGGAGGTGGGTTGAACGCCAGAACAAGCCCGTCCTTGATGCCCGAATTCATCGCCATGATCGCGCCGGGAAGATTGCGTGCATCAGTCTCAGGTGTCGTACGCTCTTTCCAGTCTTTGAGCATGATGAACATCGTGCCCGCACTGGTTTTCAGACCGCCCGACAGAAGGTCGAAACCGGATACCGCAAAGACGCTTTCCACAGCCGGGCTTTTCCGGATATTCGCGCTTGCCTGATCCAGAACCGCCGTTGTGCGCTCCAGAGAGGCCGCAGGAGGAAGTACCGCAACACTAAACAAGAAACCCTGATCCTCGTCAGGCAACAGCGATCCCGGCACCCTCTCGAAAAGATAGTAGGTGGCGCCAAGAAGGCCTGCAAAAATGATCAGACCAATTGCGGCGCGCTTCAAAAAGAAGCGAACGCCACGAGAATAGCCGTCTGTCACCCGCTCGAAGAAGCGGTTGAAGATGCGGAACGGCAGCATTGGCTCGTGATGGCCAGGCTTCAGGATCAGTGCGCAGAGCGCCGGTGTCAGTGTCAGAGCCACAAGACCGGACAACGTCACCGAAATCGCGATGGTGACGGCGAATTGCTTGTACATTTCGCCGACAAGTCCGCCCATGAAGGCCACTGGAATAAACACGGCGCAAAGCACGAGAACAATCGCGACAACCGGTCCTGTCACTTCGCCCATGGCCTTGATGGCGGCCTTGCGTGGCGACAGTTTCTCGGTCGTCATGATACGTTCGACGTTTTCCAGAACCACGATAGCGTCATCGACCACGATACCGATTGCCAACACCAGGCCGAAAAGCGTCAGGAGGTTGATGGAGAAGCCAAGCACATACATGCCCGCGAAAGTACCAATGATCGAGATCGGCACCGCGATGATGGGAATAAGTGTCGCCCGCCAGTTCTGCAGGAAGATGAAAACCACCAGCACGACGAGAATGATCGCCTCGATGAAGGTGTGAACCACTTCCTCGATGGAAACCTTGATGAACTTTGTCGTATCAAACGGGATCGAGTAGTCGATACCAGCCGGGAAGCTCGCCTTCAGCTCATTCATACGGTTCTGAATGAGTTCCATCGTATTGAGCGCGTTCGCACCCGGCTGCAGATAGATTGCAATCGGGACAGCAGACGTGCCGTTAAGATTACTGTCGACGAGATAACTTTCCGTGCCGAGCTCGACGCGCGCGACATCCTTGAGACGCAACGTTGCGGCGTTGGAGCTGGAACGCAGGATGATGTTCTCGAAAGCCGCAGCATCCGGCAAACGCCCTTGCGTGGTCGCCGTATAGGTGAACGGACCAGCTTGCGGGTCAGGCTGGTCGCCGAAGCGGCCTGCTGCAAACTGCGCATTCTGCTCCTGAATGGCCGTCGAGACATCGCTTGGGGTCAGATTATACTGCGCCAGCTTGTCTGGACGCAGCCAGATACGCATCGAATAATCGATATTGCCAAGTAGCTGCACATCGCCAACACCCTGCAAACGCTTGAGGTCATCGACCACGTTTAGAAGCGCGTAGTTACCGACATAGGTGCGGTCATACCGATCGCTGTCGGAGAACATGGCGACCATGCCGAGAATCGTGGTGGAACGCTTGTCCACCGTGACACCGAGACGCTGAACTTCCTGCGGAAGCGACGAGGTCGCACGCTGCACGCGGTTGTTGACGTTGATGGTGGCCTGATCCGGGTCGGTGCCCAGAGCGAAGGTCACGGTCAACTGCATCGTACCGCTACCAAGGCTCGAGGACTGCATATAAAGCATGTTCTCGACGCCGTTGATCTGCTGTTCCAATGGCGCAGCAACAGTCTGCGCCACCGTTTCGGCACTTGCGCCGGGATAGGTTGCACTGACGACGACCTGTGGCGGCGTCAATTCAGGGTACTGCGCAATCGGCAGGATCCGGATACAGATCAGGCCAGCCAGCACGAGCACAATGGAGATGACCGCCGCGAAAACGGGGCGGTCGACGAAGAATCTATTCATTGCTTGCCTGCCGCCTGTTCTTTGCCAGCATCAGCACCAGCCTTATCGGGCGATGTCTGATTGCTTGCTTCAGTAGCTGCGTCGACCGGATTCACGGGCTTACCCGGAGCTGCCTTGATAAGGCCCTCGGTAATAACCCGATCGCCTGCACTGAGACCTTCGGAAACCAGCCATGCGTCGCTCAGTTCACGAGCAACCGTGATTGGCCGCACTTCGACAATGTTGTCCTTGTTGACGACATATACAAACTGCGTTTGCGGGCCCTGAAGCAATGCAGCCTTCGGGATCGTGATAGCGTTCTTGACCTGAATGCCGAGAATCACTGCGCGGACGAACTGACCAGGGATCAGGCGACGATTCGGATTCTCTACGACCGCACGAGCGCCGAGCGTGCCCGTTTCGGTATCGAGCGACGACGAGGTGAAGTCGATCGTACCTTCATGATCGTAAGCCTGTCCGTCGCCGAACAGGACCTTGATCTTGAGGCGATCCGCGTCTTCACCCGTTGCACCGCGTTCAGCACGCAAACGGTCGATTTCTGCTGCTTCCGTATCTGTGAAGGAGAAATTCACATAAACCGGATCAAGCTGCATGATCGAGGTCAGGAGACTGGAAGATGCGTCTGTCCCGATAAGGCTGCCTTCGTTCACCTGCTCAAGGCTGGTGATACCGCTGATGGGCGCGGTGACCTTGGTATAGCTCAGATTGAGTTCTGCTGTGCGAAGCTGTGCTTTAGCTGCGGCAACCGACGCCTTGTTCAGGTCGCGCGTTGCGAAAGCGGAATCACGCACGGCGGTGCTCTGCACCTTCTGCTGGACGAGTTGTTCAGCGCGTTCAGCATCGCGAATGGATTGCTGATACTGCGCTTCAGCCTGCGCCACCTGTGCCTGAGCCTTTTCAAGCTCGGCCTCATAAGGCGCCGGGTCTATTTCGAACAACACGTCGCCTGCTTTGACTTCCGTCCCTTCGACGAAATTGCGGTGAAGCAATATTCCACCCACGCGCGCGCGCACCTGGACATCGCGATAGGCGCTGATGCGCGCCGCATATTCGTAGGTAACAGGTACGTCATGCGGCTTGACCACAGTGACGGATACCTGTGGCGGAGGCGGTGTTGCACCCCCCGGTGCTTGCGCCAGAACGGGTTGCCCCGCAAAGACGAGAAATGCGGCCCCTGCCGCAAAAAGCCGAATAGAACGGTTCATGGTCATGATGGGAGTGCCCTTGCTGTCGCGCGGTGCTGCCAATTTAACATACACAAGTGTTTGTAAACACGAACTACCGTGTTATAGTCAATCACCTAATATTACAGATCACGAATGAGTTATCCAGATTCACTGGCAAATTGGGCCATTAGTCTGCATCCATCCGAGAGAAGTCATGCGAAGAACGAAAGCCGAGGCAGCCGAAACCCGGGAAGCCATTCTGGTGGCCGCCGAGCAGGTTTTCCTCGAGCGCGGTGTCAACCAATCTACACTGATGGAAATCGCCTGTCATGCCGGTGTGACACGGGGAGCGATTTATTTCCACTTTCACGACAAGCTTGAAATTGTCCGCACAATCATAGGCAGCGTCCGGTTTCCACAAGAAGAAATCATGTTGCAGGCAGCGGCTGTCGATCACCCCAATCCAATGCATGTTCTGGAACAATCGATTATCCAGGCGCTGCAACTTTTCTCCAACGATGAGCGGCAGCAGAACATTTTCATCATCATCAACCAGCGATGCGAGTTCGTTGGCGAAATAGCCCCGCTCGAAGAGCGTCTCAGAGAAGCACGATCCAATGTCCTCTCATTGTTTGCAGGATTGCTCGACGTGGCTGCCAGACGTGGGGAGCTTTCAAAAGAATGGACTGCTGACACGGCAGCGCCGATCCTGCTTTCCATGTTGAGCGGTCTCCTCAATGAATGGTTGCGGGGTGACAGGAACTACGATCTGGTAACCTATGGCGGCAAAGCAATCTCCATACTTATTCGGTCCCTGAGAAATCAGGCGCCTGAAGTGCACCAAACGGATTGACCGACACAATTGTGATATGGCTCGGCTAGGCTCAGGACTCATTGCTTTCCGAGCCAGAATATAACGGCTGCTGCGAGATCTATTGCTGCACGGAACACGACCGGGCAGCGATCATAACGGGTAGCAATTCTTCGCCAGTCTTTCAGTCTGCCAAACATGATTTCGATACGATTACGCCGCTTGTATCGACGTTTGTCATACTTGATAGGCTTCTTACGGTTTTTGCGACCCGGGATGCACGGCTTTATCTCTTTGTCTTTTAACCGTTTTCTGAACCAGTCAGCATCATAGCCTCTATCGGCAAGAAGCCAGTCGACCTTCGGTAACGCCTCGATTAAGGCTGCAGCTCCGGTGTAGTCGCTGATTTGTCCCGCCGTGACGTGTAACCTGATGGGGCGCCCTTGCGCGTCAGTGACGGCATGCAACTTGGTATTCATGCCACCTTTTGTCCGGCCGATCAGTCGTCCATCGCCCCCTTTTTTAACCGTAGGCTTGAAGCCGTGCGGTGAGCTTTCAAATAGGTCGCATCCATCATGACAGTCTTTCCAACCGACGATTTGGAAGACAGACCTTCTAATATCTGAGCAAATATCCCCTTGTGACACCAACGGTTCCAACGATTATAGAGCGTTTTACAAGGCCCGTATTCCCGAGGGGCATCACACCACCGTAACCCATTGCGAAGAATGAAGATAATTCCACTCAAGACACGTCTGTCATCAACGCGTGGTCGTCCATGGCTCTTGGGAAAAAAGGGGCGAAGGCGTGACATCTGTCCTTCGCTCAGCCAGTAAAGATTGCTCATCGTTCAGTCTCCTCAAGCGAAACTGAATCAGCTCTTCATTCTCAAATCAATGGGTCCTGAGCCTAGTGTGGTGGCTTTGAATCCGAAATTCGTACACAACCTCACTCCCGCGTGAGACGAATTTCGGATTCGCCACACTAGCGAAGCTGCTATTTTTCCCCGATGCTAAGTTTCAACCTATTGTGATTGTTAAACTTAAAAATTGGGGAAGACGCTCGACTCTTTTTTAATTTACGCTTACGTCAATGTAACTCTTGCGAAGAGAGTAAAACTCGACCACATTTATGATTGAGGAGGCTGTCCGCGGGCGGGCGGCTTGGGAGACGGCGGGCGCGCAGGCGACCCTACTTAGGACGGAGCAATCCGGGGAGAAGAAATGGCAAAAAAAACGACTGGGCAAAGTGCATCCGTAGTTGAACCCGTCGCGGCAGATACAGCCGATAAAAGTGCGTCTCTGCGGGAAAAGATCTGGTTGAAGTCATACCCGGCGGGCGTTCCGCATGAGATTGATCTCAGCAAGACGTCCTCCATTAGCGATATGATTCTGGCTTCCTGCCGACAGTTCCCCGGTAACCCCGCCTTCACCTGCATGGGGAAGGACCTCTCTTTCAAGGAGTTGGACGAGCACTCACGCGCACTCGCAGCGTTTCTCCAATCGCGTGGTCTCGTCAAAGGTGATCGCGTCGCAGTGATGATGCCAAACATCCTGCATTATCCAATTGCGTTTACGGCTATTCTCCGCGCCGGTTTCGTGGTGGTGAACGTCAATCCGCTTTATACGCCACGCGAACTGGAACACCAGTTGAACGATTCAGGTGCCAAGGCATTGATTGTTCTGGAAAACTTCGCGTCGACGGTGGAAAAGACCCTCAACTCCGTCAATGTTCCCAATATTATTGTCGCGTCGATGGGCGACATGCATGGCTTGAAGGGCCACATCATCAATCTGGTCGTGCGCCGCGTAAAGAAAATGGTGCCGGTGTGGAACATTCCGGGACATATCCGTTTCAAGGATGCATTGGCTCAAGGCCGTGCCCAGTCCTTCAACCCCATTCCGGTTCAAGGTTCTGACCTTGCCTTCCTGCAATATACAGGCGGCACGACAGGCATCTCGAAAGGCGCCATGCTGACCCATAGCAATATTCTTGCGAATGTGGAGCAGATGCATGTCTGGATGGAGGTTGCATTCCGGAACAAGGGCAAGCCCAAGGCCCTGAATTTCGTGTGCGCCCTACCGCTTTATCATATTTTCGCGCTTACAGTGAATGCGATGATCGGCATCAAGCTCGGCGCGCGAAATATCCTCATTCCCAATCCGCGCGATATTGCTGGCTTCGTCAAGGAGCTGAAGAAATACCCGTTCCATATCTTTCCGGGCCTCAACACCCTGTTCAATGGCCTCATGAATAATCCAGATTTCCAGACCCTGGATTTCAAACCTCTTATTCTCACTCTCGGCGGCGGAATGGCTGTGCAACGTCCTGTTGCCGAACGCTGGCAGAAAATGACCGGTTGTCACATCACGGAAGGATATGGCCTTTCGGAAACCTCGCCCGTCGCCTGCGCCAACGCGCTCGATGCAACCGAGTTCTCCGGAACCATCGGCCTGCCCATGCCATCGACCGATGTGGCAATCCGTGACGATGACGGAAATGACCTGGCACTCGGTGAGGTCGGGGAAATCTGCGTGCGCGGTCCGCAGGTGATGAAGGGATATTGGGAACGCCCTGATGAAACCAAGCGCGCGATCATGCCCGATGGTTTCTTCCGCACGGGCGACATGGGCTTCATGGACGAACGCGGCTACACCAAGATCGTTGACCGCAAGAAGGACATGATCCTGGTTTCCGGCTTCAATGTCTATCCAAACGAAATCGAAGAAGTTGCCGCCGGTCATCCAGGCATTGTGGAGACCGCTGCTGTCGGCATACCGAACGAGCATTCGGGCGAAGTCGTGAAGTTGTTCGTTGTCCGCAGTGACCTCAACCTGACCGAAGACGAGGTTAAAGCCTATTGTGCCGAACGTCTCACCAACTACAAACGCCCGCGCGAAGTGGAATTCCGCGAAAGCCTGCCGAAGAGCAATGTTGGCAAGATTTTGCGCCGCGAACTTCGCGACTGAGAACGTTGAAATTCAGAAACAAATGCGGCCGGACATTTCATCCGGCCGCAATCGTTTCAGAGTGAATCATGCAGAGGGCGGTGCCAGAGGCTGAACGATTTCCTGAAAAGGTGCCAGCGCTTCGCATCGAGCCGCCAGACCAGCCAATGCCGGATATTTCTGTTCATTAAAGAGATTGGGATGGGCCTCGCGCAGAAAGCGAAGCGCGCAAGCCGCCGCGATATCGACATGCCCAATATCGTCTCCAAACCAGTACGATGATTTCCGTTCTGCAAGATCACTTTCCAGAACATCCAGCACCCGCGCGATCTGCGTCTCGCACCGCTCAACCCAAACGTTTGATTTTTCGCTTCGCAGCAAACCTTCATAGAGAAGGCTTACGGCCTTATCGGCAAGACCGGTCGAAAGCGCGCATATCTTCAATGTCTGACGGCGTTCGGCACCTTTTGGCGCGATCAACGGAGGCTTGCCGACTGCGATCTCATCGAGATAGTCGAGTATCGCCGCGCTTTCGATCACGACGTCGCCATCATCCAGCACAAGCGTCGGCACACGGCTCAGCGGATTAAACTCCGCAAGCCTGTCACGGTCACCAAATGTCGACCATGGTTTATGTTCGAATGGCAGGCCGTAGAGCCGCATGGCGATAGCGACACGCCGCACAAAAGGGGAATCATACTGGCCGATCAGGATCATGGACATAGCTCGGAAACGTTAAACGTCCCGCCATGCTACTCCACGCCAATCACACCGCAAGAGCATCGAAGATGAATTGTCCTGATGCTTCCATTCAATTCTCTGAATGGAAGCCCGCACTCATCTCCTCAGCAGTTCAGGCAGTCCAGCCACGCTGTCCAACACCACATCGGCATGAGGCTCCAGCGCCTCACGAGGAGAATTGCCGGATAGAACACCGACTGCAAGCCCTGCCCCGGCAGCATGGGCTGTTTCCAGATCATGCAGATTGTCCCCGACCATGGCGATCTCGTCGGGTGCCAATCCCAGCTTTTCTGCAAAATAGAGCAGCGGATCGGGATACGGTTTTGGGCGCGCCGCAGTGTTATAGCCGATCACGACGTCGAAGAGCCCATGGATACCCAGAGCTTTGGCGGTGGCGTGCGCACCGGCTTCGGAATCATTGGTAGCGATGCCTAGCCGGAAGCCCATTGTGCGAAGCACTTCCAATGTTTCGCGAACAGCTTCAATAGCAACCGCTGAGCGCGCACCTTCGGTGACGCAATAAGCATCATATTCATCGACAAGCTTGCGCAACTGCTCCGACGCAATATCTGGATGCCAGAGCGAAACGATATCTTCGACTGTACCGGCGGCGATAACCGAATTGGCCCGGAAACGCTCGGTCAGCCAATCATACCCCCCCGCGTCGAGCAACGCGCGAGCCCTTATCTCGTCACCCTTTGCAGCGCGCTGCGCAAGCTGCCACGAGATTGAAAACCAGGTACGGTCGAAATCGATCAATGTGCCGTCCTTGTCGAACAGGACGGCACGGATCGACTTTATACGCTCGGCGGAAGGCTTGTCGCTCATGCTTCCAACGCACCGGCACGTTTCTTGACAACAGAAGGCTTCGCGCCAAGCAGTTTGAGAAGATCATCCCCACGACGAACATAGCGCAGCGAGCGACGGGTCAGGATGCGCCCGTCCTGCGGGGCAGTCAGCGTGATGTCGCCCTCTGGTTCACCCGGCTTCGTAACCACTGTAACCAGCTTCATGCCCGCCTTTACTTCATCGCCCGGCGCTACATGGAACAACACCATGCCGCCTTCCGGTGCGCGCAGCATCTCGACATGCGAAAGCGGTGTAACAAGACCCTTATATTCCGTCTCAAGCTTCACATTGTCGTCGCGGACAACACCCCGATGCACGAGGAATTTGTACAGGCCTTCGGCGTCGCCTTTGCCCATATCGGCATAAACATCACTCAAACCGCGGAATTCAACGGTCGTAACAGCCCGGCGCTTCATGTTGCGCTTGTCCGCCGGCAACTTCAGGACAGGATGGGCACAAGCTTCTTCAAAAGCTGCATCAGCAGTCGTGTCCCATGCGAGGATTGCTGTCGAGTTCAACGCGATAGCCAGATCCTTCATATCCTCGGCAAACTCTTCCGCGATATAAACGTAATTTTCGCTCTCGTCGTCGCAATGCAGGTCGAGCACGATGTCATTTGGCAGAGCCAGCTTCAAAAGCGTCGCCTTCAAGCGCTGTGCCAGCGAAATCGGCGCATCCGGCTCAGGCAGTTCAGAGGTGTCAAAATCCGGCAGCAGCGGGAAAGAGCGATTGAAATTGGTCAGCGAAAACGTCTCGAAACGACCGAAATGCTGATGTGCCTGCCACTGATTGGAGCCGATCGGGTTGGCTTGCGGAACAACGGTGATATTGCCAAGAATGCGCCCTTCATCGGCGGCCTTCTTCAACATCGGAACCAGGAAATGAAGAGCCGCCTGCCCCGGAAGTTCTGCACCGTGAAGCGAAGATTGCAAATAGGCGGAAGGCGCATCGCTGTCCTTGCCTGCAAAGCGCAGCACGCGCAACTCGATGGCATTTCCCGGTACATCGCCGGCAAATTTTACGATCTCGGTTTTCATTTCATTTCCCATTTTATTTCTCATGAAGAGAGCCGGGTTACGAACCCGGCTCTCCTTTATTTCTAGCTGTGCAGAGAATGCCGTCAAGCTTTCCTTCGCGCGTGCAGATGCGCGACAAGCCCTTGTGTGGATGCGTCGCGACCGTCGCTCGCTTCCTCGCCCGAAACCACCGGCAGAAGTTCGGTGGCAAGTTCCTTGCCAAGTTCGACGCCCCATTGATCGAAAGCATTGATGCCGAAAATCTGTGCTTCGACGAACACGCGGTGTTCATACAGCGCTACCAGACGTCCGAGAGCGAACGGATCGAGCTTGTCATGAACCAGCGTCAACGAAGGACGGTTGCCCGAGAAAACGCGATGCGGCGCAATGCGTTCGACTTCGCTTTCCGGAAGGTTCTTCGCTTTCAACTGCGCCCGCGCTTCATCAAGGGTACGCCCCTTCATCAAGGCCTCGGACTGTGCAAGGCAATTCGCCAGCAGCATTTCATGCTGATGGTCGAGGTGCTTTTCATGGCCCTTTGCCGCAACGATGAATTCGAGCGGAATGGTGTCGGTGCCCTGATGCAGAAGCTGGAAGAAAGCGTGCTGGCCGTTCGTACCAGGCTCACCCCATACAACCGGGCCGGTGGGACCGGAAACCGGCTTGCCATCGACCGTGACGCTCTTGCCATTCGATTCCATATCCAGCTGCTGCAGATAGGCAGGGAGACGGGCAAGACGCTGGTCGTAGGGTATGATCGCCCGGCTGCCATAGCCACAGATCACACGATGCCAGTACCCGATAAGGCCCAGCCAGACGGCTAAGTTCTTTTCCAGCGGCGCATCTCGGAAATGCACATCCATCGAATGCGCACCTGCCAGAAACTTGCGGAAATCATCCGGTCCAATCGCAATCATCACAGGCAGGCCGATAGCCGACCATACGGAATAACGTCCGCCGACCCAGTCCCAGAAACCGAAGACCCGGTCTTCAGCAATGCCGAAGGCAGCGACCTTGTCCAGTGCGGTTGAGACAGCGGCGAAATGGGCGCCCACAGCCGCTTCTCCAAGCGCTTCCGCCACCCATTTGCGTGCAGTCTGCGCGTTGGTCATTGTTTCGATGGTCGTGAACGTCTTGGAAGCGATGATGACGAGCGTTGTTGCTGGATCGAGGATGCCAAGCGTATCTGCAATGTGCGCGCCGTCGATATTGGAGACAAAATGCGCACGAGGGCCATCATGATATGGTGAAAGAGCCAGAGTTGCCATGACAGGTCCGAGGTCGGACCCGCCAATGCCAATATTGACTATATCGGTGATCTTCTTTCCGGTCGCTCCCTTGATGGCACCCGACCGAATACCGTCCGCAAATGCAGCCATACGGTCGAGCACTTCCTTCACGTCAGGCAGAACATTGTGCCCGTCAACGAGCACTTCCTTCGAGGAAGTATCGCGCAGCGCGACATGGAGAACGGCACGGTCCTCCGTGTTGTTGATGTGCTCACCCGCAAACATCGCCGCACGACGGCCTTCAACATCGGCAGCAACAGCCAGTTCCTTGAGGAGACTGATCGTTTCGTCGTTGACCCGGCATTTTGACCAATCGAACAGAAGGTCATCCAGGGATAGCGAATACCGCTCGAACCGGCCCGGGTCTGATTTGAACGCCGCGCGCATATCGTGCGGGGCCGAATCTGCCCAGTGCTTTTTAAGCTTTGCGACCGTTGCTTCAAGCTTCGTCGCGTCTCTTGCCATGATGCTACTCCCGAATCAAATCGATTTAATTGCGGACATTAAGCGCTTTAGAGAAGATTTGCGGCAAATAAATTACCGAACTTCCAATTTGGACAGAGTGTCATATACACCATATTGATCAATTTAGGGTGATCCACCTCGGAGTGAAGCATGGACCTGACCGGAGAAGAGCGGATTGCGGCGCCACGACAAGCAGTTTGGGATGCGTTGAACGACATCGAAACGCTGAAATCCTGCATTCCCGGTTGCGAAGATATCGAGCGTATTTCGGAAACAGAGATACGCGCCGCCCTCAAAGTGAGCTTTGGGATTCTGAAGGTTCGCTTTCACGGCATTCTGGAATTGTCGAATATGAAACCGCCGGTCTCCTATACGATCTCCGGCCATGGTGAAGGCTCCATAGCCGGCTTCGCGCATGGTGCAACGGATGTGCGCCTGGACGAAGATGGTGACGGCACGATTTTATCCTACGCCATACGTGGCGATGCCGGTGGCAAGGTGGCACAGATCGGCACGAAATTGCTCGGTTCGGTCGCGCGAAAGATCGCGGACCGCTTCTTTGCCAATATCGCAGAAGCGGCATCGAACGCCGCCGCAAAAACGACCTGATCCGGCTTCACTCTTATAAAGCTGCAACGGCGTTCCCTAACAATCCGGTATGCGATAATTCGCAATACGTCTTGAAAGCCTGCTGGCATGAAACCCAGAGATATCGCGACCTATATTTTTCTTGCCGTAGCATGGGGACTATCGTTCCTCGTCGTGCTGCGCGTGGTCGAAGCCTTCGGCTGGGTTGGCGCGGTCACTTTCCGCTCCTTCATTGCCGCCGGAACGCTTTTTGCAATCGCGAAACTTTCCGGACGCAAACTTGATTTTCATGCCGGATGGAAACCTTTCGCAGTCGTCGGCGCAACCACGGTGGCGGGGCAACTGATCGGCCTTTCCTATGGTACGCCGCTGATCGGCACGGCTATGGCCGCTATCTGCGTTGCATCCATTCCGCTTTTCTCGATGGTTATCAGCCAGCTCTGGGGTCTTGAACGCATCACCTCGCGTGGCCTTATCGGCCTGCTGCTTGGCGTGACCGGCATCGTGCTTCTGGTTGGCTTCCCTGCCGTTGCTGTCACGCCTGCCTTCATCATGGGCTGTGTTGCTGTGCTTTTCTCCTGTTTTTCAGCGGCTTTCGGCAGCAACTATGCCAGCCGCCGTCTTTCCGGCACCGGCTCATGGGAAACCACCATCGGCGCATTCGTCTTTGGCGGCATTCTGAGCTTGCCATTGATCGTTGCCGTTCCTGTGCCAGCCATGCCGGGGCCGGTTGATTTTGCTTACCTGCTGATTTCGGCATGTGTGATGAGCGCGCTCACCTATGTGCTTTATTTCAAACTGGTCGGAAATGTCGGACCGACAAAAGCCATCAGCGTTGAATTTGTGGTGACAGTCATCGCAGTTCTGGTCGGTGCGGTGTTCCTGAAGGAGCAGCTTTCCGTGATTCAGTTTGTCGGCGCTGCTATCATCATTGCAGGTTGCGCTCTGGTGCTGAGTTCGCGCCCGGCACTACCCAAAGAACCCCAAACTTTCCCGGTCTCGGAAGCGACGCCGGACGGTCTCAAATCCGATCCGCTTTGATTTTGCATTTTAGTTGAATGTCAAAGGCCCGCGCTCCTACAGCCGGGCCTTTTCTGCATTTGTAGTACGGAATCCTCATAAATTGACCATATGATAAAAAATTTGACCTTCCGTGAAAATCTGTCATCCTGTCATTAACGGGCATCATATGACGACAAAGATCGCAGCCCGGAATAGTTGAGGCGCGCAAAGGGAACCCGCGCCAAAACGCAAGCAAAAATGGGAGATGCGATCCATGCGATCAGCAGAGAATTCGCCTATTGATGCAGTCGATAATCCGGGACACGCAAACGGGCCTGACATCCGTGGGGCGCGGCTTGAAAAGGCCGAATACGCGCATGTTTTCGACGATCTGCATCCGCCGCTTACCAAGCATGAAGCCATTGTGGAATCGGATCGCTGCTATTTCTGCTACGACGCACCGTGCATGAATGCCTGCCCGACCAGCATCGACATTCCGTTGTTCATTCGGCAGATCAATGCTGGCAATCCGGTAGGCGCCGCAAAGACCATTCTTTCGGAAAACATTCTTGGCGGCATGTGCGCCCGCGTTTGCCCAACAGAAACGCTCTGCGAAGAAGTGTGCGTTCGCGAAACTTCGGAAGGCAAGCCGGTCAAGATTGGTGAATTGCAGCGCTATGCCACCGATGTTCTGATGGAAACCGGCAATCATCCATTCAAGCGCGCGCCTGAAACCGGCAAACACATCGCTGTTGTTGGTGCAGGTCCGGCGGGTATCTCTGCGGCTCATCGCCTTGCCATGCATGGTCATCAGGTGACGATTTTTGAAGCGCGGCCCAAGGGCGGCGGGCTCAATGAATATGGTATTGCCGCCTATAAGACGGTCAATAATTTCGCCCAGCGCGAACTCGAATTCGTACTGAAAATCGGCGCGATCAATATAGAATACAATCAGACGCTCGGTCAGGACATCACGATTGAAGCCTTGAAATCTGGCTATGATGCAGTTTTCCTCGGCATGGGCATGCCTGGCGTGAATGATCTCGGACTGGCGGGCGAAGATGCGCCCAATGTGATCGATGCCGTCGATTACATCGCCAATCTGCGACAGGCAAAAGACCTCTCGTCCCTGCCCGTTGGCCGCAATGTCGTGGTTATCGGTGGCGGCATGACCGCTGTAGACGTCGCCATCCAGACCAAGAAGCTCGGCGCTGAAAACGTGACCATCGTTTATCGTCGCGGTCAGGAAAGCATGAATGCCAGCGCCTATGAGCAGGAACTGGCACAGGTTCATGGCGTGGTGATCCGTCACTGGTTGCAGCCGCATGCACTTGAGCGGAGCGAAGACGGCACGGTCAATGCCGTGGTCTTTGAATACACCAATACCGATAGCGGCAAGCTTTCCGGCACCGGCGAATATCTCATTCTTGAAGCCGATCAGGTGTTCAAGGCAATCGGCCAGAAGTTCGAACCGGAGCCGCTAGCGGGTTCAGGTATCGGGCTTTCCAAAGGACGCATCAGCGTCGATGAAGATCGTCGTACATCCGTTGAGGGCATATGGGCTGGGGGCGACTGCGTTGCAGGTGGTCAGGATCTGACCGTTGCATCGGTGGAAGACGGCAAGGTTGCAGCAGAATCCATCCATGCGACGCTGACAAAACGTCCCGAAGCGATTGAAGGCTTTGCCGATGCGGTATTGTCGGGCGGCGCACTTCATGCGCCCTCCCCGTCTGCTTCGCGCGACCGCAGTGTGCCATTGGGCCAGGAACAGGGCTGAGGAGAGTAAAAATGGCTGATCTTTCAACGAACTTCCTCGGCATCAAGTCTCCAAACCCGTTCTGGCTGGCTTCAGCTCCGCCGACCGACAAAGCTTACAATGTCGAACGGGCTTTCAAGGCTGGCTGGGGTGGCGTGGTCTGGAAAACGCTGGGGGCTGAAGGCCCGCCGGTGGTCAACGTCAATGGTCCGCGTTATGGCGCGATCCATGGTGCCGACCGGCGCCTGCTGGGTCTCAACAATATCGAGCTGATCACCGACCGGCCGCTGGAAGTGAACCTGCGTGAAATGAAAGAAGTGAAGATGCGCTGGCCCGACCGCGCACTGATCGCTTCGATCATGGTGCCTTGCGAAGAAGAAGCATGGAAAGCAATCCTGCCACTGGTGGAAGAAACCGGCGCAGATGGCATTGAGCTGAACTTCGGCTGTCCGCACGGCATGAGCGAACGCGGCATGGGTGCGGCTGTTGGCCAGGTGCCGGAATATGTCGCCATGGTCGTCAAGTGGTGCAAGCAATATAGCCGGATGCCAGTGATCACCAAACTGACGCCGAACATCACTGATATTCGCAAGCCCGCACGCGGTGCCCATGCTGCGGGTACGGATGCCGTGTCGTTGATCAACACCATCAATTCCATCGTGTCGGTCGATCTCGACAGCATGTCGCCGGTCCCATCCATTGATGGACGCGGGAGCCATGGCGGCTATTGCGGCCCGGCAGTGAAGCCGATTGCGCTCAACATGGTGGCGGAAATTGCGCGCGATCCTGAAACGCATGGCCTGCCGATTTCAGGCATTGGCGGGATTACCACATGGCGCGATGCAGCCGAATTTATCGCGCTCGGCTGCGGCACGGTTCAGGTCTGTACCGCTGCTATGACCTATGGCTTCAAGGTCGTTGAAGAGATGATCGACGGTCTTTCCGACTGGATGGATAGCAAAGGCTATCAGACGCTCGATGATTTCCGCGGCATGGCTGTGGGGCATGTCAGCGACTGGCAATATCTCAACCTCAATTATGTCACCAAGGCGCGGATCGATCAGGATCTCTGCATCAAATGCGGGCGTTGCCATATTGCCTGCGAGGACACCTCGCATCAGGCAATCACCAATCTGGTGAATGGTGCGCGGCACTTTGAGGTCATCGATGAGGAATGCGTTGGCTGCAATCTTTGCGTCAATGTCTGCCCGGTCGAGGATTGCATCACCATGGAGCAGATCGGTGATTTCGATCCGCGCACCAAGGCACCGATCCCGGCACAATATGCCAACTGGACGACCCATCCGAACAATCCGATGGCCGTGAAAGAGGCTGCGGAATAGAGCGCATCCCGAAAAGTGGGAACCGGTTTTCGGATAAGATGCGCGTAAAACAAATATCAAAAACGCCGGGCAAAAGCCCGGCGTTTTTCATTGCTGACAGATGATTTAGCGACTGACGCGTTTACCTTTTTCCGGCTCAAACACATGGCTCGTTGCTGGGTCAACCGCAATGGTCAGCACATCGCCGGAACGCACCGTCAGGCGCTCGCGGAACAGACAGGTAACCGGCTGATCGCCGAGCTTGCCCATAACCATGATTTCCGAACCGGTCGGCTCAACGATTTCGACTGTGACCGGCACGCCGTTATCGGCAATCTTCATGTGCTCAGGGCGCATACCGTAAACGGCCTTGCCCGAAAGACTTGAATAATCGCCTTCAGGCAGCGGCAGACGGATGCCGCCATCAGCCACAAACGAACCTTCTTCGATCTTGCCGTTGACGAAGTTCATCGATGGCGAACCAATGAAGCCAGCGACAAACATATTGGCCGGACGATCATAAAGATCGAGCGGCGCACCGATCTGCTCCACCAGACCATCGCGCATGACAACGATCTTGTCGGCCATGGTCATGGCTTCGATCTGATCGTGGGTCACGTAAATCGTGGTGGTCTTGAGACGCTGATGCAGGCCCTTGATCTCGCCGCGCATCTGCACGCGCAGCTTGGCGTCAAGATTGGAGAGCGGTTCGTCAAACAGAAACACCTGTGGATCGCGAACAATCGCACGCCCCATAGCCACACGCTGGCGCTGACCACCGGAAAGCTGGCGGGGGAAGCGGTCGAGCAGCTTGTTGAGGCCGAGGATTTCTGCTGCACGATTGACACGGCTGTCGCGTTCTTCCTTCGGCGCGTTTTTCAGCATGAGCGCGAAGCCCATATTGTCGGCCACCGTCATATGCGGATAGAGCGCATAGTTCTGGAACACCATGGCGATATCGCGTTCCTTGGCGCGCAGGTCATTGACGACGCGCGGGCCAATGGCGATTTCACCATCGCTGATTTCCTCAAGCCCTGCGATCATGCGCAGAAGCGTGGATTTTCCACAGCCCGACGGGCCGACCAGTACGACAAATTCGCCGTCCTGAATATCCACGGACACGCCGTGCAACACGCCGACATTGCCATATTTCTTGATTGCATTTCGGATGGATACAGATGCCATCTTGAACCTCAACTCTTATTTGACGGCGCCTGCAGTCAGACCAGCAACGATCTGGCGCTGTGCGAAAACGGTTAGCAACAGGACCGGCAATGTCACCACAAGCGCCGCGGCGGCAAGTGGACCCCAACTGACCTGTTCAAAGGACAGCATGTTGTAAACTGCGACCGGCAGGGTGCGTGTCTCGCGGCTTGCGAGCACGATGCCGAAAACGAAATTGTTCCACGAGAAGATCACCGCGAGGATGAGCGACACCACAACGCCGGGTTTGGCAATCGGGAGTGCAACTTTCATGAACACCTGCCACGAGGAAGCGCCATCGATAATGGCTGCTTCTTCAAGCTCCATCGGTGTTGTCTCGAAATAACCGATCATGATCCAGATCACGATTGGAACGGTGACGACCAGATGGATGATGATCTGCGGCCAGAGTGTACCGAGCAGACCCAGCGTCTGGAACAGCAGGAACAGCGGAATCAGGTAAGAAAGACCCGGCGTCATACGTGCAATCATGATGACGATTGCCGATTTATGCGCCTTGAGCCGTGCGATGCCATAGCCTGCCGGAACACCAACCAGCAGCGCAAGCAATGTCGCCATACCGGTCACGAGAAGGCTGTTCCAAAAGTAGAGCAGGAAGTCGTTGGCCGCAAAGATATCGGTGTAGTTCGACCAGGCAAAGCGTTCCGGTATCAGGATCGGCGGGTAAGCACCGTTGTCGATTTCGTATTTCAGCGAAAGCGACAGCATCCAGACGAAGAAGAAGATTGCCGGCGACACGATGATGAACACAAGAAGTGCAGTGCCAAGCTTTGAAAGAATAGACTTGCTTGCCATGACCGGTCCTTAAGCGTTCCACTTGGTCCGCTGGCGCAGCGCCAGAAGAACCAGTGACATGGCGATAATGACAATGAAGAACACCACGGCAATCGCCGATGCGTAGCCAATGTCGTAATAGGAAAACGCCACGTTATAGAGATAGATATTGATCGTTTCCGACGCTGTTCCGGGACCGCCCTGCGTCATCGCATAAATGATGTCGAAGCTTTTCAGCGCATCGATCGAGCGGATGATGACAGCCACCATGATGAAGGGCAGGATCATCGGAAGGGTGATGTAGCGGAATTTCTGCCAGCCATTTGCACCATCGATTTCCGCGCTCTCAAACGGATCGCGCGGCATGGAGGCAAGGCCACCCAGCACGATCAGCATGACAAGCGGCGTCCACTGCCAGGTTTCAACAGCCACCAGTGACGGGATAACCGTGTTCTGATTGAATATCCATTCCTGCGGTGGAATGCCGATCAGCGACAGAAGATAGTTCAGAACGCCGAGCTGCGGGTGATACATCATCGTCCAGACCAGCGCGACCGCCACCGGCGTTGCCATCATCGGCATGACAAAGATGCCGCGCAAGAGCCCGCGCATTGGCAGCTTGCTGTCAAAGACCAGCGCTGCGATCGTGCCTAAAACCATCGGAGCCACGACCGACAGAACCGTATAGACAACCGTATGCCACATGGATTCCCAGAAGCGCATGTCGGCTGCAAGACGCAGATAATTGTCGAAGCCGACAAAGCTCTGCTCTCCACCAAGCTGCCACTGGTTGGTACTCATCCAGAGTGTAAACACCCATGGGAAGACGATCACCGCCCCGACGGTGATCAAGGCTGGAAGAACAAACGGCCAGTAGCTCGGCCGCAAGCGGCTCTTGCCAGTCTTGGTGGAGGAAGCTGCATTGGCAGCAGCTCCCGTTTTTGCTCCTGTCGGGGCGGCAGATATCATTTTCCTTCGCTCCGTGCGAGGACCGGACGGAATTCCTCCGTCGCGCGTTTCATTTCAGCTTCTGC
>Ga0182737_1001728_pt1 | contig 20350 bp, 15 predicted proteins | sample eDN5th30CBELigOP_FD_128878 | JGI IMG/M metagenome (GOLD analysis project Ga0182737, IMG submission 128878) | Enriched Organic Plus compost microbial communities from Emeryville, California, USA - eDNA 5th pass 30_C BE-Lig OP (version 2) (version 2) ...
AGCAGGGCTTCATGCTCGTCTTGATCGCCATCTTCATTTTTCTCGCCGCAGGGCAGGAGGCGGCCTATGTCAGCGAGCAGGAGAGCATCAGCGGAACGCTGGTTAGCGATGCCATGATCACCAAATTTGAAGTGCTGCCGTTTTCAGCGCGGTTGCAGGACGCGGTGGCCCTGCTTCTGGCAGGATCGCAACATGATTTCCCAGTCATTAATGGAGAAGGGGAGTTCGCAGGTCTGTTGACTCGAAAAAAACTAGTCAGCGCCCTGGCGGAGTACGGCCCGCAATATCCTGTTACCGATATCATGGAAAATTGTGAGGAATCCACAGAACCGCAACACTCGTTGCTGGCTGCCATGGAAACCCTCAGAAGCAGTGGCTGTCCGGTTTTACCCGTCATGGATCCCTCGACACATCGCCTGGCCGGACTTCTGACCATGGAAAACATCGGAGAAATGATGATGATCCGCAGCGCGTTACAGGATCGGCAGCAGGGATGAATTCTTGCTGCATGCGGAGCGTATGGGGCAGCGTTAAGCGCTTCGGGGTTACTACATCTCTCAACAGATCAGTGCCCCAGTATTATATTTTACATTACATATATTGTTGATAGTTATAAGGGCGAGATTTTGCACTGACAAATATCCTGGTTGGCGTGGTGCATGAATATTTTAGATGCATTTGAGATGCGTTTTTTGTTTCACCCTGATCACTGCGCGCCAGTTCCCAGGCCGAACTGGCGCGTATAACGCGGTTTCTCATTCGACCTCGTCACCAGTTGCTCGATGCGCCTGCATCACATTTTGGCACACCCTTTGCTTACCCAATAGGTGTCATTTCTTGATTGGCAAATACTAACATTAGCCAGGCAAGAACTTATCAACTCAGACAACCTAATACCAACCAGATGATAATGCCGATTCACTTGATTCGCAAAACTCCGCTCGCGGCGCTGGCTGCCGCGTTATTGCTAGGAGGGAGCTTCCTCTCCCCACTGGCTTACGCGCAGGAAGCCCCTGCCCCAGCTCCCGCTGTCGAAGCGCCAGCTGCTCCAGCTCCAGAAGCACCTGCTGAGGAAGCAGCTGCGGACGAGGGCCCATCCGTTGAATTGTTCACCACAAACAACGTTTGGATGATGGTATGTGCCGCTCTGGTGTTCTTCATGAACTTAGGCTTCGCATGCGTCGAAACAGGATTAACCCAGGCTAAAAACACCACGAACATTCTGTTTAAGAATGCCATCATTCCTTGTATTGGCATTCTGACTTACATGCTCATGGGCTTTAACCTGATGTATCCGGGCTTTGCTGAGGGTGACAACCTTTGGTTTGGGTTCGCTGGCTTCGGTATCACTACTGACGATGCTGGCGTGACTTCTGCCTATAACGCTGGTTATACCTACTGGACTGACTTCCTGTTCCAGGCCATGTTTGCTGCAACTGCCGCTACCATCGTTTCTGGTGCTGTTGCAGAGCGTGTCAAGCTCTCATCATTCCTGGTGTTCACTGTCATCTTCGTGGCTGTGGTCTACCCCGTGGCTGGTAGCTGGAAATGGGGCAATGGCTGGGCAAACCAGATGGCAACTCCATTCTATGACTTCGCCGGTTCCACTCTTGTTCACTCTGTAGGTGGTTGGGGTGCCCTTGCTGGGGCTATCATCCTCGGTCCTCGTCGTGGAAAATATGTAGATGGCAAAATTAAGCCAATCCTGGGTCACAGCATGCCTCTCGCCACTATCGGTGTATTCATGCTGTGGTTGGGGTGGTTCGGTTTCAACGGTGGTTCCGTGCTGTCTGCTGATCCTGGTCTGGTATCGCTGACCCTTATGACTACTTGTGTGGCTGCAGCCGCTGGTGGTTTTGCCGCCATGGTTGTCTCCTGGGTAGTACTTAAGAAGCCGGACCTTTCCATGACCCTTAACGGCATTTTGGCAGGCCTGGTAGGTATCACTGCTGGCGCAGACCAAATGGGCCCAATGACGGCCACCTACATTGGCTTGATCGCAGGTGCCTTGGTTGTGTTCTCAGTGCTGTTCTTCGACAAGATCAAAATTGACGATCCAGTGGGAGCCATCTCCGTTCACCTTGTGTGCGGTATCTGGGGAACTCTGGCAGTCGGCATCTTTGGCAAACTTGCTGGCGGTGCCCAGCTCATGAGCCAGATCAAAGCCATCGCAGTGTACGGGGCATTCACCTTCGTTGCCGCCCTGGTTCTGTTCCTGGTGATCAAGCTTGTCATGGGACTGCGTGTATCTGCTGAAGAAGAGGCCGAGGGTCTCGACATCGGTGAACACGGCGGTGTCGCTTACGATATCCCACCAGCCAAATAATTAGCTTTCCGGCAGAAGAAGCTGCCTTTCTGATTCAACCTCCTGATTCTTCGGAATCAGGAGGTTTTTTTGTTTGAGCTTAAAAACTTGGCATGTGGGTTGCTGTCAAAAGTTGCATTCTTAATGCAACTTTTGAGAAGCCTTTAAATGAAAGGCTGATCGTTGAGACGCTTGAGAATGCCTCGCACAAACAAAAATATGAGCACCAAAATCATCCGTCAATGGATTCTGTCTGCAGCCTTCGGGCTTGCTTGTTTAATGACGTCTGGAGCCCTCTCCGCACAGGAGCAGGCCCCTGCCCCTGCGGCAGTCCAAACTGCAATTCCAGCCTCAGCATCTGCCCCCACCGTTGAGCAGCGCCTTTATGATTTGGAAGCCTACGTCAAAAATCTAAAGCCTGGTGAAGAGGGTGACACGACCTGGGACTCAAACATCGGCGCTATGCCTGGACCGGGTCACAATGCATGGCAAATGGTTAGCACCGCTCTTGTGCTGTTCATGACACTGCCGGGTCTGGCCTTGTTTTACGGCGGTCTGGTTCGTAAAAAGAACGTCCTCAGCGTGCTGGCTCAGTGTCTTGGCATTGCAGGACTGGTCACTATCTTATGGTGGGCTGTTGGCTACAGCCTGGCGTTTGGTGCCGGCGGTGCATTCATTGGTGACACTTCCTTCGCCTTCTTGAACGGGGTTGATCCTACCAAAGCCGGAGCTGGCTACCACTGGATCTCAGACAGCATGTGGGCCATGTTCCAGTTGACCTTTGCAATCATCACCCCGGCTCTGATTGTTGGCGCCATCGCAGAACGCATGAAATTCATCTCTGTGCTGGTTTTCACGGCCATCTGGATGTTTGCCGTCTATTTCCCCTTCGCCCACATGGTATGGAGCGGTTCCGGTTACATGTGTGGTCCACTGAACGCTCAGGCAGGCATCAAAGCCATTGACTTTGCCGGCGGCACCGTTGTTCACATGACTTCGGGCTGGAGCGCCTTGGTCCTTTGCATCATCCTTGGAAAACGTAAAGGTTACGGTAAGGAACACATGCTTCCGCACAGCATGGTGCTCTGCATGGTTGGCACAGGCATGCTGTGGGTGGGATGGTATGGCTTTAATGCGGGTTCCGCACTTGGCGCCGACAGTCTGGCTGCCAATGCTTTTGTAACCACCACCCTTTGCGCCGCTGTAGCGTCCTTCGTGTGGGGCGTTGTTGAATGGATAGTGAAGGGTAAACCTTCCGTGCTCGGTTTCTGTTCAGGTGTGGTTGCAGGGCTTGTAGTCATTACCCCTGCCGCTGGCTTCGTGACGGCAAACTCTGCGGTCATCATGGGCGTCATTGCCGGAATTGTTCCATTCTTTGCAGTTGTCGGCCTGAAGAAAATGTTCGGTTATGACGACTCACTGGACACTTTTGGAATCCATGGTGTCGGCGGCACCATTGGCGCCATTCTCACGGGCGTTTTTGCTGATGCCGATGTGAACTCCGTAGTGGCGCCCCTTAAAGACGGCCTGCTTATGGAACAGGTCAAATCTGTGCTACTGACCATCGCGTGGAGCGTGGCGGCCACCACGGTGATCGCCTATATTGTGAAATTCACAGTGGGTCTTCGCACCAGCCCTGAGGTCGAGGAAGCTGGACTTGACCTTCCTGAGCATGGCGAAGTCGGGTATGAAGGTTAATCTTTTGAGCCTTCACTTCATCTAACCACAGATTCAACCCTCTGGTCGTATGGCCAGAGGGTTTTTCATTTTGGTCAGACTTATGATTATAGCAGGAAGACAGTCTAGACAGAATTTCCACTTGCTCACCTCCCCTGTCCTGCACGAGTATTTTTGCTCTATTCCTTCCAAATCTTAATCCACTCATCCTTACTCCTCTCACATGAGCAGAAAAATTCGTTATGGCATGATCGGCGGTGGCCGCGGCGCTTTCATTGGTGGCGTGCACCGCATCGCCGCAAACATTGACGGTCAGATTGAACTGGTCTGTGGAGCCTTCTCCTCTGACCCTCAACGCTCCAAAGACAGTGGTGCGGATTTTTTCCTTTCTCCAGATCGTTGCTACGGAAGCTTTGATGAGATGATCTCCAAAGAAGCTGCCCTGCCAGAAGATCAGCGCATGGATTTTGTGGCGATTGTCACGCCTAACCACGTTCATTTTCCTGCGGCCAAAGCGGCGCTGGAAGGCGGGTTCCACGTCCTGTCAGACAAACCTGCCACCCTCAATCTTGAAGAGGCGAAAGAGCTGGTCAAAATCGTTGAAAAAAGCGGAAAACTTTACGGCCTGACTCACAACTACACCGGCTACCCTCTGGTAAAACAAGCGCGTGACATGGTGGCCAGCGGACAACTCGGCAAGATTCGCAAGGTGGTGGTGGAATACCCTCAGGGCTGGCTTGCCACCCGTATTGAAGCCAGCGGCCAGAAACAAGCTGAATGGCGCACCGACCCAAAACGCTCCGGCGCCGCTGGATGTATTGGTGACATTGGCACCCATGCTGAAAACCTCGCAGAGTATATCACCGGACTGAAAATTAAAGAACTCGCCGCTGATATCAGCACCTTTGTGGAAGGGCGCGCCCTTGATGATGACGGAAACGTGCTGCTGCGTTTTGACAATGGCGCAAAAGGCGTGCTGCACGCCTCCCAGATCAGCGTGGGTGAGGAGAACAATCTCAACATCCGCGTCTATGGTGAAAAGGGAGGACTCGAATGGCGCCAGCAGGAACCGAATACCCTCATGGTAAAATGGCTGGATCAACCCACCCAAATCTACCGCACCGCTGCAGGTTATCTCAGCAGCCAGGCCCAAGCCGCAGGTCGTATCCCCGGCGGTCATCCAGAAGGATATCTTGAAGCTTTTGCCAATATTTACAAAAACTTCGCCAGTCACATCCGCAGCGTGATCGCAGGGACAACTCCTGACGAGTCAGCAACGGATTATCCCAAGATCGAAGACGGCGTCCGCGGCATGGCCTTTATTGAAGCCGTGGTCGGGTCTTCCAAAAACAATGCGGCATGGACGGGGCTTGATGTCTAGTCCCTAGTCCTGAAACCTGGCTTAGCCAGGTCTGAAAATTCGAAGCGCCGATGGTCGCAACTACCATCGGCGCTTCTTGTTTTTTCGGCAAGTCCCCACACTCACCGAAGCTCTTTATCAAGGAACTTGATCGCATTTCTTATGGCTCCCCGATCATACAAGAATGCCGTCACGTGGCCTCTTGCATGTTGAATATACAATTCATTAGGCACATCAGCCTGGGTCAATGCCCTCTGATATGCAGTGGCTTGAGATAATGGAACAAGCAGGTCCCAAGCCCCATGGTACATGAATACTGGAGGGTCATCCGCGCTTACATGCGTGATGGGTGAGGCATCGATAAAACCCTCCTTTTCAGCAACCATTTCTCCTCCGATAAAGTTGGCTATGAGCCCAGGTCCCGGAAATCGGGTGAGATCCAGTGGCGCACCGCCGGCAATCACAGCCTTGGGACGAACAACACCCTTATCCAGGGGTTTGGCGCCGAGTAAAGCTGCCAGATGCCCCCCTGCTGAATACCCGCACACGGCAATGTTTTCTGCATCAAGATCAAATGCCTTCCTGTGGGCGACAAACCACTTCAATGCCTCCTGCAGATCTTCAAACGGAGCCGGGTAATGGTAATCCGGCGCCAGGCGGTAGGTGGCATTCATGACCACATATCCGCGCTTCACTAGACGTTGGGCTATGGAAACCATGTCATCTCGCCGGTCATTTTCTGCCCAGCCGCCTCCGTGAATAAGAAGCACCCCCGGCCAGGAACCTGCCTTCTTGGGTTGATAAACATCTGCACGCAGAGCCTGCGGCCATCCGGGAGGTGAATAGACAGCATTTGTCCACACCTTGTATCCCGACTCAGCACGAACTGGCGCTGGCTGCAATTTCGCCTCCCCGTCCGCCATCTTTGTATGGGAGGCGCAGGAAGCAAGCAGCAGTAGCAGGATGGACAAGATGGGGAAGTTCAAGTTCACCACGCCATAGTCCGCAGCCCATGCCGGGGCGGATTCAAAAAATCCTGCCGCCATTCAAAAAACTTCGCATTGTCTAGACCAGATTTTCCGTTGCCATAAAGCATGCCACATGACAGCATGCAGTTCCCAATCCCAACAACCTTACAAACACACGACAAGCTACCATGCCACGCCCTGTCACACTCTTTACCGGCCAGTGGGCCGATTTGTCTTTCGACACCATGCTTCAAAAAGCCAAAACATTTGGTTATGATGGTCTTGAACTGGCCTGCTGGGGCGACCACTTTGAAGTGGCCAAAGCGGATCAGACTTACTGTGATTCCAAACGCGCAGCTCTGCAGGCCGCTGGACTCAAAGGCTTTGCCATCTCAGCTCACCTAGTCGGTCAGGCTATTTGTGACCGCATTGACGACCGCCACAAGACCATCCTTCCAGACTACGTATGGGGTGATGGCGACCCAGAGGGAGTTCGCCAGCGCGCCTCTGAAGAGATGATCAAAACAGGGCAGGCTGCCAGACGTTTTGGTGTGGATGTGGTGAATGGTTTCACCGGCAGCAGCATCTGGCATTTGCTGTACAGTTTCCCTCCCACCCTGCCCGGCCAGATTGACGCTGGTTATGAAGACTTTGCCAAACGCTGGATTCCAATTCTTGACGAATTTCAGAAAGTCGGCGTCAAATTCGCCCTTGAGGTTCACCCTACTGAAATCGCCTTTGATATTTCATCAGCTGAGCGCGCCCTGAAAGCTCTGGACTATCACCCTGCTTTCGGGTTCAACTACGACCCAAGCCACCTGGGCTATCAAGGAGTTGATTACGTGAAGTTCATTTACCAGTTTGCAGACCGCATTTTCCATGTACACATGAAAGATGCCGCCTGGGATCTTGGCCATGACGCTGGTGTATTCGGTGGTCATGTGGACTTCCACAAACCGCAGCGTTACTGGGACTTCAAATCTGTTGGCCGTGGCAACATCAACTTTGAAAAAATCATCCGCGCCCTGAATGATATTGGCTACAGTGGCCCGCTAAGCGTTGAATGGGAAGATGGAGGCATGGACCGCGAATTTGGTGCCACGGAATCCGCTGCCTATGTGAAAGCCAAGGATTTCCCGCCGAGCAACATTGTCTTTGATGCCCAGTTCGACAAGAGCAGGCAGTCCTGACCAACCCTGATTTGGCGCTTTGCCTGCATGTAAACAGTTGTAAAATGTAGTTGCGAGCAGGCAACTCGCGGTTAGTTTCCTCCCTTGCTAAATCAAGGCCGGCGTGGCGAAATTGGTAGACGCGCTAGACTCAAAATCTTGTTTCCAAAAGAAGTGTCGGTTCGAGTCCGACCGCCGGTACCACTCTCAAGCCCCTCTCCTCGAGGGGCTTTTTTTGTTATCCCAAGCTATCTGTTCTAAGGTGAATATCTGTTGTTTATCATAGAATTGTTTGAGTGGTGGCGTTTAATAAACAAGTAGGCGCAGTAAGATTCCTGCGCATTCACTTTCAGATATCCTTATGTCCGCTGACACCCTAGCTGCTGAACAATTTCGTCAGGCTTATCAGAAGCTGAAATTAGAACTCTCCAAGCGCATCGTTGGACAGGAGCATATTGTCGAACAGGTATTCATTGCCATGGCGGCAGGCGGGCATGCCTTGCTGGAGGGGGTTCCTGGTCTGGCAAAAACCTTGCTGGTGAAGTCTTTTGCCGATGCGATTGATCTCTCCTATCGGCGCATTCAGTTCACGCCGGACCTCATGCCGGCGGACATCACAGGTACAGAAATCATCCAGGAGGATGAGCAAACCGGACGCAGAAAGCTGGTGTTTATGCGAGGGCCGATCTTTTCCCAGATCATTCTTGCCGACGAAATTAACCGAACCCCTCCCAAAACGCAGGCCGCTCTGCTAGAGGCCATGCAAGAACGCTGTGTCACCATTGGTCAGGAGACCGTCCCCCTACCTCAGCCATTTTTTGTCCTGGCTACACAAAACCCCATTGAACAGGAAGGCACTTATCCCCTGCCTGAAGCACAAAAAGACCGCTTTCTTTTTCTGATCAAAGTGGGGTATCCAACCCGCGAGGCTGAACGTGAAATTCTCGCGAGAACCACAGGGACTTCATCAGACCGTATCGAACCCGTTCTCACCGGGGCGGATCTCCAGCAGGCACAAGCATTGGTGCGTCGCGTCCCTGTCCCGGATCACGTGACCGATTTTGTGTTGGATTTGGTTCGCGCCACCCGTGTGTCTGAAGGTGAACCGTCAGCTTTCGTGAAACAGATGGTGGGCTGGGGCGCTGGCCCGCGCGCCTCTCAGCACTTGATCTTGGCCAGCAAGGTACGCGCCCTCCTTCAAGGTCGCACACACGTCACCCTGGATGATGTTGAAGCACTGGCCTCACCAGTCATGCGTCATCGCATCGTCCCAACTTTCCACGCTGAGGCAGAAGGTGTCACAGTGGATCACATCATAGATCACCTGCTGAAAAATGTGAAACGCCCACAAGTCAGCAAAGTTCTCTAGAATCTGGGGCGTCAGGGAGGTTCACTCACCAACCTCCCATCACCTGCACTGCATAACCACGCAGATATTCCGTTTCAGGAATGCCACAGACAATCGGATGGTCGGGACGTTGGGAGAACACTTCCACCTGCCGCAGATGGCGTTTGCTGTCCACAGCCGCGGATGTAATGACCCCTCTAAAATCACCTGCGCTTACATGGTGGGAACAACTGAAGGTGGCCAGAATGCCGCCAGGTTGCAGCATCTTTAACGCACGAAGATGAATCTCCTTGTAGCCACGCAACGCATCCTTCAGCGCCTGCTTGGTTTTGGTGAAACTTGGCGGGTCCAGTATGATCAGGTCATACAAATCCCCCTGCTTCTCAGCAGCCTTCAGGTAATCAAAGCAGTTCTCTGCACGAGCGCCGATTGCAACGCCTGCGCGTTTGGCGTTTTGCAATGTCATCTCGATCGCTGGCTCGCTGACGTCAACGGCGACGACTTCGCTGGCTCCTGCCAAGGCGCAGGCCTGGGCAAAGCCCCCCTGATTGGTGAAGCAATCCAGCACCCGTTTGCCCTTCGCATATTTAGCTACAGCAGCGTAGTTGTCCAACTGATCCAGATAAAGCCCAGTCTTCTGTCCTTCAAACAAATCAACCTGGAAGTGCAGCCCACGACTTACCAGAGCGAATGGTGCTGGTTCACTGCCATGCAGCATCTTCTTCTCCAGTTCCAGTCCCTCCGCCTTGCGGATTGGGGAGTCATTTCGGGCAACAATACTTTTGGGTTTTAGCAATTCCACCAATGCAGCCGTGATCAGGTCTTCACGCTGTGCCATGGCCATGGTCAGTGTCTGCACCACAAGGTGATCGCCGTAACGATCCACGATCAATCCTGGGAGGCCGTCAGATTCACTCCAGACCAGACGGCAGAGCATACTGTCGAGATCAAGAGCCTGCCGGTAAGACACCGCCCGTTCAATTCGCCTTAGGAAAAAATCAGCATCCAGTTCCTGCTTTCTATAGGAAAAGCGCCGGGCGACAATTTGTGAGTTGGAATTGTAGATGGCGGTGCCCAGTGGCTTGCCCTTGATGTCACGAAGCGCCACCACATCACCCGGTTGTGGCTTGCCCTGGAGGCTTTTTACATCACTCGCATATACCCATTCATGACCGTGAAACAGGCGGGACCGGGGCTGGACAATAAGGGTATACATATAGAGAAGTTTTGCCGTTCACACCACGCGGCATGAACGGCAATTCAAAAGGAGTTGATCGAGCAGCTGGCAGGTGCACTGCCAGCCTATAATTGGAATTGGCGGCTTAGTGCTGGTTGCAGAACTCTTCGAAGCGATCCATTCCAGAATTGATCACGTCAAGGCTGGTCGCATAGCTGAAGCGGATGGTGTAGTCAGAACCAAAGGCAATCCCAGGCACTGCAGCCACTTTCTGTTTGCTCAGCAGTTTTTCCGCGAAGTTCACAGACTTGATACCGATAGGCTCGATGTCCACCAGGAAGTAAAACGCCCCCTGGGGTTCAACAACCCGGACATTTTTGATATTGCGCAGACGATCCAGCATGAATTCACGTCGGACATTGAATTCATCACGCATATCTGCCACAATCTGCTGATCTCCATTCAATGCGGCGATAGCGCCATATTGAGCGAAGGTGGTTGGATTGGAAGTCGTGTGGCTCTGGATGGTGTCAATGGCCGTTGCAATCGCTTTGGGGGCTGCAGTATAGCCAAGTCTCCAGCCAGTCATAGCGTAGGCTTTAGAGAATCCATTGACAGTAATGGTCAGATCATAAATCTCTTTGCCCAGTGAAGCGATGCTGATGTGTTCTTTGTCCTCGTAAACCAGCTTTTCGTAAATTTCGTCAGAAAGAACCACAATGTCTTCACCCACCGCAATCTCAGCAATCTTTTCCAGTTCTTCCTTGGTGTAAACGGAGCCGGTCGGGTTGCCAGGAGAGTTCAGAATGATCAGTTTGGTGAGCGGAGACATGGCCTCTTCAAACTCATCAGGAGTGATTTTCCAGCCGTTCTCAGGCTTGGTTTCCACAAAAACAGGCACAGCGCCCACCATGCGGACCATTTCGGGGTAACTGGTCCAGTACGGAGAAGGAACAATCACTTCATCCCCAGGATTGCACACAGCCAGAATGGCGTTGTAGCAGGAGTGCTTCGCGCCACAATTTACGCTGATCTGGGAGGGTTCATAGTTCAGATTGTTGTCCATGCTGAACTTCGCTGAAATCGCCTCACGCAGGGACAGCAGGCCTGCGCTCTCCGTGTAGCGTGTCTGGTGATCCTGAAGAGCTTTGATGGCGGCCTCAGTGATATGATTGGGTGTATTAAAGTCAGGCTCGCCAGCGCCAAAGCTGAGCACGTCCACCCCTTGTTTCTTCAACTCTTTGGCCTGACTGGTGATGGAAAGCGTCAGTGAGGGAGAGAGTTCGGCAATGTGCTTGGCGATAAGGTCCATGAGTGCGAGCTGATTTAAAATTAATGGGAGGGCATAAAAGGAGAACAAGAGCCCTTTGTCAATGACGGCGGAAGAAAAGCTGGCTTCGTACTGGCGTAATCAGGAATTTTTTTCTGGCACAGCTCCCAATCTTCGCTAAGAACCCTGCATGCTAACTGGAGCTATCATTGCCGTCGTCTTCCTCGCTTTGGGAGTTATTGCGTTCACCTATCTCAAAAAAGGAGACTGAGATTCAGACACTTATGAGTACCCGGATCGAGAAAGATACCATGGGCGAAATGCCCGTGCCAGCCGAGGCGCTGTACGGCGCGTCCACCCAGCGTGCGGTTCTTAATTTTCCCGTTAGTGGCAAAGTGGTTCCCTACCCTATTGTTCATGCCTATGGGCTGATTAAATGGGCAGCCGCCCGCGTCCATTGTGAACTAGGCCTGCTGCCCAGGGAAAAGGCTGACCTGATCGAACGAGCCTCCTTGGATGTGGCGGAAGGCAGACTGGATGAGCACTTTGTGCTGGATACTTACCAGACAGGTTCTGGCACCAGCACCAATATGAACGCCAATGAGGTCATCTCCAATCGAGCCTGCCAGATCGCTGGCAAACCGATCGGCGCCAAGGATCCTGTGCATCCCAATGACCATGTGAATATGGGGCAGTCGTCCAACGACACATTCCCCACTGCCATCCATGTGGCCGTGGCGCAAGAGCTCAAAAACAGGCTCCTGCCATCTCTTGAAGCGTTGCAAAAAGCGCTTGCGGATAAGGCCCAGGAATATTGGGAAGTGCTCAAGATCGGCCGCACGCATCTCATGGACGCCACCCCGGTGCGTCTTGGTCAGGAATTTAAGGGCTATGCCCGCCAGCTGGAGCTTTCAGTGGATCGGACTCATAAAGCGCTGAAGGCCATCCTTGAGCTGCCTTTAGGCGGCACAGCCGTGGGTACGGGCCTCAACAGCCATCCTGAAATGCCTGCAAAGGCCATTGCCTTAATTGCAGAGAAGACAGGCATTCCATTCAGGGAGGCCGAAGACCACTTCGAGGCCCAGGCTGCCAAAGACGCCCTCGTAGAGGCCTCAGGCCAGCTTAAAACCATTGCCACATCTCTCTTCAAGATTGCTAATGACATCCGCTGGCTCAGCTCAGGGCCCCAGTGTGGTATTGGCGAAATCAGCCTGCCCGCCACCCAGCCAGGCAGTTCCATCATGCCTGGAAAAGTTAATCCAGTCATGAGCGAAAGCCTCATGCAGGTCTGCGCCCGCGTTTTTGGTAATGACGCCACTGTCACCTGGAGCGCCGCTAATGGCAACTTCGAGCTCAATGTCATGATGCCAGTCCTCGCTGCCGCTATCCTTGAAAGCATTGAACTTTTGACCAACGCGACCACCATCTTCCGTGAACGCTGTATCGAAGGCATTGAGGCAAAGAAAGAACGCTGCAATGAACTCATTGAGTACAGTCTGGCCATGGTGACAGGTCTTAACTCAAAGATTGGTTATGATAAAGCCAGCGTGATCGCCAAAGAAAGCGCCAAAACGGGCACTCCTGTCCGTAAGCTCTGCATGGACCGGCTGGAGGAGCTGGGCATCACAGAGACGGAACTTACCGAGGCCCTGGACCCGGCACGCATGTGCGCTCCAGATGCTTCCATGGTAGGCGCTGGTGGGGGTTAGCCCCCTCCGTGGGCAGATCCCACTATATCCTTGCACGATGCCACGATAGGAGTGATCTAAAAAAAGCCGTGCAGCAATGCACGGCTTTTTAAGAATTCATAACAATAGCGTACGATGGGCATCCACCCAATCTTCGCATAAAAGACGTTCACCAACTCTAACGAAGGCCATCACTGGCACTTCGGCGGGAGCGAAGAATGATCCGGGAGTTTGAGGTGCCGCCCGCACTTGATGGAGGACTGTAAACCACCGTTCCATTGGCCGTTGTCCGCGCCTGAAATCCGCCAAGTGGCGTCGTCGTATTTTGGGCAAGAATGGGGGTCTCGTAAGGAGTTGGGGCAGGTCTTGGCTGCACAGCCGGCGGAACAATATTGTTTGGGACAGGCAATTGTTGCTGCTGAGGATTGATAAAGATTGGAGGACGGGCAGCAGGCGCTGTTCCAGGCTGCGTATCTGTTGGCGGCATGACCCTCGAAGGCAGTTTACCTTGAACAATCAACACTTTTGAACCTATCGGTACCTGATCAAACAAAGTAATGACGTCGCGTGATGTCATCCTTACACATCCATAGCTGACAGGTTTGCCAATGTTTGCCTCATCTGCCGTGCCGTGAATATAGATACAACGCCGATAGGCATTCTTGTTCTGCGATTCAAGACCGCGCAGCCACATGATCCTGCTCACGATCGGATCACGGCCAGGGGAGTTTGGCGCAACTACTTCTCCAGTAGGGCTTCTCCCTTTAAAAACCGTGCCGCTGCGCATGCCGTGGCCGACTTTTACAACAACCTCATGCAAACCCAACGGCGTGCTGTAGGTGTTTGGCTTGTCACCAAGACCAAATTTAGAAGTTGAAATACTGTAGGTTTTTTTAGCTTTCCCGTCTCCTCCGTACAGGGCTATCTTTTGCTGCTCCACGCTGACCACCATATTGGTAGCTTGAGCTGGCGCTGTCTTGCCCCCCAGCGATCCACACTGACATAAAAGCAGGCATGCCATTCCGGCAACACCCAACCGCCCCAGTATTACTGGATTCCACCAACCATGATGATGACGTGGACTCGAATTCAATGACGTGATGAGATTGGCAGAATCTTTAACAAACATTAATCTTTTTGCAAGTAAAGTGTGTGCAATATATCCCGGTTTGGCTCACAGGATCCAGCTTTGACCTCGCAGGATGCGTGCCGTTCAACAAAAATCATGCAATCGCCGGGTCGGAGCTGGTTTCTTGTGGCGGAGGCGGCGGGGTAAGATTCCACTCAGAAAACCAGCGACTCGCTGAAGCTCCCACTACATACGAAAAACCAAACTGAAAGAGCGCAAGAAAGATTACAGACACCCAGCGATGTTCCATAATCGCGCCCACCACCAGCAGGCTAAAATACAGAGCCAGCGCCACTTCTACCCAGAATGTAATGGATCGGGCAGCTTTGTAGCGACTGCGTTTCCTCTTCACGGCCATCTGCTGACCATACTTGGGTGTGCGAACAAAATCGGATTTTTTGTTAAAAAGCGCCTCAATGACTGCTACACCATTGTTGATGCTCATGCCAATGCCCAATGCCATCAGCAGGGGCAGAAAAGGCAGGCACTTGATCCAGTCCCAGGGAGACTTGGACAGAACGAGCTGCGCTGAGCCATAAAAAAGCAAACTCGATAGTGTGGCCAGAAAGAAAACGGGCAAATCAATCAAGGCCATTTTCGCCGGGCTGGATTCAAAAATAAAGTTGGATGGGTAAACCATCACCAGCACGGCCAGCATCAGCAGGTAAGCAAAGTTGGCTGTCAGATGCACCGTTGCCTCCAGCTTGATACTGAGAGGCTGGTCACTTTTCCAAATCGTACCAAGTATTTTTTTACAAACCTGAACGCTTCCTTTTGTCCAGCGGTGCTGCTGACTCTTAAATCCATCCATGTCTGGAGGCAGTTCTGCCGGTATTGCCAGATCCTTTAGATAGTGAAACTTCCAGCCTTTCAACTGAGCCCTGTAGCTGAGATCCATGTCTTCCGTGAGTGTGTCATGATCCCAGCCCCCGGCATCTACAATGGCTTTTTTGCGCCATATACCGGCGGTGCCGTTAAAGTTGAAAAACAAATTTCCCCGGCTTCTGGCTGGCTGCTCCAGAGCCAGGTGACCATCCAGCATCATGGCCTGCAGGCGGGTCAGCAGACTGTCCCTGCGGTTCGCATGCCCCCATCGAGCTTGAACAAGGGCAACCTTCTCATCTGTGAAAAAATGCACCATCTTTTTCAGCACATCTGGGCCTGGGGTGAAATCGGCATCAAAAATCATGATGTACTCCCCTTTCACCCGATCCATGGCCGCCTCTAGCGCACCTGCCTTAAACCCCGTACGGTCCGTGCGGTGCAGATGTTCAGCGTCAAATCCCTGTACTCTAAGTTGCGCGGCCCCTTCTTCGCATTTTGACCGGGTTTCATCGGTCGAATCATCCAATATCTGAATTTGTAGTTTCTCCTTCGAGTAATCTAGCTTGCTGACCGAATCGAGCAACCCCTTGACGACATGTACCTCATTAAAAATGGGCAACTGCACTGTAACCAGCGGCAGTTCCTGAAATTGAGTCGTCGGCTGGGGCTCTTCTTTGCGGTGTTTCCAGTACAACCACAAAATACGTAATCGGTGCGCGCCAAAAGCGCTCAGGCCGGCAAAAACAAGCACATAGCAAAGTAGCCAGAGCGTCATGGTCCAGGTCATAAAAGATAGGCGTCAGTTACAAGAAATTGGACGCGAACGATGTTGGGCACATGCGGAGCCGTCAAGCAGCAAATGTGCCGGTCTTCAAGTTCGATAGGTTGGCAGTGTGAAATGAATAAGGAAATTATTTCAATCTAAACGTATAATCGAAGCGAACTCATACTGGCATTCTGTTGGAGCCTGCTTATAGTTACAGTCTGTTTACCATGTTTCTGTCCTTCCCTTTCCGTCTCCCTCTGGTGGCCATTGTGTGCTTCGTCATAGCGGCACCTTCATTCCCTGCCATCGCTCAGGATAAAGAAGGCGGAGATCTGCCGCGAATTCCAGACTCCCTGCTGGGAGATGAACATTTGCGCGAAGAGTTTGGCGTAAATGAGTTCACCACACCATCCATCCGCAAAATTTTCGACCAGTTGGATGCACTGGGCACTTTGCCCTACGATAAACTCAAACGCCCCATCATTGAAAAAGCCCCATCGGATCGAGTGGTGCTTGCCCTGGGCCTCGGCATGCTCATTGGGGACGGCTTTCTCATCGTCCAGTGCGAGAAGATTGAGGAAATGGAAAAAATTGGACGCGCTCTGCTGCGTTACGCAAAGGCTCTGGGCGCCGGCATGCGCGTCAGCAAACACAGTCAGAGCCTGCTGGAAACCAGTGTCCGTGGTGACTGGGATAAACTGCGGGATGAACTTGCCACAACCCAGGCTGATGTTGAGGCTGAAATGGTCACTCTTCGCGATGTAGAGGTCGCTCATCTCATCGCCCTGGGAGGATGGCTGCGTGCTTTTGAGATTAGCACCGAAGCTGTAGCCAACAGCTACACAGAAGAGAAAAGTCGTAATCTGAGCAGAGCAGACATTGTGCAGTATTTTAGTGCGATGCTGGGGGACCTGCATCCCAAGCTGCAAGAACGCCCTTATATTAAAGATTTACAGGACGGCCTGAATGCCATGCTGCCGCTTCTGGATGTACCTGAGGGCAAAGCCTTCACCCAAGAGGAAGTGAACAGCCTGCGTGAAAAGGCGCATATCCTGGCTCAGGTTGTGAAAACCCAAATGCCACAGTAGGCTTACATGCGCCTAACTCAGGCCATGTTCCACAAACAACCTTTGCGCTTTCCGTCGTACCCATCGCTTGCCAGGTAGATTAACCTTCGCAGAACCACCAGGCTGCAACATGCTCATGATTTGCTGGAGCTCCAGACTGCCGATGCCATGGGCCTCTTCACTGTTTTGCAACCAGTGAAGGATTAAGCGAGCAAGCATCCCAGATTCCAATGCCTTGAGCCGGGGTGTCAAACGCAAAGAGCCATCCAAAAGTAGCACATTTTCTGCATTAATAAAGTCTAGAACAAGGTTCTGAAGCGCCCTTTCATCGCGTGCCAGCAGGGTTGACATCCTTGCGATAAGCGCGCCCACATCTCGATCAAATATCTCACTCAATAGAGGTAGCACCTCATGCCGTAAACGATTGCGCACATAGATAGACGCCGCATTGCTGCTGTCTTCTCTAAACTGTAGATGCTGCTTTTGAACATAGGCGTCAAGCTCGATCCGGCTCACCTCCAGCATAGGTCGCAGCTTGTCTAATCCCAGATGAGATGCGTTCATCATCTGCATTCCCGTGAGACCTTTTAAAGATGTTCCACGGCATAAGTTGGTTAATACAGTCTCTGCCTGATCATCTGCATGGTGGGCCAGAAACAAAAAGCGTGTTTTGTGTTTCTTCGCCATAGCCTGGAGAAACTTGTACCGCTCATTGCGTGCTGCCAGTTCAACAGAGACTTTAGACACCCGGCAGATTTTCTGAATGTCCTGACGGGTCACCTCACACGCAAGATTATGCTTGCGGCAAATTTTGCGAACAAACACGGCGTCCTGTCCTGATTCCCTGCCCCGCAGACCATGATTTAGGTGGCACACAATCAGGTTTTTCCATCCCGCTGACACCAGACAGTGTAGAAGCGCAATGGAATCCCTGCCGCCGGACACGCCAATCAGCGCCTTTCTTCCTGGCTTCAGACGTGGGTGCTGCGCCTGCATGGTGGCAAGCGCCGCAAAAATTTTCTGCTCAAAGAGTGAGGACACTTAACCAATCTTCTCAGCACCATAGTAGCTGCGCAAGATTTCAGGTAGCAGGATACTACCATCTTCCTGCTGGAAGGTTTCAACCAGAGCCACAAATAGTCGGGCTAATGCCGTGCCTGACCCGTTCAGCGTATGGCAGAATTTGTTTTTACCGTCTTCATCCTTATATCTCATCATCATGCGGCGCGCCTGATAGTCGCCAAAATTACTGCAACTGGAAACTTCCAGGAAGCTGTTCTGGCCAGGAGCCCAGACTTCAATGTCATAGGTTTTGGTTGAACCAAAGCCAATGTCTCCTGTGCAAAGCTCAATCACCCGATAGTGCAGCCCCAGCAACTGAAGCACTCGTTCGGCATCAGCCGTTAGTAGTTCAAGTTCGGCCATGCTTGCTTCAGGGGTGGTGATCTTGACCAGTTCGACCTTGTCAAACTGATGCATGCGAATCAATCCCCGGGTGCCAAGGCCAGCCGCTCCAGCTTCACGACGAAAGCAGGGCGTGTAAGCTGCGTATTTGACCGGCAACTGGGCTGTTTTAAGAATCTCTTCGCGATGCAGGTTGGTCACCGGAACCTCCGCCGTCGGCAGAAGATAGAGATTATCCTCTGGACAATGATACACCTGATCGGCAAATTTCGGCAATTGGGTTGTACCCACCAGGGCTTCCGCTTTGATCAACAAGGGCGGCGCAATCTCCTCGTAGCCATGATCCCTGGTATGCAGGTCCAGCAGAAAATTGATCAAAGCACGCTCAAGGCGTGCGCCAGCGCCACGATAAACCACAAAGGCACTGCCTGAAATCTTGGCGCCTGCCTCAAAATCAATCAAACCTAGACGGTTGCCGAGAGCGACGTGATCTTTTGGTTCGAAAGTGAAAGCGGGTTTCGCTCCCCAGACGCGTATTTCTGGGTTTTCCTCAGCACTCTTGCCTACAGGGCATTCTTCATGGGGCAGATTGGGAATGCCCAGTAGGATGTCGCGTTGTTTTGCATCCAGGTCATCCGCTTCCTTGCCGATCTCATCAATGCGATCTCCTATGCGGCGGACTTCAGCCTCCTTTTCAGAGGTGTCCTCCTTATTTTTACGCCCCATACCTATCTCCTTGCTCAGGCGATTGCGGTCACTCTGAAGCGTTTGGCGCTCGGTTTCGGCAGTGCGTCTCTGAGTGTCAAGTTGCAGCACTTCGTCCACCAGTTGGGAAAACCCCTCACCACGTTCGGCGAGGCGTTCTTTTACCTTGTCTGGTTGTTCACGGAGGAGGCGAATGTCTAACATAAGGACGCGTAGAATAACTTCAAAGCAGTCGCTGCAAAGTACAAACTTGCTTTGGCAGAGACATAAACGCGGTGTATGAAAGTCTCTGCGCCGGCAGTCCCGGACTTCCTCATCTCATTATTCAGCACCATGTCCCAGTTTATTCGCGGCGCTCCACGCCTTCACCAGCATCTGATCGAACAGATCATTTTTACCATGCACAAGATTATGGTGGAAGGTGTGCACGCAGACAAGGCTATCGAACAATCCTTCAAACACCATCCCAAATGGGGAGCCCGGGATCGCCGTATGTTTGCAGAAAGCGTCTATGACATGGTGCGCTGGTGGCGGCTGCTGTGGCATCTGGCGGCCATGCCTGAAAAAGACTACCTCAACCCAGACGCACTGGAGGAGGGCAATCTCTGGCGCATTTGGTCTGTTTACTGGCTAAGCAAAGGCAACACCCTGCCCTCTTGGGATGAATGTCGCGGGATGCGGATGAACAAAAAAGAATCTAGCAATCCCGCCATTGAGGCTTCTGTCCCAGACTGGATGTATCAGCGCGGTGAAGCTGAACTCGGCAGGGAATGGGCCCCATTGATGGATGCACTCAATCAGCCAGCTGATGTATTTCTCCGCGTCAACACCCTGAAATACAAGTCCCGCGATCTCCAGATAAAGCTGGGCGTGGAAGGCTGTAAAACACAGACCGTCCCCAACGTGCCTGATGCGATTCGTCTGCTTGAACGGCGGAATGTATTCACCACGGACGAGTTTAAGAACGGTTATTTCGAGGTGCAGGATGCCGGATCACAAATCATTGCCCCCTTCCTACAGGTGGAGCCCGGCATGCGGGTGATTGACGCCTGCGCAGGCGCGGGCGGAAAAACGCTGCACCTGGCAGTGCTCATGCAGAACAAGGGGCGAATCATCGCCATGGATGTTCATGACTGGAAGCTCAAGGAATTGCGCAAACGCGCCAGTCGCAACGGAGCTGACACTATTGAAACCAAGGTCATCGAAGGTGCGCAGACCATCAAGCGACTGGTGGGAACTGCGGATCGGGTTCTTCTGGACGTGCCCTGTAGTGGGTTAGGCGTTCTGCGTCGTAATCCAGACGCCAAATGGAAGCTGAAACCCGCTGAACTGGATCGCCTCATTGCCCTGCAAGCCGAGATTCTTCGCAGTCACAGCCGCATGGTGAAGCCTGGCGGTAAACTGGTCTATGCAACTTGCAGCGTCCTGCCCAGCGAGAACGAAAAGCAGATTCAATCCTTCCTGGCAGACCATGGCAACGAGTGGACGCTTG
>Ga0182737_1001730_pt1 | contig 20348 bp, 19 predicted proteins | sample eDN5th30CBELigOP_FD_128878 | JGI IMG/M metagenome (GOLD analysis project Ga0182737, IMG submission 128878) | Enriched Organic Plus compost microbial communities from Emeryville, California, USA - eDNA 5th pass 30_C BE-Lig OP (version 2) (version 2) ...
TCATCTGTCCGACTCGCGATCAAATCATGCTCCATAGTCCAGGATATGGATGCCTGGGTCAACTCGGATACTACATCTTGTCCCTTTGGAAACAATGCGATAGCGCCACTTCTCAACACGTCTTTTGACCAGCCGACAAGCTGATCCAGCGAAGCAAGGGCCCGGGCAGTCACCACATCGATATCACCTGCAAATTCCTTGATGCAGGTCTCCACCCGCCGCTGGTGAACGGTCGCAGAGGCGCCGGTCAATCTGATGACATGCCGGAGAAAAGCACATTTTCTGGCATTGGCTTCGACCAGATGGATGTGCCCGCCCTGCTCTGCCAGCATTATTCCCAAGATGACGCCAGGCGCGCCCCCGCCTGAGCCCAAATCCAGCCAACTCTTACGACTTGGAGCCAGGCTGAACAGTTGCGCCGAATCAATGACGTGCCGACGCCACGCATTTACCAGAGTCGAGTTGCTAACCAGATTCTTGGCCTGCTGCCAGCGAACCAGCTCGTCAATGTAAAGGCCGAACCTATCGATTGTTTCACGTGAAACAATACCGATATCGGCCAGCAACTCAACATCAGCCGCGGAAGGTCCATGAACGACGCTCATACCGACGTCCCCCGAGCCGACACCCGGCGAATCATCGCCGAAAGCAAGGTCAACGCCGCAGGTGTAATCCCCTCAATCCGTGCCGCTTGCCCGACGGTCCCGGGCTTCACCTCGGCAAGTTTGGCCTGGAGCTCTGCTGAAATCCCGGGAATTGAGAAGCTCATATCCTCGGGTATCAAAATTGCCTCAGATCGCCTGAAAGAGGCAATGTCCGCCTCCTGCCGCTCAAGGTAGACGGCATAGGTAGCGTCCGTTTTCAGCCTCTCCTGCAACGCCAGCGGCGCCTCGGCGAGCCTTCTGTCAATGGAGGAAACTTGGGAAAAAGTACAATCTGGCCTGGAAAGCAGATCCATGGCCGAGCGACGGACCCCGTCGCGATTAACCCGCACGCCGATAGCATCCGCCTCATTTGGGCTGAAGCTCACACCCTGCAGAACCTCGCGTAGTTCGGTCAGGGCCCGTTGCTTTTCTGCAAATCTGCCGGCCCTGACATCGCCAACGCAGCCAATTTTCAGTCCCAACGGCGTCAGACGTTCGTCAGCATTGTCTGCGCGCAAACTCAGCCGATACTCGGCGCGCGACGTAAACATGCGATACGGTTCCGTCACGCCGTTGGTAACCAGATCATCCACCAAAACCCCAATGTAAGACTGGCTTCTGTCAAAAATTACCGGCTCCAGGCCGCCAGCGAAGCAGGCTGCATTGAGGCCGGCTACAAGGCCCTGCGCCGCAGCTTCCTCGTAACCTGTCGTGCCATTGATCTGTCCGGCCAGATAAAGACCTGGAACGGTCTTCACCCCCAATGTCACGCTGAGCGATCGGGGATCCACGAAATCGTATTCGACCGCATACCCTGGACGCACAATACGGGCTTCCTCCAGCCCATCCATCGTGCGGATAAATGCTTCCTGCACATCGGTGGGCAGGGATGTCGAAATCCCGTTTGGATAGACCAGCGTGCTATCAAGGCCCTCAGGTTCGAGAAAAACCTGATGCCCATCCCGGTCCCCGAAACGAACGACCTTATCTTCGATGGAGGGACAATAGCGCGGGCCACGACCGGTAATCTCACCAGAATGCATCGGCGCCCGATGCAAATTGCCCCGGATCAGCTCATGCGTGCGTGAGTTTGTACGGGTTACGCCGCATTTGATCTGCGGATTATCAATCGCATCCGTAAGTTCCGAGAACGGTTCCGGCGGCGTATCGCCGGCCTGAAGTTCCAGGCGTCCCCAAGCAATTGAGTCGCCATCCAGTCGCGCTGGGGTTCCTGTCTTGAGACGCCCCATACGCAATCCGAGGGCGCGCAGGCTTCCGGATAACGCAACGGATGGCGGCTCCCCGATCCGTCCAGCCGCATGCTTCTCCTCACCGACATGTATACGGCCATTGAGAAATGTGCCTGTCGTTAAAATACAGGCGTCACACCGCACCGTTCGACCATCGGCCAGTTCCACGCCTGTAACGCGGCCATTCCGGAGACTGAGAGAACTGGCTTCCGCGACGATGATATCGAGACCCGATCCATAGGAGTCCAGAAGCGAACTTACGGCGCGCGCATACAGCTTTCTGTCCGCCTGTGCCCGGGGACCACGTACAGCAGGACCCTTCCTCCGGTTCAGCATTCTGAACTGAATGCCTCCACGATCTGCTGCGAGTCCCATCAAGCCATCGAGCGCATCAATCTCCCGAACAAGATGTCCCTTGCCGAGACCGCCAATTGCTGGATTACAGGACATCACACCGATATTATCCGCAGAAAGCGTGATAATTGCGGTTCGGGCTCCGAGACGGGCAGAAGCTGCTGCTGCTTCCGCTCCCGCGTGCCCGCCCCCAATAACGACAACATCGTAAAATGCCGTATTCACGTTAGCTCCTGTTTCACGTGAAACACGCAAAACCCATTCCCCAAGATTCGCAGCAAACTATCACTTTCCGATGCAAAAGGCTGCAAAAATTCGGTCCAGAACGTCATCGGCGCGCGCGTGGCCTGTTATCGCACCAAGCTGAAAGATAGCTGATCGGAGATCCTCAGCCCATAGAACCAAATGCGACCAGTCGAACAAGTCATCCCCAGCATCGCAAATAGCGGGCAATCTCTCCAATGCATTCAGCGCCAATGAGAACGCATCCCTATGCCGACGTCGGGTAATGGCGATACCCTCCCCGGCTACGCTCGCTGGCATGGCCGCCTTCAAAAGTTCGATCAGATCCTCTATTCCGGCGCCGGTTGTTGCAGAGACAGCAACATCGGCATCGGACTCATCGACATGACCAGCGGCAAATCGGTCAATCTGCGTTAAAACCCGGAAAACGCGACCATTGGTGGCGCCAGGAATGGCTTTCCAAGCCGTGCGTGAAGTCGGCGATGCACATTCAAGCCACAGAACTATGTCCGCTACATCCACCTGATCTATTGCGCGGGCAATGCCGATCTGTTCAACCGCATCTTCAGATTCCCGCATCCCTGCCGTGTCGACAAGCCGCACGGGATACCCACCTATATCCAGATGGACCTCGAGCAAGTCGCGGGTGGTCCCGGCAACATCTGTCACGATGGCCACATCCCGACCGGCCAAACAGTTTAAGAGAGTCGATTTTCCTGCGTTGGGCGGTCCGGCTATGACAACGCGAAATCCATCGCGCACGCGCTCACCAATACCCCGGTCGGATAGCAGTTTCCTGAGATCGGCGCGAACCGTATCGGCAATCTCCAATGCGGCAATGAAATGCCCCTCGCCTACATCGCCTTCATCCGAAAAGTCGATGTCAGCCTCTATCAGGGCCAGTGCATGAAGGAGAGAATCCCGCCACTGCGTCACGGGATCCGACAACGAGCCATAAAGCTGGGCCATCGCCTGCTTACGCTGGACGGAAGTTTCGGCATCGACGAGATCCGCAACTGCCTCAGCCTGAGCCAGATCCATCTTCCCGGCAATCACCGCGCGTCGCGTAAACTCACCCGGCCCCGCCAGTCTCAGACCCAATTTAGCCAGTTCGGCCGTCAAAGTATCAACGAGAAGCATATTGCCGTGGATATGAAATTCCGCGGCGTCCTCGCCTGTTGGGCTCTTGGCGGCAGGAAAATAGAGCGCCAGACCCTGATCGATTGTATCGCCTGAGCTGTCACGCAAAGTAACCAGCGTCGCCATCCGGGCCTCAGGCAGTCGCCCACAAAGCGATTCCAGCACGCTACCAACCTTGGGCCCCGTTACGCGGACGATGGCCAGGGCGCTCTTTCCGACCGCAGTCGCTGGCGCATAAATGGTGTCGGTTTCCGAACCGTAAGAGAACTTCATCCGAATCGTCCGCTATCGATGTTTCACGTGAATCATATCAAGATCAGAAATCGGGGGCCCACTCCGGGCCCACAGCCACCCACCAGCGAGGGTGGAACCAACAAAAAACGCCAGGCGAGAGCCTGGCGTTGTTTCACGTGAATCACATGGTCTCGTTCAGGTGTTCATCGAATCGAAGAATTCCGAGTTCGATTTGGTCTGACGGAGCTTGTCCAGTAGGAACTCAATCGCATCCACCGTACCCATGGGATTCAGAATCCGGCGAAGGACATACATTTTCTTCAGCACATCAGCCGGAACGAGAAGCTCTTCCTTGCGCGTCCCAGAGCGGGTGATGTCAATGGCCGGGAACACGCGCTTGTCAGAAACCTTTCGGTCCAGAATGATCTCAGAATTGCCTGTGCCCTTGAACTCCTCAAAGATCACCTCGTCCATACGACTTCCGGTGTCGATGAGAGCGGTCGCGATAATGGTCAGCGACCCGCCTTCCTCGATATTTCTGGCAGCGCCAAAGAACCGCTTCGGGCGCTGAAGGGCATTGGCGTCGACGCCACCGGTAAGAACCTTTCCAGATGAAGGCACTACCGTGTTGTACGCACGCCCGAGTCGCGTGATTGAATCCAGCAAAATCACAACGTCCCTGCCATGTTCGACAAGACGTTTTGCCTTTTCGATCACCATCTCGGCAACCTGAACGTGTCGCGCAGCCGGCTCGTCGAATGTCGATGAGATGACCTCGCCGTTCACCGACCGTTGCATGTCGGTGACTTCCTCGGGCCGCTCATCAATCAACAAAACGATCAGGTAGCATTCTGGATGATTGGTCGTGATGGCTTGCGCGACGTTCTGAAGCAATACCGTTTTACCGGTGCGCGGGGGCGCGACGATCAAACCGCGTTGCCCTTTGCCAATCGGCGCTACGATATCGATAATTCGCGCCGAATAATCCTTCCGCGTGGGATCCTCGATCTCGAGCCGGAGCCGTTCAGAAGGATACAGCGGCGTCAGGTTATCAAAATGCACCTTGTGCCGGATTTTCTCCGGATCTTCGAAGTTAATGGTGTTGACCTTGAGCAAGGCGAAATAGCGCTCGCCTTCCTTCGGACCCCGGATCGGGCCTTCAACCGTGTCACCCGTTCTCAATCCAAACCGGCGGATCTGCGAGGGCGAGATATAGATATCGTCCGGTCCCGGCAGATAATTGGAATCTGGCGAGCGCAGGAAGCCAAATCCATCCTGCAGCACCTCAACCACGCCCTCCCCGATGATATCCGTTTCCTGGGCGGCCAGCTGTTTCAAGATCGCAAACATCAATTCCTGCTTGCGCATGATTGAGGCGTTTTCAACCTGAAGCTCTTCCGCAGAGGCAAGCAATTCAGTGGGAGTTTTGGATTTGAGATCCTGAAGCTTGATCTCCCGCATGGGGGAATCTCTCACGTAATATAACTCCGGAACGGAGTTCTTAAGGGAAGGAAAAATCGCTCGCGGCCAGACGGCGCGATGTTTGACTGGCGAACGTCAAGCCAGGATGCAACAGATCGGATGGCCCGGATGCGTTGGATTTCCCGCGAAATCGGTACTCACACACACGCTGCACGGCTTGGAGGGAAGTTATCCATAGCGCAATGCCTTAACGATAACAAGCCCATCAGCCTGATCATAGCCACGGCTTGATAATGACCAGCGCGACGATAGCCACCATCAACACCGCCGGAAGTTCGTTGATAGCGCGATAGAACCGGCTGGAATGCGCGTTGCGATTCTCCTGAAACGCCAACGCCTGCCGCGACAAAAATATATGGAATCCGAGCAATAAAATCACTAACGCAACTTTTGCGTGAAACCATCCGTCGCGCCACAACCCTGCGTCCCAGGCAAGCCATGCGCCAGCGATTACAGACACCGTAGCCGCCGGGTTCATGATTCCCCGTAGCAGCCTGCCTTCCATCACTTTAAACGTGTCAGCGGCCTCGCCATCCTGCCGCGCGTCTGCGTGGTAAACAAACAGACGCGGCAGATACAACATGCCGGCCATCCATGAGATGACGGCCACTATATGAAGCGTTTTGATCCAGAGATACAGCACCACAGCCTCCGTATCAGGCGCTCCTGACGAGGCGCACAAGCTCCTCGACGTGCGCCACGGGCGTCGTCGGCTGGATGCCGTGACCCAGATTAAAGATATGCGGACCATTGGACAGGGCGCCGAGAATACGCCTGACGCCCTCCGCCAGTGCTTCACCGCCCGCCATCAGCGCCAGTGGATCAAGGTTACCCTGTACCGTTTTCATCGGCTGTACGGCCTGCGCAGCCCAGTTTACGTCCACGCCCCAGTCCAGCCCCAGCCCGTCAACCTCGGCGACCCTTCCAAACGCCGTCAGGTTCTGGCCGACGCCCCGGGCAAACACGATGACCCGAACATGTGGCCGCTGCGATTTCACGTTCAGGACAAGCCGCGTAACCGGGTCATGACACCAGCGCTGAAATAGCGCCGGAGGCAGGGCCCCACCAAAACTTTCGAAGATCTGGACGGCCTGGGCGCCAGCATCAATCTGCGCGATGAGATAATTGGTCGACGCCTCCACGAGCAGGTCGATCAACGCCTGCAGAAAATCCGGATCCTGATAGGCGATTAACCTGATTGGCGCCTGGTCCGGTGTGCCCTTGCCGGCTATCATGTAACTGGCGACTGTCCATGGCGCGCCGCAAAAACCGATCAGCGCTGTCTGTCCGCCAGTTTCCTCAGCCAGCTGTGTCCTGACGCGAGCAACGGTCTCCAGCACGGGGTCAAGCCTGCCGAGATTTCCTGGATGGCCCAGATCCAAAAGGCGGGAATGATCGGTGACGGGATCGAGACGGGGACCTTCCCCCTCCGCAAACCATACCTTCTGCCCGAGCGCGTGGGGAACCACGAGAATGTCGCTGAACAGGATTGCGGCGTCAAAACCAAACCGCCGGATCGGTTGCATGGTCACTTCAGCCGCAAGGGCAGGATTGTAACAGAGATCCAGGAAGCTGCCAGCGTGGGCGCGGGTTGCCCGGTATTCCGGCAGATAACGGCCTGCCTGACGCATGAGCCAGAGCGGCGCGCGTGGGGTTCTTGCGCCGGACAATGCCTGCATGAAAAGCGATGCGTCCTGTCCCATGCGCACAGACGTCCTTTTAAAAAGAGAGATATGAATCTTTAAATCTGTTTTTTCTTTTTAGGCAGGGGATTCCCCACGCCCAACTCCGTCCACATACCATCCCCAGGGCCCGCTCCAAAGCGGCTCCGCCCGGGCAAATGGTTAATGCTTCGTAAACGCTGGCGCGTTAACGGTCCGTTAATAATTATGGCGCCTTCCAGGCAATGTTATGCACCTCCTGCGATCCGGGAGCGGATTCGGCGCACAGGCAGGGCGGTGTTGAGAAGGGCGTGCATGGAATCCGGTCCTTGCAGGCTGGCCTGACACAAACCGGGGTTCCGTGCACAGGGGTCCACACCTTTCCCGGACGGGGAGATGCAGGGTTTCGGGCCCTCACGGCTTTGCTCGGGCGCCGGCGCTGAAGATTGCTGTGGCGTGGGGATGAGCGCGCGATCACAATGCGGCGTTATCGGGATCAGGATCGGGATCAGGAGCAGTCAATTGGGAAACCGGAGCTTTTTTCACTTACACCTGATATCGGATTCGACGGGTGAGACCCTGATCGCGGTGGCGCGGGCGGTTTCTGCCCAATATGACGGCATATCGGCCATCGAGCATGTTTACCCCCTGGTGCGCTCGCGCTCCCAGCTGGAGCGGGTTACCGATGGTATCCAGGCGGCTCCCGGTATGGTGCTGTACACCCTGGTAGACCCGGATCTGGCGTTGGAGGTGGAGAAGGTTTGCCTCGAAACCGGCTCACCCTGTCTGTCGGTGCTGTCGCCGGTGGTGAATATGTTCGAGGCCTATCTGGGCGCGGCGTCGCGTGGTCGACCAGGAGCTCAGCACACCCTCAACGCCGACTATTTCAAACGTATCGACGCCATGAACTATACGATGATGCATGATGACGGCCAGTTGGTCAGCGGCTTGGCCGACGCCGACGTCATCCTGTTTGGCGTCAGCAGAACGTCAAAGACCCCGACAAGCATCTATTTGGCCAATCGCGGCGTAAAAACCGCCAATGTGCCCTATGTGCCGGGTGTTCCAGTCCCCCAGGGCATGACAGAGTTTCGCGGGCCCCTTGTCGTTGGCCTGGTCGCCAGCGCCGAGCGCATCGTCCAGATCCGGCAGAACCGGCTTCTCAGCCTTAATGCCTCCGACAGTTCCTCTTACGTGGATGAGGAGGCTGTTGCGGCCGAGATCACTGAAACACGGCGGATATGCGCGCGGAATCGATGGCCAGTTATTGACGTCACCCGCCGGTCGATTGAAGAAACGGCGGCGGCTATCATGGACCTGTACCGGGATCACCGTTTGCGTCAGACCAGTTCATGGGAGGCGAGAGGGCAGGGCGCAGCCACGGGCCCGACGACATCATCATGACAAGAGGGATGTAATGAGAAAGGGGCTCTGGCTAGCTGACATGCCGCTGGTGCTGGCGTCCGGTAGCATAACGCGTCGTGACATGCTGGCGGCGGCGGGTATCCCTGTTGAGGTCAGTCCGGCGACCATTGACGAGCGGGAAGTTGACAGGGCGGCGCGCTGCGCTGGTGCACCGGCCGCGACTGTCGCCATGTTGCTGGCCAGGGCCAAGGCGATGGAGGTTTCCGCCCGTTATCCAGGAAGGCTGGTGCTCGGCGCGGACCAGACGCTGGCCTGTGAGGGGCGTCAATATGACAAGCCAGCCGATATGGCGCAGGGCAAGGCGCATCTGAACGCGCTTTCCGGGCGCATCCATCACCTCCATTCGGCTGCGGCTTTGATCAGGGATGGCCGGATCGTGGGGGAAGCGCAATCATCGGCGGAACTGACCATGCGCTGTCTTGGGGCGGATTTCATCGACGCCTACGCGGCCGCGGTAGGTCCAAAGGTCATGATGAGTGTCGGCGGCTATCAGCTGGAGGGGCTTGGCTCCCAGCTGTTTGAACGCATTGACGGTGACTATTTCACCATCCTCGGTCTCCCGCTGTTGCCTCTGATGGGCCACCTGCGGGCAGCGGGCCATATGGCGGAGTAAGGCGTGGAACAGACAGAAAATGTTGCGCGTGCGTGCGTTGTCGGCGATCCGGTTTCCCATTCGCGCTCACCGCTGATCCATGGCCATTGGCTGGAACGCCTGGGCATTGCGGGGGCCTATGACCGGCGCCGGGTGAAAGCTGACGAGGTCGACGCGTTTTTGGACGAGGTGCGAGCGGGCAAACTTCGTGGCGGCAACGTTACCGTTCCTCACAAGGAAGAGGCGGCGCGCCGTGTGGACGTCCTTACTGACACGGCGCGTCATTTGGGCGCCGTCAATACCGTCTGGGAAGTTGATGGCAAGGTCTGGGGTGACAACACCGACGTGACCGGCTTTCTGGCCAATCTCGACGAGCGCAGTCCAGGTTGGGACCGCGAGCGGGAGAGGGCGATCGTACTCGGGGCTGGCGGCGCCGCGCGGGCCATTATTTATGGATTGCTGACGCGGGGTTTCCGCGAGATCGGCATCGCCAACCGCTCTGTGTCCCGCGCCCGGAAGCTGGCGGAAGAATTGCAGCCCCAGGGTGAGCAGCGGCTGGTCCCGATCCCATGGGACGCGCGCTCCGACGCCCTGAAGAATGCAAACGTCCTCGTCAACACCACCTCGCTGGGCATGACCGGCCAGCCGCCGCTGGAGCTTTCCCTGGAGGCGTTGCCGGTCCAGGCTGTGGTGCATGACATCGTTTATGCGCCACTGGAAACGGGCCTGCTGCGTGCGGCGCGCCAGCGTGGAAACCCGGCCGTGGATGGCCTCGGCATGCTGCTGCATCAGGCCGCGCCAGGCTTTTCCCGCTGGTTCGGCCAGGAGCCGCAGGTGACGGACGAACTTCGCCAGCTGATTATCGACGACATGAACAGGACCGCGGCATGACCTTCATTCTCGGACTCACCGGCTCCATCGGTATGGGCAAGTCAGCCACCTCCGCCATGTTCCGTGAGATGGGCGCCTGGATATACGACGCCGATGCGGCCGTGCACGCTATCTATGCCGGGCCGGCCACGCCGTTGGTTGAGGCAGCCTTTCCGGGGGTCGCCGATGAAAACGGCGTGGTGAATCGGGAGCGGCTTGGCGCCGCAGTGTTGGGTGATGCAGCTGCGCTCAAACGCCTGGAGAGCATTGTCCATCCGCTGCTGCGTCAACATCAGCTGGATCTCGTTCGACAGGCTGTCGAAGCCAATGTCTCCGTGCTGGTGATGGATGTGCCCCTGCTGTTCGAGACGGGCGGGGACCGGCGCTGCGATGCGGTGGCCGTCGTCAGCGCCGATCCGGAAATCCAGCGGGAGCGCGTTCTGGCCCGTCCTGGCATGACGCCTGAAAAATTTGAAATGATTCACGTGAAACAGATGCCTGACGCCGAGAAGCGCCGCAGAGCCCATTTTATCATCGACACGGGACACGGGTTCGACCATGCGCGGCGTCAGGTGGGCGATATCCTCAAGACGATCGCCGGCCGTGAAGGAGCAGCTGCAAAACAGCTGCTGGCGGCTGCCTGAGATTTACAGGCGCTACGTCACGAAGGGTCCACGGGAGCACGTTTGCCCTTCCGTGTAGCGGCGCCCCCGCCATTGAAAGTCCGCCAACCGGAGATCAGCCTTGAAGCTCAGGGAGATCGTTTTCGATACAGAAACCACGGGTGTTGACCCCCACAAGGGGGATCGCATCGTCGAAATTGGCTGCGTCGAAATCCTCGACCATCTTCCGACCGGGAACACGTTTCATTGCTATATTAACCCGCAGCGCGACATGCCTGCTGAAGCTTTCGCCGTTCATGGACTGAGCGCCGAGTTTCTGGCGGACAAACCGGTATTCGCCTCAGTGGCCGATGATTTCCGGGCCTTTATTGGCGATGCGCCGCTGGTCGCTCACAACGCGCAGTTCGATGTGAACTTCATCAATGCGGAATTCGCCCGGCTTGGCGTTGCCGCGCTCGACCCTGGACGCATCGTCGACACGCTGTTTATCGCCCGCCGCAAGCATCCAGGCGCCAACAACTCGCTGGATGGTTTGTGTTCGCGTTATGGCATTGATAACAGTCGCCGCACCAAGCACGGCGCCTTGCTCGACGCCGAAATTCTGGCGGAAGTGTATCTGGAGCTGCGCGGCGGCCGGCAGACAGGTCTGGATCTGAGTGTGGCGGAGGCGCCGGCCCGCGCCCGGATCGTTATCGAGACGACCGTTTCCGAAACGGAGATCTTGGCGCGTAGCAAGCCACTACCGGCTGTTCTGACGGAAGATGATCTGGCGGCGCATCGCGCTTTGGTCGCCAGTATGAAGGACAAGGCCATCTGGCTGGACTATATCCAGCTTGACGATGCTGGCGCTGAAAACTGAGGAAAAAGCCGAAGGCGCGATGGTTTGTTTGCCGGATAAGCAAAAAGGGCGGTGGCATGGCCACCGCCCTTTTTCGCCAGTTTGATGTCCGCCCGCCTTACTGGGCTTGCGCCGGAGCTTCAGCGAACTGCTGGGCGCGCTCGCGGTACAGGGCGGCGAAGTCGATCGGATCGACATACAGCGGCGGAAAGCCGCCGCCGCGCACGGCGTCAGCAACGATCTGGCGTGCGAATGGGAACAGCAGGCGCGGGCACTCGATCATGATGACCGGATGCAGGTCTTCCGCCGGAATGTTCTGGGCGCGGAAAATACCGCAATAGGTCAGGTCGAAGGCGAACAGGGTGTCGTTGTCGACCTTGGCGTTGCCCTCAAGCTTGAGCTCGACTTCAAAGTCCGTTTCCGACAGCTGCTGAGCGCCGACATTGACCTGGATGGAGATCTGCGGGGCCTTTTCCTGGGGAGTCAGGGACCGGGGCGCGTTCGGATTTTCGAACGACAGGTCGCGAGTGTACTGCGCCAGGCCGTTAAGCAGCGGGGCGCCGTCTTGCGGCTGCGGGCCGCCGTTTACAGACGTGTCTGACATGAAAGGATCCTCTCCAGGATGCGTCGCGTATACTCGGCGTCGCCGGTTATCTGTCGGCGAATGATTCGTGACGGACGTCAGAAGCCATGACGCCATGCGGGCGGAAGCGGCGCGCTAACATGGAACAGTCTCCCATACAAGCGCCAGTCTCTTCGCCGCCGAGATGATGAAAAGGCTAGATGTTCGACGATAGCACACCATATTATCCGGAGCATTCGCAAACACGACGGTTCTGGCGGTCCCCGATATCGCCAGCGCCTCCGAAAGCAGTCCGCCGCAGGTCGCGCCTCGCGTGGCCGGCGGTGGTTCTTACTGACCAGTTTTTACAGGTTTCCAGGGACCATGCAGGATTCGTTTGACCCGCTTACCATTATCTTTCTGGCCCTGGCGGTTTTCATTATCTGGAAACTGAGGTCGGTCCTCGGCCAGCGCACCGGCAGCGAACGCCCGCCCTATGACCCGTTTGCCCGCAAGGACGCGGCGAAGCCCGATGAAAAGGCGCCGCAGCCGGATGGCGGCGGCAAGGTCATCCATCTGCCTGGCAGCGGTCCGGTTGCTCCCGCTGCCGGTCAGTCGTCGGACGAGCGCTGGACGGGAATAGCCGAGAAGGGCGCGCCCGTCGCCGCCGCCCTGGACAGCATTGCCGCCGCCGAACCACAGTTCGACGCCAGACAATTTCTGGAAGGCGCCAAATCCGCCTACGAGACCATAGTGCTGGCGTTTTCGCGGGGGGATCGCATTACCCTGAAATCACTGCTGTCGCAGGAGGTCTATGAGGGCTTCGAGCGGGTGATCGCCGAACGCGAAAATGAGGGCCAGCGATCTGAAACGACATTTGTCGCCATCGCCCAGCCGGTAATCTCCGATGCCGAGGTCAGCGGCAAAAACGCCCAGCTGACGCTGCGCTTCACCTCGAAACTGATTGCCGCCACCCGAAACAGGGCAGGTGATGTGGTTGATGGTGATCCAGAAGGCGTGGTTGATGTCACGGATGTCTGGACGTTCGCCCGCACCCTGGGCAGCCGGGATCCCAACTGGCGGCTGGTGGCGACCGAAGCTGGCGGCTGAGGGGCGTCTGGTTGCCCCCGCTTGCATGACGTGATGGATTGAGTCGGGAGCGTTTCCAGGTCATGGAAGCGCTCCATTTCGTTAATGCGGTCCCGGATGTGAAAACCCGCGGGCGGTTGGAGCGCCAAAGACAGCTGGTCGCGGGCATGATTCACGTGAAGCATTCCGGTTGCGCAGGAGAGCGGTCGCCGGACCGCGGTGGTCCAGACTTTGCCTGGCCAGCCGCAAATGACCTGGCTGGAGTTCCTTATGACGCGCAAACGCTCGCGGGAGCTTGACCGGCAGGAGCGCCTCCTGTGGGAAACGGTGGCGCGAACCGTGACGCCCCTCCCGGGACGACCACCGCTGCAGCTCCCCGTTGATCCATCGCCCGTGGAACGGACCGATGCAGCTCCACCACATGCCCGGGAAACGGTCGCCCAAACCAGCGGGAAGGCCAGGAGCTCGCGCGACCTGCCCGCGGGAAAACCACCGCCGGCTTTGCCGCCCATGGTCGCCATGGCCCGCAAGGAACGCAGGGCGGTGGCCAGGGGCTCCGTGCAAATCGACGCCAAGCTCGATCTTCATGGCTTACGCCAGGATGAGGCCCACCGCAGCTTGCGTAATTTTCTGTTGCGTTCCGCCGCAGCCGGTTGCCGCACCGTGCTGGTGGTGACCGGCAAGGGCGCGCCGGCGCGGGACGATGCGCCACTCTGGCATGGTGATCGTAGCGAACGCGGCGTACTGCGCCGGCTGGCGCCTTTCATCCTTGAGTCCGCTGAACTCCGGGAGGTCGTCCTGGGTTATGAAGTGGCGGGCCAGCGCCACGGCGGCCTCGGGGCTCTTTATGTGCGGTTGCGCCGCCGCAGCCGCTGACAGCGGGCTTTTATTCATGGCCTGACTTATGGCGCCCCCACCCGGGAAGTCCGCCGCCGAACCAGATGACGCCGCCATAGAGAGCCCCGCCCGTCGCGCATACCAGCAGCAGGACGGCGAGACGGTGGAGGCCGCTCCCATGGTTGAGGAGCGGGGCGCTGGCCACGACGAGGAGCGCCGCCGTCATGATGCTCGCCGCCAGCGCCTGAACCAGCAACGGCTTGAGGATGGCCAACGACGGTCGCCACCAGTTCCGGTACGCCAGGATCAGCGCAATGGCGGCGCATTGCGCCCACAGGCCCGCTGCGACGGCCGCGCTGGCGCCGCCGACCCCCCAGGACGGCGTCAACAGAACGGCTGCGACGGCGGTGACCATGACGCCGGCGCCGCCGCAGGCGGCCGACGCCCAGGCCTGCTCACGGACCAGAAGCTCCTGCAGCAGGACCCGCGCCGCGACGCCAGCAGGCAGGCCCGGCGCCATCGCCATCAGCGCCATCGCCGTGCCGGTGACGTCGCCGGGAGAAAATGCGCCCCGTCCGAACAGGGTCTGGATGATGGGCTCCGCCAGCACGAATAGCGCCGCCGCCGCCGGCAGGCCAATGGCGAGCGCGGAGACAAGCGCATGATCCAGCATTGTGTTGTCTGTAAGCGCATGGGCGGCGGAGGCGCCGGCGCGGCTGGCGCCAAGCTCTGTCAGGACGATAGAGCCTATGACAACGCCGGCTAATGAAAGCGGTAACTGGAACAGCCGGTCGGCGTAGTAGAACCAGGCCAGGGCCGCTGGTTCCTGCGAAGCCACGGCCGAAGCGACGACGCCGATGATCTGGAAGCTTGCCGTTGCAACAAGGGCAGGGGCGCCAAGCCGCAAAGCTTTGCCGACGCTCACCATCACGCCATGCTGCAGGCCGTTGGCTGCCTTACGCAGAACCGGCATGAGCGGCCAGAGGACAAGCGCCAACTGCAGCAACCCGCCGACGCTCAGGGACAAGGCCATCAACGAGCCCATGGTCTGGGGCGTGCTGGTGACGCTTGGGATCATCAGATAGGCCCCTGCCAGCGCCGCATTGACGATGGCCGGAGCCAGCGCCGCAATGACATAACGTCGCTCGGCGTTGAGAAACGCGGCGGCGATCGACGCCAGCGTCGCCGCCCCGATAAACGGCGTCATCAGCACGAACCACCAGCGCGCCAGATCAAAATCCTGGGGACGGCTTTCCAGGCCCGGCGCTGACAGATGGATGGCGGCGCCCGCGCCCAACGCCAGCAAGGCGCCCAAAATGCCGAGCGCAAGTGTCGCCAGTATCAGTGTGGTCCGGGCGAAGGCTGCCGCGTGGACGTGGCCCTCCTGCATGCGCAGGCGCAGATAAATCGGGGTGAGGGCCGCGTTCAGCCCGCCTTCGCCGAGCGTACGGCGCAAGGCGTTGGGCGCCCGCAGGGCAGCCAGCAATGCCTCGGCCATGGGCCCGGCGCCCAGCAGGTTTGCCACCAGCACATCGCGCGCATAGCCCAGCAGACGGGATACGATCGCGGCGAGGCCAACCGCAGCAGCTGGCGACGCCAGTTTCATGAGCGGCCCGCCATGGCAGATGACTTGCCCGTGACGTAGCTATCGAGCCCTGGTCCGCATGGCTGGGCTTCTCGTCGGGGCTCGCTTATGGTCGGCTGGCCTGAGGCCAATGCCCTATGCGCAGACCTGTTCACCGAATGACCACTCCACCAGAACGCATATTCATGACCGATATGGCTTCAGATCGCCCGAAAGCGCCAGCCCATGGGCCTGCGCCATCCGCCGGATCACCGACCGCGCCAGGCAGGGCAATAATGTTTCTTGCCATGGCGTCGTTCGTCAGCGCCGCCACCGCCCGCGTCGCCGATCCCCTGTTGCCGGAAATCGGTCGGGAATTCGGCGCCACGCCTGGCCAGGCGGGCCTCATCGTCGCGGCCTTCTCCATATCCTACGGGCTGCTTCAGGCTGTCTACGGCCCTGTCGGCGATGCCTTTGGCAAATATCGCCTGGTCGCCATCGCCACGTTCCTGTCATCGCTCGGCGTCATCGCCAGCGCGTTTGCCGGCTCCCTGCATGTGCTGGCTGTGACCCGGCTGCTGTCCGGAGCCACCGCGGCCGCCATCATTCCCCTGTCGATGGCGTGGATCGGCGACGTCGTGCCTTATGACCAGCGCCAGTCGGTGCTGGCGAAATTCATGAGCGGACAGATTCTGGGACTGGTGTTCGGTCAGGCGTTTGGCGGCATGCTGAGCGAAATCATGGGCTGGCGGCAGGTGTTCGTGGTTCTGGCGCTGCTCTACGTTTTGGCCTCGGCTGGCCTGACGGCCGACATGTTTCGCAAGGATCATCCGCCGCCGGTGCGGTCAGGTAATGGCGGAGTGGGACGCGGCGTGTTGCAGATGCTGGGACTGCTGGCGCGACCATGGCCGCGCACCGTCATTGTCATGGTCTTCCTGGAAGGAGCCATCGTCTTTGGTTGCTGGGCCTATGTCGGCTCGGAGCTGCAACGTCGTTTCGCCGTTGGTCCCGGAACCGCGGGCGCCATTCTTGCGGTTTTTGGCTTTGGCGGACTGGCCTACGCCCTGAACGCCCGGACCATGGTCAAACGGTTTGGCGAGCGCGGCCTGGTGATCTGGGGCGGTGTTGGCCTTGCCATTGCCTTTACGTTGATCGCCATCACGCCTGTGCTGTGGAGCGCCGTTGTCGCATCGGCCATTTGCGGCCTGTCATTCTACATGCTGCACAACACGCTGCAGACCAACGCCACACAGATGGCCCCCGAGGCGCGTGGTTCGGCGGTGTCGCTGTTCGCGTCCGCGCTGTTCATCGGCCAGACGGTGGGCGTGGCTGTCATCGGCCCAATGTTTGATCGCTGGGGCGGTCAGCCGGGGCTGATTATCGCCGCCATTCTGACGCCGCTGCTGGTGGTGTGGTTCGCCGGGCGGTTGCGTAACCGCCCGGAGTGAGTCGTTGGCGAAGCCGTTACAGAATGAAACGGCTGAGATCGGTGTTCCGCGCCAGTTCACCCAGGCGGGCCTCCACATAGGCGGCGTCGATCCGGACGGTTTCGCCGGCGCGGTCCGCGGCAGTGAAGGAGATGTCGTCGAGCACGCGCTCAATGACCGTCTGTAGCCGGCGGGCGCCAATGTTCTCGACCGAGGCGTTCACCTCCACCGCGATGCGCGCCAGCGCGTCGATGGCGTCGCTGGTGAAGTCCAGCGTCACGCCCTCCGTCGCCATCATGGCGATCGACTGGCGGATGAGGTTAGCCTCGGTGTCGGTGAGAATGCGCCGGAAATCGCTTTCATCCAGCGAGCTCAACTCGACGCGGATCGGCAGGCGACCCTGCAGTTCAGGCAGCAGATCCGAGGGCTTGGCGACATGGAAGGCGCCAGATGCGATGAAGAGAATATGGTCTGTCTTCACTGGCCCGTGCTTGGTGGAGACGGTGGTGCCCTCGATCAGCGGCAGCAGATCGCGCTGCACGCCTTCACGTGAAACATCGCCGCCGCCACGGTGTTCACGCACGCAGATCTTGTCGATCTCGTCGAGAAAAACGATGCCGTTGTTCTCGACCTGGCGGATGGCCTCCTGAACCAGTTGCTCCTGATCGAGCAGCTTGTCGCTTTCCTCGCTCACCAGCGGCTCAAAGGCGTCGCGCACGGTGGTGCGGCGGGATTTGGTGCGCCCGCCCATGGCCTTGCCGAAAATGTCGCCAATATTGATGGCGCCAACGGAGGCGCCCGGCATGCCCGGCAGTTCGAACATCGGCATCCCGCCAGAAGGCGCCTGCAGTTCGATGTCGATTTCCTTGTCGTCGAGCAGGCCGTCGCGCAGCTTGCGGCGGAACGATTCCCGGGTGGCGGCGCCAGAGGTGGCGCCGACCAGGGCGTCGAGCACACGTTCTTCGGCGGCGAGTTGGGCGCGGGCCTGCACATCCTTGCGCCGGGTTTCCCGCACCAGCGAGATCGCCACTTCGACCAGATCGCGGACGATCTGCTCCACGTCGCGGCCCACATAGCCGACTTCGGTGAACTTGGTGGCTTCCACCTTGAGGAATGGCGCGCCGGCCAGCCGCGCCAGCCGGCGCGAAATCTCGGTCTTGCCGCAGCCAGTGGGGCCGATCATCAGGATGTTCTTCGGCATCACCTCGTCGCGCAGTGTCGCGTCGAGCTGCTGCCTGCGCCAGCGGTTGCGCAGGGCGATGGCGACGGCGCGCTTGGCGTCACGCTGGCCAACGATATGCCGGTCCAGCTCCGAAACGATTTCACGGGGAGAGAAAGTGGTCATGGCGGCAACATACTAGAGCGTTTTCCAAAAAAAGTGGACGCCACTCACGTCAGAAAAGCACTTTAAACCAAATGGATAGAGGCAAATTCCGATTCAGTGCGAATGGATTTTGCTCCTGGCGTTTCTGGCGAAACCGGCGGAAGGCGCGAATTGCTTAACGCGCGATCTCGAGGCTTTCGAGGACAAGATTGCGATTGGTGTAGACGCAAATGTCGCCAGCGATTGCCATCGACTTGCGCACGATCGCTTCGGCGTCCCGGTCAGTATCAAGCAGGGCGAGCGCCGCGGACAGGGCGAAGTTGCCGCCCGAGCCAATGGCCATAACTGAACCTTCCGGGTGGGCTTCCGGTTCAACCACGTCGCCGGTGCCGGAAAGCAGCAGGCTGACGTTCCTGTCCGCCACCAGCATCATCGCCTCGAGCCGGCGCAAATAGCGGTCCGTGCGCCAGTCCTTGGCCAGTTCGACGCAGGCGCGGGTCAGTTGCGCGGGGTATTGTTCCAGCTTGGCCTCAAGCCGCTCGAACAGCGTGAACGCGTCTGCGGTTGCGCCGGCGAAACCACCGAGCACGCCGCCGCCGGCCAAACGCCGGACCTTGCGGGCATTGCCCTTGATAACGGTCTGGCCGAGGCTGACCTGACCATCGCCGCCCATGACGACCCTGTCGCCCTTGCGGACCATGAGAATGGTGGTGGCGTGAAAAACGGCGGGGCCGTCACTGGGCATGGAAAGATCCGTCTACATGCTGGAACATCGCTCCTGCATGTAGGACGTCCGGCGCCGGCAATCCAGTGTCACGCCGGAAATGCGCCGTTCGGTGTCCAGGACGGCGCTGGTCCTCTGGCGCAGGGCAGGGGATTGAACCACGCCCGCCCTGCGCATCCTTCGTTCCTGATGGTGGAGTTATTCTGCGGCCATTGGCAACCGCTGGTAACGGCTGGCCCGGGCGTTGAGATCGGCGAGAGCGGCGGCGTACTCCTGACGGAAACGGGCGATCAGTTCGCCGGCGCCAATGATCTCCTTGATCGGACCAACGCCCTGGCCAGAGCCCCAGATATCGCGCCACGGTTTCACCTGCTTGCCGTCGTCGCCGAAATTCATCTTCGACGGGTCCGAGGTCGGCAGATTGTCCGGATCGAGGCCGGCGCGTTCGATCGACTTGCGCAAGTAATTGCCATGCACGCCGGTGAACAGGTTGCTGTAGACGATGCCCGAGGAATCGGCGTCGACGATGCCCTGTTTGTAGGATTCGTGGGCGTTGGCCTCGCGCGTGGCGATGAATGCGGAGCCGATATAGGCGAGGTCCGCCCCCATGGCCTGCGCCGCCAGAATGGCCCGGCCGCTGGCGATGGCGCCTGACAGGGCGAGCGGGCCGTCAAACCATTCGCGAATATCCTGGATCAGCGCCATCGGCGAGATGGTTCCGGCATGCCCGCCGGCGCCAGCGGCCACGGCGATCAGGCCATCGGCGCCTTTTTCAATCGCCTTGCGGGCGAACCGGTTGTCGATGACGTCGTGCAGCGTGACGCCGCCGTAGCCATGGATGGCCTGGTTGAGGTCTTCCCGGGCGCCCAGCGAGGTGATGATGACGGGAACCTTGTGCTTCACGCACAATTCGACGTCGTGGTCGAGGCGGTTGTTGGAGCGGTGAACAATCTGGTTGACGGCGAACGGCGCGGACGGCTGGTCCGGATGGTCACGGTCATGGGCCGCCAGCTCCTCGCGGATCTGGTGCAACCATTCATCCAGCAGTTCCTTGGGGCGGGCATTGAGGGCCGGAAAGCTGCCGACGACGCCGGCCTTGCACTGGGCGATGACCAGCTCAGGTCCCGAGACGATGAACAGGGGCGAGGCGATCGCCGGCAGGGACAGGCGTTCCGACAGGACCTTGGGCAAACTCATTTGTTCCTCCTGAACCGGCCGGAGGCCAGTCTGTCTGATGCTTCACGGAACAGGCCCTGTAGCGCGTTCCGGCAGGGCCGATATGGCTGACAGCAAGCCCCCATAACGCGCGGCCGACAATGCGGGATTGCGCCACAGACTTGTCAGAATGCGCCAGTCAGAATGCGCCCGGTGAAAAACCCGTTGATGACCGTCAACGCGATTTGACATCGAACCGCGACCGCGACAGCTTTTTTCCAATCAATATTGAATAACATTCGGGAGGGAA
>Ga0182737_1001731_pt1 | contig 20346 bp, 16 predicted proteins | sample eDN5th30CBELigOP_FD_128878 | JGI IMG/M metagenome (GOLD analysis project Ga0182737, IMG submission 128878) | Enriched Organic Plus compost microbial communities from Emeryville, California, USA - eDNA 5th pass 30_C BE-Lig OP (version 2) (version 2) ...
CCAAGAGCGTGCTGCAGGGAGCCGCCGTCGGGGCCGACGACTTGCACCATTTGCCCTACTTACAGCAGGTGTACCTGGAGGCCCTCCGGTTGTATCCGGCGGTGCCTACCATGTCGCGGATGGCGTCCCAAACCGTGGAACTGGGCGGCTACACGATCCGCAAAGGATCGCACCTGCTGATTTCGGTTTGGGCGATGCACCGCGATGCGCGCTGGTTCGACGATCCACTGCGGTTTGAGCCCGAGCGTTTCTTGCCGGAACGGCAGCGGCAAATGCGGCCGCACAGTTATTTGCCGTTCGGGGCAGGCATCCACGTCTGCATTGGCCGGCATTTAGCAGTGCAGGAAGCCGTAACCATGCTGGCCACGCTCCTTCCGGTGGCCCAGGTCGAACTGCCGGCCGACCATCAGCCGCCCCGGCTGATTGCCGATATGCGGTTGCACCCAGCCGGCCCCTTGGAGCTGAAACTGGTGCCGCGTGCGCCGCAATCTGTGCCGCTTGGCCAGCGACAGAATCCCCGCCAGGCAGGCGAACCGGCATAGCTCTCTGCTAGCAGCGGCTTACCATTCAACGACTTCTTTTGATGCGTGGTGGCAACTCGCGTTGACCACGATGCCCCGTGTCGTTAGCATCCCGCCCCGCTGATAGGTTGCGGCCTAGTGGCCGCTCGGCGCTCCGGGTCTTGTTCTTCTCCGTTGTACCGCGGCCGGTCCATGCACTTGCCACGATTCATGCTGATGCCGCTGTACCTGGGGCTGAGCCTGGCCGCATCAGGTTGTGAATTGTTTACGGCCGAGAAGAACTCGCCTGCCGATACCCTGCTGCAAGCAGCGCGGATGTCGCCCGACAGCGTGGCGATGGAAGTGTTCTTTATCCGTCTGCCACACGACGACAAGCAAACCTACGACGACATCTGGCGCGAAGTGGACGAAACGGCCCTAGACCCTGCCTTGCGGCGGCGGCTCAGCGAGAACGGGCTGCGTGCTGGCGTGGTGGCGGCGCAACTGCCCACCCCGCTGCAATCGATTCTGCAACGCTACAAGATCGATGAGCCTCGCCAGGAAGCGGCGCAACCCACCGAAGGTTTGCAGCAGGCCAATACCGTCAAACTGGATAAGGAACCGGCCGTCAGCATGCGCCGCTTGCAACTGGGGAGCGGACGCCGGGGCGAAGTCATCGCCTCGGGCCTGAAGCCCCGGGCCGAAGTCCTCATCAGGGAAGAGGGCACCCTCCGCGGCCGTACCTTCCACGAATGCCAAGGGCTGTTCGCCGTGAAGGCGTTCCCCTTACAAGACGGCCGGGCGCGCTTTGAGATTGTGCCGGAGCTGCATCACGGCGAGCCGCAGCAGCGGTTTACCGGTTCTGATGGCGTGTGGCGCCTGGAGACCGCACGGCCTCGCCAAGTATTTGACGAGCTGATGCTCGACGTTACGGTGGCCTCCGGCGAAATGGTCCTGATCAGTGCCGTGCCCGAGAAGCCCGGCAGCCTAGGCCATCACTTCTTTACCGAGGATCAGGGCGGCGAAGTCCAGCGCAAAGTGTTGTTCGTGCGGCTTACGCACACGCAACTGGACGACCGCTTCAGCACTTCTAAATCCTCGCCCGATCGCTAGTCGCGGTCCATGAGCGGCGGCTGATGGGTCTTGCATCCGCCGCACTCTCTAGTTAAAACCCAGCGAACCACCCATTGGTGGTAATTTTGTAGCTGGCGCTAAAGCTAGTGAGATCAATGGGTTGCCGTCACTGATGGGGAATATTCTCGCCGTCATTCAGGGGATTTTTCTGGTTTTTTCACCCAGATTAATGTCAGTTCGGCTAGAATTAGCGCGTCTGATGGAACGTTTGAGAAGTTGGCAAGTTACCGCAACGTTGGTATCGACGTGTCGCAATCGATCAGTCCAGCCGCTTACCGTATCTTAAGTTTGCTGGTCGGAAATCCACCGCAGTCGGTGGCGCAACTTACCCGAGCATCGGGGGTTACGCGCACGGCGGTGATCGAGCAGCTCAACGAATTGATGGCGCAGGGCTTTGTGGCCCGTCGCGTTGATAAGACGCAGCGCCGAGGTCGCCCACGGCACCTGTATTCGGCAACCGACGTGGCCATTGAGCGGATTTTCCCGCCCAGCCCCCACATTTTGCCGGCGGTGGTACAAGCCATCGAATCGTGTGGGGGGCCTCAGCTTCGCCGTGAGGTTTTCTCTCACTTGGGCCAGGTGTTGGTGCAGCGGTATCGGCCTAAGGTGCAGGCCCTAGCGCCTCGCCAGCGGCTGGAGCAGTTGTCGCAGTTGCTCGAGTACGACGGCGTTTTGACCAGCGTCGAAGTGCACGACGGCAAGCTCACGCTCCGCGAACGGTCGTGCCCGTTCGTCAACATGCTCGACTGCGACCGCACCGCCTGCGACATGGAAAGCTCGATGATCGCCGACCTGGTCGGCTGCAAGGTCACGCTGGCCGAGTGTCGGCTGGACGGCTGCCCTAGCTGCCTGTTCCAGTTGGAGTTCGACGACGAGTCCCAAACTGCCACGGCGACCAGCGAGACCCAGTCTGCCGAGCCGCTGCCTGCCGAACCGCCGGTGGCGCTGCAAAGCAACGGGGCCGCCGACGAGTCGGTCGAGCCTTCGGCCGCGGAGCAGCAGGCCCAGTTTGTGATGCAGTAGCACACCTGCCACCCCTCCTGTGTTTTCTGGCTTTGTCCTAACTTCCCCGGCGCTCGCCGCTCGCTACGTCGCGCGCATGCGCACCACCCGACGGTTTGCGTTCTGGCTGAGGTTGCGCGCATTCTTTCAAGCAGCCGCCCCACCGGGCCGCTGCACAGACGGCGGCGCTTTTGCTATGTTGTTCGCACGACTTTACGACGTGTTGAGCAACGTTTCCCTCGGCCAGCCGCCTGCCACCCACTCCCGTAGGCATGTTGCGGCGCCGCCGCCAGAACACCGCTTGCGGAGAGATGCTACGATGTCTGTGACCCCCGCCATCATAGAAGCCTGGTGCCAGAACCTCCTGGGTGCGAATCCCCAGCGCACCCGCCGTCCCCTGGACGAATACCTGCAAGCGATTCCTCGGCTCGACACGCTGGCCGATGTGCCCTCGGGCACGGCCGTGCTGATTCGCGGCGACGTGGATGCCAAGCCGGGTGCCAACATCGGTGAGGGCGATATCCGCCTCCGCTCCATGGTCGACACGCTTCGCTATGGCCGGGAACACGGCTGGAAGCAGGTGATCTTTGGGCACATTGGCCGCGACCCGGCTGGCTCGCTCAGCAAGGTCAGCGACCGGTTGGCGCAGCTCTTGGAGTGCCCCGTGCACTTCGTGGCCGACTGGCTCGATCCCGAAACCCTCGACATCCTGCCGGTGGTCACCGAGACGATCAACAAGGCCAACCCGGGCGACCTGATCGTGCTGGAGAACACCCGCAAGTACGACATCGAGCGGGTGCTGTGGAAGGCCAAGCCTGAGGACGCGGTCGGCCTGTCGAGCAAGTTGGCCCACTTCGCCAACCAGTTCGCCGAGAAGGTGGCCACGGTGTACGTGAACGAAGCCCTTTCGGCCGGCAGCCTGGATACCTCCAGCACGATTGTGCCGGCGGCGATGGGCCGCGTGGCGCTGGGCAAGTACGTGGCTGCGGAGTTCGACGGCCCGATGACCGACTGCCTCAGCGCTCAGCTGGTGGTCTTCAGCGGCTTGAAGATCGACAAGCTCGACGACTTGCAGGCGATCATCGACCGCGGGAAAGTGCGGATGGTGATTGCCGCCGGTTCGCTCGCCATGGCTCTCAAGAAGGGCATGGCCCAGCTCGATGGCGGCGACTTCCCGCTGGGCGTGGCCGAAGATCCGGCCCACAGCGACAAGCCGTACTTCATTCCCGAATCGCGGGTGGAACAGGCCCGCAAGATGATCGAGAAGGGCCGCGCGTCGGGCGTGGAGTTTGTGCTGCCGGTCGACTTCGTGCTGGCCGACGGCACCGTTTCTGAAACCATTGGCGCCGGCCAGCAGCAGTTGGACGTCGGTCCCAAGACCAGCGAGCTGTTTGCCCAGAAGGTGGGCGAGTTCATCGCGTCGGGCAAGGACCTGGTGGCCTTCCACAACGGCGTGTTCGGCAAGTTCGAGGATCCGCAGTTTGAGGCCGGTTCCAAGAAGTTCGTGGAACAGCTCAAGCGGATGCACGACGCCGGCGTGAAGGTGTACGTGGGCGGCGGCGAAGGCGGCAAGGCCCTGGAGAAGTACGGCGACGAAAGCTGGGTGACGCACGTCTTCACCGCCGGCGGTACCGTGCTGAACGCCCTGGGCGGCGAACCGGTGCCTTACCTGCTGGCCCTGCGGATGGCCGTGCAAGGCGCCTACTATTAATCGGCTGAGCGATCGATCGCCGCCCATGTGAGCGATTCGAGCCAGCGACAAGACGATGAGCCGCGGCTACTGAGCCCCGGCACAAGCCACCTGCCCGCGGCAGCCCGCCTACTGGGTTGCTGCGGGCAGTTTCTTTAGATACTCGTCCGGGTTCTCGTTCAGCTCTTCCAGGCAACTGTCGCAGCAGATGAAGACCGGGCGGCCGTGGACTTCCACCTTTTCGGGCACGCCCATCGAGCCCAGTGGTTCGCCGGACACCAGGCACACCTTCTGCTTTTCGGCCAGGGCACGATCCTCGGGCGAGAGCTTGGCCAGGGCCTGCTCGATCGCGGCCTGACCGCCTACCACGCTGGGCATTTGCACCGATTGCGTGTTGGGAGGCAGCGTCTGTTCGCCGCCGCCGTCGCTGCAACCGACTGCCGGCGCCGCGATCAACCCGGCGAGCAACGTCCAATGCATCCAGCGCATGGCTAAGACTCCTTGTGATGACAGGCTGCGGCGCTTCCGCGGGGTGGCAAGCTTCACTACGAACGTGGGCTCAGCAACTCGTCCACCGGGACAAAGCCCTCCGGCACGGCTTGCTGCGTGGGAGATCCACTTGAAGCGGGGCATGTCGCACAGCCGGTGGCACAGCCCGCCTTGCGGCCGGCCAGCACCTTCCAACCGGCGCGCACGATGTACGCGCAGGCCGCCAGGACCATCACCAGCACGACCACGTTCTGCCAGAAAGCGTCCATAAGTCAGTAAAGGCGGTCGGACCAGCGACCGGCGTAAGGGCGAAGTAATTGCCGCGGTGGGCACCCCCGACAGCCTATTGTACGCGCGGCGGCCAGGAGAGCGACCCAGGCGGCACGTCCACGACTCGGCATTTTCGGCACATTCGCTACGGCCGGCACTTGGGCGGACATGGGCAGCGGCTGTTACTCCGTGTCGGTTTCAACGCCGTATGGGGATTTTTACGCGTACTCCCTCGCTTCCCCCTGGAATAAGCGGGTAGGGGTTTCCCTTGCCGCGTCAGCGCTGCCTGCGAGCTACAGTTGTCTAAGCGGTTGCTTCCGATGATGCCGGCCGTAGGGCTCGCCTAGCAGGTTGCACCGCCTTAGGTATCGTTCGCTGCCCCCCCTGTATGTTGTGTTCCGTCACCCGCATGAACGACAGTGCGCCACGCGATTGCATGAGCCTGCTCCAGTCCCTGGTGACCAGGGCGGGCACACTCTATACCTTGCCGCGCGTGGCGATGCAGGTGCTCGAACTGACGAGGCAGCCCACGGTCGACGCCCGGCAGCTCAAGCAGTGCATTGAGAACGATCCGGCGTTGACCGCCAAGATTCTCCGCGTGGTCAACAGCTCGCTGCTGGGACTCAGCCGCGAGGTGGTGGACCTCAACCAGGCGCTGGCCCTGCTGGGGATCAAGCCGCTCAAGTTGCTGGTGCTGGGCTTCAGTCTGCCGGAAAAGCTGCTGGCCGACGTTTCCGGCGACATTCTCGAACGCTACTGGCAGCACACGCTGACCAAGGCCGTCGCCGCCCGCGAGATCGTACAAACCTGGGCTAAGGAGGCCGGCGACGAGTACTTCATCGCCGGGCTGCTGCAAGACCTGGGCGTGCTGGTCTTGCTCCAGCAGTTGGGTTCGCCGTATGCCGAGTTCCTCCGCAAAGCCAGCCAGTTTGAAGTGGCGCTATTGGATCTGGAACGGCGCACGCTGGGCTTTGACCATACCCAGTTGAGCTCGCGGCTGTTGGCCATCTGGCAACTGCCCGACGAACTGGTCCAAGGCGTGATTGCCACCGGCCCCGACCAGGAAACGCCCACCGGACCCATCGCCCGCGTGCTCGAAATGGCGGAACTCGCGGCACGTCTGCTGGTGCAGAAGCAGTCGGGCTGGTTGCTCGAGCTGCGGATGTTGGCCCAGCGCGCGTACGGCGTGGGCGAAAGCGAGGTCGAGGCGCTGCTGGCCAGCCTGCAAGACAAAGTCGCTCAACTGGCCGACGTACTGTCGTTGCGGATCCCCGGCGTGGACGATTACCGCAGCATCGTGGAACAGGCCCACCGCCAAATGGCCGTGGTCGCCGAAGATGTCGCCGGCGAAGTGCTCCGCAAACAAGAGAAGCGGAAACGCGAAGTGCGGCATCTGCTGCGGGCGGGCGAACTGCGCGAAGCCGACTCATTAGCCTCGGCGGCCCGGCACTATTCAGAGTATAACGGAAAGGCTGAGCCGGTGCTGGCATCAGCGGCCGCGGTGGCCGAGATGGCCACGGCATCGGTCCTATCGTCCGTGGCGACCTCGCTACGCGTGGATTCGGGAACGCCGTCGCACGCGCCTAAGCGTCCGGCGACACCTGCGGAGCCCCACCCTGCCCTGCCGACCGAATCCGATGGTTGGAACGCGTTATCGCCGGCCGTAGCCAACGCGATTGCCTGGTGCCGCAAGGAGCGGGTAGCGCTGAGCCTGCTGCTGGCCGAGGTACACGATTATCCCGACCTCGTATTTCGCGCCGGCATCAACCAGGCCACGCGCGTGTTGCATATCCTGGAAGCTGGCTGCCAGAAGCTCAGTCCGCCGGGCAGCCAGGTAGTCACGGTGCGCGATGGCAGCCTGGGCGTAGTGCTGGTGGATTGCGAACGGCACGAAGCGGTGCAGATGGCCTACCAGTTGTTGAACCTCGTCCGCGAAGTGAACGAGCACGTGGTGCCGACCAGCCGGATCAGCCTCAGCGCTGGCATCGCGGCCGTGTCGCTGGTGCCCAAGAACCTGCCGCCTGAGGCCCTGATCGAACCGGCTTCGCGCTGCTTGTTTGCCGCGGTGGGCAGCGGCGGCGACAACGTCAAAAGCATCGAGATCTAGTGCCGGCGGCGCACTCGCTTCGCCCCCGCCCGCTAGTCCATCTCTGGATTGTATAGCAGCGGAAAGAACGGACCGGCTAATGGTTCGTCAACGCCCAGCGGCGGCACGCCTGCCAGTAGCGGTTCTGGCGTGGAGCTGCGCACGCCGTCGCGGCAGGCATTGATCACTGTCGCTCGGCGGGGCCGATCGGTGAAGTTCTCGCGCGAGCCATGCACCATCAACGGATGATGGAACGTGGCACAGCCCGCTTCCAGCTCGATACACACCGGGTTATTCAATTGCTCCCACTGCTCATCGTTGAGCACCTGGCGAATGGCGTGCATGTCGCCTGCCAGGCCGGTGATCGGTAGCAGCTCCCAATTGTGGCTGCCGGGCACGTATTGCAGGCAGCCGTTGTCGCTGCGGGCGTCATCGAGCGCTATCCAACAGGTGAGATGCGCCATCGGCTGCGTGCGCGTCCAGTAGCTGTAGTCCTGGTGCCAGGCCACCACGCCGCCATGCCGAGGCGGCTTGCAGAACAACTGGTCGTGCCAGAACCGCACCGCCCCGCCGAGCAATTGCGAAGCCGGCACGGTAAATGCCGGGGTGAACAGCAGATCGTGGAACGCCTGGCCGATCCGCCACGCACCCAGGGCGTGGAACAAGACCGTATCCGGGTTGGTCGATTCGTTGGAGTGAAACTCGTAGAACAATTCGTGGCCCGGGTGCGCCGGATCAATCAACGCGGCCAGCTCGTCGCCGAGGGCCTGAAGCTGCGCATCGTCCAAGATGCGGACGCCCGCCACGTATCCGTGCTCGTGATAAAATGCCACCTGCTCGTCGGTCAGTTGCCAGCGGACGGCGTCAGCGGGCGAACCCAAACGCGGGAACAGATCGGTTAGCGGGGTATGGACTTGAGCTAAGTCGGCCGTCATGGTTGGTTCCCCATGCGTGTTACTGGCGTCAGCAGTGAGAGCCCGCGGCGGCGACACCCGCGGGTTGATCGTTTCCAGCGTGCGGCCAAGGGAGGGCGCACGCGCCGGTTCGTGAATTGAGGAAGCAAGTGATGGGCGATCGCACCGCTCGCAATGTTGAGCTCAAGGCCCGTGTGGCCGATCCGCAAACGGTGATCGACACGGCGCAGCGTTTGGCTACGTCGCCTGCCCAGCGGTTGCGGCAGGTCGACACCTACTTTAACGGTTCGCACGGCCGGCTCAAGCTGCGCGAGATCTGGACGGTGGAGCAATCCGCCCAGGCGCAGACGTTCAGCGAGCTGCAGGCTCAGCCGCATCGCGTGGAGTTGATCTGGTACGACCGGCCCGACACCACCGAGCCCAAAACGAGCCGATACATTCAAGCCCCGGTGACGAGCCCGCCGCTGGCGCTCAAGCAAGCGCTGACGCACGCCTTGGGATTGCGGGCGGTAGTCGACAAGCTGCGCACGGTCTGGCTATGGGACAACGTGCGGATTCACCTGGACGACGTGGCGAGGCTAGGCACGTTTCTGGAGTTTGAAGCCGTGCTGCCTGAAGATGCCGGCACCGTAGAAGGCGAGCGGCAAGTGGCCACGCTGATGAACGAGTTCCGTCTGCGGCCGCAAGACCTGGTCAGCGTGTCGTACATCGATCTGATTCTTCAGGCTGACTCGTAAGCAGCCTTAACCGCTCACGCACCCGCTAGCAATCGACCAGCATCGCCAACAAAAAACTCCCGCGCGGCATGGGGCCTTGCGGGAGTTTTACTTGGACGGGGCAAAAATGGTAGCCAGACTGGCTGGGCAGGTCTGCTTACATGGCGCCGGCAACGACGGCACGGTGCGGCTTGGGCACCGCCGCGGCCATCTGCGCGGAATGGTCGTCTACCGCCCGCGATACCAAGTTCTGGGCCGTGTTGAACACTTGCTCCTGCGTGGAGCCTTGGCACATGCCGATGTGCTGAAGCTTGGGGGCCACCTTGGTGACCTGAGCGACGTGCGGCAGGCTGCCGGCCAGCAGCGACTCGCCTAGCTCAATCGAGTACACCTCGCCGTCCTTGGTACGCAGAATGGTCGTTTCGGTCAGCTTGAAGGCGCCTTCGAGATCGGTGGCCAGGTGATTCAGGATATGCCGCGCCATCGAAACTCCTTTGTGATGCCAGGAGGAGAACGGGAGGAAGATGCTTGATTTGCTATCGCGCGATGCTGGTGCGGGCGATGCCGGCGGTACCAACGGAGTCGGATGTGCCAGCGGATGCTCCAGCGCCAGGTGCGTCCGGATATGACGCGCGGTCGTAACGCCGCTGCCGGTTGTTCACGGCTGCGGCCTACCGCTTCCAGCGGGAGGGAGTCAGCGGCAGGTGCCTTCTCCATCGACCGCTTAAGGCAGAATCGTGAATAACTTTTTGAATTGCCGACGCTATCAGAACGTGCGGTTAAAACGCTGCCGTCGGGGGGGGCACCGATCGTTACGAATAGGACCGGAAGAGCGTTCACGCTTGCACTCGAATTTTCTCGGCCGCCGCTGGCATTGCCGCCATCGGCGCGAGGCACACGCGCTCCGCCGGCGTTGGCAGCGCAATGCTGTTGGCCACGCAAACAAAAAGGCCGGGCACCCGCCGCTGCTGGCAGGTACCCGGCCCAGGAAACGTCAGATAGCAAGCCTGCTGGTCAGCCGGCTTAGAAAATGCCCAGGGCGTACAGGCTGTAGCGTACGACCAGGCCGGCGACGACCACGCTGACCATGCTCATCAGCTTGATCAGAATGTTCAAGCTGGGGCCGCTGGTATCCTTGAACGGATCGCCGACGGTATCGCCGACGACGGCCGCCTTGTGGGCATCGGTGCCTTTGCCGCCGTGGTGGCCGGCTTCGATGTACTTCTTGGCGTTGTCCCAGCTACCGCCCGCATTGGCCATGAAGATGGCCACGCAGAAACCGGCAGTCAGGGTGCCCACCAACAAACCGAGCACGCCAGCCACGCCCAGCACCAGACCGGTTACGACCGGCAGCACCAGGCCCAGCAGCGAAGGCAGAATCATTTCCCGCTGAGCGGCTCGGGTGCTGATCGCCACCGGAGCGGCATAGTCGGGCGTGGACGTGCCCGCCATGATGCCCTTGTTCTCGCGGAACTGGCGGCGGACTTCTTCCACCATGCCCTTGGCGGCGCGGCCCACTGCCTTCATCGTCATGGCACAGAAGACGAAGGTGGCCATCGCTCCCAGGAACACGCCAGACAGCACCTTGGGATTCATCAGCGAGGCTTCGTAGTACTGGGTGAAGTCAGGCAGCGTGGCCCGATCCAGTTCCACCAGGTTCTGGCCCGTGGCCGCCAGGCTGACCACCGAATGCCCATCGGCATCGGTCGTCTGGAACATGTCGTCGGGGATACGCACTGGGCCGTCCTTGATGCTCAAGGCGTCCCACTCCTGGCGAATCCGGGCATCGCGGGTATAGGCCGGCATGATCAGGAACTTCTCGACGATCGGCGTCTGCTGGCCGTCCACTTCCTTGGTTTCGCCGGTATTGCGGACCACAAAGCCTTGCGACAGCTTGTAGAAGCCAGGTTCTTGCTCAGCGGTCAGGACCGATTCGCCCCAGCGGTCGAAGCCTACCCGCACTTCTTCGATATACGCGGCCAACAGGGCCAAAGCCGTGAGAGCGGCCGACCCGATGGCAAAACCCTTACCGGTGGCGGCAGTGGTGTTGCCCAGGCTGTCCAGAGCGTCGGTCCGCTGACGGACGACCGGTTCCAGTTCGGCCATCTGGGCGTTACCGCCGGCGTTGTCGGCGATGGGGCCGTAAGCGTCGGTGGCGAGCGTGATGCCCAGCGTGCTGAGCATGCCCACGGCCGCGATGCCCACGCCGTACAGGCCCAGGGCGAAGAACTCGACATCGGTGTAGTTCCAGCCGTTGGCAAAGCCGAAGGCCAGCAGCGTACCGGCAACGATCACCAGGATCGGGAACCACACGCTCATCATGCCGTCGGCCACGCCGCCGATGATGATCGTGGCCGGGCCAGTGAGCGCCTGGTCGGCCAGTTTCTTGGTGGGCGTGTATTCATCGCTGGTGGCGTACTCGGTCCATTTGCCGATCAACCAGCCAGCCAGCAAACCGGTAATCACACTGAACGCCACGCCGGGGATGGCGAACTTGTCGGCGAAGAACACGGTTCCGGCCGTCCGCGGCATGAGCCACTGGCAGAGGAATACCGCGGCGATCACCAGCAGGATCGTCGAGAGGTTGATACCGCGGCCCAAGGCGGCCAGCAGGTTCTTCTGCGTGGCGTCTTCCTTGGTGCGGACCATGTAGATGCCCAGGATCGACAGGAAGATACCCACCCCGGCGATCAGCATCGGCAGGAACAGCGAGCGCAGCTGAGCCGTGGTGGCGTCCATGCCCAGGCCTTCCAGCAACACCGGCGACACGTGGTACGTGGCCACGCCCAAGGCCGCGGTTGCCAGAATCGAACCGCAGTAGCTTTCGTACAAGTCGGCGCCCATGCCCGCCACGTCGCCCACGTTGTCGCCGACGTTATCGGCGATGGTGGCCGGATTGCGGGGATCGTCTTCGGGAATGTTCTGCTCGACCTTGCCCACCAGGTCGGCACCCACGTCGGCCGCCTTGGTGAAGATGCCGCCGCCGACGCGGGCAAACAGCGCCTGGGCGCTGGCACCCATGCCGAAGCAGAGCATCGTCACGGTGATATCGACCAGGCCGATCTCACCGAAGCCCAGGGCGGGCACCAGCCAATACAGCACGGCGAACCAGAGGGTGATGTCCAACAGGCCCAGGCCGACCACCGTCAGGCCCATCACGGCGCCGCTGCGGAAGGCGACTTGCAGCCCCTGGTTGAGCGACCGCTGAGCGCCGGCCGCCGTGCGGCTGGAAGCCCAGGTGGCCGTCTTCATGCCGAACCAGCCGGCCAGGCCAGAGAAGAAACCGCCGGTAAGGAACGCGAACGGCACCCAGCGGCTTTGCGCTTCCAGACCGTAAGCGGCAATCGCCAGCAGGATCACGATGGCGATGAAGAAGATCCCCACCACCTTGTATTGCTGTTTCAGGTAGGCATTGGCACCGACCCGCACGTAGCCGGCAATCTCCTGCATCCGCTCGTTGCCGGCATCGGCCTGCATCATCTTCTTGTAGAAGGCGAAGGCCTGAATCAGCGCGACCACCGATGCCACGAATGCCAGAGCCCACATCAGCATGAACTCGGTCTGGCTGCTTTCTTCCGTGGCCACAGCGCCACTGGCGGGCTCGCCGGCATCGGCGGGCTGATCGGCTTGCTGCGCCGCGGCAGGCGGCGCGTCGGCGGGCGCTTGTCCCGCTGGCTCTTGGGCGGCGGCTTGCCCTGCCCAAAGCGCCATGCTCAACAACATACCCCAGCAGCAGAGAAGACGTCGCAGGCGGCAGCTCCCCCAAGGTGCCGCGGGCGGCGTGGGCTGCGCACTCCCCTCCATTCGACTCGGATCGACCTTCATACTTGGACCTTGCTCTAAGTGACCGGTCGAACGCCGAACGTCCGAATGAACGCCGGGTTCACCCCCAAAAGAATCACGCAACAGAAAACCCCAGCGGGAGCAGGGCGATACACGGACTCGCCCCCCGGCGATTGCCGCCTCCGGCAGGGGCCGACCCAGCAGGCCGGCGTTGCAGAGGTATTAAGAAGCGGCGTCCGTGCGGTCTGCGCTCGTTGAGGATGGCACGCAAGTGAGCCTGTTAAGGCCCGTTCTGACAGGCGAAGGACCGCAAGCCACGTAGCTTACGGCGCTTAAATAAAGCACGGAGTGTAGTAGATGGCGATCGCGAATGTCAACCACCACTAGGGGGAAGGCATCCCCGCTGGACGCTGGTTCTTACCTCCGCCGCGGTAACACGAAAGGGGCCTGCGTAACCGCGTTTGCGGACGCCGGTTTGGTGGGCGCCCAGAGGTACTGCACAGGCAACGGCGCGCTGCTTGCTCTCTAAGTAGCCGCGAACCGCGAGGGCGGCTGACGCCCGGCTCGCAACATGAATGGGGCAACTACGACAAAACGCCTAATAAGCCGCAGAGTACGACCGCGAAGAACCTGCTAGAGCGGCGACTGCCGCGGCTTTGCCCCTATCCAAACAGGCGAACCGCACCGATGAAACAATACAGCACCAAGACGCCCCCGCCTGTCCATGAGCATCACGGCCGACCGCTGCGCGGCCAGGTTGAACCGGCCGACGCCCCACTCTTTAGCGCCGTGTCGCCTGAGGACCAGCGCCATGTGGATCGCATCCTGGCCATTGCGCGCTGGATGGACTCGGCCTATCGCGTGCCCGGCACGAACTTCCGGTTTGGCTTGGACGGCATCCTGGGTTTGATCCCCGGCGTGGGCGACGTGAGCACGTCGCTGGTCTCGCTGTACGCCATCTGGGCCGCGCAGCAATTGGGGGCTTCGCGCTGGACGCTCACCCGCATGGCCGGGAATCTGGCGATGGATCTCGCGATTGGCGCGATTCCCTTCGCCGGCGACGTGTTCGACTTCTTCTTCAAGTCCAACCGCCGCAACGTGCGGATCCTGGAAAAGCATCTGCACAAGGTGGCGCAGCAACCGCCCGCCGTAAGCAAGGATCGCAGCAACGGCCGCGCTTGGCTGAATTGGCTGTGGCTGCGACGTGGCCAACCGACTTAAGCAGTAGGGGCCGCTGTGCGTACCAAAGCAAAGACGTCGTGTTGACCTCAAGCCAAAGCGAATTCGCACGGCTGACAGAGTCGTGGCACACCTTCCAGCCGTGCCACGCGGCGCTACTTCAACTCCGGGCTGGCCAGTTGCACGATCATCCGCTCAATCACCACGCGCGGGTCCAAGCGGCTTTCGCCTTTGAGTGCCATGTCGACTTCCAGCAGCGTGCGGAACAATTGCCCAGCACGATGGCGACCAACCTGGCGTAACTGCGGTTCCGCCGTGCGCAGGCTGAACGGTTTGGCACCGGCCTGCACCAAGGCATCGCGGAGCGAAAGACGCTTCCGCGAGGCTTCCGCCTGCTCGATCAATCGCGTGGCCGCCGCAAACTGCCGTAACCGATACCCAAACGCGGCCAGCAGCATCAGGGGGCTTTCGCCTGCCCGAAGGACGCGGTCCAATTGAGCCAGGGCTTCAGCCGCGTTGCCATCGAGCGTGGCATCGATCAGTTGCCAGGTGGTCTTGGTCCGCCAGGTGCCGACCAGTTCCTGCACCATGGCCGAGGTGATTTCCTTGCCCTGCCCTGCGAACGAAGCCAGCTTGGCCAGTTCCTGGTCCAGCAGGCCCATCTCCGGGCCGACCATTTCCAGCAGCATGTCGGCCGCGGCGCTTTCGAGCGTGGCCTGGTATCGGGCTTTGGCCTGCTCGACCAGCCAGCGGCGAATGTCGCCTTCCGACGGCACGCTGCAATCGACCGCCAGCCCCGACTGCTCCACCGCTTTATAGAGCCGGGTATTTTTGGCAAAGCTGCTCAGGACCAGCACCAGCACGCTGGAGCGGTTGGGTTGCTCGACGTAACGCTCCAGCTCCGCCCGGTGCGAAGAAACGAAATCGTCGGCGTCGTCCACGACCACCAGCCGGTTGCCGCCGCCAAACAGGGCGACGGTCGATAGCTCATCGTTCACGTCGCGCCAGGCGGTGTCGGCGGCAAAGCGGGTGAACGAGAACTCGCTATCTTCGCCGGCCAGCACCACGTCGCGCAGCCGCTGGATCACTTGCAGCCGGAGGAAGCCTTCATCGCCAAACACGACCACCACCGGGGCCGGCGCTTCGCCCTTGCCGCTGAGGAACTTGAGCGCTGGCTGAACCGGCATGGAGCTGCTTCCCTCTCACTCTGCAATGCGTGTGTGCCGGCCTTACTCGCAGGCGTCGATCGACACGACGGCGGCCGGCCGGCCCGGCACCTTGCCGCCCAGGTTGCGATGGGCCACCAGCTCGGCCAGGATGCTCACGGCGATTTCCGGCACGGTTTGCGAGCCGATATCGATGCCTAGTGGCGCGTAGACCCCCGCCAAGGCTTCATCGCTGACGCCTTCGCGGCGCAGGTCGTCGAAGATCAGTTTGATCTTGCGGCGGCTGCCGATCATGCCCACGTACCGCGCGCCGCGGTTCACCAGATGGTACAGCGCTTCCTCGTCATGGTTGTGGCCCCGCGTGACGATCAGGCAGTACGTGTTGGGTGTGATTTCCAATTGCGGCAGCACTTCGCCAATGGGGCCGCAAACGCGTCGCTGGGCCCTGGGGAAGCGTTCTTCGGTGACATAGACATCGCGGTCGTCGACCACCCACACATCGAAGTCCAGGTCGGCTGCCCACGATGCGACGGCCTGGCCCACGTGCCCGCCGCCCACGATCAGCAGGCGGCAGCGTTCTAGGTTGGCAAAGTAAGCCACGCCCGAGATGGCCTTGGGACGCGGACGGTCGGACAGCCGCGGCATGTTCTGTGCGACCACTTCCGGCAGGCTGGCGGCGCTTTCCGCCGAACCGGTGCGGCAGCTTGCCAGGACGTTGCCTTCGCCGTCGGCCAGCCAACAGGCAGTCGCGGGCAAGCCCGACTTTTCTTCGTCGAACGCCACGATTTCGCAGCAGCCGATGCCCCGTTCGAGCGTGGCCGCCAGTGTGCGGATGTATTGCTTCGCTGCTTCGTTGCGGCAGGGATCAACCAGGATCTGCATCCGGCCGCCGCAGATCAAGCCATCGTCCCAGCCGTAATCGTTATCGAGTTGAAAGCAGATGATTTCCGGGCCGCCGTCGACCAGGTTCTTGAGTGCCCGGCGTTTAACTTCGGCCTCGACACAGCCGCCGCCCAGCGTGCCGACCTGGCTGCCATCGGCAAACACGATCATGCCGGCGCCGGCTTTCTGGGGCGTGGAGCCCCGCGTTTCGACCAGGCGGCAATACACGACAGGCTGGCCGGCCTCGAGGGCCTGAACCAGGTTGCGGAGAACCGTTCGCATCGGCAAAGGGGTGGGCTTGAGCAGGTGGGAGGAAGCAACACCGAGCCACTGGCGCCCGCGGGACCCTCGCTGTGCCGCCAACCGAGGTGCGGCCAGCGGCAGGGAACGCCGACGGGATCGTTCATCCGTGAGCGCGCGCGTGCGGGGGGCTTCCTGCCTGGCTACCGCCTAGACTACGGCCTGCCGCACGCGTTGACAAGCGAACGGCAGGCCGTGCGGTTTGGGCAATTTCTTAGGGGGGAGAGGCAGACCGGGCGTACTACCGTTCGGCGGTCGCCGAGCGGCTGGCAACGCGGTCGAGCATGGAAGGCTCTTCGGGCCAGCGAACTTTCTCACCCTGCATGGCGGCGAACAGGTCGCGTTGTTCAGGCGTCAGCACGGCGATCAGCCGCCGCTCCATCCGATCATCCAACTGGTCCATCTGCTGCGACAGTTGTTGCCGGAATGACTTTTCGTTCTGAGCCCGGCTGAGCAGCTCTCGCCGCTCATACCGCCACTGATCGGCCAGCTTCACCAGCTCGAACCGCTGCCGGTCGGTCATGTCGACGGCCTCTTGCACATCGTGGCAGAACAACGCATCGACGCCGCGGAGCTGTAGCGCCAGTTGCGAGAGCCGCCGCCACTGGGCCGGGGTGAGAACCTCGTGCAGAGCTTCGCAGGTTTCTTCCTGCCCCCGCTGGAGTGCTTCTTCGGCCTTTTCCAAGGCCTGGCGACGTTCCCGCGGCGAGCGGGCACGCCGCACCAGGGCCATGCGAGCCCGGTCGGCATCCACGTTGCTGCGGGCAATGGCTTCAATCGCATCAACTTGCTTGGGCGTCAGCTCGAGCACGGCTTGCACCTGGCTGTTGCGGACCAGGCACAGGGGCGAGGTGTTGCCAAAGCCGGTGAGCTGCTGATCCAGCACCTTGACGGCGGCGGGAACCAGCGGTGTTGTGGACTGCGTTTCGGCCGCCGGCTGCGGCGTCACAGGGGCGGTGGAAACATACAGCGGCGCTTCGGCCGGGCCGCTGCTGGGACGGGCCGACGGCGGGCTAGCCTCATCGGCCGCCGGCAGCACAGACGGTTCGGGTAGACAGAGCATCAGCGCACAAAGCGCGAGCGCACTGCCCCCGCAGGCAAGATGAATGGACATGAAAATAGCCTCGATGAATTCCGGGAAGCGATACGAACGATCGCGACTGCGGATGAACTCCGCACGGGAAAATGAGTCGAGGCCGGTAGTCTATGCCACGATTGGGGCGGCTGTCTACTATTTTTCGGGCGAAGCGAACGGATCGAAGATCCGCGAAGACTGGAGCCTTGGGCGAGCTGGGAGATTTGCTCACGGCCAATTGCGCCAATTTTCCCCCCTGCCCTGCTCGGCCTGGCTGCTCACCACTTAATCGCCGTGCTTTTGCCGCAGCCGGGGCGAGAGCCGCACCATCAGATGCATCCGTTCAAACTCGTTGAGCCAGTCCTGCACCACGTTATCCAGCAGTGGCTGGTCCACGCCCAGGCCCGTCGGGCAACTGGGGCCCAGTTGATCGTGGGCCATCTGCCGGTACTTGCTCAGCGTGCGATCGCCGTACAGGCCGAGGAACTGGCCGTCCTCGTTCAGAAAGACCACCACCGGCACCCGGGCACCGCCGCAAATGCGTACGGCTTCCGCCAGTTGCGGGTGATCGTCGCGGTCGAAGAACCGGACCTTCAGGCGGTCGGTAGCCTGGGCAAAGTGATCGAAGATCGGGCACTGGTTCACGCAGTCGCCGCACCACGCCCCGGCCAGGCACAATACCCGCAGCTCGCGCGTAAAGCCATGCAGCACGGTTTTTTGCGCGTCGGTGAGCTTGATCCGGTCGTGAACGTCCTGCCAACGCTGGCGGTAGCCGGGTTCGCCGTACTTTTGGAGAAAGTCGTGGTAGCTCAAACCGCTTTCGAAGGCTGCCGCAAAGTCAAACATGGTGTCTCTCCGTACCTGGTGCGTCTGCCCCGAGCGTATCACGCTGCCCTTGGCTTGTAAAAGGACCGCCCATCGGTGCTAGCTTGGTGGTAACATCGGGCGGCTGGGCACGCTTAGCGGTCAGCCGACGCCTGTAGCGGCTTTCCGCGGCAGCCGAACCTCCTGGCCAAGGGAAGTCCCCCGGAGCGGCGAGCCGACCCGCGGCAAAAAAACTCGGCCCTAAAAGCTTCCTTAAGCTAAATACCTTTATCGGGTTGCGACAAAGTTTGAAGTACTTTTGGGGGAGAGTGTCCGCTGCTGGCAAGTTTGCGGCATTAAGAAAGCAGAATGGGTTGCGTGAGCTTGGCGGATGAGCCCTTCCCGCCGGGCAGAGCATGCGATCAGCGACCCGCGAGGTGAGCGTTAACTTGAACAAAAGGTACCGGCAAAACGTGTTATAACTGCTGCCAAGTACCGCCTGTCGAAGTGGTGTTACGGCTCGGCGGATAACTTCCGACCGCACAACAATGGGAGAGTGAGCAAGATGAAGAACGTTGCAAAGTGGTTGCTGTTGCCCGCCATGGTGCTCGGTGCTTGGACGATGGCCAATAGCGCGACGGAGGCTGAAGCTGGCTGGCGTTACTACCGTCGTCCGGTGTTCGTCGGTCCCCCGGTTCCGGTGGTGCCCGTCTACCGGCCGTACCCCGTGTACCGCGCCTACTACGCTCCGGTTCCGGTGCCCGTGCCGGCTCCGGTGTTCTACCCGCCGAGCGTGGGCATCAGCATCGGCTACTAAGCTGATTGCTGGGCTTGGCTTAGAGCGGCCGATCGCCGCGTCGCGGCGGCGGGTGACATCAGGCACCCTCGGCTAGCAAGCCCCCCGCAAGAGAAGTCATCAGCAGGCAGGAAATTCAGTCCGGGCGGCCTCAAACTTTCGTGAGGCCGCCCGGCCCTGTCCCCCCCTGGGTGTATTGATTCGTCGCGTCGCCGAAAGCTGGCGGCGGGCCGATGGATGACTTGCGAACGTCGCTGATCGAGACGCATTCCGGCCACTAAGGCCGGTTTTTTGTTTGCGCCCCGCGTTGCTTCGCGGTGGTGGTTACCGCTGCTGCGACGGTGGAAGATATCGGCTGAAACGATCGTGACACTTGCGAAATCTTTTCACTTCGCACAAACCTGACCGGCCACCGCGCAGGGGTAGTGCCGGCACACGCGGGATTTCCCGCGCATCGAGGTGCGCCGCTTCAAGAGCCGCGGCCAGACCTTGTAGCCTTACCGGCTACAGGATGAACTTACTGAGGTCTTCGTCGTCGGCCACTTCCTGGAGCCGCTCGGTCACGTAGGCGGCGTTGATGGTGACCTTGCCCATCTTCATGTCGGCCGCCTCAAACGAGAGCTCTTCCAGCAGCCGCTCCATGATGGTGGCCAGCCGCCGGGCACCGATGTTCTGGGTAGTCTGGTTCACGCGGAACGCGTAATCGGCCAGGGCTTCGATCGCGTCGTCGGTGAACTCCACCTGTACCCCTTCGGTGCCCAGTAGGGCTTCGTACTGCCGGGTGAGCGCGTTCTTGGGCTCCTTCAAGATCCGGATGAAGTCCTCGCGGGTCAGGTCCGAGAGCTCCACGCGGATCGGGAACCGGCCCTGAAGCTCGGGCATCAGATCACTGGGCTTGGCGCGGTGGAACGCCCCGGCCGCGATGAACAGGATGTGGTCGGTGGCGATATACCCGTACTTGGTCTGTACGGTGGTGCCTTCGACGATCGGCAGCAAGTCGCGCTGCACGCCCTGCCGCGAGACGTCGGCCCCGCGGGTTTCGGCCGAGGCAATCTTGTCGATCTCGTCCAGGAAGATGATGCCCAGGTTGGCCGCCAGCTCAATCGCTTGCGTGTGTACCTTCTCCTGGTTGATCAGGGCCTCGCATTCCTGCTCGAACAGGATCTTGCGGGCTTCGGCCACGGTGACTTCGCGCCGCTTGCTGTTCTTGGGCAGGATCTTTTCGAACATGCCTTGCAGGTCGAAATCCATCTGCTCCAGCCCGGTGCCGGTGAACATCACCGGCGCGGCCTTTTGCTGGATCGTGACTTCGACCATGCGGTTTTCCAGTTCGCCGGCTGCCAGCATGGCCCGCATCTTTTCGCGGGTACGTTCGTGCCGGGCGGCGGCTTCCTGGTTCTGCGATTCGTCGAAGCCCATCGGCGGCGCGGGGGCCAACAGCTCAACCAGGCGTTGTTCCACACGCTCGGCGGCCTCGGCTTCAACGCGCTGGCGCTCCTGTTCGCGCACCAGGGTGATGGCGTTCTCGACCAGCTCGCGGACCATGCTTTCCACGTCGCG
>Ga0182737_1001732_pt1 | contig 20338 bp, 22 predicted proteins | sample eDN5th30CBELigOP_FD_128878 | JGI IMG/M metagenome (GOLD analysis project Ga0182737, IMG submission 128878) | Enriched Organic Plus compost microbial communities from Emeryville, California, USA - eDNA 5th pass 30_C BE-Lig OP (version 2) (version 2) ...
CCCGGTCGCCTTCATCCGTGGCGGCTTCGTCGGCCACTGCGACCAGTGCGGCACCGACCACTATCCGCGCGTCGACGCGGCGATGATCGCCGGGTCGACGCGCGGATAGTGGTCGGTGCCGCACTGGTCGCAGTGGCCGACGAAGCCGCCACGGATGAAGGCGACCGGGCCGCCGCACACCCCGCAGAACCGGCAGCGGGCCTGCCAGTACAGCATCCCGCGGGCATAGGCGAAGGCGCTGGCGACCCGTGCCGGCCACTGCGCGGCGGCGCGGCGCAGGTCGATCCACTGCGGCGCCTGCAGCGCCGGCAGCGTGGCCAGGTCGATGGCGAACCAGGCTTCCTCGCCGGCGCGGCCGAGGAAGATCGCCGTGCCCGGACCGCCGCCGACATCGGCGCCCAGCAGCGGCAGCGGATCGCCGGCTTCGTCGGCGGGCGCGCGGCCCTCGGCGTCGAGCACCAGCAGGCGCGCGGCCGGCCACAGCGCGCGCAGCGCGCCGGCATCGCCGCGCAGCGGGTCGGCGCGGTCCAGGGACGGTTGCGCGAACGCGTAGCCGCCAAGGCCGCCGGGCGGGGACATCGCGACGCCCCGGGTCAGACGCTGAAGCTGCTGCCGCAGCCGCAGGTGGTCTTGGCGTTGGGGTTGCGGATCACGAACTGGGCGCCGCTGAGGCCTTCGCTGTAGTCGACTTCCGCGCCCATCAGGTACTGCAGGCTGAGCGGGTCGACCAGCAGGGTGACGCCGTCGGTGTTCACCGCCATGTCGTCCTCGGCCTGGTTCTCGTCGAACTCGAAGCCGTACTGGAAGCCGGAGCACCCGCCTCCCTGGATGTACACGCGGAGCTTGAGGTCGGCGTTGCCTTCCTCGGCGATCAGTTCGCGCACCTTGCTGGCGGCGGCATGGCTGAAGCGCAGCGGCTGCTCGAGCTGCTGGTAGGTGGGCAGGATTTCCATCCCGCCAAGATGGGGCCGAAGCGGCCCCGGATCAAGCCTTGGCGGCCTTGGCGGCGGTGATCGGGGTGGCGCCGGCCTCGGCCAGCGGGACGACCTTGCCCTGGCCGGAACCGGCGTGGACCAGGCGGCCGGTCAGCTGCGCGCCGGCGCTCATCTCCACCACGGTGTAGTGGACGTTGCCCTCGACCCGCGCCTTCTGCGCCAGCTCGATCCGTTCGCCGGCGTGGACGTCGCCGGTCATGCTGCCGTTGATGATCACCACCGGGGCGCTGATCTCGCCCTCGATGCTGCCCTGCTCGGCCAGCAGCAGGCTGGCGGCCTTGCCCTCGATGGCGGAGACCTTGCCGACGATGCGGCCTTCCACGTAGAGGCCGCCGCTGAATTCCAGGTCGCCGCGGATGACCACGTCCGGGCCGATCAGGGTGTCGATGGCGAAGCCGTCGCGCTGGGTCGACTTGCTCTTGAACATGTTCAGTTTCCCCCTCCGCTCCCCGCGGGTTTCCAGTCGAAGGTCTGCTCGACGCTGCCGGCGCCGCCACGCAGCGAGATTCGCACACGCTGCGGGGTGAAATCCTTGGGCAACATCACGTTGCCCGTCAATTCCTGGAAATAGCGGAAGGAATAGTCCTGCCCGGGCGTGTCGGCGCGGTTGTGCAGCTCGTCCCAGGCGATCGTGGCCAGCTTGCCGGCGCGCACGCCCTCCACCGCGAAGCGCATCTGGCCCTGGCTGATCGCGCCCCGGTTCAGGTTCTGGGTCAGCACGGCGCGGTAGTTCCAGGTCCCGGCCTCGGTCGGCGAGAAGTCGATCGAGTGGACGTTCAGGCCCTTGCGCTGCGAGGTCGAGCCCACCAGCCGCTCGTAGAAGGCCACGTCGGCGCGCAACGCGGAGATCTCCTCGTCGCGCTCGGCCAGCGAGGACTGCAGCTCGGTGTTGGCGGCGCGGCTGATCTGGTCCGAGCGCGCCAGGGTCACCAGGCGCTGGTCCAGCTCGTCGATCTGGCGCTTCTGCTGGGCCACGGTGCGCTCGGCAGCGCGCAGCTTCGCGCGGGTGTCGCCCAGGCCCGGTTCGGCGAGCCAGGTGGCCAGCATCCAGACGCCGGCCAGGGTCAGCAGCCATGCGACGCCGATGGCGATCAGCCAGCCACGCGGCGGCAGGCCGGGACGGCGGGGCACTACCTGGAATCGGGGAAGCGGTTCGCTCATCGCGTGGTCGGGCACGGCCCGTTTTCTGCCTATACTCCGGGGCGGACGGGGCAGTCTAGCGCAGCGCCTGCGCGGACCGGGCAAACGCCCGCAGGCCCCAGGGAGATCACCATGACCGACGCCCACATCTACGTGATCGGCATCCTGCTGGCATGGATGGCGGGCATCCGTGCCTACCTGACCGTGTTCGGCGTCGGCCTGGCCGGGCTGCTGGGCTGGGTCGACCTGCCGCCGGCGCTGGAGCCGACCACTTCGTGGTGGGTGCTGGGCACCTCGGGCGCGCTGGCGCTGGCCGAGTTCTTCGCCGACAAGATCCCCGGCGTGGATTCGGTGTGGGACCTGCTGCAGACCCTGGCGCGGATCCCGGCCGGCGCCTTCCTCGCGGCGGCCACGCTGTCGCCGGACGGCGAGCTCGGCGCCGGCGCACTGGCGGCCGGCGCCGGCGTGGCCCTGGCCAGCCACGGGCTGAAGGCCGGCACCCGGGCGCTGCTGAACACCTCGCCGGAACCGGCCAGCAACTGGGTCGCCTCGGCGGCCGAGGACACGGTCGTGGTCGGCGGCCTGGCCCTGGCCATCGCGCATCCATGGATCGCCCTGGTGCTGGTGCTCGGCACGAGCCTGCTCGGCGCGCTGGTGGTGTGGTGGATCTGGCGGATGTTCACCCGCGGCGTGCGGCGCCTGTTCACCAGACCGGCGGCATGAACCGCCCGGGGAGCGGACTTGTTCCAATGAGTGCTCTTGTTCACATAATGCGGTCCCAGCAGGGGGAAATCTGATGGCCGTTCGAGAACCCGCTTCGGTGCCGGAGGACGCGGCTGCCCGCCAGCGAGTGCGCGCTGAAACCCCGCCGCCGCATTACTGGCGGCGCTGGGTGGCCGACGCCAGCGAGGCGCCTGCCCCGCCGGCGACGCCGCACCTGGAAGTCGTCGCCTCCGAACCCGGCCCGGCCGCCGTCGCCGAGCCGGAAGCCAGGCCCGCGCCGGTCGCTGCCGCACCGGCCCCCGAAGCGGCCGCCGCTCCGGCCATCGCGCCCGAGCCCACCCCGGCCCCCTCGCTGGTGCGCAGCACCACCACCGACGCCGGCGCGTCCGCGCGCCAGACCGGCCCGGCCGATTCGCCCTACCGCATCCTCATCGTGGAGGACGACCGCACCCAGGCGCTGTTCGCGCAGAGCGTGCTGCACGGCGCCGGCATGCAGGCCGAAGTGCAGCTGCAGCCGGACGGGGTGATCGACGCGATCGGCCGCTTCGACCCGGACCTGATCCTGATGGACCTGCACATGCCCGGCCTGGACGGCATGCGCCTGACCACCCTGATCCGCCAGCAGCCGGAGTTCCAGCTGCTGCCGATCGTGTTCCTGACCGGCGACCCGGATCCGGAGCGCCAGTTCGAGGTCCTCGAGAGCGGCGCCGACGACTTCCTGACCAAGCCGATCCGCCCGCGCCACCTGATCGCGGCGGTGTCCAACCGCATCCAGCGCACCCGCGCGCAGCTGCGCCAGTCCACCCCGCACGGCGGGGTGCTGCGCAAGCACCCGGACACCGGCCTGGCCACCCGCGGCTGGCTGCTGCAGCAGGTCGACGCGGCGCTGGCGGCGAAGGCCCACGGCGGCCTGTTCTTCATCGAGGTCGCCAGCGCGCTGGGCCTGCGCGAGCGCTACGGCTACGCCGCGTTCGAGCGACTGATGGCGCAGGCCGGCATCGCCCTGGCGCGGATCGTCGCGCCGGCGCCGCTGGCGCGGCTCAACGACAACAGCTTCCTGGCCCTGCTCCCGGACGAGGACGAGGCCAACCTGGAACGGATCGCGCGCGACCTGCGCGGCGGCCTGTCGGCGCGCGGCTTCCTGGTGCGCGACGACGAGCAGGTGCAGCTGCGCAGCTCGGTCGGCTATGCCGCGCTGTCGACCGGCTTCGACGACGCCGGCAGCGCCCTGGAGGCGACCGAACGCAGCGCCCTGCAGGCGCGCCTGAGCAGCGAAGGCATCGCCGCCTACCAGCCGCCGAGCGACGCCGAGGCGCAGGAGCGCATGGCCCTGCTCGAAGGCCAGCTGGAACTGGCCTACCAGCCGATCGTGGCGGTGGCCGGCAACGAGCAGGCCCAGTACCAGGTGCTGCTGCGCCTGCGCCGTCCCGACGGCAGCCTGCTGTCGGCCGGCCAGGTGGTGCCCGCGGCCGAGGCCAGCGGCCGCATCGCCGACTTCGACCAGCAGATCATGGACCACGCACTGGAGATGATCGCCGAGCGCAATGCCGCCGGCAGCCCCCTGCGCCTGTTCGTCTCGCAGTCGCCGCGCACCCTGGCCCGCGAGGCCTTCGCCGGCTGGCTGCTGCAGGCCATCGCCGACCGCGGCATCGACGGCACCTCGGTGGTGATCGACCTGCGCCTGGGCGACGCGCTGATCCACAGCGTGACCCTGGGCGAGTTCTGCCGCCGGCTGATGGCCGCCGGCGTGCAGTTCTGCCTGAGCCAGTTCGAGCCCGGCGCCGAGGCCGAGGCCCTGCTCAACCAGCTGCCGCTGGGCTACGTGCGCATGTCCTCGCGCTTCGCCGCCGCGCACAACGACCCGCAGCTGCGCGACGAGCTGCGCGGCGTCATCGACCAGGCCCACCGCCTCGGCCTGCAGGTGATCGGCCAGCAGATCGAGGATCCGCAGGCGGCCGCCGCGATGTGGATGGGCGGCATCGACTACATCCAGGGCAACCTCGTCAGTTCGGTCGGTTCGGAACTGGACTTCGACTTCAAGAACGCGGTGCTGTGATGGCTGCACCGGGTTTGCGCCGCATCTGGCCCGTGCTGACCGCGATGGCGGGGGCCTGCACGGTGGTCGCCATCGGCCTGGTCCTGACCGGCAACGCCGATGCGTCGTGGTGGCGCGTGGCCGGTGGCCTGGCCCTGCTGACCCTGGGCCTGGCGCTGGTTTCGCTGCTGTCGGCCGGCGCGCTGGCGCGCGACCTCAACGAGGCCTTGGCCCGCGCGGCGGCGGCCGAGGACGAGTGCAACCTGCTGCAGCGCGACGTCAACCGCCACGACCAGCTCGAGCAGCAGCTGCTGCAGGCCAAGCGCGCGGCCGAGTCGGCGGCGCTGGCCAAGGGCGAGTTCCTGGCCACGATGAGCCACGAGATCCGCACGCCACTGAACGGCATCATCCCGATGCTGGACCTGATCGCGCGCGGCAACCTGGCCCCGGACCAGCGCGAGATGCTGCGGACCGCGCACGAGTCCTCGCAGCAGCTGCTGCGCATCGTCGACGACATCCTCGACTACTCCAAGCTGGAAGCGAACCGCCTCGAGCTGGAGATCACCAGCTTCAACCTGCGCGAGCTGCTGGAAGGCGTACTGCAGCTGATGCAGCGCCCGGCCGAGGGCAAGGGCCTGCGCCTGGACCTGCAGATCGATTCGAACGTGCGCCTGCCGGTGCGCGGCGACCCGGTGCGCCTGCGCCAGGTGCTGACCAACCTGCTCGGCAACGCGGTGAAGTTCACCGAGCGCGGCGGCGTCCACCTCGCGGTGCGCCGGCTGGGCGAGACCCCGGCGCAGCACCTGCTGCGCTTCGAGGTGCGCGACACCGGCATCGGCATCGGCCATGCGCAGCAGGCGCGCCTGTTCCGCGCCTTCACCCAGGCCGACGCCTCCACCACCCGCCTGTACGGCGGCACCGGCCTGGGCCTGGCGATCTGCAAGCGCATCGTCGACCTGATGGGCGGGCGCATCGGCGTGCAGTCCGAGCCCGGCCAGGGCGCCACGTTCTGGTTCGAGATCCCGCTGCTGAAGGTGATCGGCGACGTGCAGATCCGGCAGACCGCGCACGACGCGCGGCGCGTGCTGGCGATCACCCCGAACCTGCGCCTGCGCCAGCGCATCGCCCTGCTGCTGCCGAACTGGGGCGTCACCGTCAGCATCGTCGAGACCACCCAGGAAGCGCTGGAGCGCCTGCGCCAGCCGCCGTCGCCGGGGCAGACCGAAGGCTTCGTCGCGGTGCTGGCCGACTACGACGGCCTGCGCCACAGCGCGCGCGCCCTGCACCGCGCGCTGCTGCGCACGCCGGCCAACGCCGGGATCCGCCTGGTCTGGCTGTACGGCGAGGAGGAGATCCCGGACGAGCTGCGCGAGGGCACCACCATCCTGCCGCGGCAGGTGCCGGACGCCGACCTGCGCACCGCCCTGCTGGAAACGCAGCCCGCGCCGGCGCAGGAGCCTAGCCCGGCCCCTGCCCCGGTGGAGACGATCACCCCGGCCGTCGCCCGCGAACTGCCCAGCGGTCCCGACCCGACCCCGCCGAACCCGGAACCGGCGCCGGCCGGCATGCCGGCGCGCCTGCTGCTGGTGGAGGACAACCCGGTCAACCTGCTGGTCGCGCAGAAGCTGCTGTCGGTGCTCGGCTACGACTGCGACACCGCGCCCAACGGCGAGGTCGCGCTCTCGCACATGGCCAGCGGGGTCTACGACCTGGTCCTGATGGACTGCCAGATGCCGGTACTGGATGGCTATTCGGCGACGCGCCGCTGGCGCGAGATCGAGGCCGGCCAGGGTCCGGGCCACCGCCTGCCGATCGTCGCCATGACCGCCAACGCCATGGCCGGCGACCGCCAGCGCTGCCTCGACGCCGGCATGGACGACTACCTGTCCAAGCCGGTCGCCCGCGACCAGCTGGATGCCTGCCTGCGCCGCTGGCTGCGCAGCGCGCCGGTGCGCAGCTCGCGCCCGGCCGAACCTGCGCATGCGCCCGCACCGGCGCCTGCACCTTCCGCTGCCCCGGCAGCGCCGGCGACTGCTCCGGTTCCGGCGGCCCCGGCCGTTCCGGCCGCCCAGGTTGCGCCTGCGCCGCCGCCCGGCGTCGCTGCACCTGTCCCACCGCCTTCCAGCGCCAACCCGGTTGCCGATATGCACGCCACCACGCCCGCCGCGCCGGCACCCGCTGCCGCGCCGGCCACGCCCGTTGCCGCCGAACCGGTCCCGCAGGACGCGCCGACCACGCAGCCGCCTCCGCCGCCGGTGCTGGAGCCGGAGATGCTGGACGAGCTGCGCGAGATCGCCGGCGACGAAGCCCTGTCGATCGTCAACCTGTTCCTGGAAGACGCACCGCGCCTGATCCGGCTGCTGGAGCAGGCCTCGGCGATCCCGGACCTGGAAGTGATGCGCGAGGCCGCGCACGCGCTGAAGTCGTCCAGCGCCAACGTCGGCGCGCTGGCGCTGTCGTCGGCGGCCAAGCGGATCGAGCTGGGCGCCCGTTCCAACACCCTGGAACGGCCGGCGGTGGCCGTGGCCCTGCTGATCGCCGAATTCGCCCGCGCGCGGGTGGCCCTGCAGGGGTGGCTGTCGGCCACCCAGGCGCAGGCCGCGGTGGCTCAGTCCTCGAGCTTGCTCAACAAGTAGTTCTGCTCGCCGATCCGGCCGATCAGGTCCAGCTGGGTCTCCAGCCAGTCGACGTGCTCTTCCTCGTTGTCGAGGATCTTGGCGAACAGCTGGCGGCTGACGAAGTCGCCGACCGACTCGCAGTAGGCGATGGCCTCGCGCAGCAGCGGGATGCCGTCCATCTCCAGCGCCAGGTCGCACTCCAGCAGCTCGCGCGGGCCTTCGCCGATGCGCAGCTTGCCCAGCGCCTGGAAGTTCGGCAGGCCTTCGAGGAACAGGATGCGCTCGGACAGCCAGTCGGCGTGGCGCATCTCGTCGATCGACTCCTTGTACTCGTGCTCGGCCAGTTCCTTCAGGCCCCAGTTCTTCAGCATCTTGGCGTGCAGGAAGTACTGGTTGATCGCGGTCAGCTCGTTGTAGAGCGCCTTGTTGAGGTATTCGATGACCTTGGCGTCGCCTTTCATGGCCGCAGCTCCGTGTCGCGGGGGGGGGGAACGGGCGCACTCTAGCGCGCCGCGCGAAGCGGCGAGGTAACGCGAATCGTGATCAATTGGCGCGCCCGCGGCGCGCGGTCAGGCGGCTGCGGCCAGGATCGGCAAGGGCAGCTCGGCGCGCATCTGCTCGACCATCTCGGCGGCCATGCCCAGGCAGGAGCCGCAGTTGGCGCCAAGGCCGGTGCGCATGGTCAGTTCCCCGACGCTCCCGCAGCCCTTCTCGACGGCTTCGCGGATGTGGCGGTCGGTGACACCGTTGCAGAGGCAGACGTACACGTTCTGGCTACCTTCGGGGAACGGGTGCCATTCAAACAGGGATGAGAATCGCTGTCAATTGCGAGGGGCTCGCATCGAACCCCTCGTTCTGACCCGTTCAGCCAGGCACGTTCAGGCCGATGAACGCTGGCCCCGCGGCCCACGCGTGCGCCGCCGCGGCCGGTCGTGGCCGGCCGCGCTGCCGGGCATCCAGGCTTCCAGGGCCGCCGTCGGCATCTGCCGGACGGTGGCCCCGGCCTTCTCGGCCAGCGGCGCCAGATGGCGCAGCGCCCGGGCGTAGACCCCGCGCTTGAAGGTCACCACGTGCTCCACCGGGTACCAGAAGTCCACCCAGCGCCAGTGGTCGAATTCCGGGGTCTCGCTGGCGTCGAAGCGCACCAGCGACTCGTCCCCGATCAGGCGCAGCAGGAACCAGACCTGCTTCTGGCCGATGCAGACCGGGCCGGGCCCGCCACGGCGGATGGCCCGGCTGGGCAGGCGGTAGCGCAGCCAGCCGGGGGTCGCCCCGAGCATTTCCACGTGCTCGGGCAACAGGCCGGTTTCCTCATGCAACTCGCGGTACATGGCCTCGGTCGGGGTCTCGTCGCTGCGCATCCCGCCCTGCGGGAACTGCCAGCCGTCCCGGCGCACCCGTCGCGCCCAGAACACCTGGCCGTCCGTGCGCATGAGGACGATGCCGACATTCGGCCTGTATCCGTCCGGATCGATCACGATGCGGACTCCAAAAGATCAACTGGGTCCGACTCTGCCATGGCCCCGTCGGGGCCACAAGCGGGGGAGCATTGACAGCCCACCCCGGAAAGTGAAAAATTCGCGGTTCACCGCGTGGCTATGTAGCTCAGCCGGTTAGAGCACAGCACTCATAATGCTGGGGTCGGTGGTTCGAGTCCACCCATAGCCACCATCCTAAACCCGCGGATTTGCGGGTTTTTTTGTACCCGGACGCCGTTCCGAAAGGGATCCGGGCCGGCTGTGACACTTTGTGTGACGAATTTGTGCCACTTGGCTGGTCCGAAATTCGACGAAATTGACCCGAGCACTAATGTGCCGTCGAAGTTGTCCCGATGACTCCCGCAAACACACTGTTTTGGTCCTGGGAGCGAGCCGCGAACTAATGACCCCAGCACATTCGTGGCGAATCACACACGGTGTGACGGTTGCTGTGACAGTCATCGCATCGAGGGAATCCGTCGAGCAAGTGCAGTCTACGGTTGGCAGCTGCGGGCTCTGGTCGACTTTGACCATTGCGCCGCAATGGGCTGGCTAGAGATTCCGGTGTTGACTAAGCCAGGCCACTGGGGCCGCGGCCACTGGTCCCTCTTCAGGCGGCTGACGTCCGCTTTCGGCCAGAAGCGGTCATTGATTGATTTTGGCCTGAAGCCCAACTCACCAACTGGCTGACAACAAGTTTCTTGCGTGGGTCACCTGTCTTACCGATCAGTCGGCTTGGTGTCGTGCGGTACCTGGAACCACGACCCCCGCTTCTTCGAGACCATGCGTTCGATCGTGATCGAGTCCGCCTCGTCAGGGGCAAAATCAGGCGGCGCCCCCCGCGCTGCGTCCGCCTCCTGCGAAAGCCGCCTGATGCGCTCGACCAGCGGGCTGGCTTTCGCGGCCACCTCGTCGGCCATAGGAACCTGGCGCGGACGCAGCAGGCGCGCGTGCAACTGCGCAATCTGGCTATCGGGCAAAGGCGCAGGATGCAATTTTATCAAGCCCTGGAGCTTTTGCTCCTCGGGTAACTGCATCAGCGCCTCGTGGTTAGCGCGCAAGTCCGCCTTCAGGTCCGGGCCCCAGAGGAACTCTTGGTCTGGGCGTAGAAACAACGGCGCGCAGCTGCGGTGCAGGCGATCGGAGGACACAAATACCATTGAGAAAGGCAAGTAGAACAGGTAAGCCAGGTCGTTGATGTTTGAAGGCCGCTCGGTGGAGATCTTTCCTGTCGCCAACGCGATCTCGAAGAACACCATCAAGCGAAGCACGAAGTAGGCATAGGGGGCATGCGCGCTCAGCGGTTGCGAACCGCCCTCCCGCCAGGCAGCAAGGATGGCGTCGCGCTGCTGGGCGGGCAGATCGAACTTGTCAATCGCAAACCGGATCTGCGCCTCGACGACCAAGCCATCAATCACCTGCTCTGCGAAGGCCTTAGCGTCGGCAATCGTCTTGCAGAGGTTGAAGTTCAAGCCGTAGCGCTCGGCTTGTGCGGCGACCAGCTTCAGGTCCAGCGTGCGCAGGCTCTCGCGCCACTGCCGCGCATACAGCCGCTCAACCTGCTCGAACTCTCCTCGCTGCCAGCGGTTGAACGCCTCGGTCTCCGGCGAAGGCTTGAACACCACGTGGCGTTGGCCTTGCGATCGGACAGGAATGCCACCGGAGACCGCAATCTGGCCGGACATCGGAATCGTCTGGCCCAGCAGGTTGGCCATCGCCAAGGTCCGGTGGAACGTGTTGGGTCCGCCATGCATCTGCGGCGACTTGAAGGCGATCGCGCCGACGACGTCTTCGGGAAGACGCCCGCGGTTTTCGAGCTTGTCCAAGTCCCCAAGCGTTTCCACGAAGAAGACCGGGCACACGTTCGGGTAGAAGAAGTAGTCGAACAGTACCGCTTCGTCGATGTTCAATCCTTCCAGAAACGACTTGTCGAAGAGCGCGATCGGACCCATCTGCTTCCTGCTGGGGAGAGAGCGGAAATCGCTAACAAGATGAGGATAACTTACGTCAGTCTCAAGGGTGCGTCTTGACTGCGCGGCCCCGCTTCCTCGCGAAAATCCCTGACCCCGCGGATCGAGGGCGCGACTGTGAAACGACGAGCGCAACCGGCCGCGAGCGAGTGAATTCATTCACGCTGGGGCCAAGGCTTCTCGCGGCGGATTCCCAAGGAAACGGTGTGCGATCGAGACAAATCCGCTAAAAGTGCCTGCTGGAGTGTCCGCTTTGGGTCGAAACAGGACGTTTGCTTATAGGATCGCGGGAATATCGAGCTCAGAAGCCCCGCCGCGCAACCAATTGGCTACGATCCCTGCCACCGATTCTGAACCAGCGGAAGAGTTTCGAAGAGCACACTCCCAAACAACCCCTACACGCCAACCAGAATCGAATAGCTCGGTGCGGATGCGCCGGTCTCTTTCCCTATTGAGCGTTAGCTTCTCTTGCCAGAACGCTGCCCGGGTAGAGGGCATCTTGGAGTAGCGACACCCGTGCAAATGCCAAAAGCATCCATGGACAAAGACGACAGCCCTGTGCTTTGGGAACACTAAGTCTGGTGCGCCGGGAAGATTTTTGTCGTGCAGCTTGTACCTCAGACCAGCGGCGTGAAGCGACCTTCTGAGCTGTAGTTCCGGGCGCGTATTCCGCGCCCGGATTGCACGCATATTCTTGGAGCGTATTGCAGGGGCGTGAACGTCAGCCAACCTTGGCCTTCCGTTTTGATTTTGCTGGCGCCGAAGCCCGCACTGGCTTCTTGGCCGCTGGCTTCTTGGCTGATGGCTTTCCCAATTGCTGGCTTGGCCTTGGGCGAGGCAACGACCTTAGCGCCCCTCTTCGTGGTCTCACTAGCAGAGGTGAACCGGGCCTCATTGGCCTTCAGGACCCTCGGAACCATAAGCTTCGCTACTGCCGCGAACACCGGCACGACCACGGAGTTTCCGAACTGCTTGTAGGCCTGAGTGTCGGAAACTGGAATCTTGAAGGAGCCCTCGCCCGGGCCGTCATAGCCCATCAACCTCGCGCACTCCCGAGGGGTCAGCCGGCGAGGCCTGCGCTCTTGATTCTCCGGGTCAGAGATCGGCTTGTCTGGATTGAAGCCACGGTCAACAAGCACTTCCGATCCATCCTTGTAGTACCGCGCAGACAGTGTGCGGGTGACGTCATTAGGGCCAACCAGGCCAAACCCGAAGCCGTTGCCTTTGGCTTTGTGCTTGATCGCGTAGTTGAACAAGTACTCCCAGAGTTTTGGAGTAAGCACGTACTCGCCAGGCACGTCCTTATCGAGAATGTCCCCAAGGACGGGGCGCTTCTTCGGGAAGAATTTGGACACGTCCTTGAGAGTGAAGCCCTCGTGGACACCGAGGTCTTTCCGGAAACCGACGCAACTACACCCATGGAGCCCACGATGGAGCGTAAGACCGTCACCCACGAACAGATCGCCATCGCCTATTGCCTGTACTACGCCACCGGGGAAAGCTGCTCGATCTACATTGCGGTGGGTTCATCGCGAAAGCACGCCGAGTTCCACTTTCGCCAGAACGCGCCAGAGTACTTTCACATCGGCATGGTGGTGAGGGACTGGCTGGAATGGACGGAGGAGCTTGAGATGATCAAGACCTTCGTGCCGGCGCAGGTTATCGACCTGATCACCGATCACCCGCCGGGCACGACGGAACACTTCTCCGTCACGCACTGGAATCTCTCCTAGATTCCCACTATCCAAATGAACCAGAACATCCTTGGCGAGCCGAAGGCACTTCGGCACAAGTTAAGCAGAAGCTGGCCTCAGGAAACAGTAGATCAAAAGGCTGAAAGTCAATCGGGGAAGCTATTGGCGACGTGGGATGACACCCGGCACATCTGGTGCGTCCCCGACTGGCAGCACCTCAACCGCCGGCCGATTGTAGAAATACAGGAAAATATATCTCTCCTCCAGAAAGTCGGATTCCGGGAGACCGATGGATGGGGCGCCATTGAATGGCTCCCCTCTCTGCACGCCCTCCTCCCCGGCAGTTCGCCAGCAGAGGTACTGACCATTGACTCTGAATTCGTATTGGGCGCTGCAGGCCAAGAATTCGGTCGGCTCCGAAGGGACTGAGATGTCCTGAATCTAAGTTCACAGTGACTCCTGCCGGCCAGAAGCGGACCATCCACCCCCCTCGACTGATCGCGTAGATTCGTGCACTTTTAGATCTAAGGTGGTCGAATTGCGCCGGATCGAAGATCGTGCATAGAGACAAGCTAACCTGCGGGTTTAAGCCCCCGTCGCGCTGCAAGAAGAGCGACGTCCTTGGGATTGGCGGTACGTTGCAGGTTCTTGAGGACCTTGCGTTGGGTTTCTGGCGTCCAATAGATACGCAAATTCCGTCGCGCGCGGGTGACGGCGGTATAGAAGATACTGTGCGTCAAGTCGTCTTCGTTGGCGTCGGTCACCACCACCTTCACTGAGTCGTACTCCAGGCCTTGGGCCTTATGAATCGATACCGCATAGGCAACCTGAAAGGGAACCACGTTGTGCGGCTCGTCGTCATCGTCGTCGCTGGTGTCCCGGTCGGTCACAGAAAAGCGCACAGTTGAATCGGCGACCCACTCCAGCTCGGTCCCCGCGACGTCGAAGGCATCTAGCGGGCGATCGACCTGCACGTCGAAGCGCAGCGATTCCAGCCCCTGGTGAATCCCCACGATGCGACCCTTGAGGTTGTTAAATAGGATGGGCCGAAAGCGATCTGACTCGTTAAACAGGATTGGGTCACCCACCTTGTAGGTAGCTTCCCGCCAGATAACTGCAGGATTAGGGTTGCCGCCCTGAAGGAAGCGGTTGACGTTATTGATACCGTACAGACCGTCGTAATTCAGGCATAGGATGATCTCGTCAGAACTCCTCCACCGGATCGGTCTTGGAGCCGTACGGCAGGCGCGCCAGGGTGCGCGGCATCGCCAGGGCGAGGTAGCGCGAATCGTCGGACTCGCGCAGCGAGCGCCAGGCCGCGTAGTCGGGCGTGGAGAAGATCTTGGCCAGGTCGCGCGGATTGGACAGCTCGTTCCAGCTCTCCATGCCCATCAGGCTCGGCGCGGCCGCGGCGATGAACGGCGCGTGCGAGGCGGCGGACACCTGGGCGATGCCGCGCAGCAGCTCCACGTCCGGCGGGCTGTGGTCGAACTGGTAGTCGCCGACCAGGCAGCCGTAGGGCTCGCCGCCCAGCTGCCCGTACTCTTCCTCGTAGACCTTCTTGAACACCGGGCTCTGGTCCCAGGCGGTGCCCTTGTAGCGCTTGAGCACCTTGCCGAGGTCCTTCTTGGACACGTTCAGCACGCGGATCTTGAGCTGCTGGTCGGTCTCGGTGTTGTTGACCAGGTAGTGCAGGCCGCGCCAGGCGCTTTCCAGCTGCTGGAAGTCCGGGTGGTGCATGACCAGGTTGAGCTGCTCGCTGAGCTTGCGGTCGATCTCGGCGATGTAGGCCTTGATCGTCTGCGAGACGTCGTCGGAGACCACGTCGGCGCGGCTGAGCACCTGCTCGGCGAGCGTGCGCACCGCCGATTCGACTTCCTCGCGGGCGCGGTCGCTCTTGGGCTTGAATTCCTTGTTCAGCAGGCTGGCGAAATCGCCGGCGTCGAGGGTCTGGGCCTCGGCCGCGCTGCTGGCGGCAAGCTGTTCGGTCGCCATCGTCGTGCTCCTTTACTGTTCGTCCGACGGCTTGGGCGCCGAGGTGAGCGCCTGCAGCAGGGCCGGGTCGCGGATCGCCTGGGCGATGAGCGACTCGGCGCCGGCCTTGCCGTCCATGTAGGTGTCCAGGTTGGCCAGCTGGGTGCGCGCCTCGAGCAGCTTGGCCAGCGGCTCGATCTTCCTGGCGATCGCCGCGGGCGAGAAGTCGTCCATGCTCTCGAAGGTGATGTCCACCGCCAGCTCGCCTTCGCCGGTAAGCGTGTTCGGCACCTTCGCCACCACGCGCGGCTTCATCGACTGCAGGCGGCTGTCGAAATTGTCGACGTCGATCTGCAACGCCTTGCGCTCCTCCACCGGCGGCAGGTCCGCGGCGTTGGCGCCGGACAGGTCCGAGAGCACGCCCATGACGAAGGGGATCTGCACCTTCTTCTGCGCGCCGTAGACCTCGACGTCGTACTCGATCTGCACGCGCGGCGCCCTGTTCCGCGCGATGAATTTCTGGCTGTTTGCCATTGCTCTGGCCTCCGTTGGCGATTCCGCCACGACCCCCGGCCGCACCGGCGGCGCCGGCGCGGGTCGGTCGCCGTGCGACAGACCCCGGTTACGCATCGAAATCCGCCCCCGGCGCCTCGTGGCTCCCGGTGGGCGGGCCCCCGCTCCTGCATCGGTGCCGCCCGCCAGGTCCCCCATGGCCTGGCGGGCAGCTCCGGCCCGGCGAAACGGCCGGCCTGATGCAGGCCAGCCAGCGGGACCGAGATTAGGAACGGCCCGTGGCGCGAACCCGACAATTCGTCTCAGCCGGCGGGCCCGGCGCGATCTGCCGGGGCGATGAAGGGTTTTGCTCCCGTCCTGCGCATTGGGGGGATATCAGGCCGGCATTGCGCCCGCCTGCAGCCTCCGGGGGGAGACACCATGTACCAAGCCATCGAGACCGCCGGGGCCTGCCCGTCGCCGCGCCCGTTTCTGTCGTTGCGCGCGCCGGCCCAGGCTCCCGGGCCCAGCCGGCATCCGCGCCTGGACCGGATCCTGCAGTGCATCGAGTCGCACCTGTGCGATCCGGAGCTGGGCACCGACTTCCTGCTGCGCCGCTTCCACGTTTAGCGGCCGACGCTCTACCGCATGTTCAGCCCGCTGGGCGGCGTGGCCCGCTACATCCGCGAACGCCGGCTGCAGGCGGCGTGGGCGCGGCTGCGCGAGGCGCCGCACTGCACGATCACCTTCCTGCTCTACGACCTGGGCTTCGAATCGGAACGGCAGTTCCAGCGCGCGTTCCAGACCCACTTCGGCATGTCGCCGGCGCGCTGGCGCGAGATCTGCCGCAGCGGCCGCGCCTCGCCGTAAGCGAGGCCGCGGCCTGCGCCCCGCTCAGGGCAGGGTGTTCTTGTAGACCACCCCGTCCTTCATGATCACCTTGAAGGCCTGCTCCGGGCGGGTGACCAGCGAGATGTCGGCGACCGGGTCGCCGTCGACCAGCAGCAGGTCGGCCAGCGCGCCTTCCTGGACCACGCCGACCCGGCCCGGATAGGGATTGCGCTTGCCGCTGAGCTGCAGCAGTTCGCCGTTGGTGCCTGTGGCCATCACCAGGGTCTCGGCCGGCGTGTACCAGCGGGTGAGGCTGGCCAGGATCGCGCCCTGCCGCGCGGCCAGCGCCGCGGAAAAGAGCACGTCGGTGCCCCACGCGGTCTTCAGCCGGTACTTCTTCGCCAGGTCGTAGGCGTGGTTGTTGCCGGCGAACACCTCCTCGGCCTTCTGCCGCTCGAACGAACCCGGCGGGAACGCGTCGGCCATCTCATCGGGGAACGGCTGGATGCTCAACCAGATCCCGCGCTGCGCCATCAGCCGCGCGGTGGCGTCGTCCATCAGGCTGCCATGCTCGATCACCTTGACCCCGGCCTCGATCGCCTGGCGTACCGCTTCGGCGGTGTAGGCGTGCACGGTGACATAGGTGCCCCAGTTGGCGGCGGCCTCGGTCGCCGCGCGCAGTTCGACCGGGGTGAAGGTGATCGCATCGAGCGGGCTGTGCGGCGAGGACACGCCGCCGCCGGCGGTGAGCTTGACCTGCGCGGCGCCGCGCATCAGCTGTTCGCGCACGCGCATGCGCACCTCGTCCGGGCTGTCGGCGATGGCGGTGTCGCCGTCCAGGTCGGTGGGCCCCGGCACGCCCATCTGCCGGGGGAGGTCGCCGGCCTGGCGGAAGTCGCCGTGGCCGCTGGTCACGCTGATCATCGCGCCGGAGGCGTAGATGCGCGGTCCGGCGACCACGCCCTCGTCCACCGCCTGCTTGAGGCCGAACGAGTTGCCGCCCACGTCGCGCACGCTGGTGAAGCCGCGCATCAGCGTACGCGTGGACTCGGCGGCGGCGACCGCGGTCAGGTAGCGCTCGTCGCCATCGAGGATCGCCCGCAACGGCGGCGCGGCCATCATGCAGTGCCAGTGCGCGTCGATCAGGCCGGGCATCAGCACCCGCCCGCCGCCGTCGATCACCTGTGCACCCGCATCCAGCGGCAGCGAGCTGCCGATCCGCTCGATGTGGTTGCCGCGCACCAGCACGTCCTGCGCGCCTGAGATCCGACCCGAAAGCCCGTCGAACACGCGCACGTCGCGGAACAGGACGGCCTGCTGGCCCTGCGCCGCCGCGCCCGCCCCGGGCGGCGACTGCGGCGCGCCGCGCGCCGGGTACGTTCCCCCGGCAACGCCGGTGGCAACGAACAGCATGATGGTGATGCCGAGGAACCTCTTCGCGGTGCGCATGACTGACTCCTTCGACATCGTCGGGTCGGTTGGGGCCGCCCAAGCCCCGTGGTCGTGGACGCTATTTGATGAAGTCGTACTTGAGCGAGGTCTGCAGGCGGAACACGTCGCCGCTGCTGGCGTCCTGCAGCTGCAGGCGGCCGTACAGCACTTCCACGCCCCAGCTCCAGCTGGGCAGCGGCGAATAGACCAGGTTGGCGGCGACGTAGTCGCTGCGGTGGAAGACGGATGGATCGAGCAGGCCGGAGTGCTCCAGGTACAGCCGCCCCCAGGCCAGCGTCGAGCGCCAGGCCGGCGTCCAGGCGTGGGTGTAGCCGACCCACCCGCCCCACTCGTCCAGCAGGGCGAGCGAGCCGTCGCCATCGATTACCGCGTCCAGGCCGAGGCCGGCCAGGTCGCCGGTGTAGGCGGCGATGCCGCGGCCGGCCAGGGCGCCATAGACCAGGAAGCCGTCGCCGCCGGCCTCCAGCGAGCCGCTCACGGTGAGGCCGCCACCGCTGGTGCCGTCGCTGCCGGTGGCGCTGTCGTAGGCGATGTGGCGCAGCAGCCCGGTGGCCTGGAGATGCGCGCGCTCGCTTTCGTGGCGGTAGCCGAACACCAGGCCCGGCACGGTGGTGCGCGCCTCGGACCCGGCCGGGCCGGTCAGCTCGGGCGGGTTGTGCTCGGCGGCGACGAACAGCTGGTGGCCGCCGCGCAACGGGAAGTAGCGGCGCACGCTGGCCAGCCGCGCCGACGGCATCGAACCGGCCCCGGCGAAGTCGAGCGTGTCCGGGGTCGAATCCAGGTCCATGAACGCCGAGAAGCCGTAGCCGGCGTAGGTATTGCCGAGCTGGCCGTAGGCGTTGCGCAGGCGGTAGCCGTAGGAGCCGCCGGAACCGAAGAAGTCGTTCTGCAGGACGAAGCGCAGCCAGCCGTACGCGGTAGGCCGGCGCACGTCCAGGGTCAGCCGGGTCTGCCGCGCATGCATGTTGAAGGCGCCGCGGCCGTCCTGCGCGCCGACCGGGATCGCCGAGGTGACGAACAGGTCCGGATCGCCGGCGTCGTCGCTGTCGAACATCGCGTCGAGCTTGGCGTAGCCGCTGATCCGCATCCACGTGCTGGTGCCGCGGATCGGGAAATAGCCTTCCAGGCCCTCCTGCCCCGGCGGCAGGACGTTGTCCGCGCGCGCGGCCACGTCGGCATCCTCGTCCATGCTCGGGCGGTCCGGCAGCGGCGATTCCGCTGGGGCCACCGCCAGGGAAGCCGGTTCCCGGCCGGTGGCGGCAGCCGGCGGTTCGCGCCAGGGCGCGGCCGGCGCCGCGGCGGCCTCCACGGGCGGCGGCGACTGCCCGCCGCGTCCGGACTCCAGCGCCTGCAGGCGCCGGGTCAGCTCGGCGACGGTCTGCTCGAGCCGGGCGATCTTCGCGTCACGCTCGTCGTCGCCGGCCTGGGCCAGCGCCGGCACGGGCAGCAGCGACGCAAGCAGCAGCGGGCCAGCCTTGTACATGACGACCTCCAGCGGGCCGGGCCCGCGGTCGTTCAACCAGGCGTCCGCGCCTGCGGCGCGGGCGTCATCCCTGTGGCACGCCGGCCATGTTCGGCAGCTGGTGGGCGATGCCCTTGTGGCAATCGATGCAGGTGCGTTCGCCCGTGCGCAGCCACAGGCCGTGGATCTGCGCGGCGCGCGGGCTCTGCCGGGTCAGGTCCATCGAATCGAAGTCGTGGCAGTTGCGGCACTCCAGCGAATCGTTCGCCTTCAGCCGCGACCATTCGTGGGTGGCCAGCACCAGGCGCTCGTCGAGGAACTTCTCGCGGGTGTTGATGGTGCCGAAGATCTTGCCCCAGACCTCCTTGGAGGCCTGCATCTTGCGCGCGATCTTGTCGGTCCAGTTGTGCGGCACGTGGCAGTCCGGACAGGTCGCGCGCACCCCGGACCGGTTGGTGTAATGGATCGTGCTCTTCAGCTCCTGGAAGACGTTGTCGCGCATCTCGTGGCAGCTGGTGCAGAACTTCTCGGTGTTGGTCGCCTCCAGCGCGGTGTTGAAACCGCCCCAGAACAGGATCCCGGCGACGAACCCGGCCACGGTGAGGAAGCCCAGGCTGTAGTAGCGGCTGGGCGAGCGCAGCGTGTCCCACAGCGACCTCGCCCACAGCCGGTTCCGCTTCCACATGGCTCAGTTCCCTCCCGGCGGCGGCGCGGCCAGCACGCTGTCGATGTCCCTGAAGCCGTTGGCGACCAGGGTCGGCGCATCGGTCTGGACCACGTGGCACTGGTTGCAGAAGTAGCGGCGCGGCGAGATCGTGGCCAGGAACTGGTCGTCGCGGTCCATGTAGTGGGTAACGCTGACCGGCGGCGCCTGGAAGGTGGCGGCGTTGGCCCGCGCGTGGCAGAGCATGCAGCGGTTACTGTTGCGGTCGACCTGGTAGCCGTCGATGGTGTGCGGGATGGTAGGCGGCTGCATCGGGTAGTTGCGCAGGCGGCGCAGGTCGGTGTTCTCCACCCGCGCCATCGGCGGCGGATGTCCTTCCTGGTCGACCGGCACGCCGCGGCGCAGCCGGTCCAGCTGCCCGCCTTCGGGGATGAAGATCGCGCGCGCGTCCACCGGGACCCGTCCGTCGCCGGCGGCCTGCGCCGGCTCGCCATGGTGGCGGCTGCCGATCATCCAGCCGACGGCGAACACCAGCACCGCCAGCAGCACCAGGACGACCGCGACGATCAGTGGCTTGTTGCGCATGCGATGCCTCCTAGGCGACCACGACCTTCACGGCGCACTTCTTGTAGTCGGTCTGCTTCGAGATCGGATCGGTCGCGTCGAGCGTGACCTTGTTGATCAGCTGGCCGGCATCGAACCAGGGCACGAACACCACGCCCGGCGGCATGCGGTTGCGCCCGCGCGTCTCCAGGCGCGAGCGCATCTCGCCGCGCCGCGACACCACCCGCACCTCGTCACCGCGCTTGA
>Ga0182737_1001733_pt1 | contig 20316 bp, 21 predicted proteins | sample eDN5th30CBELigOP_FD_128878 | JGI IMG/M metagenome (GOLD analysis project Ga0182737, IMG submission 128878) | Enriched Organic Plus compost microbial communities from Emeryville, California, USA - eDNA 5th pass 30_C BE-Lig OP (version 2) (version 2) ...
CCCGCCTGCTGAACGAGCTGGCCGACTTCACCACGCCCGAAGGCCACGGCATGCTGAAGGTCTGGATGAGCCACGGCGACAAGGTCACCGAGCTGCCGCCGGGCTTCAAGCTGATGGCCTCCACGCCGTCATGCCCCATCGCCGGCATGGCCGACGAGTCGCGCGGCTTCTACGCCGTGCAGTTCCACCCCGAGGTGACGCACACGGTGCAGGGCAAGGCCATGCTGGGCCGTTTCGTCAACGAGATCTGCGGCTGCAAGGGCGACTGGAACATGCCCGACTACGTGTCGGAAGCGGTGGCCCGCATCCGCGAACAGGTCGGCAGCGACGAGGTCATCCTGGGCCTGTCGGGCGGCGTCGACTCGTCGGTGGCCGCGGCGCTGATCCACAAGGCCATCGGCGACCAGCTGACCTGCGTTTTCGTCGACCACGGCCTGCTGCGGCTGGACGAGGGCAAGCAGGTCATGCAGACCTTCGCCGAGAACATGGGCGTGAAGATCATCCACGTCGACGCCACCGAACAGTTCATGGGCAAGCTGGCCGGCGTGGCCGACCCCGAGGCCAAGCGCAAGATCATCGGCCGCGAGTTCGTCGAGGTCTTCCAGGCCGAGGCCGGCAAGCTCAAGAGCGCCAAGTGGCTGGCCCAGGGCACCATCTATCCCGACGTCATCGAATCGGCGGGCGCCAAGACCGGCAAGGCCACGTCGATCAAGTCGCACCACAACGTGGGCGGCCTGCCCGACACGCTGAACCTGAAGCTGCTGGAGCCGCTGCGCGAGCTCTTTAAGGACGAGGTGCGCGAACTGGGCGTGGCCCTGGGCCTGCCGCCGCAGATGGTCTACCGCCACCCGTTCCCGGGCCCCGGCCTGGGCGTGCGTATCCTGGGCGAGGTCAAGCACGAGTACGCCGAACTGCTGCGCCGCGCCGATGCGATCTTCATCGAGGAGCTGCGCAGCACCATCGACGAGGTCAGCGGCAAGAGCTGGTACGACCTGACGTCGCAGGCCTTCGCGGTGTTCCTGCCGGTGAAGTCGGTGGGGGTGATGGGAGACGGGCGCACGTATGAATACGTGGTGGCGCTGCGCGCGGTGCAGACGTTCGACTTCATGACCGCGGATTGGGCGCCCCTGCCGCATGCGCTGCTGGCACGGGTGTCGTCGCGGATTATTAATGAGGTGCGGGGGCTGAACCGGGTGGTTTATGACGTGAGTAGTAAGCCGCCGGCGACGATTGAGTGGGAGTGATTTGACGTCCTTCGAAGACTATCGCCAGCTATCGAAAAATAGCCGTAACGTGTTGATTTATCAGGGAAATACGTCACGACATCTATCGGTAGCTATCGCCGGCTAGCAAAACAAGTTGACGGTGGCGCTGGCGGTAAGAATCGAGGCCGGATTAAGACACTCTCGTTCACTATTGAGATTTTTACCGTCTTTGACGGTAAAAATCTTCTCGGGAAAGCTTGTTTTACGCGGCTTTCCGAGCATCAGCAGGCCTCCAGGTCCCTGACGGTAAAAGCCGTCGAAAAACCGGAGGAAAACCTCGATGCTGACCGACGCTGCACTGCGAAATCTGAAGCCTAAGTCCAAGATTTATAAGGCTTCTGACCGAGACGGAATGTACGTGACGGTATCGCCCATCGGTACCGTCACCTTCCGCTACGACTACCGGCTCCACGGCCGCCGCGAGACGCTGACCCTGGGACGCTATGGCCCGGGCGGTATCTCGCTGGCGATGGCGCGCGAACTGCTCCTGGAGGCCCGCAAATCCGTTCAGGCAGGCATATCCCCCGCACTTGAAAAGCAACGCGAGAAGCGGCGGGTGGTCGCCATCAAGACCTTCGGCGCGGCGACGGAAGCATGGCTGACCAATGCGCGGTTGGCCGACAGCACCCGCGCCATGCGCAAGCACATCATCGACCGTGACATCCTGCCAGTGTTCCGCAATCGCCTGCTGACCGAGATCCAGGCCGAGGATCTGCGGGCCTTGTGCAACAAAGTCAAGGAGCGTGGGGCGCCGGCCACGGCCGTCCAGATTCGCGACATCGTGAAGCAGGTCTATGTCTACGCCATCGCCCACGGCGAGAAGGTGGAGAACCCTGCGGAGAGCGTGAGAGCCTCCTCAATCGCCACCTTCGTGCCCAAGGATCGAGCCTTGTCGCCGCTGGAGATCCGGCTGGTGATTCAACACCTGGAATTGGTGGCGACCTATCCGACCATCAGGCTCGCCTTGCGCCTGATTCTGCTGACGCTGGTGCGAAAGAGCGAACTGATCCAGGCCACCTGGGATGAGGTCAACTTCGAGCGCGCGACTTGGACGATTCCGAAGCAGCGCATGAAGGGGCGCAATCCGCACGTGGTCTACTTGTCGAGCCAAGCGCTCGACATCTTCGTCACGTTGCACGCTTGCGCGGCGGGTTCAAGGTTCGTTTTCCCGTCTCGTTACGATGCCGAGCGGTGCATGTCCAATGCGACCTTGAATCGGGTCACGCAGCTCGTGGTACAGGCCGCGAAAACCAAAGGGCTGCCGCTGCAACCGTTCACCGTCCATGACCTGCGCCGAACCGGCTCGACGCTGTTGAACGAAATCGGCTTCAACCGCGACTGGATAGAAAAGTGCCTGGCCCACGAGGACGGGCGTTCTTCGCGCTCGGTCTACAACAAGGCCGAATATGCCGAGCAGCGGCGCCACATGCTGCAAGAGTGGGCCAACCTGGTTGAAGCCTGGGGCGGTGGGCAGACCTACGTGCCGAAGCTGGTGCCGAGAGACGTGGTCGTGCCGGCGCTGAGCGCGATCGTATAGGAGGGCCGCATCATGATGTGCCTTGGATCGGCCTTTGACGGATCGGGCCAAGTTCATTTCTTCGAGGAAAAGATCACTTTGAGTGATCGAAAACCTGGAAATCTTAACCTCCTGATGGTCGAGCCGCGCGATACGCGGGCCAATTCCGATGAGGCCAGGTTGTCATTTGACAACCTGGCCGATTGTCTCGATACTGGAGACTACTGATGGCCCGTCCCTCCTACCCGAAGAAAGAGGTCGAGGAAGCTGTCAGGCACGCCGAAGGGCATGGCTGACGTGTCGAAGTCGGCGGCAGTCACGCATGGGGGCGGATTTACTGCCCATACGACGACGAGGAATGCCGCTGCGGCGAGTTCTGCATCACCAGCGTCTGGAGCACGCCGAGGAGCCCCGGCAACCACGCCCGCGCCTTGCGGCGCGTCGTGGACAACTGCACCACGCATCGCAAGCAGCAAGAGGCTGACGATACCAAGGGATAGCGCGATGGAATACACCTTCACCTTGAAGTACCAGCTCGCCGACGATGAGGGCCACCCGGATGCGCTGGTCGAACGCCTGGGCGAAGCCGGCTGCGACGATGCCCTGGTGGGCATCGGCCAGCCGGGGCGCTTGGCGCTGGAGTTCACCCGTGAGGCGGCAGATGCCGGCATCGCCGTGCGCAGTGCGTTGGCGGACGTGCGCAATGCCGTGCCGTCGGCCAAGCTGATCGAAGTCGCGCCGGATCTGGTCGGTCTGAGCGACGTGGCCGACATCGTGGGCGTGTCGCGGCAGAACATGCGCAAGCTGATGCTGGCACATCCGGGCAGCTTCCCAGCACCGGTACATGAGGGGAGTGCGTCGATCTGGCACTTGGCGGACGTGCTGGCGTGGTTGCAGGCCAGGGGCAGCTATTCGCTGGCCAAGGGCGTGCTGGACGTTGCGCGGGTGGCCTTGCAAGTCAACGTGGCGAAGGAGGGGCGGCGGCTACCGCATTCTGCATCCAAGGAGCTCGAAGCCTTGGTTGGATGAGAGCGGTTGCCTGGCGTCATGCTTTGCTCGAACCCGCCCGAACAGGGCGGGTTTTTCGTAGGTGAACATCTGGCTTCGAGACGCCGCCGCGAAACGCTTGCTTGCGTTGCTCGATCCACGCTTCCACTTCGGCCAAGTCCCACACGACGCAGCGCGGTGTCAGGTTGAAGCGGCGTGGGAACTCGCCGCGGCGCTCCATTTCGTAGATCGTTGTTTCGGCCAGGGGGACGATCTGCCGCAATTCCTGGCGGCGGATGGTGCGCCGGAAGGGAAGGGGACTGCGCTTCGGAAATTGTGGCAGCGCCTCATAGGCCTCCGTTCCAGGCAAGGGAAGGGACTGGTGGCCGGCATCGATGCCGGTTACGCTGAATTTTTGCGATAGCTTTTCCACCTTGAACTCCGTGAGTGCGCTGCATGGAGACATGGTGGAGCTCCGTACCTATCGGTACAACTTGCTGTGGCGTGGCGCAGCGAGCTCGGTGCAGGTTTCGCCCGGAATTGCCCTTATTTCGTGGGCTTTGCACGTCCTGCCGTCGCAAGACGTTCTAGGTTCGACGCGCTTGTCTCCAGGTCTGTGTCGGCCATTCGCGCTAAGGCATTTAGCCCGACGCGGACCACCTCGCTTTGGTTCATAAGCAAGCCCAGGCTGGCATAGCGCAACCTCAATGTCTCGATCAAGTCTGCGTCTGCCTTTTGCATCGAAAACGCGCGTCTTACGACCTGGCCCGCTGGTACGGGTTGGCGCTTTCCCGCTCCTGTAGACATAGTCGGCTCCTGACGGCAATCGTGTGATAATACCGTATGCTGCGTATGTGCAGGCCAGCCGCTGCAAAAAATTGAAGATGGCAAGCGCCCGTAACCAATCTCGGAGTCCTTGATGGCTACATCTCCTCGTCGTGCAGCTCCAGTTAGTAGTAGCCAATCTCGTCGCCGAACCGAAGCTGACGTGACTGATAAGGCGACGTCGGAAGAGTCGCCTTATCATCTGCGCATTTCCAGGCTCACCGTCGATAAACTTGGCGTCAAGCTGTATGACAAGGCCAGCGCAGTGGTGGCCGAATTGATCGCCAACGGCTACGACGCAGACGCGGAGACAGTTACGGTACGCCTGCCCTTAAGCATACAGTTGGCCTCGAAAGCAGGAGGTGAGCTCAAGGATGTAGGATATGTGATCGACGTTGAGGACGATGGGCATGGGATGGCTCCCGAAGAGGCCATCAATTTCTATCTCCGCGTCGGTGCTGACCGCCGAACTCGCAAAGGACAGGACGGCGGAAGGTCTCGCAACAAGAAGCGTCCTGTGATGGGACGTAAAGGAATTGGCAAGCTTGCGCCATTTGGCATCTGTCGACGCATTGAAGTTTGGTCCGCCGGCGGTCCAAAGACCAAACGGGGCTACGCAGTAACCCATTTTTTTATGGATTTCGACAAGATCGTCACTGATGACGATGAATCCGTGCCGTTGGAAGTGGGGGACGCTGATCGGACGTGGAGTAAAAAAACGGGAACGCGTATCCGTTTGACGTCGTTTCTCGCGAAGCGAGTGCCTGATCTTGAGACGTTTCTTCGACAGCTCGCCGTTCGCTTCACGTTTGCCAAGCCGGATTTTAAGATCCTTGTCGTGGATGCCACGAAGGACAAGGCGAAACCCGTCAAGGTCAATCCGCTGGACATCCCATTGCTACCCGGCTCACGGATAGACCTGTCGAGCCGTCCAGTACACGCTGATGATGGCTCGATACTTCCAGTATCCGGGTGGTTAGGCATGGCTAAAGAGGCATATAAAAACGAAGAAATGATGGGTGTCCGCATTTATGCCAGAGGAAAGATTGCTGGCGTGACTCGCGATTTCAACCAACCTGCGGGTTTCACAGGCGAGTTCGCCATGCGTTCGTATCTGGTCGGTCAAGTTGAAGCAGAGTGGCTTGACTTGGATCAAGGGGACGATCTCGTCAGAACCGATCGCCAAGACATCCTGTGGGACTCCGACTATGGCCAATTACTTAGAAAGTGGGGTGCGGAACTCATCAGGGAGATAGCGCGCATTTCGCGTGAGCCCCGTCGGATTCGGGTGCGAGATGAATTCCTACGGAAATCGAAAATCGAGGAGCGTGCGCGCGAACGATTCGGCGATAAGGAAGTGTCGCGAGTTGCCATTGACCTTGCCAAGAAGTTCGGTGGATTTGCTGCTGAGGATGAATTAAACGATGAGGTTTATGTCGAAGATCTGTCCCAAATCATCCTTTCGGTCGCTCCGCACCAAGCTTTGATGGAGGCATTTCATGAGTTCTCCAATAGGGTGACGAAGGGCGAGGCATCCATTGAGCAGATGCTCGACATTTTCAGCAAGGCGCAGCTTGCGGAGCTTGCGTCCTATGCTCAGATTGCGGCACAACGGGTTCGAGTCATAAAGGATCTCGAACAAATTATCGACGTTTCGATGGATGAGAACCAGTTCCAGTCACTTATTGCGAGTGCGCCTTGGCTGATTGAGCCGTCGTGGACTGTCATCACGAAGAATCAAAGCTTGAAGAACTTCAAGAATGCATTTGAGAAGTTCTGGCAGAAGGAGCATGGATCGACCATTAAGCTGGCCATTGACTATGAAGTCAAACGTCCGGATTTTACGTTGGTCAGCATTGATGGTCTGTTGCATATCGTTGAGATTAAAAAAGCAGGACATGTGTTCGACGATACGGACTTTTCGCGTCTCGTTAACTACGTCGATGCATTCAAGAAGTTTTTTAAGGATAACGAAGAAACTGTGTCTGAGTTTTATAAGGGGTGGCGAATTAGCCTCGTCGCCGATGGCGAAAAATTGAAGCAGAGCGTCAACAAACACGCATACGAGGGATTCGTGAAAGAGAACTGCGTAAGACGTATGTCGTGGCGCGATTTTCTTACGCGAGCGAAGAGAGTTCACGAGCAATTTCTCGATGTGCATGATCTTGGTGCCGATAAGCGCAAAGGCAGATCATCATGAGTAGGCTACGAGCCGTTAGCTTGTTCTCGAATTGCGGGGCAGGTGATGTCGGGTACCGCAAGGCTGGATTCCACTTTGAGGTGATGGCGGAGCTGGAGCAGGATCGTTTAGACGTTTGTTTGCTGAATCACCCCGGTGCAGAGGGCGTTTCAGGTGATCTCCGAAAAACGTGGAAGACGGTAGTCAAGAAGTACCGTGCGAAAGCAGGCCGTGCGCGCCCAGCCTTGCTCTGTGCATGCCCACCTTGTCAAGGCATGAGTTCGGCACGTTCGGGGAAAGGTAGCCATGATGATGCAGATGCAGGGTCGAAAGACGAACGAAATTTGCTCGTGACCGTGGTGGCCAACGTGGCGTTGGAACTGATGCCTGCACTGTTAGTCGTCGAAAACGTGCCTGCTTTTTTTACGCGGAAAGTCCATCACCCGAAGGACAAGAACCCCGTTTCTGCGGCCAACTATCTCATTACCTCCCTGGCGAAGGACTACGTTGCGTTTCCTCTCGTGGCGGACCTATGTGATTTTGGCGTTCCTCAGTCCCGTAAGCGAGCGTTCTTGACCTTTGTTCGGCGCGACATCCGAGGTCTGAAAGAAATGCTCAGGTTGGGCCGTACTCCCTTTCCCCGAGCAACGCATGCCCCCGACACGGGGGACGCTCGTCCCGTTACGTTGCGGGAAGCACTCGAAAGTTTTGGATTGCCTGACCTTGATGCTTCTACGCGGAAGACGGCATCGGCGGACGAATTTTCTGGCTTCCATTCTGTACCCATTTGGGACGAGCGGATTTACGCTATGGTTGCTGCCATTCCGCCTTCAACGGGGCGTAGTGCGTGGGACAATGAAGTATGTGCGGATTGCGGCCCGGTCACGGTGCCCGCGGAGGCAGCAACCTGCCCGAAATGCGGCGAGCCACTATTACGTCCCGTGGTTAAAGAGCGCAATGGCACCTTTCGCTTGGTTAAGGGCTTTGCAAGCAGTTATCGACGCATGCATGCAGACCGGCCTGCGGCTACGGTTACGACGGCAAGTGGCCACATTGGGAGCGATTACACTATTCATCCCACGCAGAACCGTTTGTTGAGTCCTCTCGAATGTGCTCTGTTGCAGACGTTCCCTCGTGACTTTCAATGGGGCGACGCGCTCAAAAGACTTGGGCATACGAACGTCCGAGAAATGATCGGTGAAGCGGTTCCGCCTGCGTTTACCACGATGCATGGTGAGGTGCTTCGCGGTCTTTTGCAGCGACAGCCAGTTAGAGCACCAATGGCGATGAGCGATGAGCGATGCGTGAAGGGTTGGGAAAAGCTGGCAGATGCAGCTAAGAAAGACGGGCGCCAAGATCCACGTAGTTTTTTCGAGTACGCGACGGCTCCTAGTCGTTCAGCGAGATCTCTTCAGAAGCGTACCGAGTTGCAACAGCCGATCTAACGATTAGCCCGATATAAAATCACGCAGGCGTTCTGCGACCTGCGTGATTTCCTTCAATTCACATTCCCAGACGATCAAAACGTCCCACCCATGGTGACGAAGTTCCGTGATGTTGCGCTGGTCACGCGCTTGGTTTTTCTCAATCTTCATTCGCCACGTGTTCGCGTTATTGACAGGCAATTTCGCACGCTTGCACTCCTCATGCCCATGCCAAAAGCAGCCGTGAACCAGCACGATTTTCCTGTGTTTTGGTAAAACGATGTCCGGTGACCCAGGAAGGTCTTTGCGGTGCAGACGAAATCGATAGCCCATCTGATGTAGTAGGCTTCTCACCACCATTTCAGGAGCGGTGTTAGTACCACGTACCGCCTGCATGCGGCGGCGTGTTGCCGGCGCTACGTTCGAATAGAGCGACTTTTCGTCTTGGTTGTTCGACATGATCCTTGACGCGACTACTTCCGGTTAGGCGCCATCATTATCAGGAGCGGGTGATCCTGGGACGGCTCGCAGTCTATTGACCAAATCGCGCAGTTGGGGCTCTCTAGCACTCATCTGCGTGAGGAAATCTCTCACCGCTTGACCGCCCAGCTCACACACTTGCTGAATGCGTGCATCGTCCCCAAATGGATCGGTCCCAACCAGAAGCGCAGTGAGCAAGTCCATGTGTCCACGCCGAGAATGAAGGAGTACGTCGCTCCACTTGGCGAAGTCAATAGCTTCTGATCTGTTTCTCATGAGATAAGGGGCATGATCGCCAGATACCAGAAGTCCAGATACGTTGGAGCTTGGAAAACGGGACGACAAGTAAAGCACGTACGAATGTAGTTGCTGATACTCTTCGTGCTGAGCGGTGTCTGCTGGTCCTTTGAGCTCAACAATCAAAATTTCCCGATCTTCTGGCGAGCCGAAGAAAACAAAATCCGGCATCGTTCGGTCGGCAGGAATTGCAGGGAAGGGATTTCGCTTATCAATGAGGGTGGCCTCATCCTTGACGATACTAGCAAGAGCTTTTCGGTACACATAACGTTCGTATCGAGTGTTTAGTATCCAAGGGAAACTCTCAATGAGCTTTTGTAGTTGGGTTTCTTGGCCTTTTAGGATGTGCCCGTGAAGTTGGGTTAATGCGAATACGCGCAGCGAAAAGGCAACGGCGAGAGATAAGCTCTCAGGGACGAGTTCGTCGCTCAGCCTGTTGACTGACGATACGAAAGCGGAAGGTTCGAAGGTCGTAACTTGTGTCCACAGTTCTTTTATCAGCTTGCGAGCCGGTTCATGTACCCAAGCTTTTGCTGCTGCTTCGATAAGACGTATTTTTGCATCCTGATCCTTGCCGAGTCGGGGCGTTACGTCGCTGATGAGTTCGACGAGATGGCTCTTATCGGTTGGCCGCAACTTGATGTCGGGCGTTTTGTCTAAGAACCCCTCGACCAGCGTGATGTCTTCGAGACGTGAGGTCTCTTTTCTCTTCTGCTCGTAAGCGTTGATCCATGCGACGACGGACTGTGCACCCCACGTATGTAATGTTTGAAGATCAGAATCCTCCCAGTTCACGCTCGTGCGATCGGTGGAGATCGTGTCCTGCTGAAGCTCATCGATCCAGTCTGCTTCGACCACGGCATACATGTAACGGGAAAAAATCTCGCGACCCTTGACGCCAAAGAAGAAAGGACGGTCTTGGGCAATCTTCCCGTGCGCGTAGACGCCGACGCCTGCTTCCTCTTGCGACCAGGCTGCCGATTTGACGAAACCGACCCAGAACTTCACTAATCTCGGACCCGTCGGCGTATTCAAGGTGTGTTCGGAGATTCCCTGTTCTGGAATGCGAAGCTCCCACTCCGGAAAAACGTCCGTTTCTGCGAGAGCACCACCGTTGACATGGACTTTGAAGTCGGGTCTCGCCAGCGTAACCGTAAAACGGCGACCCAACGACTCACGCAGTTGAACGGTCGATATTTGTTTGCGGAGGGTGAGGCCGGTTGCGTAAATCAAGGTTCCCGATTTGGACAGCGAGATGGCACTTCGAAATTTATCGATGACCCCTTGCATGCCAGACGGTTCGTCCGCTGATAGCTGGTCCACAGGAATTTCGTCGGCAAGCACGTCCGGTGCATATATCGCTGTGGCGGACGCATCTAGGTTCTCGGCTGCTAGCATTGCGTCATAGTCGAACCGAAGCCACATGGCGATGTCATTCTGGATGGTAATGACGTGTACGATGCGCGCAATCCCGAACGGCGCTAACTTGCCGATGCCCTTTCTCCCCATCGGATACCTGTCGTTGTTCCGGTCATCAGCCGTTGGAGGCCGGGGTTTAGGCTGTCCCACCACCAGATAGTTGTTGACGAGATCCGCCTTGCTCATGCCGCGGCCATCGTCGAACACGCTGATGGCTGTTGGTGAACCGGCGTCAGAGTTTTCCAATTGGATGAATACTTGAGATGCGGAAGCATCCCATGAGTTGGATACCAATTCGGCCAATACGTTCGTTGGCTTGTTTTGATACAGCTTCAAGCCAAGATGTTCTATTACGTTATGTGCAAACCGGAGCGTGAGCGGTTGCGAACTTGAGGTTGGTTGATTCACGTGATCCCCATAGTCAATCTGGTGGCATTTGCCGTAGTTGCCAGGTCATTAACCCTGATTATTACCGTGCTGCCGTTAGATGGTGATTGAATGGCTCCTGGCTGTTGATCCAATGGCTAGGCGTCACGCATTGTTGCATTTTATAGGCATGGCGTCGCCCGACGAAGTCGGGCCGCGCTCTCGTGCTGCGCATCGAGCTTCGCTACGCGAATCTCGCCCCTGACGGGCTTCCATCGTTCCCTCGCTCCGCTCGGCTGACGCCTTCGGCCCGGCTTCCAGCTTCGGGCCTGCGCGCTTCGCTTGCGTGCGGTTCGGCACACAGGGACGGCCGTTGCCTTGTCCAGCCGTCTCCCCTGACTTCATCACCTTGTCCGCGACTGTAGCCCGCGCCCGTGTGCCGTCAAGGCGCGCAGGGCCGTGTCCTCGGCTGCGCCTGCGGGCCGCACCAACCCTGCGCTTGTTTCCTTGACTGCCCCCGTCCGCGCGCTCCTGACCGTCGCGGGCGATGAACTCAGGAAAGACGGTGGCAACAGGGCCAACCGGGTTCCTCGTGCCGACCGCACCAAACAGCCGAAAGGCTGGGCTCCGAATCTAGGAATCCGGTGTGCGGTTTGAACAGTAAACCCTTTTCGTCAGGAGAAATGCCATGCAACTCGCATCCCGATTCGCTTCCCGTTCCCCGTCGCTGCGCAGCGATTACCCGCTGTCCGACGATCAAATCCGCAGGGTCGCGCCGTCCATCTTCGCGGACGCGCCGCACGAAAGCCGTTCCGAGCGGTACGCCTATATCCCGACCGCCGCCGTGCTGGCGGAGCTTCGCAAAGAAGGGTTTCAGCCCTTCATGGCGTGCCAGACCCGCGTGCGCGACGAAGGCAAGCGCGAACACACCAAACACATGCTGCGCCTGCGCCATGCAAGCCAGATCAACGGCGCGGAAGCCAATGAAATCGTGCTGCTCAATTCCCACGACGGCACGAGTTCTTACCAAATGCTCGCGGGCATGTTTCGGTTCGTGTGCAGCAACGGTCTTGTCTGCGGCGACACCGTGGCCGATGTGCGCGTGCCCCACAAGGGCGACGTGGCCGGTTCCGTCATCGAAGGCGCTTACGAAGTCTTGCGCAGTTTCGACCGCGTGCAGGAATCCCGCGATTCCATGCGCGCCATCACCTTGAACGATGGCGAATCCGAAGTGTTCGCCCGCGCCGCGCTGGCCCTCAAGTACGACGACCCCGACAAGCCCGCGCCCATCACGGAATCGCAAATCCTGATGCCGCGCCGCTTTGATGACCGCCGCCCGGACTTGTGGAGCGTGTTCAACCGCACGCAAGAGAACCTGACCCAAGGCGGCCTGCGCGGGCGCAGCGCCAACGGACGCCGCCAGCAAACCCGCCCGGTGCAGGGCATCGACCAAAACATCCGCCTCAACCGTGCGCTTTGGCTGCTGGCCGATGGCATGCGCCAGTTGAAAGCCTGAATCCCCACGCGGCAGGGGCAGGCAGCAGCCCTTGCCGCTTCTCTCGCTGCTGCATCCCAACCGCTAGGAGTCATCACCATGAATGCCGTCCTGAAAACCGAAACCCGCGCCATCGAAACCGCCGCGCCGCTGGAAGTGGCCGACCCGACCAAGAACCTGATTTTGGTTCCGCTCTCGCAGTTGCTGCCGCGCCGTTCCAAGCGCAACGCACGCAAGACCCCGCGCCTGTCCATTCCCGAACTGGCCGCGAGCATCGCCCGCATCGGTCTGCTGCAAAACCTCGTCGTCATCCTGTCCGCCGATGGCGAGCATTACGAAGTGGTGGCCGGCGACCGCCGACTGACCGCATTGAAGCTGCTGGCGAAGAAGAAGCGCATCGCCGCCGACTTTGAGGTGCCTTGCCTGCTGGTGCCGGACGCTTCGGCCCGTACCGTCAGCCTCGCGGAAAACCTGCTGCGCGAGCAGATGCACCCGGCCGACCAGTTCGAGGCGTTCGCCGCGCTGGTCAAGGAAGGCCGCCCCATCGAAGGCATTGCCGCCGACTTCGGCGTGTCCCCGCTGGTGGTGCAGCGCCGCTTGAAGCTGGCCAACGTCTCGCCGCGCCTGCTGGCCGACTACCGGGCCGGAGCCGTCACCCTGGAACAGTTGATGGCCCTGACCATCACCGACGACCACGCCGCGCAGGAAGCCGCGTTCTACGGTGCGCCCGAATGGCAGCGTGGCGCGTCCGCGCTGCGCGAACGCCTGACCGAACGCGAAATCGACGCCACGCATCCGCTGGTGCGCTTCGCCGGGCTGGACGCCTACACGGCGGCGGGCGGCGGCATCCGCCGCGACCTGTTCGCGGAAGGCGATGCCGGAACCTACCTGACCGATGCCGCGCTGCTGGAAACGCTGGTGCGCGGCAAGCTGGATGCACTGGCCGGGGACGTGCGCGCCGAGGGTTGGGCGTGGGTGGAAGCCGTGCCGCACATGAGCTATGCCGAGCGGCAGGCGTTCCAGAACGCGCCGCGCCAGCGCCGCGAACCGAACGCCCGCGAAGCCCGCCGCATCGCCTCGCTGCAAACCCGCCTCGACAAGATCGACGCCGAACTGGAAGACGCCTACGACGCCGAGGACGAGGACAAGACCGAAGCGCTGGAACCGCGCCGCGAACAGGTTGCCGGGGAACTGCAAGCCGTGGAGGAAGCCTTGCAGGGCTACGCCCCGGACGTACGCGCCGTGGCCGGTGCCATCGTCACCCTCGACCGCAGCGGCGAAGCCGTGATTCATCGCGGGCTGCTGCGCGAGGCCGAAGCCAAGGCGCTGCGCACGCTGGAACGCTTGCGGCAGGGGTTCGGCAGCGCGGAAGGCGAAGCCGGGAACGACGACGAAGGCGAGGACGCCGAACAGCCCAAGGCTGCGAGCCTGTCCGACCGGCTGGCGCAGCGCTTGAGCGCGCACCGCACCGCCGCGCTGCAAATCGAAGTCGCCCGGCATCCGCAAGTCGCGCTGGCCGCGCTGGTGCATGGCATGGTGCAGAGCGTCTTGCAGGACAACCACTACGGCCACGACCTGCCGCTGGGCGTGAGCCTGAAAGTGCAAGACCGGCTGGAAGGCATGGCCCCCGACTGGCCCGAATCGCCCGCCGCCGTCGCCCTGCGCGAGTTGCAGCAGGTCGCGGGCGAAGCGCTGCCGCAGGACAGCGCCGAACTGTTCGCCGCGCTGCTGGCGATGGAGCAAGGCGAACTGGTGCGGCTGCTGGCGGTATGCGTAGCGGCGACCGTGGACGTGGTGACGCCTCGCGCCACGGCGCACCAGCCGGGCGCGGAACTGGCGCAGGCCGTGGGGCTGGACATGGCCGCATGGTGGCAGCCCACCGCAGACGGGTATTTCCAGCATGTGCCGAAGGCCGCGATTCTGGAAGCCGTGGGCGAGTTCGCACCGTCGCACGCTGCCCGGCTGGCGAAGTTGAAGAAGGCCGACATTGCCAGCGAGGCGGAACGGCTGGCCGATGGTACGGGCTGGATGCCCGCCATCTTCAAGACCGAAGGCCCGGAAGCTGCGTCGCAGGAAACGCAGGCGCAGGACGCCCCGGAGAATGCCGAGGCAATGGCGGATGAACCCGCCGAGGCGCTGGCCGCTTGACCCGTGCCGAAGGCAAGCGCCCCGGCACTCGACCGGGGCGCTTCGCTTGAAGGAGAAGCCCCCATGAACCGCACCACCATCAGCCGCCCGCGCATGGCGGCGATCTATGCGCCCGGCGCAGTACGCGCCCGCCGCTGGCACGGCGAAGGCGACGTGCGCGGCTACCGCCCACCCTCGGGCTGGTCGGCCCGCGCCGACCTCACCGACATTCACCCCATCACGGGCCGCGCCTTGCCGCGTGCCGTGTGGTGGATTATCGAAACCAAGGAATAACGAGCCGCACCGGCCCCAAGCCGTTCCGCCTTGGGGCCGGTGGTCGAAAATCCGGGCGCGGCGGTGGCCGCGCCCGGTTCCAGCGTCCAAAGCAAAATCGCCCCGTCGCCGCCTTCGACCAGGCGGCGACGGGGCGGACGTGCAAGTGCCTTGCACGCGGTACGGCGATCGGCGCCCGCTGGCGCGGGCAAGGTTTCGATGGCGCCCCGCCGCAATGGGCGGGGCTTGTGGGGCTACGCCCCGGCTTGCTGCGGCAGGTTGTGCCAAAGCGTGCCGTCCTCGACGCTGGCGGTTCGCGCCTGTACGTCACGAAGGGCGGTTCACCGACACGCCACCCGGCTTCGCTATGGAGCATCCACACCACGCCTCAAGCCCGTCGCCGCAATCTGTGGCAAGGAGCGTTCACGCTCGTCGTTGGGGTATTGCCCTTGCCCGCGTCAGGGCGCAAGCCGGTGAAGCCGTCACGCGGGGATGCCGAGTCGGCCACGTCTCCATTCGGGAGCGGGCGGCCTGTGCGTCCTTGGCTTGTCGTGAATCCTGGCGAGGGAACGGCTGCGCCTTGGGCTTCATGGCCGCAACCTTCCAGCGAAAACAATTTCCCCTGCGCTGCGCGCATTCCTCGCGGGACAAATTCTTTTCGCTTCCAGGCTCTCCACGGTGTTGCGACCGCTGCGCGGTGCGGCCAGCCCATCCCCCGCCGGCCGGATCACAACAAGGACGCACTGGCGCGACCTTGTTCAACCCGAAAGGAGAAACATCATGGCTAACATCGGCACTTTCACCGCAGAGAAAGACGGCTTCACCGGCCAGCTCCGCACCCTGACCCTGAACGTCAAGGTCAAGCTGATTCCCAACGACAAGGGCGACACCGAGAACGCCCCCGACTTCCGCCTGCAGGCGGCCGGCCACGACATCGGCGCGGGGTGGAAGAAGACCAGCGAAGCCGGGCGGCCCTACGTGTCCGTATCCCTCGACGATCCTTCGTTCCCGGCGACGGTCTATGCCCGCCTGATCGAGAATGAGGACGGCACGCACGACCTGATCTGGTCGCGCAGCAAGCCCAAGGCGGCCTGACGGCCGCCCACCGCGCCCCGCCCATTGCGGCGGGGCGCCGTGCTGCTGGCGCAGCACGTCACGCACGCGCCTACGGCGCGTCGCGTTCCTTCAACACCGCCTCAAGCTCCTGGCGCACCTGCGCCAGAAGCTGATCGGCCTTGCGCGTGCTGTCGCCGGCATAGGCCAGCGTCAGCAACGTCAACGGATGCACGTCCATGACCTCGCACAGCTCGGTCAGCTTGTGCATGGTCGGGCTTTTCAAGTCGCGTTCCAGCGAACTCATGTAGGTGCGGCTGGACACGTCGGAGAACGCTTCCTGGCTCAAGCCACGCGCTTTCCTGATCGTCCGTATTGCCGTCGCCAATGAGTGTTTCGCTGTCACCAACTTGGTTTCCCCGTAAAAACCAAGATGACAGCCCATTGCACCCAATAGGGCTACAATCTAAAGTGTTCATTCCTGTTGGCCGAACCGCTTTCGTGCTTTTACGGAAATCCGCATGGGCGGATTCCGACAGAATCGGGGAACCGCATCCGTGTCTTTCCTGGCCTGCGTAATTCCGCTTCTACGTTTTCGTGCATGTACGGATTCGATGGCTTGCGCCTTCGTGCTTTCCCGCCAAAGCACGCATCCGCTTCGGCGGTTCCGCGCTTCGGTGGAAAATCGTATCCGTGCATCCTCGGATGCGTGGGGATTCGGGCCATGACCCAGCCGCTCGTCACCGCTGAACAGCGGGCGCAACTGCTCGCCGTCGGCGCGGCACGCGCCGCTGATCGGGGCATCGACCCGATGCCGGCGGTGCGACTGTTCACCCCTGACGCGCACGCCACCTGGTTGCTAGCCGCGCTCGACCCGGCCGATGGCGATACGGCATGGGGGCTGATCGACCTGGGAATAGGCATGCCCGGCCTGGGCCATGTGAAGCTGTCCGATCTGGCGTCCATCGTCGGCCCGCGCAAGCAACCTGTGATGCGCGATCGCTACTTCCAGCCCATGCGGCTACTGTCGGAGTACCTGCGGCTGGCCGAGGAAAACGGGTCGATCACCGACTGAGCAGTCCCAGCCAACGACGGCGCATTCTGACTATTTCAGTCTTACCCAAGACCTGCACAGTCTGAATCCGCACTCTTGCACCGAAGCGGTGCGTTCTGTTGCAAACAGTCATGATCTTTGGTGCGGGCTGCTGCACGGTGCTCCATGCTGCGCGCCATTTTCGTGGCGGCGCAGCCGTCGCATTCAGACGATTTCCGCAATGCCCTGGAGCGAATCAGTCTTGACACCAGCAGTTACAGCTTATCCCGATTTCGATGACGACTTGATGGCGACTCGATAGCTCCCGCACGGCGGAATCCGTGGCGACGTTCCTGCTGAATGACAGGAGGCTGCGTCATGGCTGACCCGAGCGCCGACCACTGGTATCCAACCGCCGCGTATCTCTACACGCTGCACCTCGACGGCCCCGCGCTGGCGTGGGAATACCTGCGTCGCCACCCCGACTACCGCCGCGACTGGCTGCGCCGGCGCCGCCGGCCAGAGGCCGCCGCGCGCTGGGGATTGCGCCTGCTGGAAGATCCCGCCCTGGATGCGCGCGACGCGCATCCGGCCTGGTTCCCCGATCACGATGCGGTGGTGCAGCTCTACCCGGACGCCGACCCGCCGCCCGACGCGGTGGCCTTCGCGTTCTGGCGCCTCCCCGGCCAGAAGCGCCTGATCCACGATGGCAAGCGCCTGGTGTTGCTGGCGCGCTGGCCGGGCTGCTGCCTGCGGCTGGTGATCGTTCCCGACCTGGCCGACGGAATGGCTTACGCCTATGCCATCCGCGCCTGCGCCACACCGTGCGTCCGCTATCAGACGCTGGCGGCCGAACTGGACAAGCTGGCCGCCGCTGGCGATGCAGCGCCAGCGGGAACGGCACGGTCGCGGCCGGCCCCCGCGGCGCTGCTGGAGTTGAACACGCTCCAGGCGCTCGACGGCACCCTCGCGGGCGCGTCCCTGCGCGACGTGGCCGAAGGGCTGTTCGGCGTCGATGCCGTCGCCGACGACTGGTACGCCGACAGCGCCTTGCGCGCCCGCGTTCGCCGGCTGGTAAGCCGGGGCGATGCGCTGATGCGCGGCGGCTATCGCCGCCTGGCACAGCTTCCGCCCGTTGCACAGGGACGCGCTGCATCCCCTGCAAAACGTCCCTGAGCAGGAAGCCTTGCTTTCTTGAAAGTGCCTCTATCCGGTCGCGTGGTGTGGCCGGGCTTGATGGAGGTACATCCCATGCGACCCGCTCCCTTGCGGCCTGCCGCCGCTGCTGTCGCTGCGCCCGTGCAGCCCCAACGCTACCTGACCAACGACGAAGCCGCCGAATACTTGCGGCTGTCGCCGCGCACGCTGGAGAAACAGCGCGTGATCGGCGGCGGCCCGAAGTTCCGCAAGTTCGGCCGCCGCGTCATGTACGCCGTGGCCGACCTCGATGCCTGGGCCGACCAGCGCAGCTACGAGGCCACGTCCGACCCGGAATATGCCGAGCGTCACGCGGGCGACTACCGTGATGGCCGCTGATCGTCGGCTCGCCGGTGGCCATCGTCATGTCCAGCCCATCGCTGCCGTCGGGGCAGCGATCGCAGCAGCGGGAGCAGCTCGACCTGTTCCGGGCGCTGCCGGGCGACATGGCGCCGCGCGACAGCCAAGACCTAATGGCCTTTCCGTTCTTCAGCTTGGCGAAGTCGCGGCGCGTCGCGCCGATCGACTTCCGCAGCGGCAACGTCACCATCCGCGTGGAGGGCACCATCGAGCACGGCATTGCCACGATATGGGATGCCGACGTGCTCATATGGGCGGCCTCGCAGATCGTAGAGGCGTGCGACGCGGGCATCCGCCCGTCGCGCTGGATTCACGCCACGCCCTACGAGATCCTGCGCTTCATCAGGCGCGGTACGTCCCTCAACGACTACCTGCGCCTGAAAGCCGCGCTCGACCGGCTGCAATCGACCAGCGTTGCCACGTCCATCCGCGAAACCACGGGCAGGCGCTTGCATCGCTTCTCGTGGATCAACGAGTGGCGCGAGCTGGCCGACGCCAGCGGCACGCCGCTGGGCATCGAGCTGATCCTGCCGGACTGGTTCTATGCCGGCGTGCTCGACGCCGCCTTGGTGCTGACCATCGACCCGGCCTATTTCCGCTTGAAGGGCGGCATCGAGCGGTGGCTGTACCGCCTGGTGCGCAAGCACGGCGGGCGGCAGGAACACGGCTGGCAATTCGACTTCCGGCACCTGCACCGCAAGTCCGGCAGCGCGGCGCGCTTCTCGGACTTCGCCTACGACCTGCGCGCCCTGGTGGCGCGGCAGTCCTTTGGGCTTGCCCCGCCTCTCCGGACAGGTTGTTTAACCTAACAAACCGCCGCCTCGAACTGCATGGGGCTGACGTATCCCAGCGTTGAGTGCTGGCGCCTTGTGTTGTAGAACCGCTCGATGTAGTCGAACACCTCGGCCCTGCACTCATCGCGGGACCGGTAAATCCGTCGGCTCAGCCGTTCGGTTTTCAGCGTGGAGAAGAAGCTCTCCATGGCGGCATTATCCCAGCAGTCCCCGCGCTTGCTCATGCTGCACACGATCCCAGCATCGGCCAGCAGCATCTGGAACTGCTCGCTGGTGTACTGGCTGCCCTGGTCGGAGTGGTGCAGGACTTCGCGCGGGCGGCCTCGCCGATGCAACGCCATCATCAGGGCGTCGGTCACCAATTGCGACGTCATGCTGGCCTGCATGGACCAGCCGACGATACGTCGTGAGTACAAGTCCATGACGGCCGCCACGTAGAGCCAGCCCTCTGCTGTCCAGACATAGGTGAAGTCGGCCACCCATTTCTGGTTGGGCGCGCGGGCCGTAAAGTCTCGATCCAGCACGTTGGCGGCAATGGCATGAGCCGATCTTGGCCCCGCATCCGACGGGTGACGACGGCGCTTGGTTCGTGCCACGAGGTTTGCCCGGCGCATCAGACGCGCCACACGATGCCTGCCGCAGTGCTCGCCCCAGGCGCGCAGATCCCGCCATACCCGAGGGCTGCCATACGTCCGATCGCTGGACTGGAAGCTCTCTCGGATACGGCCGATCAATCGCTCGTTGGCCTGTTCCCGAGCGCTGGGCGAGCGGCCATGCCATTCATAAAAGCCGCTGCGCGACACGCCCAAGGTTCGGCATAGCTCGCTGACCGACCAGACGGCCCGATGCCGGGCGATGAACGGATACTTCATGTCTGGTCCTTGGCAAAGTATCCGACCGCTTTTTTTAATATGTCTCGTTCGGTCTTGACCTTGGCCAGCTCCCGCCGTAGTTGCTCGATTTCCTGCTGCTGGGCACTCTTGAGCGGCTTGCCGGGCGTCGGCTCCCATGTGCCGCCGCGCATCTGCCCGACCCAACGCCGTAGAACGCTGGGATCCAAACCCAGGTCCTGAGCCACGCCCGATACGTTGCTATCGGGCTGTTCCGCCAGCCTCACCGCCTCGCGCTTGAACTCGTCCGTGAAATGTCTTCTGTTTCGTGCCATCGCTTCGCTCTCCAGGCATGATCATGCCATCTGATCTGTCCGGAGTAACGGGGCAAGCCCA
>Ga0182737_1001736_pt1 | contig 20292 bp, 14 predicted proteins | sample eDN5th30CBELigOP_FD_128878 | JGI IMG/M metagenome (GOLD analysis project Ga0182737, IMG submission 128878) | Enriched Organic Plus compost microbial communities from Emeryville, California, USA - eDNA 5th pass 30_C BE-Lig OP (version 2) (version 2) ...
CTTGGCAACCATGTCCCCCGCAACGAGCGTCAGGTAGATGCCGCCGAGCAAAAATACCGCCATGCGCAGCACAAGATATGCAAGGGTCAGGGCGGAAAAATAGGAATCAAAGGCCTCCCCCTGTTTTGAGATCATTCGCCTGAAGAAGTTCTCCACACCATCCAACTGAAACACGATAAAGAGCACCATCTCCAGCAGCACAAAGGCGCCAAAGCCCAGAAAGGTGCGCTTGCGGGCGAACATTTTTCTAAGCTCAGACTGCCACTGCCAAAGAAATGTCCTCATGGTTTACCTCCCGTAGAGGAGAGCTGCAGGTACCAGTCCTCCAGGGTTTGGCGGAACGGCGTCCAGCTTTCTACTGGCAGCCCTTTTGCAATCAGGGCTCTCAATAGTTCCGGTCCATGGTGATGCGAGTCGAGAGTAATGATGCCTTTCGTAGGATCATGCTGGATGTGAAGCTCCGCAAGCAGGCGGGTTGCCAGATCCTGTTGCGGTGTCTGTAGAATGTACTGCTGTGTTTTATTTTGCCCCTTAGATGGAACATGCCCTTCGTAAATTTTTTTCCCCTGCTGGAGCACGACACAACGATCACACATCTGTTCCACCTCCCCCAGCAGGTGTGAATTCATGAGAATCGTCAGATCGTTCTGTTTCCGCAACTTCAACACCGTATCACGAAACTCATGAATGCCTTCCGGGTCCAGCCCATCCGTGGGTTCATCCAGCAGCAACAACTTCGGCATGGGTAGCAAGGCCTGAGCAAGTGCAAGACGTTGGCGCATGCCATGGCTGTAGGCGGCTACCTTGCTGTGAACGCGGTCCTTGAGTTTTACCAGTTCCAGTACACGGCAGACCTCCTTTTCCTCCCACCAGCCACTAAGGGCACATAGTGCTCGCAGATTTTGCCAGCCGCTCATGTATTCATAAAAGCGTGGCGCTTCAAAGATGGAGCCCACCAATCGAAGCGCCCTGTTGCGCTGCCGCTGCACAGAATAGCCGCCAAGCATGACTTCTCCGGCGTCGGGATGAACCATGCCCAGCATAATGCCGACGATGGTGCTCTTCCCGGCGCCGTTGTGCCCGAGCAGGCCCATAATCTCCCCCTGCTTCACCTCAAAGCTCACATCATCCAGCGCCAGCCTTTCACGGCTGAAGCGTTTGGTGAGATGGGTGGCATGGATCATAGAAGCGGGCCAAGGGTTGGAAGCATCTGGTAGAATACGCATCACACAGGCATTCAGTTTTATAGAACCCGTTGTGCGTGATCCAAGAACAAAAAAAAGTGCCCTTCGGATAGAAGGGCACTTTCGTGAATGAATTGGGTAGAACAGGAATACCTGTGTTACGCCGTCGCGGCCGCGTCTTCGTCCGCTGCGGTTGAGAACACCACCTTTTCGGTCTCCGTAACCTGGAAATCGCGATTGGTGTGGAAGCCGGTGCCCGCTGGGATGAGGTGTCCCATGATGACGTTTTCCTTGAAGCCACGCAGCATGTCGTTCTTCGCCAAGGTTGCAGCTTCGGTAAGAACACGGGTGGTGTCCTGGAAGCTGGCGGCGGAGATGAAGCTGTCTGTCTCAAGGGAGGCCTTGGTGATACCAAGCAGCACTGGGTCTGCCGTGGCAGGCTTGCCGCCCGCTTCAGTGATGCGCTCGTTCTCACCTTCAAACTCAAGGCGATCCACCTGATCTCCCCACAGGAAGTTGGTGTCACCGGGGTCTGTGATTTTCACTTTACGCAGCATCTGGCGAATGATGATTTCGACGTGCTTGTCGTTAATCTCCACGCCTTGGGCGCGGTAAACTTCCTGCACTTCGTTCACCAGGTGTTCACGCAATGCCTGAGGTCCAAGGATCTCAAGAATTTCATGCGGCACCACGGGTCCTTCTGTTAGCTGATCACCTTTGGTAACAATGTCATCATTGGAAACAAGCAGGTGCTTGTTGCGTGGGATGAGGTGTTCCTCCTGCTGACCGCTCTTCTGGTCGGTAATGATGACTTTACGCTTGCCGCGTACAAGGCCGCCGATTTCGATGACACCATCAATTTTGGCAATTTCACAGGCATCTTTAGGTTTACGTGCCTCAAAGAGTTCAGCCACACGTGGCAGACCACCGGTGATGTCCTTGGTCTTGGATGCCTTACGCGGCGTCTTGGCCAGGGTTGACCCAGGTTCCACAGACTCTTTGTTCTTCACAGCAAGGTGAGCACCCGCAGGAATGGTGTAGCTGGCCAGGATTTCCTTGGTCTTCGGATCGCTGATAACGATCTGCGGGTGAAGGTCTTCCTTGTGCTCAATGACCACAATCTCTTCGCTGCCAGTTTCCTGGTTGATCTGCTTGGTGATGGTCACGCCAGGCATCATGTCACGGAAGTCAATTTTACCACCGCGCTCAGTAATGATCGGCACGTTGTAAGGATCCCATGTCACCATGGTCTCGCCTTTCTTGACTTTCTCGCCTTCACCTTTGGCAATCACAGCGCCGATCACGACTTTGTGAGATTCAACCTCACGGCCATTATCATCATGCAGCGTTACAGTGCCGTTTTTGCTTAATGCGATCCATCCCTCTGCGGTCTGCACCACACGGATATCGTTGAACTTCAGTGTGCCTGCGTTCTTGGTGACGATGATCGGTTTCTTGAATGCACCGGAGGCCACACCACCGACGTGGAAGGTACGCATGGTCAACTGCGTTCCTGGCTCACCGATGGACTGGGCGGCCACGATACCGACAGCTTCACCCACCTTCACCACACGTCCTGTAGCAAGACTGAGGCCATAGCACTGGGAGCAGCAACCGCGCTTGCTTTCACAAGTCAGCACAGAGCGGATCTTCAGTTTTTCCACACCGATCTTCACCAGTGAGTTGGCCACTTCTTCAGTCACCATCTGGTTGGTCTCAACCAGCAGGTTGTTTTTGTCCAATGGATCGTGGATGCTTTCGCAGGAGACACGTCCGTAGATACGGGTCTTCAGATCCACCACTTCCTCGTCACCTTGATAGATGGAGGAGAGCGTGATGCCATTCACCGTGCCGCAATCTTCCTCAGTCACGATCACGTCCTGGGCCACGTCAACCAGCTTACGGGTCATGTAGCCGGAGTCAGCGGTTTTAAGCGCCGTGTCAGACAGACCTTTACGAGCGCCGTGGGTGGAGATGAAATACTCCAGCACGGTCAGACCTTCACGGAAGTTCGAGGTGATCGGCTGCTCAATGATCTCACCGGAGGGTTTGGCCATCAGACCGCGCATACCAGCCAGCTGTTTAATCTGGGTCTGGTTACCACGGGCTCCAGAGGTTACCATGACGTACAGCGGGTTGTGTAGTTTTTTACCATCGTTGTATTCCAGGGTACGGAACACTTCCTTGGTCACTTCCTCACCAGCGCCGGTCCAGATATCAATGACTTTCTGCTGACGTTCACCATTGGTAATGATGCCGCGTTTGTACTGTTTCTCAACGACATCCACTTCAGCACGGGCACGCTCCAGAGCCTTGTACTTGGCTTCTGGGATGACCATGTCAGTGATACCGATGGAACAGCCTGAACGCATCGCTTCACGGAAGCCAAGCTGTTTCAGGCGGTCAAGAGCGCCCACCGTTTCCTGGTGGCCAGATTTCTGGAAGCAGCGCCAGATGATGTCAGAGAGCTGTTTCTTGCCAACGGTGTTATTGTAGAAACCAAGCTCCTCCGGCCAGATCTCGTTAAAACGAACACGGCCTGGGGTGGATTCAATGACAGCCTTGGAAGGGTCGCCGAAGGTGCGGCCTTTGCTCTGGTAATCCGGGTTACGGTAGAGAATCTTCTGGTTGACCTCCACTGAGCCCTCAGAAAGGGCGAATTCAACTTCACTAGGATCGTTGAACAGAGACATGCGCACGGCGTTCTTCTTGCCTTCCGCAGTTGGCAGTTCACGCAGATAAGTCAGCGCAAAACAGCCCAGCGGAATATCCTGGGAAGGAGTCATGATCGGCTTGCCACTGGCAGGGCTGAACAGGTTGTTCGGCGCCAGCATCAGCAGGCGGGCCTCCATCTGCGCCTCAATGGAGAGGGGCACGTGAACGGCCATCTGGTCACCATCGAAGTCAGCGTTGTAAGCCGTACAGACGAGAGGATGCACGCGGATAGCTTCACCTTCGATCAGCTTGGGTTCGAAAGCCTGGATGGACAAACGGTGAAGTGTAGGCGCACGGTTCAGCAGAACCGGGTGGCCTTTGGTCACTTCATCCAGGATGTCCCACACTTCAGGCGTGCGGCGTTCGATCATCTTCTTGGCAGAGCGGACGGTATGCACCAGACCCAGCTCTTTCAGACGGCGGATGATGAATGGCTCGAACAATACGAGGGCCATCTTCTTAGGCAGACCGCACTGGTTCAGGTTCAGGTCCGGACCGATCACGATCACGGAACGACCGGAGTAGTCCACACGTTTACCCAGAAGGTTCTGACGGAAACGGCCGGACTTGCCCTTGAGCATATCGCTCATGGACTTAAGCGGACGGTTGCCAGCACCAGTCACTGCACGACCGTGACGCCCATTGTCAAACAGGGCATCCACAGCCTCCTGCAGCATGCGCTTCTCGTTACGGATGATGACATCCGGCGTCTTCAGCGAAAGCAGGTTTTTAAGGCGGTTGTTACGGTTGATGACACGACGGTAGAGGTCGTTAAGGTCAGAGGTCGCAAAGCGACCGCCTTCCAGAGGCACCAGCGGGCGCAAGTCTGGGGGGATCACGGGGAGCACTTCCATCACCATGTACTCAGGACGAGTATGGGATGAGGCAAAGCCCTGGCAGAGCTTCAAGCGCTTGGCAATTTTCTTGCGCAATTGCTTGGAGCGGGTCTTGGTCATGGCTTCTTCCAGCTCCTTGGACATTTCTGCCAGGTTCACCTGGGCAAGAATGTCACGAATGGCTTCCGCACCCATGCCTACTTTAAAGCTGTCTTCACCGTACTGGTCTTCTGCTTCACGCAGTTCCATTTCGGTAAGCAACTGGCCACGCTGCAGAGGCGTGTTGCCTGGGTTTACCACGATGTAATCTTCATAGTAGATCACACGCTCCAGGGAACGGGCGGTCATGTCGAGCATGAGGCCAATACGGGAGGGCATGCACTTGTAGAACCAGATGTGGGTCACAGGCACGGCCAGCTCAATGTGGCCCATGCGCTCACGACGCACACGGCTAAGGGTCACTTCCACGCCGCAACGGTCACAGATAACGCCCTTGTGTTTGATGCGCTTGTACTTGCCGCAGGCACACTCCCAGTCACGGGTGGGTCCAAAGATACGTTCGCAGAACAGACCGCCCTTCTCAGGCTTGAAGGTACGGTAGTTGATGGTTTCTGGGTTCTTCACCTCGCCATTGCTCCAGGAACGAATACGGTCTGGAGAAGCAACGGTGATGGAGACCATGTCAAAACCACCGGTCTTGTGGGACTCGCCAAAGAGTTCCTTCAGGTGATTGTCAAAGCTAATTTCTTGCATGGGTAATCGCTGATTGGAATTTTTTTGACTTACATTCCGACGGCAGGCGCGAAGCCCCCGAGGAGTTCTTCTTCTCCGCTTTCGTTGTTCACGACTTTCACGTCGAGACCCAGCGATTGCATTTCTTTGATCAACACGTTGAAGGATTCCGGTGTGCCGGCTTCCAGTGAGTTGTCGCCTTTGACGATGCTTTCGTAGATACGGGTACGGCCCTGTACGTCATCAGACTTCACAGTGAGCAGTTCCTGCAGGGTGTAGGCTGCGCCGTAAGCTTCAAGCGCCCATACCTCCATCTCACCGAAACGCTGTCCACCGTACTGGGCTTTACCGCCCAGAGGCTGCTGTGTCACCAGGGAGTATGGACCCACCGCACGGGCGTGAATCTTATCCGCCACAAGGTGAGCCAGTTTCAGCATGTAGATGTAACCGACTACAACTTCCTGGGAGAACTCTTCGCCGGTACGACCGTCAATGAGTTTGCTCTTGCCATTCAGCCCGATCCATTCGTAACCAGGTTTCTTCTTGGCCTCAGCCAGGAACTCCATGATCTTCGGCTCTTTGATACCATCGAACACCGGGGTGGCGACGGTAAAGCCAAGGGCTTTGGCAGCCACGCCCAGGTGAGTTTCAAGCACCTGACCCACGTTCATACGGGAAGGCACGCCCAGCGGGTTCAAGCAGATGTCAACAGGAGTGCCATCTTCAAGGAACGGCATGTCCTCTTCAGGAACAATGGTGGCGACCACCCCTTTGTTTCCGTGACGTCCGGCCATCTTGTCACCAACACTCAGCTTACGCTTGCTGGCAATGAACACGCGCACCTGCTTGATGACGCCGCTTTCCATTTCTTCACCCTGCTCGATGCGGTCCAGAGAGCGCTCACGCTCAATGTCAGCCTCGTCGAACTTGGATTCGAAAGCGGAAATGATGTCCATGATCTTGTTGCGGATCGGGGACTGGTCAATCTCCACTGTACGGTAGTTTTCAGCCAGGGTACGCAGAAGGGTCTTGGTGATCTTCTTGTTGGCGCTGATGATCACTTCACCGGTTTCACCGTTCACCACGTCCAGATTGATCTTCTCATTGAGAAGAATCTCGGAGAGTTTTTCGGTCAACTGCTCAGTGAGCTGCTCCACCTTGGTTTTGTGCTCCTCAGTGATGGCTTTGAGCTGCTTCTTCTGCTCAGCAGGAGACAGGCGCTCTTTGTCGGCTCCGTTGCGGGAGGACACACGAACGTCCATCACAATACCGGTGCAACCCGAAGGAACACGCAGGGAGGTATCTTTAACATCAGCGGCTTTTTCACCAAAGATAGCACGCAGCAGACGTTCTTCAGGAGCCAGCTCTGTTTCGCTCTTTGGAGTAATTTTACCGACGAGGATGTCGCCAGGTTTCACTTCAGCACCGATGCGAACCACGCCATCTGCACCCAGGTTGCGCAGGGCTTCATCACCCACGTTGGGAATGTCACGGGTGATCTCTTCTGGGCCAAGCTTGGTGTCACGAGCACCCACTTCAAAGTCCTCGATGTGGATGGAGGTATAAATGTCCTCCTTCACCACGCGACGGCTGATGACGATGGCATCCTCGAAGTTGTAGCCGTTCCATGGCATGAAAGCCACGAGCATGTTACGACCAACAGCGAGTTCACCATGGTCTGTGCAGGGACCGTCAGCAATGACATCACCTTTTTTGATCTTGTCACCACGCTCTACCAAAGGCCGCTGGTTAATGCAGGTGCCTGCGTTGGAACGCATGAACTTGCGCAACGGGTAGAAGTAGATGCCTTTCTCAGGATCTGTGTGAACCTTGTTAGGATCAGCAGAAAAAGCCTTCTCACTGATCGGAAGCTGTCCGTCTTTGGTGATGATAATGAAGTCAGCCGTGGCGCTGGCGACCACGCCGGCGGCGTCTGCCACGATCACGGACTGGGAATCACGAGCAGCCTTGCCTTCCATGCCAGAGCCCACGAATGGAGCTTCTGCCTGGAGGAGCGGCACACCCTGACGCATCATGTTTGAGCCCATGAGTGCACGGTTGGCATCATCATGCTCAAGAAACGGAATCAGCGAAGCCGCAACAGACACCATCTGTTTTGGAGAAACGTCCATCAGCGTGGCCTTCCCCGGAGGGACTTCAAGGAAGTCGCCACGGTAACGCACTGTTACGGAATCACTGGTGAATTTGCCGCTGTCATCAATGACATTGTTGGCCTGCGCGACATAGTGGTTCTCCTCCATGTCAGCCGTGATGTACTCAATCTTGTCCGTCACCACTCCACCTTCAACCTTGCGGAAGGGTGTCTCAATGAAGCCGAACTCGTTGATGCGGGCATAGGAGCAAAGGGAGTTGATCAGACCGATGTTTGGACCTTCAGGAGTCTCAATCGGGCAGATACGGCCGTAGTGGGAAGTGTGAACGTCACGTACCTCAAATCCGGCACGGTCACGGTTCAGACCGCCAGGCCCAAGAGCAGACAGACGACGCTTGTGCGTCAGTTCGGCCAATGGGTTGATCTGATCCATGAACTGGCTCAGCTGGGAACGGGCGAAGAAATCACGAACCACGGCGCTGAGCGCCTTCGGATTAATGAGCTTCTGCGGCGTCATCACATCCATGTTCACATCAAACAGGGTCATGCGCTCTTTCACCAGACGTTCTGTACGGGCAAGACCCACACGGCACTGGTTGGCAAGCAACTCACCCACAGCGCGTACACGACGGCTGCCAAGGTGGTCAATGTCATCAAGAACGCCTTCACCAGCACGCAGCTTGAACAGATAACGCAGGGCTGAAACCACATCATCAGAAGTCAGAATACGCTCATCCGGGCTGACTTTGATGGTCAGCTTCTGATTGATCTTGTAGCGACCCACGCGAGTGAGGTCATAGCGCTTGGGATCAAAGAACAGACGTTTCACCAAAGCACGGGCGTTGGGAACCGTTGGAGGATCTCCAGGGCGCAGACGACGGTAGATTTCTTTAAGCGCTTCGTCTTCGTCATGCGCAGGGTCTTTACGAAGAGAGGCGATGATGAGATCGTCCTGCGTTGCCGAAACGCATTTGATGCTCTTGTGACCAAGCTGGATCAACTGGCGCACAATGCCCTGGGTAAGCGGCTCATACGCACGCGCCACGATCAATTCGCCATCCAGCACATCATTGTAGATGACTTTAGAGGACAGCTCTTCCTCCGTGATGTTCTCACGAAGCTTCATTTCCTCAATCGAGTAGAACAGCTTCAGAATATCTTCATCTGTCGGGTAGCCGATCACACGCAGCAGCGTGGTGGCCAGGAATTTGCGACGGCGACGGCGGCGGTCAAGATAGACATACAGAAGGTCATTCGTATCGAACTGAACTTCCAGCCATGTACCGCGGTCAGGAATAATGCGGAAACCAAACAACCAGCGGCCATTCAAGTGCTGCTGGGTTTCAAAGCAGATGCCAGGGGAACGGTGCAACTGGCTGACGACAACACGCTCAGCCCCGTTGATGACAAAAGTACCACGAGTGGTCATCATAGGCAGTTCGCCCATGTAAACACGCTCCTGCTTCGCACCAGCTTCATCCTTCAGCTCATAGGTGACATACAGAGGAGCACTAAAAGATTCTGCCTCGCGGATGGCCTGGAGGGGATTCAACTTTGGTTCGCCGATTTCATACTGAGTGAAATTCAACGACATTTTGCCATCGTAGCTCTCGATGGGGAATACTTCACGGAAGACAGCCTGTAAGCCAACATCTTTGCGCTTGCTGGGCGCAACATCTTTCTGCATGAATTCTTCGTAGGACTTGATCTGAATCTCGATCAGATTCGGCGGTTCTACGGGTTCTTTGATCTTGCCAAAATTAATGCGCTGGGACATAGACGGGGAGGCTGAATGTGGCAACTGGATGGACAAAAACCGGGCAGCGGGTTAGTGCTCCGGTGAGAGGGGTGTATGGGGCGGTGGCGCTGGCGACAAGTGTCAAATAGCGCCCCCTATGTCAGGAGACAGAAAAACCCACGGGTGCCTGTGCAGCCGTGGCATGCGATCCAAAACGACGCTCCAGCCCTGTGCCTCTGGCGCTGCGAACGGAGGGCTCGCGGCTGGGGAGACGTTGGGTATTGAGGAGCAGCATCTGTGGGTCGTAATTTTTTTCTTTGGAGGGTTGGCACTGCGCCACACGGGCGGCGCAGTGCAAATAGAATGAGCTTTTGAACCGAAATTATTTGATTTCGATTTTGGCGCCTGCCGCTTCCATCTTCTTCTTGATGTCTTCGGCTTCTTCCTTGCTAACACCCTGCTTGAGTGGCTGAGGAGCTTTTTCCACGAGGGCTTTAGCTTCAGCAAGACCAAGACCTGCAACCACGCCGCGTACTTCTTTAATAACGGCGATTTTGTTACCACCTGCATCAGCAAGGATAACGTCGAATTCAGTCTTCTCGGCGGCTGCAGGAGCATCGCCAGCAGCAGCACCACCAGCGGCGGCAACAGCTACAGGAGCGGCGGCGCTAACGCCCCACTTGTCTTCAAGGGTTTTCACAAGTTCAGCGACTTCCAGAACGGTAAGGGCGCTAAGTTCGTCAACGATTTTTGTAAGGTCTGCCATAATAGGAGTTCAGTGTGTCCGTCGTGTGAAGCCTCACACAGTTTAAAGTCAGCGGCCGCTGACCCGGCTAGGGACTGGGTTGGTATTTTTCGGTTCAGACGGCCAGGCCGTCATCTATTCAAATTGTCGGAAAAAAGAGATACGCTTTACGCAGCCTTCTGGATGGTTAGGTCTTTCAGGCTGCCCGCCTGTCCAGAAGACAGGCGACGCATCTCATGGAAATTATTGAGTTTAGGCGGCTTTGTCTGCTTTGGCCTGAAGAACACGTGCCAGGGAGGCGGCAGGTTCGTTGAGCAGGCGGACAAGCTGACCAGCAGGGGCTTGCAAAGTACCAAGAAGTTTCGCCAGGAGAACTTCGCGGGAAGGAAGATCGGCGAGAGCCTGTACACCTTCTGCAGCGAGGTACTGTCCATCAAGAACACCGGCTTTCACCTGAGGTTTCTCGAATTCCTTGGCAAAGGTCTTCATGACCTTGGCGGCGGCACACACATCTTTCTCACCCGTCACGAAGGCGGACTGGCCTGAAAGGGAGTCGTTAAGCTCGGCAGGATAACCTGCCTGCTCGGCGGCTTTGCGGATCAGGTTGTTCTTGTACACGTGCATCTCTGCACCTGCTTTGCGAAGACGCTTGCGCAGCTCTTCAAATTTATCAACCGTCAAGCCTGTGTAATCCACCACAAGCAGGAACGGGGAGGCGTTCACCTTCTCAAGAAGGGCCGCGATCATCTCTGTTTTTTCAGCTTTCATCGTCTAGTTGTGTGGTGGGTTAGGCGGCGGATTTGATGTATTTGGCAACATCAAGCGGCAATGGAGGGGACATGGTGCCTGCCAGAGTGATGTTTTGAATGAACTTGCCTTTCGCCGTCGCAGGACGGGCGCGCACGATCGCGTCGATCAGAGCCTGACCGTTTTGGGCAAGGGCCTCAGGGGAGAAGTTGGCTTTACCAATCGCGGCTGCGATGTTGCCACCTTTGTCGAGTTTGAAATCAGCACGGCCAGCTTTCACGGCTTTCACAGCACCTGCCGTGTCGTCTGTAACTGTTCCTGTTTTCGGATTGGGCATCAGACCACGAGGACCGAGCTGCTTACCGAGTTTACGAACTTCCACCATGGCGGCGGGGGTGGCGATGGCGACATCAAAGTCAGTGAAGCCTTCTTTAACCTTGGCAATCAGGTCTTCGAAACCAACCACTTCAGCACCCGCAGCCTTGGCGGCTTCAGCAGAGTCACCCACGGCGAACACGGCGACTTTCACGCTCTTACCGGAACCGTTAGGAAGCGGGCAGGTGCCACGAACCATCTGGTCAGACTTGCGAGGATCGACGCCAAGGTGAAATGAAAGAGTCACACTTTGGTCGAACTTGGTGTTAGGAAGCTGCTTGAGAAGAGCTGCTGCTTCTTCAAGCGAGAACAATTTGCCAGCCGGAATTTGCTCGGCGGCTTTGCGGTAGCGTTTGCTGCGTTGTTTGCTCATGGTGGGATGCAGTGTTAGCGAATTTTTTGAATTCTCCTGCTTGGGTGTAGGTTTGAACTGAAATTAACGGCGGGCCTGTCTGACGCTCATGGAGATTAGTCCACGATGTCGATCCCCATCTGACGGGCGGTGCCTGCCATGATGCGGGAACCTGTTTCCAGGTCATCGGTGTTCAAGTCTTCAAGCTTGAGCTTGGTCACTTCACGAAGCTGGGCTCTGGTAAGTTTGGCCACTTTGGTTTTGTTGGCTTCTTTGGAACCGGAGGCAATGTTTGCGGCTTTCTTCAGCAGCACGGACGCTGGCGGCTGTTTGGTGATAAAGGTGAAGCTCTTGTCCTTGTAAACAGAGATCACTGTAGGCAGAATATCACCAGCAAGCTTCTGGGTGGCTGCGTTGAACTCCTTGCAGAAGGCCATGATGTTCACACCAGCCTGACCAAGCGCAGGACCGATGGGAGGCGCCGGGTTGGCTGCGCCAGCTTTGATCTGGAGTTTAATAACTTTTACAACTTCTTTGGCCATAGTGCGGTAGTGTGAACGGTGAAGGGAGTAAGGGGGGCGGCTTAGGCTTTCTCAACCTGCCAGTATTCGAGATCCACTGGAGTGGAACGTCCGAAAATGTTGACGGCAACGCGCAACAGGCCGCGCTCGGAGTCAATTTCTTCGATGATGCCAGTCTGGCTTTCAAACGGTCCGTCTGCCACACGAACGCTGTCTCCCACGGAGAACATGACTTTCGGTTTAACGCCTTCTTCGCGTTCGCGGACCTGAGCCAGAAGGCTCTCCACTTCTTTCGGACGAAGTGGAATAGGGTGATCTTTGGTTCCTGCAAAATTAAGGAACCCATCGGTTTCTTTAACGAAATGCCAGGTCTTCACGACAGGCTTGTTGTTTTCGTCAAGCAACCACATGTTGGCTAGAATGTAGCCAGGAAACACTTTGCGGGTTGATTCGCTGCGCTTGCCCTTTTTCACCTCGGCCACACGCTCAGTTGGGACAATGACCTCGTAAACGAAATCACTCATCTCCTCAGACTCAATGCGGCGCTCCATATTATCGCGCACACGCTGCTCCAGTCCGGCGCGGACGTGAATCACATACCACTGATCTTTAGGTTCAGGAATAGCAGGCATGGGAGGGGAGCAGAGGGAAAAGGGGGTGGGCCGACAGATTAGCGAATGAACGCCTGGAAAAACATGCGCATCACGAAGTCAAAGGTGCTCGTGAAGGCAGCGAGAATGATCATGGCGATAAAAACGACCGTGGTGGCGTCCGACAGCTCTTTATAGCGAGCGAACCCTTTTTCTTTGGGATCCCAAGGCCAGGTAGCCTTGCGAAGCTCAGCCCAGACTTCGGAGAAGTAGCGAGATACACGGTTCATTTTTTCGTCAAGCAAAGAGCAATGTGCAAGGATGGCACGCCAGGTAGGACTTGAACCCACAACCAATGGTTTTGGAGACCACTACTCTACCAATTGAGCTACTGGCGTGTTGATAACTTGACGACTTGCCCAGGATAAAACTGAAATTAGGGATTGCAAGATATTATGTCGCTGCTTGGGGACAAGAGAGCCGCAGGACTTTTAACATCCTGCGGCAGTGTCATCCAAACGGCTTCAAAAATCATGCGATGATGTCAGCCACACGGCCAGCGCCAACGGTACGGCCACCTTCGCGGATAGCGAACTTGTCAGCCTTATCCATAGCGATCGGAGTGATAAGCTCGATCTCAAGGGTCACGTTGTCTCCTGGCATCACCATTTCAACACCTTCAGGAAGCTTGATGGTGCCGGTCACGTCAGTTGTACGGAAGTAGAACTGAGGGCGGTAGTTGCTGAAGAATGGAGTGTGACGGCCACCTTCGTCCTTGGAAAGGATGTAAACTTCTGCTTTGAAGTTACGGTGAGGCTTCACGGAACCTGGCTTGGCGATAACCTGGCCACGCTCGATGTCGTTCTTTTTGATACCGCGGAGCAGCAGACCCACGTTGTCACCAGCACGACCTTCGTCGAGCAGTTTACGGAACATCTCGATGTCGGTAACGGTGGTTTTAACGGTGTCGCGGATACCCACGATTTCCACTTCGGACATCTTCTTGATGATACCGCGCTCAACACGACCGGTGCAAACGGTTCCACGACCTTCAATCGCGAACACGTCTTCAACTGGCATCAGGAAGTCCTGGTCAATTGGACGCTCTGGGAGAGGGATGTAGGAATCCACAGCTTCCATAAGCTTGAGGATGTTGGCCTTCTGGTCGGCGTCGCCTTCAAGAGCCTTGAGGGCTGAACCTTTAACGATTGGAATGTCGTCGCCAGGGAATTCGTATTTGCTGAGCAGCTCACGAACTTCCATTTCCACGAGATCGAGCAATTCTGCGTCGTCAACCATGTCCACTTTGTTCATGAACACGACGAGAGCGGGAACACCCACCTGACGAGCAAGAAGGATGTGCTCACGAGTCTGAGGCATAGGGCCGTCAGCGGAGGAAACAACAAGAATGCCACCATCCATCTGAGCAGCGCCGGTGATCATGTTTTTCACATAGTCAGCGTGTCCTGGGCAGTCAACGTGTGCGTAGTGGCGGTTGTCGGTTTCATACTCAACGTGAGCGGTGTTGATGGTGATGCCGCGCTCTCTTTCTTCAGGAGCAGCGTCAATTTCATCATACTTCTTCGCCTGTGCATAACCCTTTTCAGCCAGAGTGTTCGTGATGGCGGCGGTCAGCGTGGTTTTGCCGTGGTCAACGTGGCCGATAGTGCCGATGTTAACGTGGGGTTTATTCCTCTGAAATGATTCTTTGGCCATGGTGTTGGGTTGTGATTAAAGCACGTTTGGGTTTGGAGAGACACTTGGCGAATCCAAGGGCTTATGGAGCTCGTGGCGGGGATTGAACCCGCGACCTCGTCCTTACCAAGGACGTGCTCTACCACTGAGCTACACGAGCGCGCCACTAGCCGTGGATACGCGACTTTTAGCGAAAAAAATGGGAGGATTCATGCCCGCACACCATGGTGCAGAGACAGAAATCCCCCACTCTTGCCGAAAAAGTGGGGGGCAACCTAATTGCGTTGGCGCTTCTGTCAAAAAAATTTAAAAAAATTTTAAAGCTTTCTTTCCGCCCTCTGTCCGCAGCCCTTTCGGCGCATCATGCAGGACGCTTCATTTCAAAAAGTTCCCGGGTCTGAGTGTACCAGGACGGGCTCTGCATCCTCCCCACCGGATGATAGTTCTCCGGTTTGATCAGCCAGCGGTCGGCCTCAAAGATTCCATCTCTTACGTGAACTCGCAGCACTTCGCCAATGATCAAGCGGTTGTCGCCTATTTCCAGTATGCCCCAACTCTTGCACTCCAGGGAGGCAGGCGCTTCGGCAATTCTAGGAGGTTTCACCACTGAGGATGCGACGGCGGTTAAGCCGGCGTGCTCCAGCTCATTCTGCCCATGCGGCAGGGTGGCGGCGCACAGATTCATTTTCTGCGCGATGTCTTCATCCACCAGATTCACGACAAATTCATGGGTGAGGCGGATGTTTTTGGCCGTGTCCTTGGGAATTCCGGGCGAGCGGTCGCCTGGGCAGAATCCAACAATGGGCGGACTGTCGCCCAAAACATTAAAAAAACTGAAGGGGGCGGCATTCACCCTGCCTTCTGGATCAACAGTGGTGGTGAGGGCGATGGGCCTGGGTGTCACGAGGCCCGCCAGTATCATATAGGCGTCCTCACGGTGCGGTCCTGTTAAATCAATTTCCATACTTGTTTAGGTGATACGTATGCCGCAGGCACTGCAAGCCGCAGTTATTGATCGGTGCTGATCGGGGCTGAAATATCACTGGAGGAATGCTGTATCTTAGTCCACTGAAATGCCATGTCGAACATCGCTGATCATCTGACGCTTCTTGGCCACTCCGAAAACAAGCTGCCCGCATCACCAGATGAGGCGCGCCTGGAAACCTTCCCCAACCGCACACCTGGCCGCAATTACCGCATCACGCTGAACTGTCATGAATTCAGCTCCTTGTGCCCAGTCACTGGACAGCCTGACTACGCGAGCCTTGAGATCGTATATGTTCCGGCGGAGAAATGCATCGAAACTAAGTCGTTAAAATTCTACCTGGCGTCTTTCCGTAATCAGCCGGCGTTTAATGAGGTCATCGTTAATCAGATCCTAGATGACTTTGTAAAGGCATGCGAGCCTAAACAAGTCCATGTCAGAGGCGAATTTGGCGCACGCGGCGGAATCCAGCTCACGTGCGACGCTCGCTATCCAGACTGGCACGATCACGAAGATGCTGAGTGTGAAGGCGGTGGCGGTTGCTGCCACTGATTTGTATCGGACTTGTTACAACGGGTAACGGGACCGTCACAAAAGTATCATTTTCGATTACTGGATGCGTAGCATTGCAATGTTACGACTTTGTATGATCCGGGCATGGGAAATCCCTTTAGCCTTGCCCCGACCGAATCCCCAACAGTGCTGACGCGACATCGCGCCATTGTAGCTCCCGTGCCCCATCCCGACTCCCTACCCGTGATGGCAAAACTTCAGCAGTGGGGCCCGGCCAGTGAAAATTCTACGACGGCGCCGCTGGTCTGGGATTGCGCCGAGGATTTTTTTGTTTACGACAACTATGGCAACCGCTGGGTGGATTGCGGGGATACGGGATTGTGCGCAAATGCAGGTCATGGCATTCCTGAAGTTCGTCAGGCCATCATTGAGCAAACTCAGCGTGGACTGCTGTATCACGGTCAGTATCCGAGCGAGGAACAGGCTGAATTGCTGGATTTGCTTTCATCGCTCGCTCCGGCTGGGCTGGAAAAAGCCCAGCTTTTTTCCTCCACAGGTGACGCCATCCGTGCTGCCATGGATTTGTGCCGTCATCATTCCAGCCATACTGTAGAGGCAGACAAACAGTGGATCGTTGGGTTTGATGGCTGGCTGCATGCGCCTCATTTTGATTCCCACTTTATCAATGCCCCTGTCCCATCATCTTTTGAGGCGCTGTTACAAACGCTCAGCGGATTGAACGTGGAAGCACACAAGATCGCCGCGGTATTTGTGGAATCTTCCTTGCTCTGGCATGAGGATATCGCGAAGAATTCTTTTGCCGAAGAGTTTACTGCCTGGTGCCAGGCTCACCAGATTCTCATGGTTTGGGATGAGTCTAGAACGGGACTTGGCCGCACGGGAAAGCTCTGGTCTTTTGAGCATTTCGGCATTCAGCCAGACCTTATCTGTTGTGGCAGCAATCTCACCTCCTCCCTGCCGATGGGGGCTCTGGTAGGCAGGAATAGACTGTGGTCCGCCCTGGATGGATTCAATTTGAGTTTTAATTCAGGATGCAACCCACTGGCATCTGCTGCGGCTTTGGCGTCGATCAAAGCCCTGCTTGAAAATCGCTTTTCAGAAAACGCGGCCGAACAGGGGCGTTCACTGCGCGTAGAGCTGGAGCGTCTTGGCAGCATGTACCCCACGCAATGCGGCAAGCTTCAGGTTTTTGGACTGTATGCCAGCATGGAGATTCGCCATGACCCCGCAAACGAAAGCAGCAATGCCACAGTGTACACTCTGGTTGAAAGTTGTTTTCGTAAAGGATTGCTGGTGGGACTGACTTATGGACGGGGCAAACACGCGAGTGAAATTCGTATTACGCCACCACTTTGCATCACCCGATCCGGGTTGGAAGAGGCCATACAGACGCTGGCGGAAGCTCTGGGGGAAACTTTTAAAACAAACACTTTAGAAAGTGTAGAGACAATAAGTGTATCAGAAATGATGGAAGTCGTATCCTAGAGTCGTTTTTAAAACACGGCTCTGTTGCGTGATCGCTTCCGTCCATTCGACGGCATGAATGAACCCGCACGTTGGAGCATCACGATACGCCTTCCCTGCCACTATGAATGATCAGCCCAATACACGTCGCGATTTTTTAAAGACTGCCACCAAAACTGCCGCAGGCATATCCGTGCTTTCAGGCATCAGCATCCCTTATGTCCATGCAGCCGAGGACAATACCATACGCATGGCCCTGATTGGGTGCGGGGGTCGCGGCAGCGGTGCTGCCAGTAATGCCATGACTGTGAATGGTGCGCCTACCCGGCTGGTGGCCATGGCAGATGTGCAAGCCGATCGCCTGCAGGCAAGCCACGATGCCCTGAGCCGGAAACATCCAGACAAGATGTCCGTTTCAGAAGACGCCAAATTTATAGGGTTTGACGCCTATAAACAGGCCATGGATGCACTGAAACCTGGGGATATCGCCATCTGCGCGACACCCCCTGTATTCCGTTGGGTGCATTACAAGTACGCCATTGAAAAGGGCATCAATATTTTCATGGAGAAGCCATTGTCTGTGGACGGCCCCACCTCCAAGCGCATGCTGGAATTAAATGAAGCCGCTAAAAAGAAAGGCATACGGGTCGCGGTAGGCTTGATGTGCCGCCACTGCAGCGTGCGCCAGGATCTGTACAAACGCGTTCAGGACGGAGCGATAGGCGATATCATCCTGGCCCGCGCCTACCGCATGCAGGCGCCTGTGGCCTCCTGTTTCTCAAAACGCCGCCCTGCTGAAACGCCGGAGTTGATCTGGCAGATTCAACGGTTCCATTCCTTCTTGTGGGCAAGCGGCGGAGCCTACAGTGATTTCTTTATCCATAACATTGACGAAGCCTGCTGGATGAAAAATGACTGGCCAGTGGAAGCGCAGGCCAGTGGTGGCCGCACGGATCGTGGGGACTTTGTAGATCAGAACTTTGATCACTACTCTGTGGAATATACCTGGAAGGATGGCAGCAAGTTCTTTTTTGAAGGTCGCAACATCACTGGCTGCCGCAATGAGTTTTCCACCCATATCCATGGCAGCAAAGGCAGCGCCATCGTTTCAACTGCCGGACACCTGCCCGCGCGCAGCGCCATTTTTAAGGGACAGCAACGCAAGGTTGAAGATCGCGTGTGGAGCGCCCCACAGCCAGAGCCGAATCCGTATCAACTGGAGTGGGATGATTTCATTGATGCTGTGCAGAACAACAAGGACTACAATGAAATGGAACGCGGCGTGAAGGCCAGCCTGGTCACCTGCATGGGCCGTATGGCTGCGCATACCGGCCAGATCATCACTTATGATCAGATGCTCAACTGTCCCCACGAGTTCGCCCCTGGCGCAGACAAGTTGACGCTTGATGGGCCAGCGCCCATTCGTGAGAATGCAGAAGGCCGCTACCCGGTGCCACTACCGGGCGTGCTGCGGGATCGCGAATATGCGGAACCAAAGCCGGTCTAAACCAGACAGACATGCTACTTTTCTCAGTCACTCTCTTTTACTGAGACACGGCGGCAGGGCTCCCACCCTGCCGCCTTTTTGTGATTGGGTAGGTAATTAGAAACGACCCGCGAGAAGTTCGCGTTGGTACACCAGCTCCTTGGGCAGGTAATCGTAGAGGTCCAGATAGAGCGCCTCTGTGCTCAGCAAGTCCTGACGAAGTTCCTTGTGCTCCACCAGCATCAATTCTTCAAACTGCTCACGTGTGTAGTCGAGTCCTTCAAAGTTGATCTCGCTGTAGCGGGGAACCCAGCCAAGCTGGCTTTCATGTCCCCTGCCCATGCCTCGGCAGCGATTAACAATCCACTCCAGCACGCGCATGTTTTCGCCGAATCCAGGCCACAGGAATTTGCCATCGCTCCCTTTGCGGAACCAGTTCACATGAAAAATGCGCGGCAGCTCCTTGATGTTCCGGCGCATGTGCAGCCAGTGTTTAAAATAATCCCCCATGTTATAGCCGCAGAAAGGCAGCATGGCCATGGGATCACGGCGGACCTGACCGATGGCGCCAGCAGCGGCAGCGGTCATTTCACTGCCCATGTTGGCTCCAATGAAGACGCCATGCACCCAGTTGAAGGCCTGGAAAACCAGCGGCATGGTGGTGGCTCTTCTGCCTCCGAAGATGATGGCATCTATCGGCACGCCTTCAGGATTTTCCCATTCAGGATCAATCGTAGGGCACTGATAGGCGGGAGCCGTAAACCGCGAGTTGGGATGCGCCGCCTTACGGCCACAATCCGGGGTCCAGTCCTGGCCCGTCCAGTCAATCAGATGCGCCGGAGGATCACTCAAGCCTTCCCACCAGACATCGCCGTCATCTGTCAGCGCCACATTCGTGAATATGGAGTTGGCCCTCATGGAAGCCATGGCGTTAGGGTTGCTCTCCCATGATGTGCCTGGAGCTACGCCAAAATAGCCCGCTTCTGGATTGATGGCGTGCAGCTTGCCAGTCGGCCCAGGACGGAGCCAGGCGATATCATCACCAACAGTCGTAACCTTCCAGCCCTGATAGCTCGGCGGTGGAACCAGCATGGCGAAATTCGTCTTGCCGCAGGCGCTCGGGAATGCAGCCGCCACATAAGTTTTTTTCCCATCGGGGGATTCCACCCCGCTGATCAGCATGTGCTCAGCCATCCAGCCCTCGTCGCGGCCTATGGCGCTTGCGATACGCAGGGCGAGACACTTCTTGCCAAGCAGTGCATTGCCGCCATAGCCGCTGCCATAACTCCAGATGGCCCGTTCTTCTGGAAAATGGACAATGTACTTCGTAGTGCTGCATGGCCACGGGACATCGGCCTCACCTTGTTGCAGAGGTTTGCCTACGGTGTGAAGGCAGGGCACAAAATCGCCATCATCACCAAGCTGATCCAGCACCGCCTGGCCCATACGGGTCATGATGCGCATGCTGACCGCCACATAA